>Ga0310810_10011412_pt1 | contig 10386 bp, 3 predicted proteins | sample NCmetagenome_FD_207641 | JGI IMG/M metagenome (GOLD analysis project Ga0310810, IMG submission 207641) | Soil microbial communities from experimental microcosm in Duke University, North Carolina, United States - NC | ecosystem: Engineered > Artificial ecosystem > Soil microcosm > Unclassified ... | reverse complement strand
CGTGCGGAACGCGGCAACGCGCAGCGTGGTCGCCGGCGCGGGATTCCACGAGAGGCCCACCTTGGGGTTGAACTGGTTGCGCGTGAACAGCGTGCTGTCGTAGAAGTCGCCGCTCGCGCCGAGCGTGAGCGTCACGTGCTCCGGCAGGCTGAAATGCGAATAGAGATACGCGTTGGTCTGCCTGGGGTCGTCGTCGAATTTCTGCGAGACGACGGATCCGGGGTCGTCGGGATCGAAAACGGTGGTCACCTCCTGGTGCCGGTGACTCTGAAACTGTCCAAACCCGGCCGTGAGGCTCCACCGGCTCGCCCGCAGCAGGTAACGCACTTCCGCGGTCCAGCTGTCGGCGTCCGACGACGTGGACATGCTCCCGGGTAAGGGGCCGAATAGCGGGGGCAGCGAGGTCGTGAGCAGGTCATCGTCGTTGCTGAAGTACACGGAGGCAATCAACTGCGACCGCGGCGTGAAGACATGCCTGAGGCCCAGTCGCGTGACGGTCGACTCCTGGTGCTCCCGCTGGTCGGCTGAGAAGTTCTCTGGATCGAAGAGCAGGGTCAGATCGCCCGCCACCAGGTCGTCGGAGCGCACCTCGGCCTGCACCGACGTCCGCGACGACAGTTGCGCCTGCACGAAGGCGTTGAAGATATCGCGGTCCTGGCCGTTGTTCTCGCGGAAGCCGTCGGTGTCGTAATGGAACTGGCCGACGCTGAACGACACCTTGTTCCAGATGCCCGACACTGTAGCCTCGTCGCCCAGCACACTCCTGTTCCCGGCCACTCCGCTGACCTGGGCGGCGATGCGGTTTCGATCGAACATCGGGTTGAACTCGTTGAACCCCGGTTCGTCGGGACCCGCGCGTTCGAGGATGAACAGGTCCGTCTCCGCCAGGTGCGGCGGAACAGGCGTCACGCTGATCGGCGCCAGCAGCTGCGCCTGCAGCAGCTCGCTCACCCGCGCGACGTCGTGCCGCGGGAGCGCCGCATAGGTATCCGCCAGAAGGCGGTGGCCCGAGTAGTCGCCGGGGTCGGCGTCGAGCGACTTCCACCCTTCCACCGGCGCGAGCTGCTCGAAGCCCAGGTCGCGGTACAGGCGGCCGAGGCTCGCGCTGCGCGCCGCCAGATCCTGATCGAGCAGGAACTCCGAGCGGTAGACCGCGCGATTGTCGTTGAGATCGACGGCCTTTTCGAAGTCCTGCAGCGCTTCGACGGGCCGGTTGATAGTCTGCTTCCGAATCGCGTCGTAGAACCAGGGGGTCGGGTCGTGGGGATCGAGCGCCTTGGCGGTCTCGTACTGCGCGCCGGATTCCGTCTCGCGCCGCTCGTCGAAATAGGCCTTGCCGAGGTAGCTCCGGACGATCGGATTCTCCGGACTGAGCGCGGCAGCGATCTCGATCTCGCCACGTCCCTCCGCGAGGTGCCCTTCTCGTATTTTCGTCAGGCCAAGGCCAAGCCGGGCCAGCGGGTTGTCGGGCTCGAGCGTGATCGCGCGCTCGAACGCCGTGGTGGCGGCCGAGATGTCCACCCGCGCCAGCGCCGCGTAGCCGAGCACGATCTTCGTGCGCGCCTGCTCCGGCGGTAGCGCCGCGGCGCGATCGGCCGCCTCGCTGGCCCGATCGACATAGCCCAACGAAAGCCAGAGCTCGGCCAGCCGCGCCCACGCACGCCCGTCGTCGGGATGATCCGTCACCGCCTGCTGGAGCTCGTCGAGCGCGGCCTCGAGTTGCAAGTTCGACTGGAGGGCATACGACAACGCGAGCCGCGCCGCTGCGGACTTGGGGCTGCGCCTGACGGCCTCGTGCCCGCTGGTCAGCGCTGCCGCACGATCGTTCTGCGCGATCGCGATGGTCGCGCGAAGGGCTTCGACATCGCCATCCTCGGGAGCCAGCGTTGACGCGCGATCGAGATCGGCGCGCGCCTCGTCGAGGCGTCCGGCACCGAGCAGGACCGACGCTCTGCGTACGAAGAACCGTGCGTTTCGCTCGGACTCGGGGATCTTGTCGAGCTGCTCGAGCGAGTCGGCAGGCAGAATCGGCTCGTAATACAAAGCCCACTGGACGGCGTCTCTCGGCCGGACGACGACCTGACGTTGCGGAGCTTGTCCCTGCACGGCAACCGCCGACTCGTCGCGGGCGAGTGTCAGGGCACCCTGATCGTTCTTCGCCAACACGTGGCCTTCGAAGACCGAGATGAACGTACGGTCAGCGTCGACGCGCACCAGGAACTCGGTGCCTTCGACCGCCGCGTTGACAAACGGTGTCTTGACGTCGAGCGAGCGTGGCTGGCGTGCGAAGAAGAGGATGGCGCCCCTGATGAGATCTATCAGCGTCCGGCCTGTAGCTGACGGTTCACGGACGACCCACTCGGTGTTCTGGTCGATCACCAGGCGAGTGTTGTCCACGAACACGAGCGTGGCCCGGCTGCGCTCGCCGGTTCGAATCGAGTCGCCGAGGCAGACGCCCAGGTTCACGTCGGCACGCGTGAACCCGGCGGCCGACGCGACCTTGTGCTCGACGACTCCATCGACCCGGAGCAGTCGCGCGCTGGGAGTAGGACATTGCGCGTGGGCGATCGACGACGTGGCGCACCAGACGAGCCCCGCCGCTAGCACAGCCGCGAGCTTCTGGTAGAGCTTCATTGGAAAGAACCTAAGCAATATCACACTTCCGGCGGCCCAGCTTCGCAGGGACAGGGCGTTGCTAGGCCTCGATCCTGATGACGGGCCGGCCTTCCGGCGGCGGCAGCACAGCCGTTGCGTAACGTGTGCACAGGTCGCGGTAATACCGGGCGGGACCATCCTCGGGGTAGTCGATGGCGAGCTTCGCGAAGAACCTGGCGGCGTCCGGCCAATTCCGCCCCTCGAACAACTCGAGCCCCTGAGCGAACCGATCGCGGAGGCCGTCGTTCGTGGCCTCGGCCGTGTCGCGCTTTCCGAGAATCTCGACGATCTCCACCGGATCGGCCTTGCCCGGGAGCATGAAGGATCCGAGGCGGCGGACCAGAAGTGAGTCCAGCCCCTGGACGGCCGCGGCCGAGGCGAGCAGCCTGGTCGAGAACAGCTTGTTCACGTGCTCGATGCGGGATGCCGCATTGGCAGGATCGCCCACGGCCTGCAGTTCACCGGCGACCACACCCAGGCCGATCTCTCCAGCATCCATGCCCATCCGAGTGGGCATCCGTTTCGCCGCGGGATGCGCGGCGTTGAAACGATCGATCGCGTCCCGTATTTCAATCGCCGCCAGGCAGGCGTTCTGCCGCGCCGCCTTCTCCTGCTGCGGCTCCCGGTCCAGCCATCGTGCCAGAGTGCGCGTGAGCCAGAACGGGCTCGACGTTCTCCACACACACAAGGCGCTATCTCCCCCGCGACCCCAGACAAGGCCATGGCGAGCCGTCACGAGCCTGCGGAGCATCTCGTGGTACTCACTCAAGAGATCGTGCAGGTCATCGCGGCTCAGGTGCTCTGCCAGGTTCGTATATCCCTTCACGTCCGTGGTCAGGCAGACGCCGGTGAACAGTTGCTGCCTGGCGTACGGGTTCACTTCAATCGGCATCTGTCTCCGGATGTCGCGATACCGGGCGAACAGACCCGCGAACATCGCCACGGGCAACTGGATCAGCAGCGGCACCGCCACCGGCACGAGCAGCGAGTGACGAGTGAAAAGCCATTGCGCCAGGGCCGCGCCGCCGATCCCGAGCCCCATCGCGATTGCGGTGGCCGGTACCCCCGGCAGCTGCCGCGCCAGGAATCCGACCAGACCGCCAAACACAAGGAGTATCAGGAGCGATGTGAGCGGACCCGTGGTCCGCAACGTCTGGTTGGTGAGCAGGTTGGCGAACGCGGTCGCGCCGATCTCGGTACCGCTGAGATCCACGCCTTCCCTCGTCGAGAATACCGTCGGGTAACTGTCGTTCTGCGCGGCGCTGGTCATCAGCGCGGACGTGCTTTCGCCCACGAACGCGACGATGCCTGACAGATCGCGCCGCGGGTACTGCTCATCCCGCAGCAGCTCGTGAAATGGAATCGTCCTGATGCTGGCGGGCGGCCCGTAGAAGTTCAGGTAGTAGGTGTCAGGTCCGGTGTACAGCCTGACCAGTGCGGCGAGGACGCGGCGCTCGGAGGCAGGGCCAGAGTAGCCCGGCGCATCGAGTGCTGCCAAGGCGCGTGCGGCGACGCCCGGATTCCGCTGGAGCTCACGGCGTAGCCACAGCGTCAGCCGTAGCGAGTCCTCGGCGGAGGTGCCGGCGCTCGCTGGCGCGCCGGAGCGTTCGATACCCGACTGATCCAGCAGCGATAGCAGACGATTGAGGCTGGCCATCGCGTGAACCTGGAGCGCCGCTGCGGGCAGCGTTGGAACAATACCGGCAGCGGTGTCGAAGAACGGCCAGAAGACCGGCGTCGTAGAGCTTCTCGGCAGCGGGAAGGGAGCCAGGCTGATCGCACTTTGCTGAAACTGTGTGATCGGGCTCTTCAGCAGTTCCGTGCGCGCCTTGACGCCCGGCACGCGGGGGCGATCGACGCGCTGGACCAGCACGACGTTGCCGCTCTCCGCCATGGCTCGAGCAAGGTCGTCGTCGTCCGCGGGGTCACGATGACCTTCGAACCAGACGTCCATGATGATGGCCGACACGCCGTGACGATGAAGGCTGCGGATGATTGCCGCGTGAATGCGGCGCGGTGGCGGCCACGCGTCAGGCTCCATGCCGAGTTGCTGAGCGGAGCCTTTGTCGACGCTGACCACGACGACATCCGGCGGTGGCGCGACGGGCCCTCGAAACGCGAACAGCGCTCTGAGCCCGACCTCTTCTTCCAGCCGCACGCCAATGCTGGTGGGGCGCAGCAACATGCCCAGCGCGCCAACAAAGAGACCGAGCAGGATGCTCTTGCGAAGCCTCACCAGCGCGGATTGTACCGCTACCGCCAGAGCATCCGATCGCGGCCGACTATTGCTTCATGATGCGATCGCCGGGCCCGGCATCAGCCCGGACGCGCCGGTCTTCGAGCGGGACGCCCGGGTCGCCCATCGTGACCCTCAGCTCTTCCAGCACCGGCCGCTCTGACGTCTATCCCGCGGCGATTCTCGTCTTGTGCTTCAGCGTGTGAATCTGGTGACGGAGCGCTCTGAGCTGCGCCTCGTCGCCCGTGCCCATCAGCTTGTCGCGCTCGGCGCGCAGCGCGCGAATCTTCGCCTTGGCCGCGGCCTTGTCGAAGAAGTCCACCCCGCCGGCGTGATGATGGCGCTGGTGGGTATCGATGCCGAGGGCCGCGCAGACGGCAGGCAGCAAGTGCTCCTTGTTCAACTGCGTGTACCCCTGCAGCGAGTCGTGGTGAAGCTCCGTGGCGATGTCCCTGAGCTGCGCGATCGTCTTGCCCTTCAGTTCCTCGTAGGTGTAGGCCATCGTCCACCTCCCTGGGGCGCCATTTTACCTCGTAGCAATCGCTCTCAAATACGCGCCAGCTTCCACCGTCCTCGTCGGAACAACACTCCGCTGATGACCGCGAGGATCGAGTACGCGGCGCACAGGGAGACAAAGACACCTGACGCGCCGAGCCTCGTATGGCGCGACAGCAACCATGCGAGCGGCAGCTCCAGGACCCAGAAGACCACGAGGTTGATCAGGGTCGGCGTCCACGTGTCGCCTGCACCGTTGAATGCCTGCGTCAGCACCATGCCGTAGGCGTAGAACACGAAACCAAGGCTGACGATGCGCAGGCAGCCGATGCCGTAGGGCTCGACCATCGGATCCGTCGTGAAGAACGCGACGATCGGTTTCGCCGCGGCGAAGAAGACGATGCCGACCGTGCCGAGGAACAGCAGGTTGTAGAAGCCGGCGGTCCACACGGCGTGCTCGGCACGATCGGGCCGCCCGGCGCCAAGGTTCTGTCCGACCATCGTCGCGGCGGCATTGCTGATGCCGAAGGACGGCAGCAGCGCGAAGACGATCAAGCGGATGCCAATCGTGTAGCCCGCCAGCGCTGCGCTTCCGAAGGCCGAGAGAATGCGGACGAGCGCCACGTAGCTGGCGGTGCCGATCAGAATCTGAAGCATGCCTGTTCCGGACAGGCGCACGACGCTTGCCATCACCGGCAGCTCGAGGTGCAGGTGCTGGCGTGAGATCGGGACGCGTCCGAGACGGCGCGCCAGGATGGTCACCTGATACAGCACCGCCGAGCCGCGTCCGATGTTCGTGGCGACGGCCGCACCGACGACTCCCATGGCAGGGAACGGGCCAGGTCCGAAGATGAGGCACGGCCCGAGGATGATGTTTATCAGGTTTCCCAGCCACAGGACCCGCATGGCGATGGCCGCGTCGCCCGCGCCGCGGAATACGGCGTTGACCAGGAAGAGCATGATGACGGTCACGTTGCCGCCGAGCATCGTCCGCGTGAAACCGCTGCCCGTCGAGATTACCTCCGGTGCCGCGCCCATCAGGCCCAGCAGACGAGATCCCTGCCAGGCCCCGAACACACCGATCACAGCTGCCACTAGAAGCCCAAGGGCCATTGACTGTACCGCCGCACGGGCTGCGCCGTCAGGGTCGTGCTCGCCGGTGCGCCGCGCCACGAGCGCCGTGGCGCCAATCGACAATCCGATCGCCACGGTGTAGATCAGCGTCATCATCGACTCGGTCAGGCCCACTGTAGCGACGGCGTTGGCGCCGAGCTTCGCCACCCAGAACACGTCGGCCAGCACGAAAATCGATTCCATCGCCATTTCCATGACCATCGGCACCGCGAGCATGACGATCGCGCGGCCAACAGGTGCCGTGGTGTAATCGATGGAGGATCCGCGAACCGCCTCGCGCAGCGTGGACCAGAGCGAACGCGGAGTCGACGCCGCCTCGCCGCCGGAGAACGACGCAGTGCTATCGGAGTCCTCGGGCGGTGAGGACGTCATGCGGGCACGGCCCTTCGGCCGAGCGCACGGGCCACCAGGCCCTCGACGGCCGGCTCGTACGCGCTCAGCGGGCGCACGGCATCGCCGTCGGTGACCGCGAGCGGCACACCGTCCCGAAACACGAGCCGCGTGCTCGAGAGCGCCGGCACACGCTCGGTGCCGGTGACGATGCCGACGAGGTTCAAGGGGTCGGCCCCGCTGATCGTCAGCAACTCGCCGGATGCCGCCGCGCGCCTCACCTCGCGCACGGACTGGACGGCCTCCGGCAGGGCGAATTGCTCGCCCGACATTCCGCCGACGAACCGGCCGCCGCGGATTTCGCCGCGCGCCTCGAGCCGGCGATAGACCATGACCAGCTCGCGCCACGTCGCGACGTGCGGTTCGCGCGTCAGCAGCCTCCGGAAGACGATGCCGTACCGCTGGAGCAGAACGCGCGCCACGATCTCAACGGCGGTGTCTCGATCGACGGCATCGGCAAGGCTCACCGGCACCGCTGACCAGCGTCCGCCCGCGGCCGCAGGCGTACGGGACTGCCTGCGCGAGTGATAGCGCAACGCGCGCGGCGCCTCCTCCCGGCGCCGCGAGAACATGGCCCTCAAGCCTCCAAATCCGTCCGACGTCACGTGTCCAGCAGCCACGAGCTCCGCCAGGCCATGCTGGACGTCGTCAGCGGACAGATCGACCCCGGACACGATCTCGTGCAGGAACAACGCCCCGCGCTGCTCGAGCAGGGCGAGCAGGATCGCGGCGTTGGGGCTGGGTGCCTCGCGTGCCAGCTCGTCGCGAGTCGATGCGACCGACAGGGCATGCCATGCCGGGCGATGTTCTCGGAGGAATAGCGCAACCGGCGTCGAGCGGACCGGTCGAGGCCGGTCCGCGCCCGCGCGGCCAGAACCGGACCGCCCGGAGAGACGCGCCCATGCCACCTCGCCGCTGAAGCAGAGCAGATCCAGCATCGACGGCTCGTAGCCCTGCACGCGAGCGGGCAGGATGTATCGCTCCCACGCGCCGGCCGCGAGCTCCACGCCGTCCAGCTGTGCGACCGCGGTCCGAAGCCCTTCGAGCCCCGCCAGGCGGTGCGCTGAAGAGACGTGCTGCCAGGCGAACAGGAAGCGCATGAATTCCGCCGGCGTCACCGGCTCGATTTCTGCCCGCAGCCGGTTCAGCGTGAGCCGGTGGATTCGCGCGAGCAGCCGCCGGTCGCACCACTCCTCCTCGTTCGATCCGGGCGTGAACGAACCGCGCAGCACGATCCCGTCCGATTCGAGCGTCAGGAGCGCAGCCTGTATGTCGCCCGTAGAGAGGCTCAAGGGTGCGCCTAGGTCGGCGGCTGTCACGGGACCGAGCAGCGCCAGCCGGCCACGAAGCAGCTCGGCGATCGCGTCCGCGCGATTCCAGATCGTCGCGCGTCGCGTATCCGGCACGGCGATCGCCGGCATCATCTGGAGCGGCATCGAGACGGTCTGCAATTCAGGCAGGCGCTCGGCCGCCACCCAAATCGCCTGTGGCCATGTCGAGTTGGAGGCGAGCGTGGCACGGCCGCTCTGGACGAGCGCCTCGAGCCACGCGGGCGCGGCGAGGGTCTGCACGACTTCTTCCTGCGTCAGAAAGCCGGCAGTCACCAGCGCGTCGTGCAGCTCGTCGGCGTCGCGCGGATCGGGCCGGACTTCCTCTTTCACCAGCGCAATCGCATTCGCGTCCAGAATGCCCAGTCCGCCGTACGTCGCCGGATCGGTGGCGCGCCTGGTCATGACGGCCTGCGTCCGCCGCTCCTCGAGCGGCGCGTCGTCGACGAACTCGTACGGCCGCGCGTTGAGGATCTCGTGCGAGAGCGGAGAGGGCTCGGGCGTATCCCGGGAGAGGCAGCGAATCGTTCCCTCGTGGATCCGCCGCAGAATCGCGACAAGCGCTGGCAGGTCCATCGCTTCTTCGAGGCAATCGCGCACCGTCTGGTTCACCAGCGGGTGATCCGGAATCTGTCGATCGCCGGGAATGTTCTCCAGGCACGCCGCGGCGTCGGGGAAGGCCGCCGCCAGCAGGTCGTCGGCCTGCATCCGCTGTATCGGCGCAGGCACCTTTTTGCCGCCGCGATGTCTGGGCACGGCGAGCGACACCGTGGCGTTCCACCGCCACCGCGTCTGAAATACCGGCGCGTCCAGAAACGCCTGGATCAGCACGTCCCTGACGGTGTTCGGGTGCAGGTAGCGAAAAACATCGGCGAGTGGAAACGAGTGCTGCGGGCCGAGCGACAGCAGCAGCGCGTCCTCCGATGCGGCCGCCTGCAGCTCGAAATTGAACTGGCGACAGAAGCGCTTTCGCAGCGCCAGCGCCCACGCGCGGTTGACACGGCTGCCGAAGGGCGCATGCAGGACCAGCTGCATCCCACCCGATTCGTCGAAGAACCGCTCCAGCACGATCGTGTCCTGTGTCGGCAGTGTCCCGAGAATTCGCATCGACTCGGCGCAATAACTGACGATCTGCTCGGCGGCTGCCGTATCGAGGCCGGCGTCTTCCATGAGCCACTGGACCGGCGCGGAGACGTCCGGCGCGCCCGCGGCCAATCGAGCTGCAAGCTGATATCGAAGATCGCTGACCGCGACCGAGAGCTCCGCGCTGCGGGCTGGCGCCTCGCCCAGCCAGAAGGGCAGCGACGGCGGTGCGCCGCGCGCATCGGCGACACGCACCACGCCAGCCGCCACCTGGAGAATCCTCCAGGAGCTGTTGCCGAGCTGGAAGATGTCGCCGGCGTTGCTCTCGATGGCGAAGTCCTCATTGAGCGTGCCGATGAACAGCTCCTCCGGATCGAGCACGACGCGATAGTCGGCGTTCTCCGGGATGGCGCCGCCGGAGGTCATCGCGATGAGCCGTGCCGAACGGCGTCCCGTCACACGGCGCTGGACCTCGTCTCGATGGATCAGCGCGCCACGACGGCCTCGCCGCGTCGTGAAGCCGTCCGCGAGCATGCGCACGACGCCAGTGAAACTCTCGCGCTCCAGCCGCCGGTAGGGCCAGGCCCGTGTCACCAGCCCGAAGAGCTCGTCCTCGCGGCAGTCCACCGACGACGCCTCGGCGACGATCTGCTGTGCGAGCACGTCGAGTGGTGCGTCGTGAGAAATGATCCGATCGAGCTCGCCCTGCCTGACTGCACGGAGCAGGCCCGCGCATTCGACCAGATCGTCGCGCGTCATCGGGAACAGCCGTCCCTTCGGCGTGCCGAGGATCGTGTGCCCCGCGCGGCCGACGCGTTGGAGGAACGTCGCGATGCGGTGGGGTGACCCGATCTGGCAGACCAGATCGACGTGGCCGATGTCGATGCCGAGCTCGAGCGAGGCCGTCGCGACGAGCGCTTTGAGGCGGCCCTGCTTCAAGCGCTCTTCGGCATCCAGCCGGCGTTCTTTCGAGAGGCTGCCGTGGTGCGCGCCGACGGCCTCCTCGCCGACCCGGTCTGCCAGGTGTCGCGCGACACGCTCCACCATCTTCCGCGTGTTGACGAA
>Ga0310810_10011411_pt1 | contig 10386 bp, 9 predicted proteins | sample NCmetagenome_FD_207641 | JGI IMG/M metagenome (GOLD analysis project Ga0310810, IMG submission 207641) | Soil microbial communities from experimental microcosm in Duke University, North Carolina, United States - NC | ecosystem: Engineered > Artificial ecosystem > Soil microcosm > Unclassified ... | reverse complement strand
CGGACTTGAACGCAGCGTTGTACATGGCAACATGGAATCCGACCATCACTCCCAGCCAGACAAGATTCGTCTGGGTAATGCCCCAACCGAGAAACGGAAAACAGGCCAGCGCGATGACGCCGATGCCGGCAATTGGATGGATCGTCATTCGGATCTCCATAAGGCTCCCGTTGCCGTCCGGGAGCAGATGTCCGAGGAGCCACGGCGCGTAGGTATTGCGACCGTCTGGCACGTACATCAGGCGGAAGCGCGAATCCGCGATCCAGCCGACGAAGCGGGCGTCAGCCTGCGAACGCACTTGCCAGAAGTGACTTCGGGTCAGGAGCTTGAGACGACGCTCGAGTTCCGGCGGCGGGTGAGCGCTTCGAATCGAAAGACACTCAAAGGGAATCGTCCACATTCATCGCTCACCCATCAGCTCGCGGGCGACGGCGATCCCCTCCTCTTCGTTCGTGATCTCGCCATCGAGCTGCCGCTCGTAGACCTTCTTCAGCACCGCGCCGACCGCGGGGCCTGGCTCCATGCCGAGCGCAAGCAGGTGACGTCCGAGCACAATCGGCGCCGGCGGCTTGTGTTCGATGCCAAGGTGCCGGGCACGATCGAGGAACCACTCCATCGCGGAGCAATCGAAGGCGCCGCCGCGGCCGCGGCAGTCCGCCCGCGCCACCAGCACCAGCAGCTCCATGTTCACTTTTGCGGACAGGCGGCGGAACGCGCCGTCGCCGACTTCGTCGCGGACCTTGTACCAGGAGCCGGGTTTCAGATGCTGCGCGACGATGCCGAGAATCTCGCGCCGGACGTCGACGCCGTCGATCGAGTTGATGTTCAGGCGATCGAGCAGAGCCGTGGCCGGCGCCACGCCGGCCTCCTCATGGCCGGGCGATCGGATGTGACCGTCCTTGAACAGCGTCGTCGCTGGCTTGCCGAGGTCGTGCGTGAGCGCGCCGAGCATCACGACGACCTTGCCGGCGCGCGGCAGCTCGTCGATCTCAGTGCGGGCTTCGTCCACCACCATCAGCGTGTGGACCCAGACGTCGCCCTCGGGGTGCCACAACACGTCCTGCTCGCAACCGACGAGAGGCCGCAGTTCCGGCAACAGCGTGTCTACCACGCCAAGGTCGAGCGCAAGCGCGAGTCCGATCGACGGCTTGCGCGAGAGACACAACAGCTTCTCGAACTCGCCCCAGATGCGCTCGGCCGGGAGGTCGTCGAGTCGAATCGTCCGGCACAGCTCGAACGTCGCCGGATCGAGCGTCAGGCCGAACCGCGCCGCAAACTGCAGCGCCCGCAACACACGGAGGCTGTCGTCGCCAAAGGTCGCGGGATCGACGACGCGGAGCACGCGGGAATCGAGATCGGCGCGGCCGCCGTGCGGATCGAGGTACTCGTTCGTCAACGGATCCCAGCCGATCGCGTTGATCGTGAAGTCGCGGCGCCGGGCGGCCTCTTCGAAAGGCATGTCGGGATCGCCCGTGACCGTGAAGCCCTTGTGGCCGCGGCCCGTCTTCGACTCACGCCGCGGCAGCGCGACATCGACCGCGCCCACTTTGTAGACGGGGAAGCTTTGTCCGACCGGCTCGACACGGCCGAAGCCGGCGAGCAGGCCTGCCAGCCGGTTCTCGGGGACACCGAAGACCTCGAGATCGAGGTCCTTCGACGTGTGACCCAGCAGGCGATCGCGGACGAACCCGCCGACGACCAGCGCGCGGCCGCCGTCGCGGCCAACGGCATCGGCGATGTCGCACGCGAGCGCGAGCACCGAGGACTCGGCAGCCATGCGCCTGCGATGGTACCATCGTGGGCCGTGGAGGACGGACGGTGAGCAGAACGTGGCGGGTGGTGACGATGATCGCGGCGCTGGCGGCGCCGGCGGGGCTTCTTGCGTGGCAGGCGCCGGCGGCACCTCCGGCGGGCCCCGACACCGCGAAGGAAGTGCACCTGACCAACGTGAAGCAGCTCACCTTCGGAGGCGAAAACGCCGAGGCGTACTTCTCGTTCGACGGCAGCGAACTGTCGTTCCAGTCCACGCGCGGCGACCACGACTGCGATCAGATCTACGCGATGAAGACCGACGGGACCGACCTCCGCCGGATCAGCAACGGCGAGGGCCGCACGACGTGCTCGTTCTTCTACCCTGACAAGAAACACGTCCTCTACGCGTCGACATACCTGGCCGGCAAGCCCTGTCCGCCGAAGCCCGATTTCAGCCGCGGCTACGTCTGGCCGGTCTACGACAGCTACGACATCTTCCGCGCGAACCCGGATGGCAGCGGCATCACCCGCCTGACGACGACGCCCGGCTACGACGCGGAAGCCACCATCCGCCGCGACGGGCGCATCGTCTTCACGAGCGTGCGTGACGGCGACATGGAGATCTACTCGATGAATGGCGACGGGACCGACGTGCGGCGGCTCACGCACCGGCCCGGGCCCGATGGCGGCCCGTTCTACTCGGCCGACGGGCGTCACATCGTGTTCCGCGGGCGCCCGCTGCCGCCTGGGCCCGAGCTGGACGACTACAAGGGGCTGCTGCGCGACGGGCTGTGGCGCCCGACATCGCTCGAGATCTTCGTGATGGACGAGGACGGCGGCCACCTGCGGCAGGTCACCTCGCTCGGCCACGCGAGCTTCGCGCCGTTCTTCACGCCCGATGGCACCCGCATCGTCTTCGCGTCCAACTACCAGGACCCGAAGGGGCGCGACTTCGAGATCTACCTGATCAACGTCGATGGCACCGGGCTCGAGCGAGTCACCTACAACGCGAGCTTCGACGGCTTCCCGATGTTCTCGCCAGACGGGAAGCAGATCGTGTTCGCCTCGAACCGGATGGATCAGAAGCCGGGCGAGACGAACGTTTTCATCGCCGACTGGAAGTAGCCGCGGGCACATTGCGCACCCTGCGCACCTGACGCACCATGCCAGACCCCGCCATCGCGCTGCTCCGGGATCTCGTCGCGATCGATTCGGTGAACCCCTCGCTGGTGACGGGCGGCGCCGGCGAACGCGAGATTGCCGCGTTCATCGGCGAGTGGCTGCGCCGCCAGGGCTTCGATGTGCAGGTGGACGAGGTCGCCCCTGGCCGCTTGAACGTCGTGGGCGTCGCGGAAGGCGAACCCGGCGGGCCGACCCGCATGCTGTGTGGCCACACGGATACCGTCGGCGTTGAAGGCATGACCGCCCCGTTCGCGCCGGAGATCAGGGACGGTCGGCTCTACGGCCGCGGCTCGCAGGACATGAAGAGCGGAGTTGCCGCGATGATGTCCGCTGCTGCCGCGTGGGTCGCTTCGGATCGCCGCGGCGCGGGCCGCGTCATCGTTGCCGGCGTGGCCGACGAGGAGTACGCGAGCCTTGGCGCCGAGGCCGTCGCCACCAGGTGGCAGGCCGATGAAGCCGTGATTCCGGAGCCGACCGATCTGAGGATCGGCATCGCGCACAAGGGGTTCTCCTGCGCGGAGATCACCGTGCACGGCAGGGCCGCGCACGGCAGCCGTCCCCTCGACGGGCGCGACGCAATCATGCGGATGGGGCGCGTGCTCGCGCGGCTCGAGGCGCTCGACGCGCGTCTGCAGGCAGGGCGATCGCATCCGCTGCTGGGCGCCGCGTCGCTGCACGCGGGCACGATTCGCGGCGGGACTGAGCTGAGCGTCTATCCGGCCGAGTGCGTGCTGCAGGTGGAGCGGCGTACGCTGCCTGGCGAAGAAACCGACATCGCGCTGAAGGAAGTCACAGGCATCGCGACGGAGCTCGCCGCGGCCGATCCCGAGTTCACCTTCGGCGCGCGTCTCGTTCTCGCTCGGCCGCCATATGCCACACCGGGCGGCGCATCGGTGACGGACTCACTGGCCGACGCTGTTCGCGCGCGAATGGGCGTGCGCCCGCTTGGGGGCCTGAGCTTCTGGACAGATGCCGCGATTCTCGGCGCGGCGGGCACGCCGACGGTGCTCTTCGGCCCGCGCGGAGCGGGCCTGCACAGCATCGAGGAGTACGTGGAAGTGGACGACGTGCTCGCGTGCCGCGACGTATTTCAGGCGTGGCTCGCGATGCCCCGTACATATCAAGGCCGGGCGTAGGGCGCGCATACCGCGCCGGGCCCGGCCTGTCCTACGCGTGGCATCCACGCCAGCGCGCAGGCTGTCTTTGGGGTCAGACGCTGTTAAGCACTCCTTGATGCCCTCAACAGCGTCTGACCCTTTAGTTCAAACGGTGACGGCTGGCGTCACCGCGGTACCGAAGGCGCGGCGCGCGGGCGGACGTCGTCCAGCCGGGCGTTTCGTGGCCGCACGACGTGCACCGCAGGAACATGCGGCCCTCGGAGACCTGCAGCAATGGGTCGTGACCCTGCAGCCCGCAGACGGCGGTCTGGATCGACCGCGTCGCCCGGCTCCACAGATTCCGCACCGCCTCTACGGGCAGCGCCGTCACCACCTGCTCTGCTACGTGTTCGAGATTCGTCGCCATGACCCTCGGTGCTCCTTCACCAACCTCTACAACCTAAGACGTCCGGGCGGCTGGCCGCGTTTCGGACTGTCTTCGCACCCTCTGATCTACAAACGCGTTGCCATCGGCCGAGCGAACACACCAACTCCATTGGACAGAGGGGTTAGACCACAAATGATGGGCTTTGGACCTCAATGAGATCGTTCAAAAAGATGAACTAAATTCGCCCAGTTGGTGGTGAATTTCTTACACTGGCCAAATGGCCGAGCTAAACCCGGCTCTAAGTACGGAGAGTGGGCGCGTTAGCTCTCGCGGAGGAGGCTCCGGACGACGAACGCGACGTTGGCGGGGCGTTCGCCGAGTCGGCGCATGAAGTAGGGGAACCACTGGCCGCCGAACGGGATGTACACACGCATGCCGTAGCCTTCGGCCGCGAGCGACGCCTGGAGATCGCGCCGCACGCCGTACAGCATCTGGAACTCGAAGCGATCCTTCGCGATCCCCTCGTGCGCGACGAGCGACTTGGCGCGATCGATGATCTCGGGATCGTGGGTCGCGAGCGCGGGAAACGTTCCCGATCGCAACAGCGTCTCCATCAGCCGCAGATACGCCGCGTCGACATCGGCCTTGCGTTGATACGCGACCGACGCCGGCTCCTTGTAGGCGCCCTTCACCAGCCGCACGCGCGCGCCGATCGCGAGCACGCGTGCCAGATCGGCTTCCGTCCGATGCAGCGCCGACTGCAGCACGACGCCCAGGTTCCGATACCCGAGGCCCCACAGCGTCTCGAAGACATCGAGCGTGACCTCGGTGTACGGCGAGTTCTCCATGTCGATCCGCACGAAGAACCCGTGCGTCGTCGCCGGATCGAGGATGCGGCGGAAATTGTCGAGCGCCGTGACGCGATCGAGATCGAGCCCGAGCTGCGTGAGCTTCAGCGAGATGTTGCGGCCGACGCCCGCGGCGACGATCTCGCTGATGACGGCCAGGTACTCCCGCGTCGCCTTGTCTGCTGCCGCCGCGCTCGACACGCTTTCGCCAAGGTAGTCGAGCGTCTGCGAGAGGCCCCGCGATTCCAGCGTGCGCGCGGCCGCGATCGCTTCGGCGGTCGTCTCCCCGGCGATGAAGCGGCGCGCGAAGCTGCGCGGTGTTCTGAGCCCGTACCGCGACGCCAGACGCTGGAGACCACGGCTGCGTGCAAGCAGGTGGAAGAAAGCCTTGGAAGCGGCGTCGATCATCAATGCGCCTTGGATGGCGGCACGGGCAGCAGGTGCGTGATGGTCCGGGCGTAGTACCGGAGGACGTTGCGATCGCGCACGCGGTACGTGCCGCCTTCGGCGACGATGACTCCCCGGGCGGCGAACAGGCGGGCGGCCGAGTCCACGGCGGCACGCGCGTCGCGGGTTTCCAGGTTCGCGCCGGCCTTCGACAGCGTCTCGATCAGGCCACTCACGCGGCCTTCGAGATCGGCCCGCCTGATCGACGGCCGCATGGCGGCGGCGACAATCGACGTCGGCAGCACCTTCATCAGGCGGCCGATGACGTCGCGCAAGTGGTGCGCCAGCTCCAGCACGTCGCTCCGATCGTGCGCGTCGCGCGCCGACGCGTCGATCGGCTCGCCGTAGGTGACGAACGCCCGCGACTTGTAGCCGACCGCGTAGCGCACCATCTCGGTCAGCTCGCGCGCAAACGCCCGCTGCTGCCGCTTCACCTGCTGGCGCGCCAGGATGTGGTCCTCGAGCACGAGGTCGTAGGCGACCGCGCACGGCACGAACAGCAGGTTCGGCACTTCCGCCTGCAGTGCTGCGTGGAGCAGGCCCGTCTTCGGCGACTTCAGCTCACCGCTGTAGCTGCGGCCGCCCTCGATGTAGAAGAGCAGGTCGTGCCGCTGCAGGATCTCGGCGACGTACGCCTTGAGCGTGATCAAGTACGCCGGATCCTTCATGTTGCGGCGGATCGGGATGGCGCCCGTCACGTGGCGATGGATCAGACCGAGCGGTCCACCGAACAGGTTGATGCCCGCGGCGATCACCGGCGGCCGGATCGACTCGTCCTCGAGCACGAGCGGCTCGAGCAGGTAGTCGAGGTGGCTGCGGTGGTTCGAGACGTAGACGACACGTGCCTTCGACGTCGCCGATCTGATGATCTCGGGATGCTCGGTGATGCGCGTGAGCTTGCGCAGGATCGGGTAGAGCGGATGCTTCAGCGCGCGGTAGATCGGATATCGCTGCCGGGTCCGCAGCTCATCGAGATAGGCATGGACCCTGGCGGCCGCCTTCGGACCCGACTCGCCGTGGCTGCCGTTCAGATAGGCCACGACCTCGTCGCGCGCCAGCACCGCGCGCATCACTTCGTCGAGGGGCATCTCGCGGGGCACGTCCGTCCTCACGCCCTCTGTTCGATCGCCGTGCAGATCGCCGCCGTGAACTCCGTCGTGCTCGCGCTACCGCCCATGTCGTGCGTTCGCACTTTCCCTGCGCCGAGGACCCCGTAGACTGCGGACCGGATTCGGCCGGCCGCCTCGGCCTCGCCGATGTGTTCCAGCATCAGCAGCGCGGAGAGCAGCAGCGCCGTCGGGTTCGCCATGTCCTTGCCGGCGATGTCTGGCGCGCTGCCGTGGACGGCCTCGAATACGGCCGTCGTTGTGCCCAGGTTCGCGCCGGGCACGACGCCCAGGCCGCCGACCAGGCCGGCGCAGAGATCCGACACGATGTCACCGTAAAGGTTCGGCATCACCAGCACGTCGAAGGCTTCGGGCCGCATCACCAGGTGCATGCACGTCGCATCGACGATCTTCTCGTCGTACGCGATGTCCGTGTGCTGGCGAGCCACGTCCCGGGCCGTGCGGAGGAACAGGCCGTCGCCGAGCTTCATGATGTTGGCCTTGTGGACCGCCGTCACCTTCTTGCGCCCACGGTCGCGGGCGTACTTGAACGCGAACTCGGCAATGCGGCGTGATGCGCGCTCCGAAATGATCTTGAGGCTCTCGATTACGCCGGGCACCACTTCGTGCTCGAGTCCAGAGTAGAGATCCTCGGTGTTCTCGCGCACGATGACCAGGTCGATGCCGGAGTAGCGCGAGGGGACGCCTGGGATCGACCAGACGGGCCGCAGGTTCGCGTACAGATCCAGCGCCTTGCGCAGCCCGACGTTGACGCTGGTGAACCCCTCGCCGATCGGCGTCGTCACGGGGCCCTTCAACGCCACCTTCGTGCGAGTGACCGAGTCAATCAGTTCCGCGGGAAGCGCCGTCCGGTACCGCTCGAAAGCGATCACGCCAGCCTCCTGGCGATCCCATTCGATCGTCAGGCCCGCCACGGCGAGAATGCGGAGCACGGCTTCGGTGACTTCCGGGCCGATGCCGTCGCCCGGAATGAGCGTGATGGTGTGTGTGGCCATCTACTCGCGTGTTTCCCAGTAGCACAGGAGCAGGCCGCCGGCAACGGCGATGCCCATCAGGGAGGTCGAGAGCGCGTGCAGCCGTCCGAACGCGCCGCGCCGCGGGTCTTCGGCGGGAAGCGACGAGACGGGCTGTCCGATCGTCGTGCGCAGGTCCGCAATGCGTCGATCGACGACCAGGCCCGAGATCAGGCTGGCCGTCAGCATCAGGCCCACGATCGTCAGCCGCGCGCCGAAGCCCAACGGTCGCGGGCCGATCAGCTTCATGGTCACGAGCGACGCGCCGAGGACGATGCCCGCGCCGTAGCTCACGACGTGGAAGCGCCGCAACACCTCGCCCACGACGCTCGCGGCCAGCGCGCGTCCGGCACCTGAGTCGGTATTCGTCTGTTCCATCGTGCGGAACACGGCAGGCGCGACGACGCTGCCGATTGTGATCATCCCGCCCAGCCAGACCACCAGAGCCAGGACGTACATGTACCGCAGCGCGACCATACCGGTATTATAGTGAGGTTCGCCACGCCGCCCGTCGGTTCCGCGTGCACGCCGTCACCGATGTCCTCGCCAACTTCGTCAACCGCTCCTCCCGTCGCGCCCGTTGAATGGCTCGAGTGGAGCCCGGCTGCGTTCGCGCGCGCGCGTGAAGAACGCAAGCCGATCCTCTTGTCGATCTCGGCGAACTGGTGTCACGGGTGCGGCGTGATGGATCGCGTCTCGTACGCCGATCCCGCAGTGGCGTCGGTGATCGCCGCCGGCTTCGTCCCGATTCGCGTGAACGCCGATCGCCGCCCAGACATCAACGATCGCTACAATCTGGATGGGTGGCCGACGACGGCGTGTCTCACGGCGTCGGGCGAGATCCTGACCGGCACGACGTACCTGCCTGCCGACGGCCTCAAGACGATGCTCGCTGAAGTGGCTGAGGCGTACGCCACACGGCGTGACATGCTCGAAGACCGCGCGGCGCAGTCCGCCTCCGCCCGCCGCGCGCAGCCGCGCACGCGGCCCGCTGGTGTCGAGCCCGACTTGTCCGCGCAGGCGTGGATCGCCAGCCAGGTGGTGACCGAGTGTGATCCCGACAACGGCGGCTTCGGCGCGGACGGCAAGTTCCTGCACGTCGCGGCGCTCTCGGCCGCACTGGCGGAGTACACGCAGACGTACGACGCGGCGCTCGCGCGCGCGCTGACGCTGACGCTGGACGGCATGGCGGGCGGCGCGATTCACGACGAGATCGACGGCGGCTTCTTCCGTTACGCCGCCGGCCGCGACTGGACGCGCCCGCACACCGAGAAGATGCTGGACGACCAGATCGGCGTGGCCGTCCTGTATCTCGACGCCGCGCGCATTCTGGAGCAGCCGCGTTGGCTCGACGTCGCGCGCTCGGTGATCGGCTACGTGCGACGGACACTCGCCGACGAAGCCTCGCACGCGTTCTTCGCCAGCCAGGCGGCCGACGACGCGTACTACCAGGTGCAGACGGGCGCGCTGCGCCGCACGCTCGAGCCGCCCCTCGTCGATCGCACCGCGTTCACCGATCTCACCGCCCGGGCGGCCGCGGCCTGGATGCAGGCAGGCGCCGCCCTCGGCGACGTGGCGCTCTCCGAAGCCGGCGCCCGCGCGCTCGATCACATCCTCACGCTCACGTATCGTCCCGGAGAGGGTCTGGCGCACTGGTTCGACGCGCACGTCGGCATCCGCGGGCTGCTGACCGATCAGGTGCATGCCAGCCGCGCGCTGCTGATGCTTCACGAAGCGACCGGCAATCCCACCTGGTCCATGCTCGCAGAGGAGCTGATGCGCACCGCGATTCGAGCCCAGTGGGACGAGGCGACCGGGTGCTTTCTCGACCGCGTGCCCGGCTCGCCCGACGCCGTGGGCCTGCTGGCCAGTCCGGTCACTCCGCTCGCCGCCAACTGCGTGGCGGCCCAGGTCCTCGCCCGGCTCTCCCGCGTCACCGGCGACCCGACGCTGCAGGACCGGGCACTCGACGTGCTCCGTGCCTTCACCACGACTTACCGCCAGCAGGGGCTGTTTGGCGCCCCTTATGCCCTCGCTGTCGGCGAGGTACTCGGCGTTACGCGAAGCTGATAGACTTTTTCTTCAACCCTGAGCTTGTCGAAGGGTATCCGGAGGTTCCCGTGCCGCAGGATCGCGCCCGGCTCGTGCCCGTGCTCCACAACATCGCGACCGCTCTTCGCGTCGATTCGATTCGCGCGACGACGGCCGCCGGCAGCGGTCATCCGACCACGTGCGCCTCGGCCGCCGACGTGGTGGCCGCGCTCTTCTTCGCCGAGATGCGGTTCGACCCTGCCCACCCGCGTCACGTGCACAACGATCGCTTCGTGCTGTCGAAGGGCCACGCCGCGCCGCTGCTGTACGCCGCGTGGTCGCAGGTCGGCTTCGTGAAGCACGAGGAACTGGTGAAGCTTCGCGAGCTCGACAACAACCTCGAAGGCCATCCGACACCGCGGCTCGAGTTCGTCGACGTCGCGACGGGCTCGCTCGGTCAGGGCCTGCCGGCTGGCATCGGCTCGGCGCTGAACGCGCGCC
>Ga0310810_10011410_pt1 | contig 10386 bp, 8 predicted proteins | sample NCmetagenome_FD_207641 | JGI IMG/M metagenome (GOLD analysis project Ga0310810, IMG submission 207641) | Soil microbial communities from experimental microcosm in Duke University, North Carolina, United States - NC | ecosystem: Engineered > Artificial ecosystem > Soil microcosm > Unclassified ... | reverse complement strand
TTCCGTTCACCGACGCGACGCCATTCTTGTTCGACTTCCACGTGACCGTGCGACCGGTGAGGTCCAGCGTGTCGCCATTCGCATCGAGCGCGATGGCGGTCAACTGAGCGGTCTGGCCGGTGAACAACGACACGGCGCCCGGATTCACCTCCACCGTTGCGACGGGCACGAGCTTCACCGTGATCGACGCGGTGCCGTGCGCCGTGCCGCTCGTCGCGGTGATCGTCGCCGAGCCGGGCGCAACCGCGGTGACGTTGCCCGACGCGCTAACGGTCGCGACGTTCGTATTGTTCGAGCTCCACGTGACGGTCCGGCCAGAGAGCGGATTGCCCTGCGCATCGGTGACCACAGCCGACAGCTGCACCTGCTCCGTCGGAACCAGCGTCGCCGAGGAGGGCGAGATCACCACCGCGTTCGCCGGAATCGGCGCCACGCTCACAGGAACGCCGATGTGCGCGGCGCCGCTCGCGGCGGTCACCGTCGCCGACCCGGCGGAGATACCGGTCACGAGTCCGGTCGACGAGACCGTCGCGACACTGGGATTGTCCACCGACCACGAGACCGGCGCACCGGCGATGACGGCGCCCGACGCATCCTTCACCGTGGCCGAGAGCTGCGACGTCTGCCCAACGGTAATGCTCACACTCGGCGGCGCGACGGTGATGGTCGCTGCCGTCTGCGCGCCTACCGAGACAGCCGCGCTGCCCGATTTGTTTTCGCTCGTCGCCGTGATCGTGGCCGGCCCAACCGCGACACCGGTCACGAGCCCGGTGTTGTCGACCGACGCGATGGTCGCGTCGGAGCTCGACCACGTGATGACGCGGCCGGAGAGCGGATTGCCATCGGCGTCCACCGGCTGCGCCTGGAACTGGAATTTCTGCCCAACTTTGATCACCTGGCTGGGCGGTGTGACGACGACCCCGGCCACTGGCTTGGGCAGCACGGTGACCGTGGCGATGCCGGACACACCATTCGCGCTCGCCGCGATCTGCACGGTGCCGGTGTCGACCGACGTCACGGTGCCGTTGCTCGACACCGTGGCGATGTTTGCGTTAGACGTGTTCCAGAAGATCGTCGCGCCGGGGACTACCTGGCCCTGCGCGTTCACGACTTTCGCGCTGAGCGTGACGCTGGCGCCAATAGCGATCGAATCGTTCGACGGCGTGATGATGACTTTGCCGGCGCCGTTTCCTGTGCCGGTGCTGTCACCCCCACATGAGAGGAGCGCGAAGCCGGCGACGGCCGCGAAGGCAATGGCGATGGAGCGATGTACGGCGCGCATCTGACGGTGGCTCGGAGGTGGCGCGCCCCATGTTAACGGGCGGGGCGCATCATTGGGAAGCATTAAGCAAGAAACGTGGAACAAGCAGCGCAATCGGTGGGCGAGCTTGGGCTCGCTTGACGAGCCGTCGGGCGCGACGGCATAGCGTCGAGTTGGCTCGCGGGGTCAGCCACGCATGCGGCTGGTTACTAGGGTCCGCGAGGTGCAGTGGTCACTATATGGTGACAGGATCGTGTCACCCAGCAGTGACCATTGCTAAGTTGCGCGTTCACAGCTATTAAAGGCGGCGTCTGGAAGCCGCGGCGAGATCGTTATTAGCAGCCGCGTCACCTATCGGTGGCTGGCGACATGGAACGAGACCGAGAAACCACACGAAACAAACTCATGGACGCGGTCGAACGGATCGCCGTCCGCGACGGGTTCGAGGCGTGTGGCGTGAACGCGATAGCCCAGGAGGCTCGCGTCGACAAGGTCCTGATCTACCGCTACTTCGGCGGCGTCGATGGACTCCTGTCGAGCGTGATCGCCGAGCGCGCGGCGTGGCCCAGCAGGGGTACGTTGGACGATGGCACTTCAGCAGGATCCGCCTTGTCCTCCGCACTCATTGAACAGGCGCGCGACATCCGCGCGAGGCCACTCGCCCAGCACGCCATCGCGTGGGAGGCGACTGGCCACGCCGATCACGACATCGCGCGTCCCATCTCTCAAGGGCGCGAGGCGCAATTGTCGGCGCTCGCGGCAGCGCTGCGCGCGCGGCATGCCGTGCCGCCGCGATTCGACCTCGAGGCCGTCGGTGCGCTGGTAACCGCGGGGCTCACGATGCTCGCGGCGCGCACCGACCACGACGTACCATTCTTCGGTCTCGATGTACAAGGCGATGCCGACTGGCGGCGCATCGAGAAGGCGGCCGGCACCATCCTGCGGGCGCTGCTCGATCCATCCGACGCCTGATTCTCTCCTGGGGCTATGACCGAATCACTCAGCACCGCACCGCAGACGCTCGCGCCGGCCACCGCCGGCATCGATGTGCGCGGACTCACGAAGCTCTACGGCGACCTCGCCGCGGTGTCGAACCTGTCGTTCACCGTGCAGGCCGGCGAGGTGTTGGGCCTGGTCGGGCCTAACGGAGCAGGAAAGACGACCACGCTGCGCAGCCTGAGCGGGATCATCAGGCCCACCAGCGGCACGATCCACGTTGCGGGACACGACCTCGCGCAAGACCCCGTGCCCGCCAAGAGCGCCCTCGCGTTCATTCCGGACGAGCCGCACCTGTTCGAGTACCTGTCGGTGGACGAGCACCTGCAGTTCATCGCGCGGCTCTACGGTGTGGCCGACGCCGACCGGCGCATCGGCCCGCTCCTAACGGAGCTCGAGCTCACGGAGAAGCGCGACGCGCTGCCCACCGAGTTGTCGCGCGGCATGCGGCAGAAGCTGGCCATTGCGTGCGGCCTGCTGCACGACCCGAAAGCGCTGGTGCTCGATGAGCCGCTCACCGGTCTCGACCCCGGCGGCATACGCAAGATGAAAGCGACGATCGTCGCGCGCGCCCGCGAAGGCGTTGCGGTCGTGTTGAGCTCGCACCTCCTCCACCTCGTGGAGGAGCTCTGCACGCGCATCCTCATCATCTACCGCGGGCGCGCGGTGGCGTTCGGTGCGCTCGACGACATCATCGCCGAGCGCCCGCAGCTCGCCGGGCGCGGGCTGGAAGACATCTTCATGGCGCTCACGGGCGACGGCGAGCCCGCCGGGACGTGACGGCGTCGGCGGCGCGATCGCCCTTCTCTGCACTCGCGTGGCTGCTCGCGCGCGGGGTGGTGAACCGCACCGTTAGGCGGGTGCGGCGCGTGCGCCAGCCGCGCTACGCGGTGGCCCTCATCGCGGGCATCGGCTATCTGTGGTTCATCGTCGGCCCGCGCCGTCAGGCCGTATTCACCGGCGTGCAGCCCGACGGCACGGCGCATTTGGCGTACGCGCTGGGGTGCGCGGTCCTGGTCGCCAGTTGGTGGCTCTTCGGCAGCGACGAAGTGGCGCTCAACTTTTCCACGGCCGAAGTCCAGATGTTGTTTCCGGCGCCGCTGACCAGACGCCAGTTAGTCGCATTCAAGCTGCTGCAGGCGCAGTTTGCGATCGTCATCAGCGTGGTGTTCTGGATCGCGCTGCTGGGTCGCGCGCCGGGGTCGATCGCGGAGCGTGCGGTCTCGCTGTGGATCGTGTTCACGACGCTCTATCTGCACCGAGTGGGGTCGTCGCTCGTGCGCGAGAGCGCCGCCGAGCATGGCGCATCGGGTCTTCGCCGCCACCTCGGCGCGATCATCGTGGTTACCGCGGCAGCGACCGCGGTCGTGTGGGGCATCGCGGCGCAGATCCCGGCGCTGCGGGCGGTCATGGCGTCCGGCCATACGTTAGGCGCGGCCGTCGCCGTGCTGCACACGCCGACGAGCAAGGCGGTGCTCTACCCGTTTCGGCTGATGCTCCGGCCGGTGTTCACCGCGTCCACCGGCGCGTGGTTCGGCGCGGTGTGGCCCGCGATCCTGATCGTCGCACTGCACGTCGTCTGGGTGCTGCGCACCGACGCCGGATTCGAGGAAGCGGCGGCGGCGAACGCGGCGCGGCGCGCGGTGGCGCTGGCCAAGCGCGCCGGTCGCGCATCGATGCCGGCGGCCAGCGGCGTGAGGCGCCGGTTCCGGCTGCCGTTCCCGCCGCGGAGCACGCCCGCGGCGGCCATCGCGTGGAAGAACATCCTTGCGTTAGGCCGCACGCTCGCCATGCGAACGGTGGTCGCGGTCATCATCGTCGTCGTGCTGTTCATGGTGTTCCTCAACGAGGTGATGCCGGAGACAGACAAGCTGTCCGTGCTCGCCGGTCGCGTCGCGCTGGCGGTTGCGCTCATGCTGCTCGTCGCCGGACCGCTCTGGGTCCGCAACGACCTCCGGCTGGACATGCTGCAGCTCGAGCTCTTGCGTTCGTTCCCGGTGCGCGGCGCAACGCTGGTGCGCGCAGAGCTTTCATCGGCGCTCGTGACGCTCGCCGCGCTGCAGGTGCCGATGCTGCTCGCCGCGTACGCGCTCAATCCGGTGCACAACAAGATCGGCCGATCATGGTCCGACCAGACGGCGCTGTTGGTGACGAGCCTGATCCTGCTGCCCGCGGTGAGCGCCCTGGGCGTGCTGGTGCAGAACGCCGGCGTGCTGCTGTTTCCGGGATGGGTGCGGCTGGGACTCTCGCGGCCGGGCGGGATCGAGGCGATCGGTCAGGGCATCGTGACGATGTTCGGTTCGATCGTGGTCCTCACCGTTGGCCTCGCGCTGCCGATTGTGTTAGGCGCACCGGTCGCCATCGTGGCCGTTGCGCGCGTCGGGTTGTGGGGGCTGGTACCCGGCACGGTGATCGGCGCGGCGGTCGTGCTGGGCGAGGTGTGGCTCGTCACGGCCTGGTTGGGCCGCGTGTTCGAGCGAACCGACGAGCTGCCGGACGAAACCGCGCCGGCCGGCGGCGCCTAACTGGACTTCGGCGCCGCCCTCGGCGCGCGCCGCGCCGCGAGCGAGCCCGGTCCGATCACGTCGTCGCCGAAGCGCTCGCGCAGGACGTCCACGGTGTGCGCCAGCGTCCGGTCGCGCGCGGTTTCGGCGAGCGTGCCGGCCGGCGCGTCGAAGAACGCGAGCTGCGCCGGCGCGGGCGCGGGTGCGAGCGACGACAAGGACACGCCTAACAAACGGGCCTTGCACCGGCGCGCCGAGCGTAAGCGCCGGAGGAGGGCGCGCGCCGTCTCGTGGATGGGCCGGTCCGACAGTACGCCTTCGTCCAGGGTGCGGCTTGCCTGACGCGTGGCGAAATCGTAATCGCGCAGCTTCACCGTGACGGTGCGAGTCGTGAGCCCTTCGGCGCGGAGGTCGGCAGCGGCACGCACGACCAGCCGCAGCAGCTCTCGCTCGAGCGACGCATCGTCGCCGATGTCGGCAGGAAACGTATCCTCTCGGCTCAGGCTCTTGAGCTCGCCGTCGCCCGATACCTTGCCGTGATCGACGCCGTGCACGCGGTCGAGCAGCCAGTGCGCGTCGCGTTTGCCCAACCAGGTGACTAACGTGCGCTCGTCGTGGGCGAGCACATCGCGCACCGTGACCATCCCATGGCGCTTGAGCCGCTCCTGGAAGCGCGGACCCACGAGCGGGATCTCGCCTAACGTGAACCGCGTGAGGAACTCGCCTTCGTCGCCGGCCGGAACGATGTGCACGCCGGTTCGATCGGTGTCGGGCTTCGGCTTGGCCACTTCGACCGCGAGCTTCGCGATGAGCTTGTTGGACCCGCCACCGATCGACACGGTGAGGCCGGATCCTTCGCGCACGGCATCGCGAATGCGGTGTGCGGTGCGCTCGATGGGCTCGCCGCCATAGAGGGCCTCGGTGCCCGTGAGATCCATATACCACTCGTCGATGCTCGCCGTTTCGACCACCGGCGCGAAGCGATGGAGGATCGCGCGAATCTGCCGGCTCTTCGTCGAGCATTCGCGGCGCGGCACGGGTACGCACATCGCGCGCGGGCAGAGGCGCAGGGCTTGCGACACGGGCATCGCCGACCGCACGCCGAATTTTCTCGTCTCGTACGACGCTGAGCAGACGACGCCGCGGCTGTCGGCCGAGCCGCCGACGATGAGAAGGGGCGCGCGACCGGCGCCGTCGGGGTCGACTAACCGGGCTACCGCGACGTAGAACGCGTCGGCGTCGGCGAGCAGAACGTCAGGCACAACTTTCACGCGGGGAGTTGGACGGTGAGGACCATGGTGGTTGAGCACACGAAAGATCTCGCGGAGCGGTTCGGCAAGGCAGTGGATGGTGGACGTCTACGGCATACATCCCGCAGTCCAGATCGACGCGAGGCTATGAACCCTGGGCTTTCTGACTACGCACGTGTCGGTGAGCGAACTTCGGCGCGGGGTTCGGGGTACGTCCAAATGGGAGTTATTGAGCGTCCGGCCGGCATTTTGTCCGGTGGGACGTGGATGGAGTCGGCTTCAAACAGATGTTCGAACGGTGACGACTGGCGAAAACAGCCCGTGGAACTCATTCTATGGTGCGAACGTTCACCGTAGGGTGGGAGTGGCTTTGGTCGACCGAGGGGAATTGGGTTATGGCTGTGGCTGGTGACGTTTCGGCGGCCGGTAGACGAAGGGCACAGGCAGCGGGGGGGCGCGAGCCAAAGGAGGATTTCGTGAAGAAGACTGTCGATCGCGAGCCCGCACGTAAGAGCCCGAGGAAGGCGAGGGCGCGGCGGCCGCAGAATCCGACAATTGAATATGGCGCGCAGGCGGGACAGGATCTGCTCGATCTGTACATCGCCGAGGCGCATGAGATTCCGCAGCGGACCGCTCAGGAGCAGAAGGCGCTCGCGCGTGTGATGCGTGATCCGTCGGCGACGGCGGATCAGAAGGCGGACGCGCGGGACAAGCTCATTTCGGCGAACATCCGGTTCGCGTTCTCGATTGCGAAGCAGTATCAGCATCGGGGGCTCGACCTGGAGGATTTGATCGCCGAGGCGAACACGGGACTCGTGCGCGCGGCGGACAAGTTCGATCCCGACGTGGGTGTCAACTTCATCTCGTACGCGGTGTGGTGGATCCGTCAGGCGATCCACGCCGCGCTGGCGCGGCAGTCGCGTTCGGTTAGGCTTCCGGCCAACCGGGCGAGCGACCTGACGCGGATCGCGCGGGCGCGCAGCGCGCTCGAGTCGTCGTTGGGCAGGGCGCCGACGGTGGACGAGTTGGCGTACGTGGCGGAGTTGTCGCCGGCGATGGTGAAGGATCTGCAGGGGTTGACGCAGCCCGAGCGGTCGTTCGACGAGCCGTTAGGCGAAGGGCACGGCGAGCGTGAGGGGCGGACGTTGGCGAGCATTCTCTCGGTGGAAGATGCCGACGAGGATGCGTTGCCGGGGCGGATCGAGGAGGAGTCTCGGCGTACGCTGCTCATGCGGGCATTGGAGACGTTGCCGCCGCGGGATCGGCGGGTGTTGATTCTGTATTTCGGTCTCGAGAGTGGGGAGCCGATGACGCTGAATCAGATCGCCGGGATGTTGGGCGTGACGAGGGAGCGGGTGCGGCAGCTCAGGGATCGGGCGGTGATGGCGATCCGGCGGGGCCGGACGGCGGAAGAGCTCAAGCGGGAGTGGGCTGCATGACAATCGAGGTTGCGCCGCTGAGGCTGTTAGGCGGCGCCGAAGTGGGGGACGAAACCAGATCGGGCGTCGCGTCTACGGATGCGGCGCCCGATTCTGTTCTGTTCGACGCGTACTCGGCGGCGGTAGTAGGAGCGGTGGAGCGGGTGGGGCCGAGTGTGGTGCATCTCGCGGTGCGGGGTGCGGCGACGGCGGAGCGTGGGCGGAGGCGGGGGCGGCCGAGTGAGGGATCGGGGTCGGGGTTCGTGTTCACGCCGGACGGGTTCGTGTTGACGAACAGCCACGTGGTGCACAGGGCGGAGTCGATCAAGTGCACGTTGCCGGACGGAACGACGATGGCGGCGGAGCTCGTGGGCGATGACCCGGACACCGATCTGGCCGTGGTGCGGGTACACGGGCCGGCGCTCGTGGCGGCGCCGTTAGGCGAGTCCAGGGCGCTCAGGCCGGGGCAGCTGGTGATCGCGATCGGGAATCCGCTCGGGTTTCAGGCGACGGTAACGGCGGGCGTGGTGTCTGCGTTAGGCAGGACCATGCGGGCGGAGTCGGGGCGGCTTATCGATGGGATCATTCAAACCGATGCAGCGTTGAATCCCGGAAATTCGGGCGGGCCGTTGGTGAGCTCGCGGGGCGAGGTGATCGGGGTGAACACCGCGGTGATTCAGGGGGCGCAGGGGATTTGCTTTGCGATTCCGATCGATACCGCGCGGTTCGTGATTCCACGGTTGATACGGGACGGGCGGGTGCGGCGGAGTTGGTTAGGCGTGGTGGGACAGACGATTCAGTTGTCGAGGCGCCGGGCGGCGCTCGAGCATCTCGCGGCGGCGGGCGGGGTGTTGGTAACGGGCGTGGAGCGTGGGAGTCCGGCGGAGCGTGGCGGGTTGCGCGAGGGGGACATCATCATCGGGCTCGCGGGAGAGGTGGTGAGCGGGATCGATGATCTGCAGCGAGTGCTAACGGAAGAGAGGATTGGGGAGCGGGTGGAATCGGTGGTGCTGCGGGAGGGGCGTAGGACCTCACTTCTTGTTGTCCCGGCTGACGCGAGTCGGAGTCAGGTTTAGGCGAAACAAATCCCAAACCAGCGACGAAATGGGATTCGTAACGGCCTCGAACGGTGCCCAAACGTGGTACGGCTCCTCGTCACGAGCAGCAAAGGCTTCGGAGGTGGCGCGAGATCGTTGGCGATGACGTCATGGCGGCCGCGCTGATCGATCGGCCCGTTACACCACTGTCACATCGCCAATGGTCCCCGGCAACAGCTATCGGCATCCGGCAGGCATCCCGAGCTGACCCTACACCTCGGCGCCTCACCCAGTCGCCTAACCGCGGCGCTCACGCCAGCAGGAGTGAGCAACGCTCGGCGCCAGTTACCTATCCCATCTTCACCCGGCGACGGTGTCCAATTTTCAACCGGCGTTGACACCACGACTTTCCCAGTGGGCTTTGCACATCAAAGCCATCGCCGTCTTTGTTGCGGCGTGAATACGTTGTACAAGCTCACTCCACCTCCGATGCCCCAAAAAGGCACCAAAATGAGCGCGAGTATATACGTATCGGTATCCCAATGAAGGCCAGAGTCTGCGAAGCTCACGATCCAAAATACTTCCGCCGCCACGAAAAGCCCGATCGCTATCGCTCCCAGGCGCGTGTGGCTCCATGAGCGGAGTATACCAACGATAATACCGCCGAGTACACCCATCGCGAGATAGCACGCGACGACAACGATGTAGGGCATGCCCTCTCGGCGCACAGACTGGGCACCGCCCAGTACCCAGAGCACCGATATCAGGATCGAGAAGGCAACCCCGAATTTCCATCCGTAGCCGATTCCCCATTTAAGGTTGTCAATCGCCCGCTTCAGGTTCGCCACCATCGATACTCCTGTTGCCAGTGCCGCGCTCAGCCGCGAGCCGCGCATTCAGCTTGGTGAATTGGGCGCGGCGAGCTCTGTTGTGCACAACGTTAGTACGGTATACGCGCTATCGTTACGTCCGTTTGGAAAAGCCGAGTGGCAATCCCGAGGACATCGACTTACTTGCCGTGCCAACATTGAAGGGCCTTCTTCCCTTTGAAGTACGTCCCTATGAACGGCGCCGCGTCTCTGGCGACACCCAATAAAATGCTCCCGACGCTGGGTTGTTCTCCTTCGGCCGCACTGAGTCCCGTCTTGAGCGCGTTCTCATATCCAAACTTTGCAACCACTCCATAGGAGTAGGTTCTCATGAAATCCTTGCTAAACGCTTTGCCACCCACGATCCTGACGGATCCACACAACAATCGATACTGGTGTCCGTCGAGTGTTTCCATCGCCGTTGCCGGACATCGCATCGCGAGTCGTCGAGCGGTGGCGTGCCGGTGATAAACGGCCCGAAATACTCGTGGATCGCCTGTTGTGGCATCCAAAGACGCTGCCACCACTGCGCACCGCGTTAGACGAGCTCTTCGCGGCGGTGCACGGAGAGACACGATAGCTGAAGCGGTGACACGTGCGGCTTCATGCGCGGGGCGAAGTGCTCCGACGCGGTGAGCGACAGGCGCTCACCAATGCGCTACCATAGATCGAAGTGCTCCCGCAATTGATCCAGTCCCGCCCCGCGCACAACGAGAATGAGCCGGTCGCCTGCCTCCAAACGCGTGTCCGCGCTCGGCGCCAACATGTGCTCGCCGCGCAGAATCCCGATGATGTTGCTGCCCGCACCATCCAGCGTCCGGCCGCTCGCGCCGACCGTCGTGTTCACGTACGCACTGTCCGCGTGAAGCACACCCACGACGAGGCGCCGCTCGCCTGGTAGCTCGACGGGAATCCCCGAACGGAGGAGCGGGAGCAAATCGAGCTCGCCCATGCCTGCGAGGTCACCCGGCGCCTGCTCGCGAAGAATGCGCAGCGCAATCTCGAGGTGCTGCGCGCGATGCGCCGGAGAGTCCGCGCGCGATGGGACCTG
>Ga0310810_10011408_pt1 | contig 10386 bp, 14 predicted proteins | sample NCmetagenome_FD_207641 | JGI IMG/M metagenome (GOLD analysis project Ga0310810, IMG submission 207641) | Soil microbial communities from experimental microcosm in Duke University, North Carolina, United States - NC | ecosystem: Engineered > Artificial ecosystem > Soil microcosm > Unclassified ... | reverse complement strand
ATCCGCGACTTAGCGGCATGTGATCAGATTGCCACAGCCCTCGAAATTCACGGATATTCTGTACAGCCGGTATGTGCCCCGAACACACACCTCTGTATCCTATTTTTCGGTTGTGAGCTTTGGGGGGCCGCTCGTGCGTCGTTTAACACTCGCAGTAATGGCTGCCGCATCCTGCATTGCGCTCGCGCAGATCGCATCTGCGGCTGATCTGCCGGTGAAAGGGCCGCCGGCACCAGCGCCCACACCCGTCTATAACTGGACCGGGTGGTACGCTGGCGTGAATCTCGGTGCCCGCTTTGGTCATGTTGAAACCGACTTCAACGCCGACCCTGTTACAGTTGTGAGGGGCGTCGGCCCAAGCAGTTTCACCACTCCCGGTCTTGCTGGCTCCGATGTTGTGCACCCGAGCGGATTCATCGGTGGCGGTCAGATCGGCTACAATTGGCAGTTCTCCCCCGCTTGGGTCGCGGGACTTGAGGCCGACTTCCAAGGTGCGGTCGAAAAAAATAGCAATACTACTCTCATAAGTAGCTTCAGTGGGACCTCCACTGGCGTCGGTTTTCCTGTCAGCGGATCTACAGTCCTGAATTACCAGACATCAGTAGAGTGGTTCGGCACAGTGCGAGGCCGCATCGGTTATGTGTGGGGCGATGGGGATGTGATGAGCTATGTGACCGGCGGGCTGGCCTACGGCAAGGTGGGTTTTGCGGGGGCGACGAGCACGGTCAGTGGGATAGTGGGCGGTACGTCGTTCTCTCTTACCAATGCCATCAGCGGTCAATCTCACGTCAATGCCGGTTGGGTGGTGGGCTTTGGTACCGAGGGCAAGACGTTAATTCCCGGGTTGACCTACAAAATAGAGAGCCTTTACGTGGACCTTGGCACGCTCGACGGTACAGATGTGGTCGTCGGTGTTCCGGTCTTCGGAGGCCTCGGCTTCACCGGTGCGACTGGTGGACAAACCATCACGCGCACCCATTTCACGAACAGCATCCTTCGCGTCGGGCTGAATTATCGATTCCACTGATCTGATTACGGCTTCCGAAAAAGCGTCTAGCATCTTGACGATGTTCGCTATTGGCCGTTAGCGGACACGAGCTGTCAATCGCCATTGAAGCGCGGCACCTTGCGCACCAGCCTGGATCGCCTGAAAGCGCTTGACCCAAACCGGTCGATTAGAGAAGTAGACATGTGCGGATGCGATCCGTGAGCCAGGACAGTACCAGTCGAAAAAGCGATACCCACTGGGTAGATTTTTCCGTTGGCTCTGGTCGAAGCCGGATTATTTTGCATTTAATTGTGCGCTCGAGTTACAAGTTGAATACCATCGTTCACGAAGTACCGCTCTCTTTATGGAACCGACATGCCACGCGTTTTTGTATCAGCGACTATCTTCATGATCATACTAGGACTGGCGGAACCACCAGCCATAGCGCAAAGCTCGTCGGATGCCACGCCAAAATCGCTTCGAATGGCACAAAACGCAAGCCCAACCCAACAGGAAGAGCAGAGGGCTGCGAACAAGTTGTCCAAGGCTGAACGAGTCGCCCTGAAACAGGCCAACGTCGCATGCAAAGCAGAAGCGAAGGGCAAGAAAATCGGGTGGCCGAAGAGCCGCACGTACATGAGGGATTGTCTCAAAGAAGCTCTCAAAGAACATCCCACCATTAAAGTCGATGAACTAAAAATAGACCGGAATATGCGCGTGCTGGAGGTGAAGGATCCGATCTAGCTGATTGAGCATTACTGCCAAAGGAGGGATAGTTGATGCTCCCGCCCCGGATTGCAGGTCAAACATTGTCCGCTATTGGCCATAGTCGACGTCCGCTAGTGCACCGCACATGTCGGCTTTCTGGGGCAGGCATGACCTTTTGCTGGAATCCGCGTTCGAGGTGGCTATTCGGAGTACAGCGGACATTGCTTTTCGCGGCGCATATATCGGCTTGTGATCCATCTGCCACGTCGATCATAAAGGGCGACAATGTGACGAACCGCCTCACTTTCCTCCAAGGCTATTGTGGAGATCGGGATTTCTCGGCTCTGGAATGTCGGTGCGGCGTTATGCGTCTCTTTAGCTAGCCACTCTCCGCGCTAGTTCGTCTTTGCGGGACTCTGCGGCGGCAAGGGAGAGGTCCAACTGACGATCTTTCCGTTCCTTAATTTGACCGTGTAGGAGGTCATCCGCTTCTCAATACCGCGCGCCCGAAACGCATCGCTACTGATTTCGGCACGGGCGGTCACGGTGTCACCTGATCCCTCAGCAGAAGTCACCTTCGACTGGAAGTGTTCATCGATATTCTTTTGAAACGACGCTCTGACAGCGGCCAGCCCAACGCACGGCGGCTGGCACGAGCCGTCCTCGCGCACCGCTTCATCAGTAAAAAGCGCCATCATGGCAACGATATCGCCTCGGTTTCGTGCATCGATGGCCTGACGAAATACTGCGACGGGATCGCTTTGAGCGAGACCCATGCTTGGGAGGGAGGCAACGGTCGCAACGAAGATTACTACTAAAGCGGAACGATTTCGCATTGCGTTCTCCTCTGCTGAGGACGCTAAGAATTTTACGACTTTTGACGCAGACCGGCCAGCACCTTCAAGTCTGCTTATGGCCCTTAGCTGACATTCGCTGGTGCGCTGAACATATCTGCTTTCAGGGTAAGGCAGACATCCTATCCTGATTGCATGGCCAGCTGCGCGTCACTAGTCGGAGTGTTTTGGGGCGGCTAAGTTTTGCCGCGGCCTGTAAATGGGGACTGAGATGGAATTTGCGCCTAACGTCGCTTTAGCAATTTTTTTCACGAAACTTATTGATCCATTTGCGATCTTGCCTGCAGTAGTCGTCGGTTATTTCTCCCGGACCTGGTGGCAAGTCGTCATTTCCGCAGCGGCGGTTGGAATAGCCGTCGAAATAGTCCTGGTATTATTCCAACAAACGCCAGGAGTGCATGAGGGGAGATTCTTGATGGGTGTGTTGGCGGCAGGAGTTTGGTGCAACCTGGGTTTTGCTTTCAAAATTTTGGCGCGTTAAACGTGCTCGCAAGACTGGGGAATCCTAATGGGAATACTTCGATTGTGCGTCCCGGCTAGTCGGAGTGTTGGGGACCGCTAAGTTTTGTGGTGGGCTGTAAATGGGGAAGGGGTTCATGGAATTTTCGCTCAAAGGGGCACTCAAAAAGCATCGTCGGATGAGGTCGTGGCGTGAAGTTGTGGTGCTCGCCGCTCTTCCCATCAGTTTCGGGGTATCATGGTTTTTCGATTTCGGTAGAACTGACACCCTGATCGCTGCAGCGATTGCGTGTGTTTTTGCTGGTTTCGGCCAACTAGAAATTCGCCTGAAAACCGTGCAGGTCCGGCTCGCTGGTGTGGATGATAAACTTCACAACTCACTCGCGACGAGCACTATCGGGCGGACGGAAATTTTGTTCTCGAATTAAGCGATTGGTAAGTGGAATGTCCGCTCCGGTCGCTATTGGGGGCAAAGCGATACATGGCCTATTGCGCTGCACATGTCGCCTTCTGACCCCGAGGCGGACATGTCGTTCACCATTTTCCGACTTCCCAATTAATCCGGCACCATCACGCATAGTTCCCTGACAGGTTCCTTGTCGATTTTGGAACGACATTGGTGGGATGGCTCTTACCGAGATGGAACGAATAATTTTGCTTAATTCAAGGAGGTAAATATGCGTGCGAATCTTCAAAAATTAGGAATCATTACTGCAACTGTTCTCGTAGTAGCGGGAACTAGCATAACCCTGCCGACTTCCGCAGACGCTCGATGGGGCGGTGGTTGGCACGGCGGCGGATGGCATGGCGGCCATGGTGGATGGGGGTGGGGTGGATTTGGCGTGGGGCTTGGAACCGGCCTGCTCGTCGGCGCCGCGGCAACAACTCCGTACTACGGCGGTTATTACGGCTACGACGGATATTATGGTGGGCCCTACGACTACGGTTATTACCCGGACTATGCCTACGACTACGGATATTCGCCAGGCTATGCGTACTACGATGAGCCTTACGACTACGGGTACTACGGCGGCGGACCGTATGTAAGTTACGGCTATTCAAACTATCGTCGGCCGTATTTTCGAAATGGCGGGTATTACGCCCGTACCCATTCTCAGGTTGGCGGCTCTTATGCTCGGACCTATTCGCGTGCGGGCGGCTCCTACGCTCGTGCCAATACTCGTGAGGGCGGCTCTCATACGCGCTCACAGCACGTTCGCAATTCCACCATGCACCACCAGATGCGCGAACATCAGCGATAGATGTCATCATGTTGCTGGCACAAAAAGGGTCGCTCGCAGCGGCCCTTTTTTGCGATGTCGAGCAGCGCGCCGCGCTCGCTTTTCGCCGCAATGCGGACATGACATTTGCGGATGTCCACTTTCGCAGTCGCTATCGGGGCAAAGCGGACGTGACGTTTTGCGGTGCGAACGTCCGCTTGTGACCCAGAGCGGACATTCTCTTCACCGTCGTGTCTCGAATTTAGAAGTTTCTTGCTAGTGCCGCGAGTGCCGTGCCCGCTAGCATGGCACCAACCGCGCTGCGTGACGCGCAAATAGTAGGCCCAGTCCTCGACAGCAAACCATGCGCGCACGCAGCTTGCCGCCGGGTCGAATGCCGATAGAAATTGCAAAGCCGAAAAGCGAGACAATTCCTCCGATGCAAATGCGAGTGAATAAACAAGGGCTGATAGCCGATCTGCCATGAGAAAAGCCGAGACGATGCGGTCGCGCTAGGCAACAAGAAACTTAGTCGCTTCCAGTTCGGCGGCGAGGGGACCTAAACAGGCCCTTCATGTCGGTGACCAGAACATAAAAGAGTCTAGTCCGTGTGTCCTTTGCTTTCCGCATGCTGGGGTTCGGTTACGCGCACTGCGACAACCCATGCCAACCAGAGCACCGCAAAGAACAGAGAGAGTGATACCGTTAAACTCAGCGAAGGATAGAGTCGATCTAAGGCGAGGCCGATTGCAACAACGATCAATTCCATGATGACGACAATCAAAATATAGACCGTCAAGATCCACATTGTTTCTGCTTCCCGTAAGTGCCCCTGAAAAATGTACTTCGGGTCACGGTGCGCAGAACGTAAATTGGACATTAAATTCAGGCAGCCATCACGTGGGCCTGCTTTCAAAGATTTTCTGGCAGCGCCGAATGTCCGCTTTTGGCTCTTAGTTGACATCGGCGCGTGCGGTGCACATGTCCGCTTTAGGAGATAATGCAGACAGGACCTTTCGCGAACTCCGCTTTCGCGGTCGCTATCCGGAGTAAAGCGGACGTGCCTTGTTGCAGCGCATATGTCGGCTTCTGAGCCAAAGGGGACATTGGGTATCGCTTGACGCGCTACGATGTCTCTCTTGAGCCGCGGGGGCAGCAATGAGGCGGCGCGAGTTTATCGGTCTGTTAGGCGGCGCTGCGGCGTGGCCGCTCGCGGTGCACGGGCAGCAGAAGGCCGGCCCGACGATTGGACTGCTAGGCTGCACATCAGCTGACGAGTCCACGCGCGTTTTAGACGCATTGCGCGCGGGCCTGAAAGAGTCGGGATTCGTCGAAAATCAGAATGTTAGGATCGAATACCGCTGGGCGCACGGCAGGCATGGCCGTCTGCCGGCTCTGGCGCGGGATCTGGTGAACGATCAGGCAGTCGTGATTGTTACCACGGGCGGAGAGCCCTCGGCACTCGCAGCCAAGGCCGCAACCAGTAAAATCCCCATCGTCTTTGTCATCGATGGCGATCCGGTCATCATCGGTCTTGTCGACAGCCTCAACAATCCGGGCGGCAATGCAACGGGCCTGAGCCTGATTTCGCCGGCTCTCGAGGCAAAGCGGCTCGGACTTCTGCGCGAGCTGGTCTCGAAGAGCGCTTTGATCGGCGTGCTGGCCAATGAAGACTATCCTGATACTGACCGGCAGCTGGCAGGCGTGGAAACCGCCGCCGAGGAGCTCGGGCAAAAGGTTTCCATTCAAAACATACGCAGCGAACGCGACCTTGATCGTGTCTTCACGACTTTGTCCCATCTGAAAGTCGATGCGCTTCTTGTTGCAGCCGATCCCTTATTCACCGAGCTGAACGATCAGATCGTCGCTTTAGCGACCCGCTACAGGATTCCGGCTGTCTACGCATCGCGCGAATTTGTCGTTGCAGGGGGGTGTTATGAGCTATGGCGCGAGCGAAGCGGATGCGTATCGGGAAGCGGGACTCTATGCCGGGAAGATTCTCAAAGGTGCCAAGGCCGCCGCTTTGCCGGTGCAGTTGCCGACCAAGTTCGACCTGGTGATCAACCTCAAGGCCGCGAAGTCGCTCGGCCTCACCGTGCCGCCGTCACTGATTGCCCGCGCCGACGAGGTGATCGAATAACGATCAATTTGCTGCGCTGCATGAGTCCGCTTGTGGCCCTTAGCCGACATAGACGAGTGCGCTGCAAACTCTCAGGGCAATGCAGACATGACCTCTTGCGGGCGTTCGTGCTCGTCTTTGCCATCGCAACGGGCATTTGGATTACGTACTGACAATGCTTACGGGCTCGGGAAAAGTGGTCACCGTGACAATGAATGCAGTCAGCGGTGATTTCACCTTGGGCCCATGAAAACGACGTTGGATCTTTAGGGCTTGATGACCCTATAAAGCTGAAACCGGTCGCCATCTGCGGCAAGACGCAGTCGCGATGGATCGGGATTGGGCGCATCATCCTCGGTGAAGAGAATGTAAAGGTAGTCGAATTTTGTCCAGTTTAGCCAGAAAGCAGGCATGTCTGGAAGCGGATGCTCGGCAGCCAAAATCAGTTGCGCCGTTGATGGAGGCGTTCCGTCGTGGATGTCGGCAAAATCACGATATTCCGGACGTACGTGTATGACTTGCTTGCCTTCCACCGTGAACAGAGTTGTAACCAGCGCCGAACGTTCGATGGTAGCAATACAGGCAGCATGGACAAGTCCGAGCTCACGCACGTCGTCGCCAGCTGAAGCATTCGCATAAGCGACAAAAACCTTTGATCCGGCCACAATTCGGCGCACAGACGACCGAAACTCGCTTGTCGAATCTGAGAGTTGTGACCAGTTATAATCGATTTCGAGGAGTCGCAAACCAATTAAGACGACGAGAAGCGTCAGAAACGCGCGTCTGACCAAACGTCGGTGTGTATCCAGATCACCGCATGCAAAAAGCATGAAAGTCAGGCCAAGCGGTACGCGCTGATCCGTCATGTAGGTATCGAACATTACCCGAGGCAGCGCGAAATAAATGACGCCGCCGATTACGAGCAACACCATTGCCAACGGATGAAACTGTAGAAACTTGCGGCGCGCCGCCCATACCGCGCCCGCAACTATGGTTGCTGCCAGTGCGAAGGCCGCAATGTCGGAATAAGTAACAAAGACGTAAATTAGTCCGTCGAGCTTACCACGTTGTTCCCAGGAGTTTGCGGCCAGGAGCTGCATGGTAGGACTGGTGTACAAAAACGGGCCGACAATTAGAAACGGGACGCCACTGAGAACAAATCCCGCAATCTTGACTGGCCATCGTTCGGATTTTCGTTGCAGGAGTCGTAATACCTCGACGGCCAGGAGGCCGATTCCGTAAATGCCAAGCGCCGACAAATGGCAGAAAAACAATAATACGATAAAGACTGTGGACAGCAGGAATCGGGGCGGCCAGGCAAGCTCTCTTGTAGCCATCCAAGCAGCCAGTGCCCAAAGGGCCACGCCAATTCCGAACAGGTAGTTTGTCAGGCCGACCAGGAAGACGTAATTGTAAAGCAAGGGGATAGTCAGCAATGGCAGCACGGAGAAACGCCCGATGAGCACGCGATTTAGCGTGACGGCGCCCGAGATAATGACCGCAAAAATTGCAACAAGAAAAATCTGACCGGCTAGATAGACATTCACAATCTGTGTCAGCGGCGGCACAATGATGTCCATCGCAAGATTCGGGATTACCTGCCAATCAAGTTGATAGTACGTCGCGAGCTGGCGATTGTGCGAGAGGTCGGATATGACCCGCATCCGTGCCAGGTGATTAACGTAATCGGACAACGGTGGCAGCGGATGAGTCCAAATAGGTATGGACATCAGCAAGGTGAGTGCCACAGACAGGCCAATGATCTGTGAAACTGAAAAATCGGTCCGACCGTAACGCCAGGTCTTTCGTGACAACACGGATTTCTGCTTTTCTGGCACCACGCGAAGATCTTAATTGTTACATTCTAACCTACAAACCGGACATTGGCGTGGGTGTTGCTAGAGTTAAAGCAGTCCGCTGTTCAAACGAATAAAAGATCATCAAGATCTTTGACGATGTCCGCTTTTGGCCCAAAGCGGACATGCATTCACTCGTATTGCTGGTATTAATCAATACTGGTGCAGCCCTTTGGCCGAATAGATTAGGCCTGCGCCCTTACGATCCATATCGCTCCCTGCAGCACGATCCCGTGTGGACCGTCCTGACTGCGGAAAAATGTTTCCAGCGCCGACCGTACCGCCTGTCGTTGCTCTTCGGATGCGTCCTTCGTGGCTCGCAGTACGGGTCCGACACGAAACATAAAGCTTGCCGCCTCCGCTGCCCCTCCCGGCCCGGCGAGCGGCATGGCTGGTTCATGTGGCGTCAATGAAACCTCTTTAAACCCGGCACCTTCCAGGATGCGGTGGACACGTGCTGGATCGGCCCAGGAAAACTGGCCTGGTTCTTCCGGACCGAGCGGCGTGATGGGCGGCAACAAGTGACGGACCGCTGCAAGAGCTGCTGTTGCCCACTTGTTCTCTTGCGGCGTGCGGAAAACTGCTAATGCAAGCCGACCGTCGGATTTCATGGCCTTTCGTATCTTGGCGAAGGTCGCAACCGGGTCCGCGAAGAACATGACCCCGAAACGGGAGAAAACCAAATCAAAGCTGTTTGCGGGGAAGGTGTGAGTGGAAACGTCGCAGAGCATTATTTCTGCTTGATGAACGCCAGCGGTGGCAATGCGCTCCCGCGCTTTTTCCACGGACGGCTTTGACACGTCAGCCCCCAATACATAACCAGTTGGCCCGACGCGGCCCGCCACTTCGAGTACGGTCGTGCCACTGCCACAGCCGATATCGATAACTCTTTCTCCCGGTTTAGGCGCGGCATAATCCAATGCGATCTGCGTCAAACCAGCAAAAAGCCGGTCAATAGTTTCGTGTTCGTCCGCCCATGCCCGCGTGTGGGCGCTATTCCAGTATTGCACTTCGCGCGCGTTGGATGAGCCAGTTTGCTGATCTGTCATGGCTAGTCACTCCTGCGGGCTGGGTACTTTCAACCCCGTTGAGATATCATTTCAAGATGGTTCTTCCCCTGGACGGGTTGCCGCTTGTCGAAACAAGCAGCGTTTCGAGGTCATATCCGGAGGAGGCTCTTGTACTGCCGCTTTGCAAGGCGCTGCTTGCTTTCACCAAGGGTGACCATACAGGTTGTGTCGAATTGTTGGGGCGTGTGCGTCACCTTGCCCATCAGTGCGAGCCGGGCGCGCAGTGTGACATCCTCCATATGACCCTGACGGAGGCGGCTTTGCGCGCACGCAAGGCCAATCTGGCTCGCGCGCTGGTGACAGAGCATGCCGCAAAGAAGCCGGCCAGCCCCCTAAATCGGAGGCTTTTGTAGCGTTTGGCATGACGTTTCCGACATCTCTCGTGGTTGGCCGGTTCGTTGACGACGGGCCGACTAAACAGGTTTAAAGCAGACCTGTGTGATCACCATTGGAAACCGTCAATGGCGGAAGGAGTCCCTGCGGCCGGCGTTTAAATCCGGAGGGCTCGCCTTTGCGTATTAGTCAATTAATCGTCCCGCTGACGGCGGCGATCCTTACCGCTCTGCCCTTTGGCGCAGCCGTCGATGCCGCCCTTCTCATCAAAGTCGACAAGTCCGCTCAGCGCATGACTGTCACGGTCGATGGCAACCGCCTTTATGACTGGCCGGTGTCGACCGGCGGAGGCGGCTACGAAACGCCGAGCGGCACCTTCAAGCCATTCCGCATGGAAATCGACCATCTCAGCAAGGAGTGGGATAACGCGCCCATGCCGTATTCGATATTCTTCACGAAAACCGGTGATGCCATCCACAGTACCTACGAGCAGCGGAGTCTCGGTCGTGCGGTGTCGCACGGCTGCGTCCGTCTATCGCGTAAGAACGCCGCAACCCTGTGGGACTTAGTGAAACGAGAGAAGATGGCTAACACCACCGTGGTGTTGACCGGAAGAACTCCCGATGCACACCCACCTGCTGCGGCAGGGTCACGGCCAATGCCGCTCACTCCTGACGATCCACGCTACGCCGCGCCGCCAGCACAATATCAGCGGCGCTACGACGGCTATGGGCCACCTGTGGTGGCGGAAACGCCGCGCGACTATTACGACCGCGATC
>Ga0310810_10011407_pt1 | contig 10386 bp, 11 predicted proteins | sample NCmetagenome_FD_207641 | JGI IMG/M metagenome (GOLD analysis project Ga0310810, IMG submission 207641) | Soil microbial communities from experimental microcosm in Duke University, North Carolina, United States - NC | ecosystem: Engineered > Artificial ecosystem > Soil microcosm > Unclassified ... | reverse complement strand
CAGTTCCTGCTCGACGCGACGCTGGGCTTCATCAACAACCAGCAGAACGACATGTTCCGCGTGCTCACGATCGCATCGATCATCGGAATCCCGCCGGTGTTCGTCGCCGGTGTCTACGGCATGAATTTCCAGAACCAGCCGGAATTCCACTGGGCTTGGGGTTATCAGTGGGGCTGGCTGGTGATCATCGTCAGCACACTGATCCCGATTGCATGGTTCAAATGGCGCGGATGGTGGTAACTTCGCTCCAGCGATGACGAAAGCGACGCCATGAAGCCGTTCAAAGTTGACGTAGCGCAAGCAACGCTCGACGAAATTCGCGCCCGCGTTAAGGCCTATCCGTGGCACGAGATGCCGCGCGGCGAGGGCCTGGAGGGCAGCTGGGCATACGGCGCCAACCTCGACTTCATGCGCGCACTCTGTGCCTACTGGATTGACGGGTATGACTGGCGCAAGGCGGAAGCCTCGCTGAACGCCTTTCCGCAGTTCACAGCGACGGTCGAGGACATCGATCTGCACTTCTATTTCGAGAAAGGTTCGGGGTCTTCGCCCAAGCCGCTCATCCTGAGCCATGGCTGGCCGGGATCGGTGTTCGAGTTCATTCACATCATCGACAAGCACGGCGGCAGCGTGGCCGATGCTTTCACCGTCGTGGTGCCGTCGCTGCCCGGTTATGGCTGGTCCGGCAAGCCGAAGCGGCCGATCGGACCGCGCACCACGGCGCGGCTGTTCGACAAGCTGATGACCGACGTCGTGAAACTGCCGAACTACATCGCGCAGGGCGGCGACTGGGGCAGCGCGATCTCTGCGTACATGTCGTATGAGGGCCAGGGTTGCAGGGCGGCGCACCTCAACATGCAGGGCTGGGTTTCGCCCGGCGTCGGGCCCGAGACCGATGAGGAAAAGGCCTTTGCGGCCAAGGCGGCGCAGCTGTTCGAGATGGAAGGCGCCTATTTCCGCGAGCAGACGACCAAGCCGCAGACGCTCAGCTACGGCATGATGGATTCACCGGTCGGCGTGGCGGCGTGGATCGTGGAGAAATTCCATGGCTGGTCCGATACGCGCTTGGGCTTCGACAAGGCCTACACCAAGGACCAGCTGCTCACGAATGTGATGATCTATCTCGTCACGCGCACCTTCAACACAGCGACCTGGATGTACCGCGGACGGCTCGAAGAACAGTTCTCCATGCCGCTGCCGAAAGGCGCGAAGCTCACCAAGCCCACCGGCGTCGCCGCGTTCCCGGTCGATCTGATCCCGTGGCCGCCGCGCAGCCAGGTCGAGCGCAGCATCAATGTCGCACGCTGGGACGCCTTCGAGCACGGCGGTCACTTCGCGGCACTGGAGCGGCCCGACGATCTGGTGAGCAGCATCCGCGGCTTTGCGCGGCAGCTCGGCTAGACCGTCAGATTGCGGCCCATCGCCAGGTACTTCTCGCGGCGCTCCTTGCGGAGTTGCTCGCCCGGCACGCGGTCCATCTCAGCCAGCGCACGGGCGATGGTCTCGCCGACGTTCAGGATGGCTTCCTCCGGCGCACGATGCGCGCCACCGACGGGTTCGGGGATGATCCCGTCGATCACCTTGAGCGACAGGCATTCCTGCGCGGAAACCTTCATCGCGATGGCGGCGTCCTGGGTCTTCTCGGGCTTGCGCCACAGGATCGAGGCACAACCTTCCGGCGAGATCACCGAATAAACCGAGTGCTCCAGCATGTAGACGCGATTGGCCGTCGCGATGGCGAGCGCCCCGCCCGAGCCGCCCTCGCCGATCACGGTGGTAACGAATGGCACCTTGATCTCCAGCCCGGCCTGGGTGGAGCGCGCGATGGCTTCGGACTGGCCGCGCTCTTCGCCTGCCACGCCCGCGTAGGCGCCCGACGTGTCGACCAGCGAGATCACCGGGAGGCCGAAGCGATCCGCCATCTCGAAGATGCGCTCCGCCTTACGATAACCCTCGGGCATCGCCATGCCGAAATTGTGCTTCAGGCGACTCTTGGTATCGTTGCCCTTCTCATGCCCCAGCACCGCCACGGCGCGGCCGCGGAAACGCGCGAGCCCGGCGATGATTGCGAAGTCGTCGCCGAAGGAGCGGTCACCGGCGAGCGGCGTGAATTCGTCGAACAGATTCTTCGCGTAGTCCGAGAAATGCGGGCGGCCGGGATGGCGTGCGACCTGAACCTTCTGCCACGAGGTCAGCTTGGAATAGGTGTCCTTGATCAGCCCATCGGCGCGGGACTGGAGGCGAGTAACCTCGGCGTCAATCTGCATCGCCGGGTCTTCCTCAGCGAGCTTGCGCAGCTCGACGATCTTGCCTTCCAGCTCGGCGATGGGGCGTTCGAAATCCAAATACGCGTGCATGGCGCTCGGGGGTCTGGGTAGATATTCCCGTTTCAGATGGCTTTTTTCTGGTCACAAATCCAGAGGGTCGGCCGTCTTGACATCGGTAACGCCGGGAAAAACCAATGGTTGTCAGGCTGGTATTGGGGATTCTGGGCCTTTTTCACCTGGCCAACGGGCTGGTGATGCTGTTGCTTCCCGCCGAGTGGGCGGCGGCCGTGGTCCATCTGACTGCGCCTGACCACCTGCATTTCCACTTCATCACGGATATCGGCTTCGCCTTCTCGGCCAGCGGGATGGGCATGCTGCTGGGCGCACGGCGCGGCATGGTCAGCGGCGCTTGGGCGCTGGCGGGCGCGGTATGGCCCCTGCTCCACGGCCTGTTCCATCTGAAGGAATGGATCGCGGACGGGCCGCCGCCGATGCCCGGTCTGTTGAGCGAGGGCGTGGGCGTCATCCTGGTGGGTTTCGCCGGGATCTGGCTGGCATGGCTTCGTTACAACAAGGGAGGGGCATGATGTTGAAGAGCTTCCTGCATCGCTACATTCGCCGCTTCGAGACGCGTTACAGCTATGATGCCACCTACATGCATGAGATGGCCGATATTTCCGTCTCCGGCTTCAACCGTTTCGCCATCGTGCAGATGGCGGGCGGCCAGTGGCAGGCCGATGCACCGCGTGATCCGTATCATGCGGCAGGGATCGCGGCCGTGCTGGTCGAGGATTGCGGCCCCTGCGTGCAGATCGCGACGGATATCGCCGTCGAGGCCGGCATGCCACCCGCGACAATCGCCGCGCTGCTCGCCGGCGCGCCGACCGATCCGGACTCACAGTTGGGTTTCGATTATGGCCGCGCCTTGCTGCACGGGAGCGAGAACCTCGACGACCTGCGCGAGACAATCGAACGCAAATGGGGCACGAAAGCGCTGCTGGCAATCTCGATGCACGCGATGACCGGTCGCAACTTCCCGGTAATCAAACGCGCGCTCGGCCACGCCAAGGTCTGCCAGCGTGTGCGCGTCGGCAAAGACGATGTCGTCGTCAACCAGATGCTGAAAGCCGCATGACCAAGGACCGCCTCGCCACGTTCGAAGCGCAGCGCACGCACCTGATCGGCATCGCCTATCGCATGCTGGGCGAGATGAGCGCCGCCGAGGACGTCGCTCAGGAAGCCTGGCTCCGCTGGTGGCGTGTCGAGGGCGACGAAATCCGCGATCCCCGCGCCTGGCTATCGGCAGTGGCGGTACGGCTGTCGCTCGATGCCCTGCGCAAGGCGCGGGCGCGGCGCGAGAGCTATGTCGGGCCGTGGCTGCCGGAACCGATCACGCCCGACGACACCCGGGCGCTGGCGGCGGATGCGCCGGCGGCGCGGGCGGAGCTGGCGTCAGACCTGTCGCTCGCCCTGCTCCATGTGCTGGAACGGTTGTCGCCAGAGGAACGCGCCGCACTGATCCTGCACGATGCGTTCGATTGCGACTACGCGACCATTGCCGCGGCGCTGGAGAAGAACGAAGCGGCTTGCCGCAAGCTCGTGAGCCGTGCGCGCGAGCGTGTGAAGCAGGATCGGCCGCGTCGCACAGTCTCGCCGGAACAGCATCGCGAACTGGTGACCAGCTTCGTCGCGGCGGCCGGGATGAACGACGAGGCGGGCATCATGCGCCTGCTGGCGAAGGATGCGGTGCTGTACTCCGACGGCGGCGGCAAGGCGAAGGCAGCGCTGCGACCGATCTACGGCGCCGACCGCGTGATGCGCTTCACCACCGGCGTGATGCGCAAGTTCGCGCCGCCGGAAGGCTTCGACATCGAGCCCATCGAGATCAACGGCGCGCCAGGCTTCCTGCTTCGTTGGGCAGACGGTATCCACTCGGCGCTGACCGTCGAGTTCGAAGGCGCGCTGATCACCGCAATCTATCTGGTGCGCAATCCGGACAAACTGAAGCGCCTGCGCGGGGCCGCTACTTCCCCTTCTCCCGGATCATCGCCATCTGCTTGACGATGACCTCGGCCTGGCGGATCGAGGCGGCGTCGATCAACACGCCGTTCAGCGATGCGGCGCCGGAGCCGGTGTTGTGCGCGTCCTTCATGGAGTCGAGGATCGCCTGCGCGCGTTCCACTTCCTTGGCCGGGGGCGTAAAGATCTCGTTGCAGAGCTCGACCTGGCTCGGATGGATCGCCCATTTGCCCTCGCAACCGAGGATGGCGGTGCGGTTAGCCTGTGCGCGGAAGCCGTCCGGGTCCTGATAGTCGCCGAACGGGCCGTCGATCGCGACGAGGCCATGGGCGCGCGCCGCCTGAACCAGGCGGAACAGCGGATAGTGCCAGAGGTCGTTCCAGTGCCGCTCGCGGGCTGCATGCGGATGCTTGTCGGTCAGCATCACGTAGTCGGCGTTGCCGCCGCCGATATTGGTGGTGCGCATGCCCTGCGAGGCCGCGTAGTCGGCTGCGCCGAAGTGCAGCGTCTCCATGCGCTTGGAGGACGCGGCAATCTCGTCGATGTTCTTGAGGCCCAGAACGGACTCGATGATCACCTCGATGCCGATTTTCTTCTTGCGGCCGGCGGTGGTGGAGCACTGGGTGATCAGCCAGTCGATGGCATAGACGTCCTTCGCGTTCGCGACTTTCGGAATCATGATGGCATCGAGCTTCTCGCCACCCTTCTCCACCAGCGCGATCACGTCCTTGTAGCACCAGCCCGTATCAAGGCCGTTGATGCGCACGGTGACGATCTTGCCTTTCCAGTCGATGTCGTTGAGCGCCGCCACCACGTTGTCGCGCGCCTTGTCCTTGTCCGCTGGCGCCACGGCGTCCTCGAGATCGAGGCAGACGCAGTCGGCCGCGCCAGCTGCCGCTTTCTCGAAGAAATTGGTCTTGGAGCCCGGCACGAACAGCTTGGAACGATAGATGCGGACCGGCGCAAGGCGCTCGATGGTTGTGAAGGACACGAAATTTCACTCCGGCGATGTCGATGGCCGGACTGTAGGTCAGCTTTTCGGCTTTGTCCGCCGCGAAAGCGGATGTGCGGCTTCAACGACCTTGGCGAGCCGGTCCCGCGCCACATGCGTGTAAATCTGTGTGGTTGCGATATCGGAATGGCCCAGCATGGTCTGCACGCTGCGCAGATCGGCCCCGCCTTCGACCAGATGCGTCGCAAAGGCATGACGGAGGACGTGTGGCGACAGCTTCTCCGGATCGATATCCGCGGCGCGCGCAAGGTCCTTCAGCATCTGGTGCATGCGGCGGCGGGTGATGTGGCCCTCCGCACTGCGCGAGGGGAACAGGAAGCGCTCGGCATGGCCGCGGCGCGCACCCTGCGGCAGAAAGGCGTCGCGCACCGCAAGCCAGTCGCGCATCGCCTCGCGCGCCGCCTTGTTGAGCGGCGCGAGCCGTTCCTTCTGGCCCTTGCCTTTCACCAGCAGGAAACCGTCTCGATTGCGCGCTGCCGACAGCGGCAATGTCACCAGCTCCGATACGCGCAGGCCCGAGGCGTAGAACATCTCGACCATGCACAGCAACCGCACGCCCTCCGCGGAGTCGTCAGCCTGCGTTCGCGCGGCGGCGATGAGACCCTCCATGTCTTCGCGCGAGAGCACTTTGGGCAGAGGGCGCGCGCGCTTCGGCGCGTCGATAGCGTTTGTTGGGTCGTCCTTGCGGACGCCGTCGCTGTAGAGAAAGGCATAGAATTGCCGCAGTGCCGACAGGCGCCGTGCCTGCGTCGAACCGGCGGCGCCAGCATTCGACAAGAGCGCCAGGTAGGCCTTGATGTCGTCGCGCGAGGCGGCTCTCAGGCTGCCGCCCTTGTCGGCGCGGTTGCCCGCGAAGTCCATCAGATCGCGGCGATAGGCAGCCAAGGTGTTGATCGAGGCGCCACGCTCGGCGCTCATCATGTCGAGGAAGGATTCGATCAGCGTGGCGTCATCCGTCTTCATGACGCGCGCGCCATTGCCAGCGTCTCGATCGCCAGTGCTCGCGCCTCATCCGTCATGCCGATCTGCTGGAGGACACGCACACACTCGACGGCGACGTCCGGCGGCAGATCGGACGGACCGTCGGCGCCGATAAGGTCGAGGATGCGCAGCACGACCTCACCCTTGCGGCCGGGCTGAGATCCCGCTTCCACCAGCTTGCGGACGTCTTCGTCGGACGGGCGGGTCCCGACCCAGCGCATGCCTTCCAGCGTTCCAGCCAGGGCCTTCGCGTTCGCCGGCATCGGCTTTCCAAGCACGTCGGCAAAGCCGAGCGCCAGCGCCGCCACCGGCGCGGGGTTCTGCTGAGGCGCGGCGTTCTTCGCGAGCCAGTCGTAAGCCGCCTGTGCCCCGCCGTCGCGCGCGGGATTTGGCGCGGCGATATCGAGCAGGATGGCAAAGGCGGCATGGTCCATGTCGGGCCCCGCCGTTGCGTACCATGCAGCCGCCGCATCCGCCTTACCGTCCAGGATCAGCGCCCGGGAAATCAGAAAGCGGCCCCTGAGGCTCGACCCGTCCGCCTTGAGCGCCAGCGCGATGTCAGCCTGAAGCGCCGCGGTCTGCGGCAGGCGATCGGTCTTGCCGTTGGGCGCGAGTGCCGCCAGCAGCAAATCGGCCTTGAAAGGCGGACGAGACTCCAGCGACGCTGCGCGGCGTAGCAGTGCCTGCGCCGGGAGGAAGGTCATCGTGGCGGTCGCGGCTTGCCAATTGGAGAGTTGATCCGCCGCATACGCCTGCGCGTTCAAGATCGCCAGCGTCTCCGTCGTCGACATCGCGCCGGTGGCTGAGATGCGCGAAGCCGCCGACAAGCGATCGGCGGGGGAATTCTTCGGATCTCGCGCCGCCATCAGGTTCGCGGCTGTGCCGAGTCTGGCTGCGATGCCGTTGGCGATCGGAAAGCCCGCCTTGCGCATCAGATAGATGTGCAGGGCGGTCGGATGATCGATCGCGGCAGGCGCTTTCTTCTTGCCGTTTAGCGCAGCGGCAACCAGCAGATCAAAGGCCGGATCCTTGGCCTGTGCATCGAGGGCGGCCCGCGCCAATTCCGCCGACACCGTTTCGCCTGTCGACAGGAAGCACCAGGTGCGCAACTCGAGCCAGAACGGCTCGGGCGCCGTGAGTCGAGCAGCGGTCAGACCGCCGCAGATATCCTTGTCGCGGCCAGCATAGAGCAGTGCATCCGCCTGCACGCGCGCGAAGTCGGGGTCGGCGTCGAGCTGAAGTGCCGCTGCCAGCGCACCCGCTTCGTTGATCAGCCCTGCCTGGACGAGCTTCTCGATGCGGATCGTGATCAGCGCGCGCTTTCCGTTGCCGATCGGCGCGTCGGACGTGGTGAGAATCAGCCGCCGCGCCAATCCGCGCACGAACGGATCGGCGGTGACCAGCGGCAACCGCGCCAACAGGTCCTCGATCTCCGGCCGCGAGGAATTAACCCACATCGATTGACCGAGACCACCATTCGCCTCGTCCAGTAGTCCGACAGGCGGACCTTCCATCGTGCCGAGCTCACCGGTCGTCACGCTCGGCTGCGAGCTGGGCTTGAGCATGCCCGGCTTGTAATCGGCGGGTGCGTTTTCGTGCTCCGTTGGCGCGGGCGTCGCGGACGAGCCGAGCGGCGTTGGCGCGCCCGTGGCGGCTGGCGGCGCTGTCTGCCCCTGCGCTGCGCCCAGCGTCAGAAAAAGGAGAAGTGCGCAGCTAGCTCGGCAGGCGGTCATTCGGGACGATCTGCTCCACCGGATGGGTCCGGGGCTGTACCCGGCCGCCATAGATGCCGAGGCCGATGGCGCCGATCAGCACCACCGCACCCACGCCGATCGCGATCCTCAAGCCCCAGCCCATGGAGTCCATGTTGTTCCTGTTGCGCATCAAAGCCTCGCGGACGTTTGTGGCGGAATTGCAGGCGCTTCGGCAAGGCCTGCTGGAGTTGAACGCTCAGGTCTTGTAAGCGGGAGCGATGAAATTGACGCGGACCGTGGCTTTGGTGGGGATGATGGGCGCGGGCAAGAGTTCGATCGGCCGCCGGCTGGCTACCCGCCTGAACGTGCCCTTCAAGGATGCGGACACGGAGATCGAATCAGCAGCCGGCTGTTCGATCTCGGAGATATTCGAGCGCTATGGCGAACCGGCCTTTCGCGACGGCGAGCGCAAGGTCATCGCACGGCTCCTGGGCGAGCCGCCGCACGTGATGGCTACCGGAGGCGGGGCGTTCATCGATCCGGATACCCGCGCGCGGATGAAGGCCGGCGCGGTCACGATCTGGCTGCGCGCCCCGATTGATGTGTTGCTGGCACGGACGGGCCGTCGCGACAGCCGGCCCTTGCTCAAGAACGGCGACCCGCGGGAGACCCTGGCGCGACTGCTGGCAGAGCGCGGTCCCACCTATGCCGAGGCGGACTACACCCTGGACAGCGAGGACGGACCGCATGCGCAATCCGTCGACCGCATTGTGACGCTCCTGACGGATTGCGGGGCGCTGGTGATATGAGCGAGACCGTCAGCGTCAGTCTCGCGGAGCGCAGCTATCTGATCCATGTCGGGTCGGGAATACTTCAGCGCGCCGGGACGCTGCTGAAACCGATGGCGCGCGGCCCTGTTCCGGTCGTCACCGATACCAATGTCGCCAAGATCCATCTGGCGAACTTCCTGCTGTCAGCCGAAGAATCCGGGCTGGATGCGCGTCCCATCGTCCTCGACGCGGGCGAAAGCACGAAGAGCTTTGCCGGCCTGGAAAAGCTCTCGAGCGAGTTGCTGCACACTGGTGTCGGCCGCGACGGCCTTGTGGTCGCGCTGGGCGGCGGTGTGATCGGCGATCTCACCGGCCTGGCAGCAGGCTTGCTCAAGCGCGGCGTCGATTTTGCGCAAATCCCGACGACGCTTCTCGCGCAAGTGGATTCCTCGGTCGGCGGCAAGACCGCGATCAACACTGCAGCCGGCAAGAACCTCGTCGGCCTGTTCCATCAGCCGCGCATCGTGATCGCCGATACGGACGTCTTGCAGACGCTGCCGCGCCGCGAACTGCTAGCCGGCTACGCCGAGGTCGCCAAGTACGGTGCGCTCGGGGACCGTGCCTTCTTCGAGTGGCTCGAGACGAACGGCCCAAAGGCGCTCGCCGGCGACAGCGCGACGATGATACATGCCGTGGCGCATTCCTGCCGGATGAAGGCTGAGATCGTGGAGCGGGACGAGCGCGAAACCGGCGATCGTGCGCTGCTCAACCTCGGCCACACCTTCGGACATGCGCTGGAAGCGGCCACCGGATACTCGGACCGGTTGCTGCACGGCGAAGGCGTTGCCATCGGGATGGCGCTGGCGCTGCAGCTGTCGGTGAAGCTTGGCCTCTGCGACGGCCAGGATGCCGATCGCTTTGTGCGCCACCTGAAGGCCGTCGGGCTGCCCTCTGCCATCGCAGATATTCCCGGCTCGCGGCCGTCGCCGGACGTCCTGCTGGAACACATGGCGCACGACAAGAAGGCCAAGGACGGCAAAATGACCTTCGTGCTGGTCAGGGGCATCGGCAAAGCCTTCACCACCGGCGGCGTTCCGCTCAACGCGGTTCGCGCCCTTCTCGCGGCCTAAGCGGACACTGGCCCCGCCGCCCGCCGGATGACATTCTGTTCATCCGCACATTCGGGATTCTCGATGAGTACCGTTCTTCTGCTGGCGTTCGCGCCGATCTTCCTTCTTCTTTGTCTGGGAGCGTTCTTTGCCGGCTCTGAAACCGCGCTCACGGCGGTTTCGCGGGGCCGCATGCATCATCTCGAAAAGGAAGGGTCCCGCGCGGCGCGTGACGTGAACCTGCTAACGGAGAACCGCGAGCGCATGGTCGGCGCGCTGCTGCTGGGCAACACATTCGTGAACATCCTTGCCTCGTCACTCGCTACGGTCATCCTGCAGTCCAGCTTCGGGCCGCGCACCGTATATGTCGCGACAGCTCTGATGACCGTGCTGATCCTGTTCTTCGTCGAGGTCCTGCCCAAGACGCTCGCCATTGCCCGCACCGACCGGTTCGCGTTGACCGTGGCGACGCCGGTTAGATTGGTCGTGAGTATCCTGGCGCCGATCGTCAACGCCGTACAGTTTCTCGTGTGG
>Ga0310810_10011405_pt1 | contig 10387 bp, 11 predicted proteins | sample NCmetagenome_FD_207641 | JGI IMG/M metagenome (GOLD analysis project Ga0310810, IMG submission 207641) | Soil microbial communities from experimental microcosm in Duke University, North Carolina, United States - NC | ecosystem: Engineered > Artificial ecosystem > Soil microcosm > Unclassified ... | reverse complement strand
GAGCCGCAGCTGCACCATTGTGGCCCCACCGCGGACGGCAGCGGCGGCGCGACCGACCAGGCCGTCGATGCCGTCGCGCAGGTCGTCCGTTATGGCGACCAGGCGCAGACAATCGGGAATCGGAAGGCGGGAGTCGGGAGTGGACACGCGTTAGGCGCGGGGGCCTGTTTCAGTCGCGGCTCGTGGAACGCGGCGGGGTCTCGCGGCGAATCTGCTGGCGCGCCTCGGTGTGCTCGGAGAACGTCTGGCGGAACTCGTGATGGCCGTCGGGATGCGCGACGAAATACAGGTACGGTACGTTCGCCGGATACAGTGCTGCCTCAATGCTCGCAGCGCCCGGTGATGCAATGGGCCCGGGCGGCAGCCCGGGATGCTTGTACGTGTTGTAGCGCGAATCGACCTCGAGGTCCTTGAACAGCACGCGGTCGACGTGCTTGCCCAACGCGTACTGGACAGTCGGATCCGCCTGCAGCAGCATGCCGATCCGGAGACGGTTGTGATACACCGCGGAGATGACGGGGCGCTCTTCCGCGAGGCGTGCTTCCTTCTCGATGATGGACGCGAGCGTGACGATGTCGTTGCGCGACATCGCGAGCGCCTGCAAGCGGGCATCCCACTCCGGCTTCCACACCTTCTCGAATTCCGACACCAGCATGCGCACGGCTTCCTGCGGCGTCGTGCCTTCGGCGAACGTGTACGTATCGGGAAAGAGGTAGCCCTCGAGCGTCGGGGTCGGCACATCGAGATGCCGGCGAAGGGCAGAGTCGCTGGCGGCGACGACGATGGACTCCGGTGGTACCGACAGCGCGCGTCCCAGCAGCGTCGCGATGCTGGAGAGCGCGAAGCCCTCCGGGATGGTCACGGTGTGGACGAGACCCTTGCCGCGCGTGAGCGCATCGAGGACTTCGTTCCACGACGATCCATGCCGGAAGACGTAGGTTCCCGCCTTCAGGTCGCGATCGCGTCCGCGCGCCGACGCATACATGCGAAACACGCGCGGCCAGGAGACCACGCCGGCGTGCGCGAGGGTGTCGATGGCCGCGCCAAAGCTCGAGCCGGACGGGATCGTCACGCGAACGTTCTCGCCGCGCGATGACCCGCCACACGCGCTCACGACCGCGAGCGTCGTGGCGCACACGGCAATCGTCAGCCGACGCCTAACGTGGAAGCGAGAGCGCATGTTGAAGAAGCACGGTAGCGGCCATGGCATCGACGTCTCCCTTGCGGCCGCGGGTCGAGCCGCCCATCTCGCGAATGGCCCGGAGTGCCGCGGCGGTGGTGAATCGCTCGTCCACGAGACGCACGGGCAGACCAGTTCGTTTCTCGAGCTCGGCCGCCACATGACGCGCTTCGACCGCGCGGGGCGTGTCATCCCCCTGCTCGTCGAGCGGCAGGCCGACCACGAATCCCTGTACCTCGAGCTCGGCGCCGCGCCTGATCATCTCGGCGATCGGCGGCCGCTTGCCGCGGCGCCGCTCGATGAAACCCGCGGGCGACGCGATGGTGCCGGTCGGGTCGCTGACGGCGAGCCCTACGCGACGATCACCGTAGTCGATGGCGAGTATCCGCGTCGGGAATGGGGAATCGGGAATCGGGAATCGAGGCTGATGGTTCTCGGTGCTAGCCACCCTGCGCCATCTGCACGAAGAATTCCTTGTTGTTCTTCGAGCGCGTCAGCTGCTTGAGCAGGAACACGATGGACTCATCGGGAGGCATGTCGCCAAGGAAGTTACGCAGGAGATAGACCCGGTTGATCTCCTCCTTCGTGAGGAGCAGCTCTTCCTTGCGCGTGCCTGACTTGTTGATGTCGATTGCCGGGAAGATGCGCCGGTCGGCGATCTCTCGATCGAGCACGAGCTCCATGTTGCCGGTGCCCTTGAACTCCTCGAAGATCACCTCGTCCATGCGTGAGCCCGTTTCGATGAGGGCTGTCGCGACGATAGTGAGTGAGCCGCCGCCATCGATATTTCGCGCCGAGCCGAAGAATTTTTTCGGCTTGTGAAGCGCCGTCGCCTCGACGCCGCCCGAGAGAATCTTTCCCGTGTGCGGCGCGATCGTGTTGTGCGCTCGCGCGAGGCGTGTGATGGAGTCGAGCAGGATCACGACGTCCTTGCCGTGCTCGACGAGTCGCTTCGCCTTCTCGATGACCATGTCGGCAACCTGGACGTGGCGATCGGCAGGTTCGTCGAACGTGGAGCTGATTACTTCGGCGCGACCGACGTTCTGCACCATATCGGTCACTTCCTCGGGTCGCTCATCGATGAGCAGCATGATGAGCGAGACCTCCGGATGATTCTCGACGATGGCGTTCGCCATCTTCTGGAGGAGAATCGTCTTGCCGGCGCGAGGCGGGGCAACGATGAGTCCGCGCTGTCCCTTGCCGAGCGGCGCGATGAGATCGACGACCCGCATGCTGAGATCCCCGTTCGCGGCCTCGAGGCGCAGGCGCTCATCGGGGTATCGCGGGCGCAGGTTGTCGAATGCGACTCTCTGCTTCGCCTGCTCGGGTGTGTCTCCGTTGATGGATTCGACCTTCAAGAGGGCCAAGTACCGCTCCCATTCCTTCGGCGGTCGAACCTGACCGAGCACGGCATCGCCGGTGCGCAGCTCGAACCGCTTGATCTGTGAGGGTGAGACGTAGATGTCATCGGGGCCATACAGGTAGTTCCAGTCCTGGCTGCGCAGGAAGCCGTAGCCTTCCGGCAAGATCTCGAGCACTCCCTCGCCGCGCAGGACCGTTTCGGCGTCGAGCAGGTTCTGCTCGATGCGAAAGATGAGGTCCTGCTTCCGCAGGCCTGAGGTGTTGGAAATGTCGAGTCCCTCGGCCAGCTCCTGCAGCTCGGCGACGGACTTCCGCTTCAGATCAGCGATATCCACGGGCGGGATCCGGGCGACAACGCGCCGCGGCGCGATGAGGTGCGCCGAGCGACCGGGTGGGATGGGAACGACGCGCGGAGAGGAGGAGAGGGGACCGGCGGTGCTCGACGTTCGCGTGGTGCGGAAGGAACGGCGGATGGCACGTCGAGTCAGGCCAAGCTACCAATCGATGTCGGTGCAGGCAAGGCTCGGCGGTTTGCGGCGGGGCGCCGCTCTCAGAAGGCTATGTAACGGAATGGTCGTCGCTTGATATCGTTGAAGAGCTCCGTCATCTGCTTCGACATCTCGGTCATCTGGACAGCGATGATGGAGTCCTGCGCAAAGCGGCCGAGCGTTCCGGACGGCGACGCGAGCAGTTTGCTCGTGATCGCAAGTTCGTCGCGCACCTCGGCCACCGAACGAAGCAACGTCGAGTCGCGACGGAAGCGGCCGAGGGATCCCTGATTACTCGCGACCAAAGTGCGCAGTGAGTCGGCCTGAGCGGCGGCAGTTTTCGCACGCGCGACGAGCCCGCCGTCCATTGCCCTTCCCAGCGAGCTGCTGGCGGCGGTTGCCCGATCAGCGAGCCGCGACGCGTTGTCGACGAGTGTCTCGAGTCGCTTCGGTGCATCGGACGATGTGAGCGCCGCGACAGCTCCTTCGGTGGACGTGAGCGCGGTCGTGAGGACCTTCACGTTCGCCATAAGGGCTGGCAGCTCCTTCGTGACGTCGCCGAAGCTTGCCGTGAGCGCCTGCACGTCGCCACCGACAGACGTGCGAATGGTGTCATTCGCGGCCACGACGCGAGCCGCCGGTGTGCCAGAGGTAATGTAGATGACCGTCGGACCCATGAGGCGGGCGCCGGTGCCAAGGCTGACGGAAGAATTCTCGCGGATCTGCTCGCGGTATTTTCGGAGCACCTCGATCTCGACCACTACGCGCCTGGCGGTGTCGATCGACGGTGCGGCGAAATGGACCTTGCTGACCCTGCCGACCTTGGTGCCGTTGATCCAGACCTCGGTACCGCCCATGACATTCCGCGCGTTGGAGAACGCGGTGAAGTAATGGACGGTAGGGCCGCTGAGACGCCCAATGCGAGCGTACTTCAGCGTGGCTGCCGTCAGCAGGACGATGCAGCCGGATATGACGGCGCCTGGCAGGAGACGGCGCCACGTGAGAGAGCGATGCACGGGCACGCTCAGAAGCAAACGCTGAGCCAAGCGGGGTGGCTCAGTCAGCGGCCAGTGCGCACGACAGGATTCGAACCTGTGACCTTCGGCTCCGGAGGCCGACGCTCTATCCAGCTGAGCTACGCGCGCGAATGCAGACGGAACGGCTTGTCGGCAGGGGAAGATTACCGGGCGGCCGTGCGCCACACAAGTTTGCACGGCCGTGGCAGATGGCGCGAAAACAGGCAGCCGCGGCCGTGACGCTGCGTGTACGCGGTCAGTCCTGATTCGTGAAGCCGCGCCGACCAAGTATTCCTCCTCTCAAGCCTCACGCAGGCCTTCTGAGAGACATCGACCGGACGTCGTCGGTGGTCGACGTATGTCTCGCGCGGCAGCCGATCTTCGATACGGTGGGCGCGGTCATCGGGTACGAGCTGCTCTATCGTCGCACGGTCACCGACACCGCAGCGGGTGGCGTCGAGCACAGCGTGATGGGGGCCGACATTCTCGTGAACGCGTGCCTGAACATCGGTCTCGAGCAGCTGACATCGCGGCGCCCGGCGTATCTGAATTTCACGCGCGAGATGCTTCTCGGCCGGGTGTACACGCTGCTTCCGTCGGACGCCGTGGTCATCGAGCTGCTCGAGAATGTCGAGCCGGATGAGGAGGTCGAGGTGGCGTGCGAGGAGCTCGTCCATGCGGGCTACACGCTGGCGCTCGATGACTTCGTCTGGAGCGAGAGCTACAGTCGGCTTCTCGAGCTCACCACGATCGTGAAGGTCGACGTGCTCGATCGGCCAGCCTGCGAGCTGGATGAAGTGGCGCAGCGGCTCGCGTCGTACGACGTGCGCCTGCTCGCGGAGCGCGTCGAGACCTCCGAGGTGCGCGCGATGTGCGCGGGCCTCGGCTACGAGTTGTTCCAGGGGTATTACTTCGCGCGCCCGGAGATGATGAAGAACCGCGCGCTCATGAGCGATGATGTCGCGATCATCCAGGCCATGAGCGTCATGCGTGACCCGACCACGACCGACGGCGAAGTGGAAGCGGCGTTCACGTCCGACATCGGTCTGAGCTACAAGCTGCTCCGGATGGTGAACTCCGCGGCGGTGGGAGGGCGGGGGATCGAGTCCATCAAGCACGCGCTGCGTCTCAGCGGACGGACGGAGCTCAGCAAGTGGCTTGCGCTGCTGCTGGTGTCGTCGATCGCCGCGCGCGGGGCGGCCAATCGCGAGCTGCTCCACCTCGCCGTCCAGCGGGGCCGCATGTGCGAGTTGTTAGGCGGGTCGACGGGCCAGGAGCGCGACACGAGCGCGCTGTTCCTCGTCGGACTGTTCTCGTTGCTGGATGCGATCTCCGGCATTCCGATGCCGCAACTGCTCGCGTCGATCGCGTTGGCGCCGCCGCTCCAGCAGGCGCTGGTGGGTCGCACGGGGCCGTATGCGGGCCCGCTCAAGCTCGCGGAGGCGTACGAGCGCGGTGCGTGGAGCAGCGTACGCCAGCACGCGTCGTCGTCGGGAATCGACGAGGCGAACCTCGGAGCGCTGTACGTTCAGTCGCTCGAGTGGACGCGTGAACGGCTGCTGTCGCTCGCGTTAGGGTAGCCAGGCCGCACCATCGGAAACATCGAGTCGCTCGGGGATGGTGGTTGCGGGCTCTCCGGCGGGCGGACGAACGGCAGCATCAGCGAGATGCGCCTGTTCGACGGGTCACGGGGATTATCCTTGTTCCGCAGCTGACGATCGGCGTACCCCGTGACTTCGACGATGCGCTTCGGCGAGATGCGGGTCATCTCGAGCACGCGTCGGGCGGCGTTCGCCCGGGCATTCGACAGCTCCCAGTTCGTGAACGTCGCTCCGGCCGTGAATGGGGCTGCGTCCGTGTGGCCCTCAATGGCAATCGGGTTCTCCAGCCGCGCAAGCTCGTCGGCGATGATCTGCAGCGTCTCACGACCCTCCTGCTTGATCTCGGCCGAGCCCAGAGGGAAGAACGTATCGCCGGTCTCGCTCTCGATCAGCTCGATCCGAAGGCCAGTCTCGGTGAGGATGATCTCGACTTTCGTCCGCAGCTTTCCAACCTGTGCGACGCTATCGAGCTTCGTGTGCAGCTCGTTCGCGACCTCATCGAACCGCTTGCGTTGATATTCGCGGCTGGCGAGGAAGATCGCGTTCGTTTTCACGCTTGCCGGCGACGCGCCTGACGAGATGGGCGTCGCGCCACCGGAATAGCCCTTCTTGTAGCCGACGGGGTTGGAGAAGTAGCCCTCGATGGCCTGTCGAAGCTGCTGGTCCATGCCGAGGATCCACATGACCATGAAGAACGCCATCATGGCGGTCACGAAATCGGCATAGGCGACCTTCCACGATCCGCCGTGGTGGCCACCGTGCCCTTTGACCTTCTTCTTGACGACGATGATCTTGCTGGCCTGCTTGCCCACGTTAGGCCGCCTTGCGCCTCGTCAGCGCCTCCAGGTCAGCGAACGACGGGCGGTCGACGGGCTCGATGTTGCGTCGCGCGAACTCGACGCACGTCATCGGGGCGTCGCCGCGCGCGAACGACAGGAGGGCAGTGCGAATGCACAGCATGTACGCCGACTCGGCGCGGTTCCGACCTTCGAGCGCGGTCGCCAGCGGTCCGATGACGCCGTAGGACAGCAGAATGCCGAGGAACGTTCCGACGAGCGCGGCGGCGACCTTCTCACCGATGACCGACGCTTCGCCGCCGATCGAGCCCATCGTGATGATGACGCCGAGGACCGCTGCGACGATGCCGAATCCCGGCATGGCGTCGGCGACGCGGGTCAACGCCGCCGGCACCTGACCGTCTTCATCGTGATGGCGCTCGAGGTCGAGATCGAGAATCTCCGCGAGGTGGTGGTCCTCGACCGCACCAGTGAGCAGCACCTTCAGCGTGTCGCAGAGAAACGAGAGCGCGGCGTGGTGGTGGCAGAAGCCGGGGTACTTCTTGAACAGCGCGCTGTCCTTCGGGTTTTCGATGTGCGGCTCGAGCGCGATGAGGCCATCCTTCCGCGCGGTCTGGAACACGTCGTACAACAGCTGCAGCAGCTCGGCGTAGGCCTTCGACGTGAACGGATTCGGCTTGAGCAATCCGAGCGTCGCCGACATCGCCTTCTTGAGAATCGACGGCGGGTTGGAGATGATCATCGCGCCCAGTCCGGCGCCACCGATGATGATGAACTCGGTCACCTGCCACAGCACGCCGAGCTTGCCGTGGTGCATGGTGTAGCCGAGCAGCACGCTACCGATGACGACTACGAGGCCGACGAGAGTAAACACTTGCTAATCGGGAATCGGGAATGGGGAATCGGGAATCGATTCTGGCGCACATGATGTCGCGCTGCCCCGTACTAGTATCGACCAGAGCGCTCCGGAAATTCACGGCGGCCGGCGGTCATTTTCCCTCGGTTCCCGATCCTCCGGTCGCGCTGCCGACGCCTAACAGGTCGCGGACTTCGGCGGTCGCGTACGCGCGCTGATTCTCTGTCGTGATCTGGGTCACGATCTCTTCACGCAGGATGTTGACGTCCGACGGCGCTTCGACGCCGATGCGTACGCCCTTGCGGTCGCAGGCGATGATGACGATGCGAATGCCGCCGTCCACGAGGATGGCGTCGCCGACGCGCCGGCTCAGAATCAGCATCGTCAGTTGGCCATTGTGAGCAGCGTCTGCATCATCTCGTCGGCGACGTTGACGAGACGGGACGCGGCCTGAAACGCCTGCTGGTAGCGCATGAGGAGCGTGAGCTCCTCGTCGATCGACACGCCGTTCACGCTATTGCGCCGAGTGTCAGCCTGATTCGTGAGCGTTTCCGAGACGGTCGCCGAGCTGTCGGCCGCGCGGACCTGGAGGCCGACGTTCGTGACCGCGTTGCGGTACGTATCGTTGTACGACTCGCCGCTGGTCAGCCCAACCTGCGCGGCGAATGCTGCTGCACCCATTGCTGTCTGCAACGACGCGATGCCCGTCGTGTCGCGCAATGAGCCGATCGACAGCGCAAGCGCGTTATCGCCGGGCGCGTTCTGCGAGGACCCCGACGCAATGACCGCAGCGCTTGCGCTGACTTCCGCCGAGAGCCCGATGGACGCGGCGGTGACGTTGGCAGGATTGAAGAAATTCACGCGCGAACCGGTCGGCGGCGTGGCCACGTTCCAGTTGGCATTGCCGAGTGCGTCGCCAGCCGCGGTCCAGCCGCTCGTGTGCAGGAAGTTCACCCCGTTGACGAGTCCCCTCGCGAGCCCGTCGAGCTTTGCCCGGATACCAGGGATGTCCACATTCAGCAGGGTGGCCATCGCGCCTAACGTACCCGTCGACGGGGGCAGTGGATCGGTCGCGCCGACGAGGCCGATAGCAGTCGGGATTCCGGGGCGAACCTCGATGGTGCGCGCCGTAGTTCCATCCACGACGGTGACGCCGCCGATGACGAACGACATCGTGCCGTTGCTCTGCTCCATCATCCGCGCGCCGCCCAGCTTCGCGAGCTGATCGGCGATGCGGTCGCGCGCGTCGCGCAGGTCTGGCGCCATGGTTCCGCCGGTTTCGGCGGCGGTGATCTGGCCGTTCAGTTCCGCCAGCTGACCTCCGAGGCGATTCACTTCGTCGACCGTGCTGGAGAGGCGGCTCCGGTTCGTCGCCTCGAGGTCGCTCAGACGTGACGCGAACCGGTTCAGCGTCGAGGCGACTTCGATCCCGCGCTGCCTAACGACCGCCTGTGCGCTCGGTGTGCCGGGGTTGTTCGCGAGATCGGACCACGATGACCAGAAGGCGTCAAGGGCGCCCGACAAGGACTGATCCGACGGCTCGCCGAAGATGCCCTCGACCTGGGTGAGGACATCGCGTCGGAGGCCGAACCCTTCGGCGTTCGCCGCTTCGGTGCGGTAGTTGTTATCGAGAAACGCATCGCGGAGCCGGACGACATTCTGCACCTGGACGCCGGTGCCGAGCGACCCGAAGCCAAAGCGCTGCGGGGTAGCGGCGGCGAGCTCGGCTCGCTGGCGTGAGTAGCCCTCGGTTTCGGCATTCGCGACGTTCTGCGAGACGACCTGAACGGCCGTCTGCTGAGCGGCGATCGCCGTCCGGGCGATGCTGAGAATGCTGCCGAAGCCGGGCACGTCAAGCCTGCCGGTCGAGGAGTCGCGCGCCCGAGGGTCGCTCGGTCGCTGCGGCTTCCGTGTAGAGCGGCTGCGGCATCCCACTGCCGAGCAAGGCGCGGACGTACTCGTCGCCGACCGCGAGCGCTTCGCGCAGGATGCGTCGGTTGACCGCGACCTCGCCAGACAACGTCTGAGCGGCCGCCTGCAGCTCTTCGCGCGCCTCGCGGACGCGGGGTGTGAACGACTCCCCGAGCGCGTCCTCCAGGTCGCGGAGTCCGAGATCCTCGGCATGGCCGAAGCGCACGTTGAGCGCACGGCGTCGCTTGCGCGCTTCGCCAAGCGTACAGAGCACTCGCTGGACCGCGTAGACCGAGTCCTCGACGCCTTGCAGATCATCCGCACCGACGGCATCACGCTGACGGCGCATGAGCGCGATGAGCTCGTCGATCAGGCGGCGCTCGGAGCCGAGTGCGTCGATCATGCGATCCCGCACGGCGATCTGCGGCGAGACGGTGACGGGCGCTGACACGTTAGGCGTGGCGGTTGGAGCGGTGGAATGAATCGGAGCAGCGGGGTGCGTCACTGATTCCTCTTGTCGTCAGCGGCAGGCGAAGCCGCGCCGGGGTTCGCGTGCGGCAGCGCCGCGCGCAGTTGTCGGTACAACGAGTCTCCGATCCCGCGTTCCCAATGGTCGGGGACGTGAGCCGCAATCTTCTCATCCATCAAGCCGGTGAAGATGTCTTCACCAGCGCCGCCATCCGTGAGGCCATCCTTGGGGACAGTCTCGCGCATCGCCTTGAACAATTCCTGCACGAACACGCCTTCCAACTGCTTCGTCGCGGCACGCAGTCGTTCTTCGGCTGGTGCAGGTCCCGTCGCGGTGCCTGGCGTCGTTCCTGGAATACGTGTCATCGACTCACCACCTCGGCCGAGATCGAGCCGGCGCGGCGCAGGGCCTCGAAGATCAAGGCGACCTGCGACGGTGGCGTCTGTACGGCGTGCAGCGCGGTGATCAGTTGCTGCACCGACGTACCGGCGGCCAACCGCATCCGGCCATCGCCATCGGTCTTCCCCGCCAGAGTATCGGCAGGTGTGCCTCCAATCGAGAGTGTGACGGCGCCCACACTCACCACGCCAGGACCGACGGGCAGCTCGCCGCCCGCGACCACCGTCCCGTCATGCGCGTCGATCACGATGCGTCCCGGTGTGACGACGCGCACAGTCAGGTCCCGAATCTTCGCGAGCTGCGCGGCG
>Ga0310810_10011403_pt1 | contig 10388 bp, 13 predicted proteins | sample NCmetagenome_FD_207641 | JGI IMG/M metagenome (GOLD analysis project Ga0310810, IMG submission 207641) | Soil microbial communities from experimental microcosm in Duke University, North Carolina, United States - NC | ecosystem: Engineered > Artificial ecosystem > Soil microcosm > Unclassified ... | reverse complement strand
TTCGCGGTCTGCGGCGAAGCCGGCACCGCCGCAGAGGGCATGGAGGTGATTCGCAAGCTGCACCCGGATCTGGTGATTGTGGATCTCAGTTTGCCCGGCGCCAACGGCATCGAGCTGATCAAGAACATTCGCGCCGAGTATCCGAAGCTGCCCATTCTAGTGCTCTCGATGCACGATGAATCGCTCTATGCCTTACGCGCAATGCGTGCCGGAGCCGACGGCTACGTGATGAAACATGAGGCGATGGCAAACGTGGTGCAGGCAGTCCATGAAGTGTTCAACGGACGGCCCTATCTCAGTCCCGCCATGGCCGCGCAGGTCATCTCGAAATTCGCCCATCGCCAGGCCGAAGGCGAAGTCGACGCAGTGGAGAGACTGAGCGATCGCGAACTCGAAATCCTCGAGCTGATCGGCAAAGGCAACGAAGTCCGTCAGATCGCTAAGCTATTGAATCTCAGCCCAAAGACTGTGGAAACGCACCGCGCACACATCAAGGACAAGCTCGACTTGAAGAACTCGCGCGAAGTCGCCCGCTTCGCTCTGCAATGGCTGCAAGCGAGAGGGGCGTAAAGGTTTGGAGTTCCGCCTTTGGGCGGAAAGTTCTGAATTCCGCTTTCACTCGCACAGTTCGGAGTTCCGCCTTTAGGCGGCCTAACGTTCAAAAATTACCGGCCCGGCAAAGGTTCTACTACATTTCGGGATCGTCCCAATTCTTGCCATAATCGTGAAGCGGGTACTCCCTCCAGGCACGTTTCGCCTCGCTCAGACCTGCGTCGGCCAAGTAATCCGCCGCGCTGCTCCACGGCCAGTCCGTCCAGTGCTCCACATATCCGTGTCGCACCGGATTGTGATGAACGTAATTCAAAGTCGCTCGGTAATGTCGATCCGAACGCATCGCGCGTTCAACGGCGCGAAAGAAGACCTTTCGTCCACGAGTCCGTTCTTCGGTATTCCAAGCGTGTGAAGTGCGGCCGTGAAGCCGCCCTAATTGATGAACCAAACTCTTAATGTCGGCCGCCTCGACAAGCGCGTGGTAGTGATTCGGCAAAACGCACCATGCGAACGTTTGATTCGCCTGCGCTGCTAACACCGCGAGCAAGTCGGCGGCGAAGTTATCAATGCGTGACAGGCTCTTTCCAATATAATGACGGTGCTCATAACAAGCCGCCGAAATGAGAAATCGCAGATGTCCAAGGTTTGGCCGGTGCGGAGGTGAATGCCACGGATGACGGCGCATCTTGCGCCACTCGAGTAATTCCTTGCGCTGGTTTTGACTGAGTTGACGCCAGCGATATCCCTTCGGCGACATGATTTCAGAGTAGGCTGCACCGCCTAAAGGCGGAACTCCAAACCTCACCTCGCCCCGATACTTTCACTTTTTTTCACGCTCAGCGGGCGCATAGTTCGTTTGATGGCCACGACGACTCGGGACGCAATTGAGGAACTGCTTCATACCTATGGCGAGACCGGCGGAATAAATTATCTCGCCGCTGCTGCTTCCCTGCCCTCGCGTCTATCAATCGAAGCGGCTTGCAACGAGCTGATGAGCCTGATGTTTCCCGGTTTCCGCAGCGAAGCGCTCGTGAGCTCCGAAGATCTCGCTGATACCACGCGGATTCGCGTCAGGCATTTACACGCGCGGCTCAAAAAAGAAATTTGCAGAAGCTTAGGCAAAATCCCGCCAGATGAAGCGACAGAAGCAAAAGCCGAAGAAGTTTTGGCGGAGTTTTTCAAGCAGTTGCCATCGGTGCGCCGCATGCTTTGGACGGATATCGATGCCGCTTACGAAGGCGACCCGGCCGCGACGACTTACGAGGAAATCATCCTCGCTTATCCGGCGCTGGAGGCGATTGCCATTTATCGAATGGCCCACCTGCTCTACGGAAAGGTACCGTTGATTCCGCGCATCATGACCGAATGGGCGCATAGCCGCACAGGAATCGATATTCATCCCGGCGCGAAGATCGGCTCGCATTTCTTCATCGACCACGGCACTGGAGTGGTCGTTGGCGAGACGACGCAAATCGGATCGCACGTGAAACTTTACCAGGGCGTGTCGTTCATCGCCCGCTCGCTCGGGGCAGGACGAGGGTTGACTGGCAAAAAGCGTCACCCGACAATCGAAGACGGCGTATGCATTTATGCCGGAACCACGATCATGGGCGGTGACACGGTGATTGGTGCGAATTCCACCATCGGCGCTAACGTTTTCCTGACGAAAAGTGTTCCGCCGCATTCGCTGGTTTACTACGAAGAAAAAGAAGTTCGTGTGGTGCCTAAACGAAAACAGGAAGCTGAAAGCGCGCGCAATGACTTTCAGAAATGAAACATCAGATAGGGTCGGCGCGTGGCGGCGACCGGACGCCGCGCGGCGTCCCTGCCAACGGCGAATTTTTTAGATTAAGAGTAAAAGGGAGAGGAAGAATTGATGATCTATCTTGATTACAACGCTACCACACCGTTATGCGACGCAGCGCGCGAGGCGATGCTGCCATATCTCAACGAAAAATTCGGCAATCCATCCAGTGTTCACGCTGCCGGGCGCGATGCGCGCGCCGCGATCGATAATGCTCGCGATAAGATCGCGGCGTTTCTGCATGCGAAACCCGGTGAAATCATTTTTACCAGCGGCGCAACCGAGTCATGCAACCTGGGTTTGCTTGGCCTGGCGCGATCTGGATCTTCACGTGGCGGTCATATCATCTCGAACAAGGCCGAGCACCACGCGGTGTTGCATGCTGTCGAACACCTTGAAGATCGCGAAGGTTTTGAAGTGACGTGGCTGAATGTGTCCAAAACCGGAATGATCGATCTCGATCAGCTCGCCGATTCTATTCGCCCTGACACCAAACTGGTTTCGATCATGGTCGCGAACAACGAGACCGGGGTTGTTCAGCCAATGCGCGAAATTTCACGAATATGCCGCGAACGCGGCGTGTTGCTTCACAGCGACATCGTCCAGGCGTTCGGCAAACTGGACATCGACGTTTCGTTAGTCGATGCCGGCAGTTTTGCCGCGCATAAATTTTACGGCCCGAAGGGAACGGGATTTCTGTTCTTGCGCAGCGGTTTGTCGCTTCAGCCACTCATGTTCGGCGGCGCGCATGAAAATCAGCGGCGCCCAGGCACGGAAAACGTCGCCGGCGTCGCGGGAATGGCTGCGGCTGCCGAATGGGTGCTGCGCGACGCCGATACGGAGAAGCAACGGCAAGCACAATTGCGTGATAATTTCTGGACGCAGATCGCAAGCCTTTTCCCAGATGCGCAGCAAAATGGCGATCCAGCTCATCGGCTCGCCAACACGCTCAACGCAAGCTTCATCGGCACTGATTCGGAGACTATGCTGATGGCGCTGGATTTGGAAGGCGTTTGCGCATCGAGTGGTTCGGCTTGCATGGTTGGCTCAGTGAGGGCGTCGCATGTCTTGCTCGCAATGGGGTTGCCAATGGAAAGCGCCAGATCAGCCATTCGTTTTTCGCTTGGCAGACGGACGACGGCGGAAGAAATCGCCGATGCAGCCGAAGCACTCGAGCAGATCGCGAAGCGAACCACAGACGCCCGCGAATATGCCCTCGCTTAGGCAGCTCGAATTCGCATTTCAGAGTACAGATCCCCTCACCTCTATTCTCTCCCTGAGGGAGAGGCGGATGACGAAGTCGCCTGGTGAGGGTCGGATTATTGCAGCAGGCCGCGATGTCGATCTTGAAGCGAAAGCTCGCGAGCTGTTGTGCTCGTTAGGCGCGAAACAAACCGCAACAGAACTCCGTGTCGAATGGAATTCCCGTCTCCAGACCGCGGCAGGCCGCGCTGATTATCACGAGAAACTCATTTCGCTAAACCCGCGCATGGTTGAGCATCCGGAGGAGATCGATCGCACGCTGCGACACGAACTCGCTCATTTCCTTGCGCAATTTCGAGCAGGTCGGCGGAGGATTTCACCGCACGGACCCGAGTGGCAGCAGGCTTGTCGCGATTTGGACATCGAAGGCGAGAAGCGCTGCCACACATTGCCATTTCCTGCGAAGCGCTACACGCGGCGTTTCATTTATCGTTGCCCAAATTGCCACCGTGATTTCCCGCGCGTACGCAAGCTCAAACGCACCGTCGCCTGTCTGGCCTGTTGTCGCGCGCATAACGGCGGCGAGTTCGATGTACGTTTTCGATTACAAATCGTGAAGTAGGGCTGGCGCGCTGCGCCGGCCGGACGCCGCAGTTCATCAGAACGGCGGAGCACCGCGGTAGCCTCAGCGAGGGCGCGTCGGCGGTCGGAGACCGCCGCTGCAGTTCGGCTTCTAATTTTTCACTTTTTTCCGCGTACAATTTAGCGCCTGGGGTTGGAGCAAAGGTAGGCATCCGTGCAGGTTGCCTATTACGAAATGTCAGAAAGTTTTTTTAAGACGCACTTATGCAAATACTTGCTAGCCAAATCGCTGAGGAACTAAAGAAGGCGAAGCATTGCGCCATCTATGAACCTGAATTGACACGTGTCTGGCCGACTAACGGCAAGTCGCGCGAAGCTAAAGTTGCCATATTTGCCGCGCACAACGGCTGGCGGCTTCGTTTTTACAAGGACGGGTTCTGCGCAATCTTTGATAAAGAGCCGTCTATCTGAAATTCGTTCGCAATTTCGCGAATATTGCGCCGTTCGCTGTAACAGAGGAAGCAAGCAAGCTAGGCTTCGCATTCACGTGCGAGTCGCTTTGCTGATTGAGACCGCCGCTACAGTTCGTCCGATTTCCCCTTTTCGGCTTTCTGACCGCGCAATTTCGCCTGGATAAACATGTCGATGTCGCCATCCATCACGGCTTGCACGTTACTTGTCTCGGCGCCGGTGCGGTGGTCCTTCACCATTTGATATGGCTGAAACACGTACGAGCGAATTTGATTTCCCCACGCGATCTCGCCTTTCTCGCCGTATTGCCGTTCTATCTCGGCGCGTTTTTTGTCTTCTTCGAGCTGGTACAGCTTTGCCTTCAACATTTTCATCGCCAGCTCGCGATTGCGTCCCTGGCTACGCTCTGCCTGGCAGGCCACGACAATTCCACTCGGTTTGTGCAAAATTCGCACCGCAGTCTCGACCTTGTTCACGTTTTGTCCGCCTTTGCCACCGCTACGGAAAGTGCCGATCTCGAGATCAGCCGGATTAACTTCAATCGGCGCCGTGTCGGCGATTTCGGGAACAACGTCAACACTCGCAAATGAAGTGTGCCGCCTTTTATTCGCGTCAAACGGCGAAATGCGCACAAGTCGATGCACCCCGCGCTCGGCTTGAAGATGTCCGTAGCCGTATTCGCCTGTTACCAGCAAAGTCACCGATTTGATCCCGACTTCTTCGCCCTGCTGCATATCGACTGTTTGCGATTTGAAACCGCTGCGTTCGATCCAGCGCTGGTACATCCGAAGCAACATGTCGGCCCAATCGCACGATTCGGTCCCGCCAGCGCCAGAATGAATCGTCACAAACGCGTTGGCGCGATCGTTTTCGCCGGAAAGAAACTGGCGCAGCTCGAACTCGTCGAGTTTATGAGCCAGACGATCGTGTTCAATCGCCACCTCCTTTTCCGCCAGAGCGCGATGCGCCAGGTCGCTTTCTTCCGCTGCGAGTTCTTGCAGCGCACTGAAATCTTCGATCTCACGTTCCAATTGTTGGAACGGATTGATCAACGAACGCAATCGCGAAACTTCCTCGACATCAGCCTGCGCACGCTCCCGATTCGACCAGAAATCGGGCGCAGCCATCCGCGCTTCAATTACAGCTAGATTTTTTTGAAGCTGCTCGACGTCAAAGAAACCTCCGCAATTCGCGCACCCGCGACTTCAGATCCTCAGCATCTGGAATGGAGATTTCCGTTGGCATTCGAGAAAATAAATCAACTCACCGCGAATCGCAAAACTGTAGCGGCGGTCTATGACCGCCGAATCCGCGACGCTCAGAGAGCGCCCCTACAGCGACCCAAAAGGTATAGCGACGTTTGGTTCCGGGGAGCACAGGCTGCCAGCCTGTTGTCCTCGGCAGCTTGCCGAGGACTGCATCACGCATCGCAAAGTCTCTGTGGCGACGAACGTTGGAAGAGCTTTTCGGCAGGCTGCCGAAAAGGACAGGCTGGCAGCCTGTGCTCTCCAGAGCAAACCTACTTGCGCGTGGGAGCGACGGGCTTCGGCTTGGCACGCGCTGCTTCCAGGCGGAAAATTGTTTCGCCTTCTTTCATCAGATCAAGACGGTCGCGAGCGATCGTTTCCAGATAGCTCACATCTGTCTTGAGCAAACTCACCTCGCGCGTTTGGCGTGCCAGCAAAGTTTGTTGTTCGTTAACCAATTGCTGAAGATTGTCGATCTCCGTGCGGCTCTGCATCAATTTCTTATACGGCGGCACGAACAAGCTTACGATAACAAGCCAGATGGCGATGATTAGCAGGACGAGGAGAATGCGGTTAAGTCGCTGCCAGACTGTGGCTTCGCGACGCGCGCGGAAATCAGCATACCCGTGCTCCACTTTAGCGGATTGTAGCGCCGTACACGGCTTTGTCACCAAGTTCTTCTTCGATGCGTAACAACTGGTTGTACTTTGCTACGCGGTCGCTCCGGCATGGTGCACCCGTTTTAATTTGGCCAGCGTTTGTCCCTACCGCGATATCGGCAATGGTCGTGTCCTCAGTTTCGCCCGAGCGATGACTGATCACATTCGTGTAATCATTTTTCTTTGCCACGTCGATTGTTGCCAGCGTTTCCGTCAGCGTGCCGATCTGATTTACCTTGATAAGAATGGAATTCGCCACGTGCTCGGCAATTCCTTTTTCGAGAAACTTCACGTTCGTGACAAAAAGATCGTCGCCAACGAGTTGTATCCTGGAGCCGAGTTTTCTTGTTAGCTTCTTCCAGCCGTCCCAATCGTTTTCCGCGCAACCGTCCTCGATAGAGATGATCGGGAACCGCGCACAAAGCGCGGCGTAATAATCGACCAATTCTTCAGCGGTCTTTTTTGCGCCACCCGATTTCTTGAAAACGTAAAGCTTCTGGTCGCGGTCATAAAACTCCGATGCAGCGGGATCGAGCGCGATGAAGATCTGTTCGCCGAGTTTGTAACCGGCCTTGTCCACCGCCGCGGCAATCGATTCCAAAGCGTCTTCAGCGGAATCGAGCTGCGGCGCAAATCCCCCTTCGTCACCAATTGCTGTGGAAAGATGTCGCGCTTTCAAAACAGATTTTAGCGCGTGGTACACCTCCGTGCCGAAACGCAACGCTTCCGAAAAACTCGGCGCACCGCGCGGCACAATCATGAATTCCTGAAAATCGATCGGCGCATCCGAATGCGCGCCACCGTTTAGAATATTCATCATTGGCACGGGAAGCACTCGCGCTTCAGGTCCGCCGAGATATTGGAACAGCGGCAAGTTTTCAGCGGCTGCGGCCGCACGAGCGACCGCCAGCGAAACGGCCAGTGTGGCGTTGGCGCCCAGGTTTTTTTTGGTTGGCGTACCGTCAAGTTCGATCAGTTTCTTGTCGACCGTTGCCTGGTCCCGCGCATCCAGTCCCTTGAGAATCGGCTCAATCTTATGGTTCACATTGGCAACCGCCTTTCTCACGCTTTTGCCGCCGAAGCGGGTTTTGTCGCCATCGCGCAATTCCACTGCTTCGTGTTCGCCTGTGCTCGCCCCGCTGGGGACGGCAGCTCGTCCAAACGCGCCGTTTTCAACGCGGACATCTGCCTCGATGGTCGGATTGCCGCGCGAATCCAAGATTTCGCGGGCATGAATGTGAGTAATGCTAGTGCTCGCCATAGGTTCTGCGCGGACTAGAACAGCTTTGGGTTCGCGAGGCAAATCCGCATCCCTCCAGCGGGCATGGAAAGGGCCGAAAAGGAACCCCTTGAGGACGTGAGAGATTCCGATTGGCAATTTCGCTGAGGCGCGCATAATCTTCGCGATGATTCGTTTGGTTGCACTCGCCACGCTAGCGTCGGTAGCTGCTATTTCCACGGCAGCGGCCGAGGAAGGCCAACATCTGTCGTCGGATCAAATGGCAAAAGCTGTCAAAAGCGATACCATCACCGTCCCGACACCAGGCGAACTGTTTGCCGCGCTTAGCAAAGCTGGAAAAATAAACTGGTCGGCTCAATACCGCGCCCCAATTCCTGTGACGTACGCCAATCGCGCGCAGATCGCCCTCAATCTCGGCGGTTTGATAGCGGATGGTTTCATTGCTGTGGAAGCAAAGGATGGTCAGCAGGTCAAGAATATCGGCTCGGACATCATGAAGCTCGGCAAGTCGCTCGGCGTAAGCGAGCAACTGCTCAGCCGCGGAAACAGCATCAATGAATTTGCCGAAACCAACCAATGGGACACGCTCCAGGAGGAATTGGAAGCGACGCAAAACGAAGTGAAATCATCGATGCAATCGCACGCCGATCAGGACCTGGTTATCCTCGTCACTCTTGGCGGATGGATCCGTGGAACACAGGTGGTCACCGGCGCGATTATGAAGAATTACAACGAGACCGCGGCAAAGGTTCTGCGCGAACCGGCTTTGGTCCACTTCATGCAGTCAAAACTGAATGCTATTTCGCCTGAATTACGTCAGGAACCGCTGGTCAAAGATGTGAGCGAACAACTCACTGGAATTGAGAAGCTCGTGACATTTCCGGAAGGAAAAGTGCCGACCCAGGAAGATGTGAAGAAACTCAATGAAGCAGTCGGCAAGCTAATGACAAAAATAGAGAGCAAGGACTCGCCCAAATGAAACGTTGCCTACGGTTTTTCTTTTTGACTGTTGCGCTGAGCGCGATCGTCATTCTTCGCGCAGACACAGATTCTGAAGTGAGCGCTCGCAAAGACGCACTGGAGCTTGCGGGAGCATTTGGAAACGATGGGTTCAAAATTCGAGATGGACATTCCTGCGGCGTGCTCAAGCCCCACGATCACGTCCTGATCGGGGTAAACCTTTATGCAGGAAATCAGTATTGGTTTTCTGCGGGCACTGCGGAACCGCTAAAAAAAGTGGCTCTCGCCGTTTACGACGAAACGGGAAAACGAATGAGCACGGAGAATTTCAGCGAAGGGGACAAAGCAGCGGCCGGTTTCGAGCCCGAGAACAGCGGCCAGTATTTTGTTTCGGTCGATTCCGTCGAAGATCAAGAAGGCAGTTTCTGTCTCGTCTATTCGTATAAATAGACGATGCCGGGTTCTCTCTTGGAGCAGGTGATGACTTCGCTTCAGGTGTTTTATGAAGGTCACGTCCAAGGCGTCGGGTTCCGTTTCACCGTGCGACACATCGCCAAAGGCTTTGATGTGACCGGTTGGGTGCGCAACCTGCCGGACGGCCGGGTAGAACTTCAGGTTACAGGTGATGAGAACGAGGTACGCGCATTTGTCGATCAGGTGGCCCAAGGCGAACTTCACTCGCTCATTCGCCAACAAACCGAGAATAAGCTGAACGAACCTGTCGCTGCCCGCGGCTTTGAGATTCGCCATGACTGACTCGTCACGCCCTAACAACGCGGAGGCGGACCCGGCCGTTGCTGTTCACGGACTGACCAAAGTTTTTCCTGTTCACTTCCATCCCAGTCGGAAGGTTGTCGCGGTAAGGGACCTGACCCTCCGCATCGAACCGGGCGAAGTGTACGGATTGCTCGGGCCGAACGGCTCAGGCAAGAGCACCACATTGAAGATAATCCTTGGCCTGGTGTCGCCGAGTCGTGGCCGCACGGAAATTTTTGGGCGAGACAGTCGTCTGGTCGAAAGCCGCGAAGCAGTTGGTTTTCTTCCCGAGAACCCGTACTTCTACAAATATCTCACAGGCGCAGAAACACTCCGTTTCTTTGGGCGCCTTTGTGGGATGACGGGTGCGACCTTGAAAAGCCGCGTCAACGAACTGCTCGATCTTGTTGGGTTAAATAAGGCGCGCGACCGCCGATTGGGCACGTATTCCAAGGGAATGCTGCAACGCATCGGACTAGCGCAAGCGTTGATTCATGATCCGCGCCTGGTGGTTCTGGATGAACCGACCGCCGGTGTTGACCCGGCAGGCTCGCGTGAAATTCGCGATCTGATCATGGACTTGAAGCGCCGCGGCATCACCGTGCTGCTCTCGTCGCATTTGCTGGCGCAAGCGCAGGAAATTTGCGACCGCATCGGCATTCTCGCCGATGGAGTGCTGGTTCGTGAAGGGTATTTGCAGGAATTAATCGCAATCGAAAATCAAACCGAGTTAGTGATCGCCGATGCTTCCGACGAACTCGTGCACGAGATTGAATCGTGCATCAGCCGCTCAAACGCGAAATTGCTTGAGAGGCGAAAATCGACCACGACGCTGGAAAGATTGTTTTTGGAATCGACCGGAGGAGATGACAAGAGTTCAACCCGCGAGTGATGAATTAAGAAAATGACAGACA
>Ga0310810_10011402_pt1 | contig 10389 bp, 7 predicted proteins | sample NCmetagenome_FD_207641 | JGI IMG/M metagenome (GOLD analysis project Ga0310810, IMG submission 207641) | Soil microbial communities from experimental microcosm in Duke University, North Carolina, United States - NC | ecosystem: Engineered > Artificial ecosystem > Soil microcosm > Unclassified ... | reverse complement strand
AACAGCGTGAGCGCCCCAGTCGGATCGCAGCCGAGCGCGGCCGCGAGGTCGTTCATCCCGCCGCGGATCCAGCCGGCGAGCTCCGCGCGATCGACCGGCGGCATCGGCAGCTCGACCGCGACGTGGCGATCGAGATCGTCGGCGTCGCCGTCGATGCGGCGCAGGTTGCGCACCATCTGATCGCGATCGATGCCGAGCACGAACGCGAAGTAGGGGAACGCGCCCCAGCGCGCGATCAACTTCAGGACCGCGACGCCGTCGGCGGGCGCGAGCCGATCGAGGTGATCGACGAACACGACGATGCGCTTGCCGATCGCCTCGGTGAGCTTCAAGACCTCGGTGCGCAGCTGGTCGGGGCTCTTCTCGAGCGCGCCCTTGACGTCGACCTTCACGCCGGCGAAGCGGACGACCGCGGAGACGTAGTCGCCGAGCTCGATCAGGCGATCGCGCGCCTTGTCCATCTTGCCGACGACGCGCTCCTCCTCGAAGATCTGCGAGACCTCGCGCAGGAAGACCTCGCCGACCTTGGCGGCGTCGCCGGCGGCCCACGCGTCGATCGCGAACGCGCGCAGATCGCCGCGGGTCGCGCACAGCTCGCCGGCCATCTGCAGCACGCTCGACTTGCCGTCGCCGGCGGCGCCGACCAGCGCGATCACGAGCGGCAGCTCCGACGCGATCATGACGAGCTCGAGCAGGCGCTGCGCGACCGGCAGGCGCGCGAGCGCGTCGAACGACGACGCCGAGATCGGCGCGTCGGTGAAGATCGGGGGCGGCTGCTGCTTCACCATTTCCAATCCGCGTAGCGATCGCGCAGCGCGCTCTTCAGCAGCTTGCCGGTCGACGTCTTCGGGATCGCGTCGACGAAGACGACCGCGTCGGGCAGCTGGAACTTGGCGAACTTCTCGCCGAGGAACGTGCGCAGATCGTCGGCGCTCGCCGCCGCGCCGTCCTTCAAGACGACCACCGCGAGCGGGCGCTCGGCCCACTTCGGGTGCGGCACCGCGACGACCGCGGCCTCGCGCACCGCCGGATGCGCGACCAGCGCGTTCTCGAGATCGACCGACGAGATCCACTCGCCGCCGCTCTTGATCACGTCCTTCGAGCGGTCGACGATGCGCAGCGAGCCGGTCGGCGAGATCGACACGACGTCGCCGGTCATGAACCAGCCGTCGGCGGTCCAGCGATCGCCGGCGTCGGGGCGCTCGTGATAGCTCGCGGCGACCCACGGGCCGCGCACGTGCAGCTCGCCCTGCGCGTGATCGTCCCACGCGATCTCGTCGCCGCTCTCGCCGATCGCGCGGATCTCGATCATCGGGCACGGGTAACCCTGGCGCGCGCGCGCGGCGTACGCGCTGTCGACGGTCGTCGTGTCGGTCGTGCGCGGGTGCGCGACGCTTCCGAGCGGAGACGTCTCGGTCATCCCCCACGCGTGGATCACGCGCAGGCCGAGCGCGTCGAACGCGCGGATCATGGATTCCGGAGCGGCGCTGCCGCCGACGATCATGCGGCAGTTGGGGACGAGCGGCCGCTTCTGCTTCTCGAGCTGCTCGAGGATGCCGGCCCAGATCGTCGGCACGCCGGCGGCGCAGGTGACGCGCTCGCGCTCCATCAGCTCGAGCAGCGAGAGCGGATCGAGGTGCGGGCCCGGCATCACCAGCTTCGAGCCCGCCATCACCGCGGCGTACGGGATGCCCCACGCGTTGGCGTGGAACATCGGCACGACCGGGAGCAGCGTGTCGCGCTGGCTGAGCGCGAGGCAGTCGACCATCGACACCGCCATCGAGTGCAGGACCGTCGAGCGGTGCGAGTACACGACGCCCTTCGGCTTCCCGGTGGTGCCGCTCGTGTAACACATGCCGAGCGGCGCGTTCTCGTCGAGGTCGGGCAGCGCGGCGAGCGCTTCGGCGCCGGCGGGCGCGGTCGCGAGGAACTCGGCCCAGCTGGTCTCGCCGGCGGGCGCGTTGCCGACGACGATCACCTTCTCGAACGGCACCTGCGCGCGGAACTTCGCGAAGAGCGGCAGGAGGCAGTCGTCGACGAGCAGGAAGCGATCCTTCGCGTGGTTCGCGATGTAGGCGATCTCGTCCGGATGCAACCGGAGGTTGAGCGTGTGCAACACGCCGCCCGCGCACGGGATGCCGAAGTAGGCGGCCATGTGCTCGACGTGATTCCACATGAGCGTCGCGACGCGATCGCCGGGCTGGAGGCCCGCCTTCCGCAGCGCTCCCGCGAGCTGCGCCGACTGCGCTACGAAGTCCGCGTAGGTGGCGCGGTGCAGGCTCTTGTCGGGACGGCGGCTCACGATCTCGATGTCGCCGAACAACTTCGCGGCGCGACGCAAGATCGGGGTCACGGTCAGCGGGGTCGTCATCATCGTGGCGCGCATGCGGAGGAGCGTACGCGAAAGTTGCGGGGCGGGGCGGCGGGTCCGTATCCTTGGGGTGTGAAGCGTCGTCTCGGGGCCCTGATCGCGGCGGCGCTCGCAGCGCCCGCCGTGGCGCGCGCCGAGACGCATTGGGTGAAGGGTCCGTACATCCAAGACGCCGCGCCGACCTCGATCACGATCCTGTTCGAGACCGGCGAGTCCGCGCCGGGCAAGGTCGTCGTCACCGGGCCCGACGGTGATCACGAGGTCACCGCGTCGGACACGCAACGCCACGAGGTCGTCGTCGACGGGCTGCGCCCCGCGACGCGCTATCGCTACAAGGTCACCGTCGCCGGCGCGACGCAGTCGGGCGAGCTGACGACCGCGCCCGAGCCCGGCACCGACGCGCCCCTCACGTTCGTCGTCTACGGCGACACGCGCGAGTACGCCGAGTCGCACCGCCGCGTGATGGAGCGCATCCGCAACGAGGTGCCCGACTTCCTGCTCGGCACCGGCGACATGGTCGACGAAGGCTCGAAGGGCGAGCAGTGGCAGACGTTCTTCGACATCGAAGGCCCGCTCCTGCGCGACAACGTCTTGTATCCGGCGCTCGGCAACCACGATCGCCAGGGCCGCGGCCGCACCGCCGACACCTACCGCGCGTTCTTCGCGGTGCCCGAGAACTCCCCCGACCCCGAGCGCTACTACGCGTTCACCTACGGCGCGTCGCGCTTCTTCATCCTCGACTCGAACTCGTACAGCTTCGCGCTGACGGATCAGACCGCGTGGCTCGAGAAGGAGCTCGCGGCGGCGCGCGACGATCGGCGCGTGCGGCACCTGTTCGTCGTGATGCACCACCCGCCGTACTCGATCAGCTTGCACGGCGGGCAGCGCGATCTGCGCGAGCGCTGGACGCCGCTCTTCGAGAAGTACGGGGTCGCGGCGGTGTTCAGCGGGCACGATCACGTCTACGAGCGCGCCGAGGTCGGCGGCGTCCACTACTTCGTCAGCGGCGGCGGCGGCGCGCCGCTCTATCCGAAGAAGGCGCACTCCGCGCAGATCGATCTCGACGCGGTGAAGTACTTCGAGCGCGTCAATCACTACCTGCGCGTGCACATCGTCGGCGATCAGCTCGAGGTCACCGCCGTGCGCGTCGACGGCACGCCGATCGAGACCACGACCTGGAGCGACACGCGCGGCGAGCCCGCGGTCGCCGCCGCCGGCGGCCCCGCGGCATCGGCGGATTCCGGGGCCGCGCTTGCGCCGCCGCCCGCGCCTCCACCGTCGACGCCCGCGATCGCCGCGTCGACGCCCGCGGAGGACGGCGGTCGCTCGTCGATCGGTTGGACCGTCGCGGCCGGCGCGCTGCTCGTGCTCGGCGCGCTCGCCGCGCTCTGGCGCGCGCTGAGAAGCTGAGCAAGCTCCGCTTCCTCGCCCCGTTCGCCCCGAGCGGAGGCCCGTAGGGCCGGAGTCGAAGGGCGACGCGTCCGACCTCCTAGCGCTCGCTGTCGAGGTGCTTCATCTGCACCTCGGCGTAGCGCGTGCCGACGACGGCGTCGGGCGGCATCGCGGCCTCGAGCGCGGCGAGCTCGTCCGTGGAGAGCGCGACGTCGAGCGCGCCGAGGGCGTCGGTGAGCTGGGCGCGGGTGCGGGCGCCGATCACCGGCATGATGCGCGGGCCCTTGTGCAGCGCCCACGCGATCGCGAGCTGCGCCGGCGTCACGCCGCGCGCGGCGGCGAGTCGCTCGAGGCTCGCGACCAGCCGATCGTTGGCGGCGCGCGCCTCGCCCTGGAAGCGGGGCAGGTGGTTGCGCATGTCGCGCGGGCCGCTCGGGCGCGAGCCGGCGAGCAGGCCGCGCGACAGCACGCCGTACGCGGTCACGCCGATGCCGAGCTCGTCGAGCACGGGGAAGATCTTCTCCTCGGGGCCGCGCGCGATCAGCGAGTACTCGATCTGCAGATCGACGATCGGATGCACCGCGTGCGCGCGCCGGATCGTGTCGACCCCGACCTCGCTGAGCCCGATCTGCCGGACCCATCCGGCCTTCACGCAATCGGCGATCGCGCCGATCGTGTCCTCGATCGGGACCGAGCCATCTAGGCGCGCGGGACGGTAGATGTCGATGTGATCGACGCCGAGCCGCACGAGCGTGTACGCGAGGAAGTTCTTCACCGCCGCGGGCCGCGCGTCGAAGCCGGCCCAGCCGCCGTCGGGACCGCGCAGCCCGCCGAACTTCACCGACAGCGTGACCTGATCGCGGCGGCCGCGGATCGCGCGCCCGATCAGGAGCTCGTTGTGTCCCATGCCGTAGAAGTCGCCGGTGTCGAGGAACGTCACGCCGCGCTCGATCGCCTCGTGGATCGTCGCCGTGCTCTCGGCCTCGTCGCTGGCCCCGTACATGCCCGACATGCCCATGCAGCCGAGCGCGAGTCGCATCGTCGTGTTCGCCATGCCGACAAGCTACTCCCCGAGGCGCATCAATCCAGTGAATAATAGGCATACGAGACATGCGCGAGAATTATGGACGCGACCTGGACCTCAACCTGCTCCGCGTGTTCGCGGTGGTCGCCGACGCCGGCAGCGTCACCGGCGCCGCCGAACGCCTCTACCTCACGCAGCCCGCGGTCAGCGCCGCGCTGCGCCGGCTGCAGGACGCGGTCGGCGCCAAGCTGTTCGCGCGACGCGGACGCGGCCTCGCGCTGACCGATCGCGGCGCGCGCCTGCGCGCCGAGCTGCAGCCGCACCTCACCGCGCTGGTCGAGGCCGCGCTCGCGCCCGGGCCGTTCGATCCGATGACGAGCGATCGCACGATCCGGATCGGCCTGTCCGACATGCGCGAGGTGACGCTCCTGCCGCCGCTCGTGCGCGCGCTCGCCGACCGCGCGCCGCGCATGCGCCTGGTCGCGATCCCGATCCAGTTCCGCACCGTCGGGCCCGCGCTCGCGGCCGGCGCGATCGAGCTCGCGATCACGGTCGCGGGCGAGCTGCCGGCCGGCGTCCAGCGCAAGCCGCTCTACAGCGGCACCTTCGTGTGCCTCTACGATCCGCGCTTCGGCCGCGCGCCGCGCGGATCGCGCGCCTACTTCGCGCGCGATCACGTGATCGTCTCGTACAACGGCGATCTCCGCGGCATCGTCGAGGACGCCCACGCGACGCCGCGCCGCGTGCGCTGCTCGGTCGCCAGCTTCGCGCACGTCGGCGCGCTCGTCGACGGCAGCGCGCTGGTCGCGACCGTGCCCGAGCGGATCGCCGCCGCGATCCGCGAGACCCGCCCGCACCTGCGCACGACCGAGCTCCCCTTCCAGATCCCGCGCGGCACCTCCGAGCTGCTCTGGCCCGCCGCCACCGACGACGATCCGGCCTGCGCCTTCGTCCGCGCGCTGGTCGTCGAGTTGGAGCACACGCGAGGTGATACCCTCGGGGCGTGGCGACGCCCGCATCGATCCCGCCGACGCCGGAGCTAGTGGCGGTCGCCGACGCGATCGGTCGCATCGCGACCCGCGTCGCGCAGCTGCGCGCCGGGCAGGCCGCGAGCGCCGCCGCGATCCACGCGCCGCCGATCGATCCCGCGGGCCGCCTCGCGCGCCTCGCCGGTCGCGCGGGCCTGGGCGCGAGCGAGACCCAGCTGCTCCGCGCGCTCGCCGCCGCCGAGGCGGATCCGATCGCGTATCGCGAGCTGCAGCGGATCGCGGGCGCGAACCCGTCCGAGCGCAACGGCGTCGAGGTCGGCGCGCTCGTCACCGCCGCCGGCTACCTCGGCGTCGACACGCAGGCCGCGCTCGCGGCGCTCGGCCCCGAGGCGCCGCTCGGCGCGCGCGGGCTGGTCGAGACGATCCGCGACGACGGCGCGCTGGTCGGCCGCAAGATCGCGCTCGCGCCGCGCGTGCTCGCGTACCTGCGCGGCCCGCTCGAGGGCGCGCCCCGCGACGTGCCGCTCGCGATCGAGCCCGCGATCCCGCTCGGCACCGTCGTCGCCGCCGACGGCGTCGTCGAGCGCGCGCAACGCCTGTGGCCGGGGCCGCGCGCGCTGTGGCTGTCGGGCGTGCGCGGCGTCGGCAAGCGCACGCTGGTCGCCGCGCTGGCGGCCGCGCGCGGCGAGCGCGTCGCCGTGATCGACTATCGCGACACGATCAACCGTTCGCGCGCGGAGCTCGCCGCCAAGCTCTGGCGCGAGGCCCTCCTGCTCGAGGCGTGGATCGTCGTCGCCAACGTCGGCGACAGCGCGACCGATCCGCCGCGCACGTCGATCCTCACGTACGAGGCGCTGGTCGGCGCCGGCGTGCCGATCGTCTTCACGTCGACGGGCGCGCCCACGCTCGGCGACTTCGACAACCCGCCCGCCGCGCTCGATCTGCCCATGCCCGACGGCAAGACGCGCGTCGCGCTCTGGCTGCGCGAGCTGCCCGACGTGCCGCAGATGAGCGAGGTCGCCGCGCGCTATCGCCTGCCGCCGGGCCGCGTCGTGCGCGTGTCCGCCGCCGCGCGCGAGCTCGGCCGCCGCGACGGCCGCGCGGTCACCGCGATCGACGTCACGCGCTCGGTCTCCGCCGAGGTGGCGCAGAAGGTGACCGTGCTCGGCACCAAGGTCGAGGACTCGCAGACCTGGGACGACGTCGTGCTCCCCGAGCAGACCCTCGAGAGCGTGCGCGAGATCGTGTCGCGCGCGCGCAACCGCCACCGCGTGCTCCACGACTGGGGCTTCGAGCGGAAGCTGTCGAAGGGGCTCGGCCTGTCGGCGCTGTTCAGCGGCCCGCCCGGCACCGGCAAGACGATGATCGCGGGGCTGATCGCGCGCGAGCTCGCGCTCGAGCTCTATCAGATCGATCTCTCGCGCGTGGTCTCGAAGTACGTCGGCGAGACCGAGAAGAACCTCGCCGAGGTCTTCGAGGCCGCCGACTGGGGCAACGTGCTGCTCCTCTTCGACGAGGCCGACGCGCTGTTCTCGAAGCGCACCGAGGTGAAGTCCTCGAACGATCGCTTCTCGAACATGGAGATCAACTACCTCCTGCAGCGGCTCGAGCGCTTCGAGGGCGTCTCGATCCTGACCACCAACCTCGAGGGCTCGATCGATCAGGCGTTCAAGCGACGCCTCTCGTTCCGCGTGCAGTTCCCCATGCCCGACGCCGTCGAGCGCGAGACGCTCTGGAAGCGCATGGTGCCGACGGAGGCGCAGCTCGACGGCGCGCTCGACTTCGCCGATCTCGCGCAACGCTACGAGTTCACGGGCGGCAACATCCGCAACGCGATGCTGCGCGCCGCGTTCCTCGCCGCCGGAGAAGGCCGCGGGATCACGACGGAACACGTCCATCGCGCGGTCGTGCTGGAGTACCATGACGCCGGGCAGATCGCGATCGGCGGGAAGTTGAACCAGTAGCCGCGCGTACCACGGAGACCACCATGCCGATCTTGGAAGAGGCCGTTCGCGAAGAGAACCTCGGGCTGTCGGAGAACGAGCTCGAGGAGGAGGCGTACGAGGTCCAGGAGGCCGAGAACGTCCAGGCGCTCGCGCGCGACGCCTACGGCGGCGGCCTCGATCACAGCACGCTCATGCGCTACGACCACATCGCGCATCAGGTCGCGGGCTCGATCAGCGGCAAGAAGCTCCACCAGGCCGAGGAAGCGATCAAGGCGCACTGGGATCCGCTGCACGTGATGCACTACGAGGACATCACGGCGCTCCGCGCGCTCGAGAGCATCAAGGGCCAGGTGATCGCGCCGGTGATGCAGCACCTGACCAAGGAAGCGCGCACGCACCTCGAGTGGCACGCGATGGATCTGCTCAAGGACGGCGTCGTCGGCGAGGGCAAGACGCGCGACGCGGTGAAGGAAGACTTCTGCGGCAAGACGTCGAAGGACATCTGCGGCGTCGAGTACCACCCGGTCGCGGTCGAGGTCTTCGAGCAGATGATCGCGCCGCTCGCGAAGGACCCGGAGCCGGCCGCGCCGCAGGTGCAGGAAGTGCAGCAGGAGAAGGCGGAGGAGCAGATCGAGCAGGAAGAGGAGAAGGCCCAAGCCTGAGATCGACGTCCGTCGTCCGGCTTCCGTCTTCCGTCAAGATCCCGCGGTGCGGGGCTCATCAGAGCGCACGACCGCGTCGCCCAAGCGAGCCACCAGATCGGAGAGGGCAGAGGCGACCCGAGAAGGGTCGACGCCTTCGATCGTGAGCATCACGCGGTAGTCGCGCTCGTCGAAGCGCGGGTAGCTGCCGAGCTTCACGTCGGCGAAGGCCGCGACCACCGCGTCGAGCGCGGGCGCGATCGAGCCCTCGTCGGCGGCGACGTAGACCTTCGCGAGCGTCACCGGCGACGTGCGGAAGCGATCCGAGATGTCGAGGAACTTCCGCTTGAACAGCGCCGGCACGCCCGGGAGGATGTAGACGTTCTTGAAGCAGACCACCGGCCAGGTCGCGTCGCGGCCGTAGACCAGCTCGGCGCCGTCCGGAACGTCGGCGAGACGCAGGTTCGGCTCCGCGAGCTTCGCACCCCAGTAGCCGCGCACCTTGCCCTCGAGATCCGGGCTCCGCACGACGCCGACGCCGAAGCCGCGCGCGATGCCGGCCATCGTGACGTCGTCGTGCGTCGGTCCGACGCCTCCCGACGTGAACACGTGATCGAAGCGCGCGCTGAACCAGGGCACGACGTCCGCGATCTCCTCGAGCACGTCGGGAATCACGGTGATCCGGCGCAGATCGACGCCGAGCGAGCGCAGCTCGCGGATCAGGAACAGCGCGTTCTCGTCGGCGAAGGTGCCGCTCAGGATCTCGTCGCCGATCACCACGATCCCGGCGCTGCGTCGCATGACGCGCAGTCTAGCCCGAACGATTCGCCGCAGCGTCGAGCGAGAGTCGCAGATCGTCGAGGACGCTTCGGCGCACGCCCGGAGCGGGCAGCGCAGGCTCGCAGCCGACGTTGCGGTGAATTGCTCGGGCTAGCTTGCCGGGGCGCGGACTGGCCTGGTATGAAGTCCGGCGGCCATGGATCTCGTCCTCAGCGGCGGCCGGGTGATCGACACCTCCGGGGCTGAGGTGTTCGACGGCGTCGCCGATGTTCGCATCGCGGGCGGCGTGGTCGCCGAGATCGGACGCGGCCTCGCGCCGGGCGACGCGAAGGTGATCGACTGCAAAGACCTGATCGTCTGCGCGGGGCTGATCGATCTGCACACGCACCTGCGCGAGCCGGGCCAGGAATACAAGGAAGACATCGCGACCGGCACGCGCGCGGCGGCGGCGGGCGGCTTCACGACCGTCTGCTGCATGCCGAACACGATCCCGGTCAACGACGATCGCACGGTCACGGAGCTGATCGTGCGGCGCGCGCGCGAGGTCGGCTCGTGCCGCGTGCGTCCGATCGGCGCGGTGACGCGCGGGCTCGAAGGCAAGGCGCTCGCCGACATCGCCGACATGCGCGAAGGCGGCATCGTCGCGATCTCCGACGACGGCAAGCCGGTGTGGAACGCGGGCGTGATGCGCCGCGCGCTCGAGTACGCGAAGACCTTCGAGCTGCCGCTCGTGCAGCACGCCGAGGAGCCAGAGCTCGTCGAGGGCGGCGCGATGAACGAGGGCCCGGTCGCGACCCGCATCGGCCTGCGCGGTCAGCCCGCGATCACCGAGACGTCGATGGTCGCGCGCGATCTCGAGCTCGTCGAGTGGACGGGCGCGCGCTACCACGTCGCGCACGTGTCGGCGGCGCGCACGGTCGCGCTGGTCCGCGACGCGAAGCGGCGCGGCCTGCCGGTGACGTGCGAGGTGACGCCGCACCACGTCGCGCTCACCGACGAGGCGTGCGCTTCGTACGACTCCGCGACCAAGGTGATGCCGCCCTTGCGCAGCTCCGGCGACGTCGCCGCGCTGATCGCCGCGCTCGCCGACGGCACGATCGACGCGATCGCGACCGATCACGCTCCGCACTCGCTGGTCGAGAAAGAGGTCGAGTTCGAGTGCGCCGCGCCCGGCATGCTCGGGCTCGAGACCGCGGTGCCGCTCGTCTTCGCGCTGGTCGAGCAGGGTGCCCTGCCGCTCTGGCGC
>Ga0310810_10011400_pt1 | contig 10390 bp, 9 predicted proteins | sample NCmetagenome_FD_207641 | JGI IMG/M metagenome (GOLD analysis project Ga0310810, IMG submission 207641) | Soil microbial communities from experimental microcosm in Duke University, North Carolina, United States - NC | ecosystem: Engineered > Artificial ecosystem > Soil microcosm > Unclassified ... | reverse complement strand
TTTTTCGGATCGAACTCCTGCTGCTCCTTGTCGAGCAGCTCGTCGAGCTTGGCATTGGAGTAGCCGATGCGCGGCGTCTCGCCGCTGTGAAAATATTGATGCAGCGCCGCGCTCGGATCCTGCACCGAACCGCGGCCCATGTAGTAAAACGGGATCGTGCCTTTCTGCACGTTGGCCCAAAGCGTCGCCCATTCCGGCGTGAGAAGCTTGGCGCGAAAGCCCGCCGCGTTGAGCATCGGAATCATCGCTTCGGTTAACTGCTTGTCGAGCGTATAACGCCCCACCGGAGTCTGGAGCTCAACATCGACGCCGTTCGGGTAACCCGCTTGGGCGAGAAGCTTCTTTGATTGTTCGGGGTCGAAATTCATCTTCGGTTTCAGATTCGGATCGAAGCCGTACTGGCCCTGCCCGATGGGGCCGTCGAGACGGCTCGCTTCCTTCTGAAGCAGTGTGGCGATGATCTGGTCCCGGTTGATCGCGTGGCAGACCGCCTGGCGAACTTCTTTCTTGTCGAAGGGCGGCTTGGGCTGCATGGCGAGAAACATGATCTCCACCGAATCGGTCATCGCAATGCGCAACTTGGAATTGCTCTCCACGCGCTGGCGCATGTGCGGTGGAACGAACTGGGCGATTTGAATCTCATCGTTCAATAGAGCTGTCACGCGCTGCTCAGGCTCGCGCATGATGCGATAAACGACTTCGTCCGGCGCGCGCGGATTTCTCTTGAAATCGGGATGATCCGGGCGCTTTTGCAGCACCAGACGCTGGCCGGGAATCAACTCCTTCAACTGGTACGGTCCGCCGCCCATCATGTGATCCTTGTCGGCGGCGTCTTTGCCGTATTTGTCGTAGGCGGCCTTGCTGGTGACGATCAGGCGATCGCAGAGGAAAGACAGCAGCGGCGCCGTCGGTTTATCGGTGTTGATCCTGACGGTGAATTTATCCACCGCTTCGGCTTTGGTCACCGAAGGCGCGACGGAAGCTTTTTGCTTTGACTGCGGGTCACCGATCACGCGATTCATGATCGAATGGACAACGTCATCGGCAGTGACCGGCGTGCCGTCGTTGAACTTGTAATTTTTGTTCAGGTAGAAAATCCACGTGGTCGGGTTTTCCGTCTTCCAGCGCTCGGCGAGCCGGCCCTCGAAATCTCCCTTGGAATAGTTGTAGGTGCAGAAGGGGCCGGTGACCTCGCTGAAAATTCCATAGAGCAAGGAAACGCTGTCGGCGTAGGGATTGTGGCTCTCGATGGTTTCCGTCACCCCGACGGAGATGCGTGTCTGTGCTCCGACTGGCCCGCTGGACAAGAGCCAGGCGCATACTGCGAAGAGCACCGCGCCTTTTGCAGTGTTTGTCATCGTCTTCCTCCGTGAAACCGATGAGATGCTGCGAGATCATTTACAGCAGGGGGTTTTCTTGTCAAGCGGGAAAGATAGGGTTGTTGACACGAGGAAAGCATCGGGACTAATCGTTACGGAGCGGCGCATCGCCGCGACAATTCCGATCGGCTAGGAGAAACGTCCATGGCAAAGAACGGTTACAAAATTCTCGATAGCGATATGCATGTGTTCGAACCGCATGATCTCTATGTCAAGTACATGGATGCCAGATGGGGTGATCGGATCCCCCGCGGCCAGCCGAGAAACACGCACGGCCAGATTAAATTCACTTTCGCTAACGGCAAGCCGATCCGGCCGTCCGGCACCCAGGTGTTGGCGGCCACTTCGCCGAAGTCCAATTCCGGTGAAAGCTCACCCGGCGAATCTGAAGTGGCACACCGCTACGCCAGGCCGCTGGCGCGCCACTACGACAACCGGTCGCAACTGGACGCCATGGATGAAGAAGGCTTGGATGTGGCGGTTTTGTTTCGCACCTTCCCGCTTCACTGCGACGATAGTCTGGAGGCCGAGTACGCGAACGATCTCTGTAAAGCGTGGAACAACTGGATGGCGGATTTCTGCAAAGCCGATCCCAAGCGGCTCCGCCCGTCGGCGCTGATCACCTTGCATGACGTCGACATGGCCGTCGATGAAACGCGCCGCGCCATCGGCGAGCTTGGCGCTGCCGGCTTGTGTCTCGTGCCGGAGCCGATCAATGGCAGACATATTCACGATCGCTGCTACGATCCTTTGTGGCGTGAAGCTGAAAAACTAGGAGCACCGATCTGTTTTCACCCGGCGGCGAGCCCCAACCAGGACCAGGCTGTGCATCGTTTCAAGGGCCATAGCAACGAGGCGGTGTTGATCAACGTCTTTCGCAATCCGATCGAGCTCATGTTCGCCCTCGGAAGTTTTTGCGCCGGTGGTGTGCTCGAACGTTTTCCCAATCTGCGGGTGGCGTTTCTCGAAGGCAATTGCGGTTGGCTGCCGTGGGCGTTGTATCGTCTCGACGAGCGCTGGGAAATGCGCAAGGGCTATTGCAACGAGCCCATGAGCCTGCGGCCGAGCGATTACTTCTTGCGCCAATGCTTCATTTCCGTGGACGTTGAAGAAGAGCTGGTTCTCGACGTGATCCGGCGGGTGGGCGACGACAATGTGGTGATTTCCACGGACTACCCGCACGCTGATTCGCACTGGCCCAACGCGGTCAATCATTTTCTGGGTGTGGAAATTCCCAGCGATGCGCGCAAAAAAATTCTCTGGGACAACTGCGCGCGATTGTACGGCGTCGATTAGATAATAACGGCAGAGGCGCCGAGTTTGCAGAGGATTTTCGTGTTCGCTTTTTTTTCTCGGCGCCCTCCGCGTCTCCGCGGTGAACAATTCTGAAGGAACAACGTCATGGCAAACCATTTGCCCTGCGGCATTGAGCTGCCGCAGGTTTTTTTCGATGGCCCGGTGGACATGGAACACATCTGCAGCTTCGCGGTCAGGGCGGAGGCGCTCGGCTACGACAGTCTGTGGCTCCAGGAACGAATCATCGGCGACTTTCAGATCCTTGAGCCGGTGACTTTGCTGAGCTACGTCGCGGCGATCACGACAAGACTGAAGCTGGGCACTTCGGTGATTCTTTTGCCGCTCAGAAATCCGGTTCAACTCGCCAAGGCCTATTCCTCCCTCGATGTGATGAGCGGCGGGCGCGCGGTGATGGGAGTCGGTCTCGGCGGCGGACACCTGGGCTCCCACGAAGATGTCTTTGGCTACTCTCGGGAAGGCCGCGTGACCCGTTTTACCGAGGCGGTGCAGATCATGAAACTGCTTTGGACAGAGCCCAAGGCGAGTTTTGCGGGGCGTTATTGGAATTTCACCGATGTCGCCATGGAACCCAAGCCGGCACAGAAACCGCACTTGCCGGTGATTTTCGGGGGCCACCACGAAAACGCCCTGCGCCGCGCGGTCAAATACGCCGACGGGTGGATGGGCGCGGGATCGTCGTCTTCCGGTTCGTTCGTTCGCGAGTCGGCGCGCATCCGCGCTTTTCTCGATGAAGCGAAGCGCGATGCGGCGACGTTTCATTTCGCCAAGCGCGTCTATTTGGCCGTGGACTCTGACAAAGCGCGCGCCGAGCGGCGCATTCGCGAATGGTTCGGGCTTCGCTACAAAAACGCCGATTTCGGTCCGAAGGTTTCGATCTGGGGCAGCGCTGCGGAATGCACCGAAAAAATTCAGGAGATCGTAAAAGCCGGGGCGCAGCAGATCGTTTTCAATCCGATGTTCGACGAAAAAGAACATTTGGAAATCTGCGCCAAGGAAATCATGCCGCATCTATAAAATCGCGCGCGCCGTTGCCAAGATTCAGGTCCGCTGACGAGAAGCTGGAAGCGAGGTCGAGACTATGAATAAAGCCTTGCCGGTGCTTTTCATCTTAGTTGTTTTCACCTCCCACGCCGCGGCGGAGAAAATTCGCATCGGCTACCCCGACTTCAACTCGTCCACTTTCACTCTGCCGCTGGCGCAGATGCGGGGCTTCTTTCAGGAAGAGGGGCTTCAGGCGGAGCTGGTTCGGATTCGCTCGGCTGTCGCGATTCCGGCGCTGACCAGCGGCGAGATCGATTTTCATACCGTTGTGAGCCCCGCGCTGGCGGCGGCGCTGCGCGGTATTCCCGTCCGGCTTGTCGCCTGTTTTACGCCCGGTCTCACCACCGCGATCATCGCGCGGCCCGAGCTCAAGACCGTACAGGATCTGAAGGGCAAGACCATCGGACTCAACAGCATCGGCGGAGGGCTGGAAAACACGGTGCGCATGATGCTCAAGCATTACGGCTTGGATCCCGACCGGGACGTGAAATTTCTCGCCACCGGCACGGTCGATACGCGCTTTGCGGCGTTGAAGCAGGGGCTGACCGTGGCGACCGCAGGCTCCACGCCGGTGGATTATCTGGGCAAGAAGCTGGGCTACGTCGTGCTTGCGCGCGCCTACGATCTCTTTAGCTATCCGAACACGGGGCTGGTGGCGAGCGTGAAGAAGATCAAAGAAAATCCCGACCAACTCAAGCGCGTCATCAGGGCAGGCATCAAAGCCAACCGTTATCTGCATCAGAACCGCGACGGGACGATTCTCGCGATCATGCAGTGGATGAAAGTCGACAAGGAAACGGCGGCGGCGACCTACGACGGCTCGGCGAAATCGTTCAACGAAGACGGCAGCGTGTCGGATGCGGGATTGCGCATCGCCGTCAACGAAGCGAAAAAGGCATCGAACATCACCCGCGACATCGCGATCGGCGAAATCGCCGACTTCACCGTGCTCCGTGAAGCCCAGAAGGAGATGGGCATCAAGTAGGTTGACGCGCGGTTTCAAAGGCAAGCTGGAGGATGCGCTGGATCATGCGCGGATAACTCCAGCGGGCTTTGAGAGCGGACTGGGCGAACTCGTCATCGCGGTCGAGGTTCGGGTTGGGATTGGCTTCGAGAATCACGATTTCACCTTCCGGCGTTACCCGAAGGTCGATGCGACCGTAGCCGCGAATGCGCAAGGCGCGGTAGACGGCTTTGCAGATTTGTACGATGCGCTGGTTGGTGCCGTTTGCGAAGGGCTCGGCAAATACGTTTTGGATGCCCCAGCGTTTTCGGTAGGCGTCATCCCACTTGGCCTTGAAGGTCGAAAACTTCGGCTGGCCGTCGGGGATTTCTCCGAAGATGACTTCGCGGAACGGAAACACACGAAGCCGGTCATTGCCCAGCAGGCTCACGTAAATTTCTCTTCCTTCGATGTACTCCTCAACCAGCGCCGTCTGATTCATTTTCTCGTGAATGAATCTCACGCGCTCTTCGAAGGCTTCGTCATTTTCGACGAACGAGTCGAGCGAGATGCCGTAGGATGCTTCTTCTTCCGCCGGCTTGATGAACAGCGGAAACTTCAGCCGCGCCGGCCGTTTGATCGTCGCGCCGGGCGAGAAGATGGCAAAGTTAGGCACGCGAATCTTGTGATATGCGAGGAGCTCTTTCGCCATGCCTTTGTTTTTGCACAAGGTCAGACCCGTCGGGCTCGATCCGGTATAGGGCACGCCCATCATTTCCAGTAGACCGGCAACGTTGCGGTCGTAAGCGGACACCGCGTTGAAGTGCTCGGTCAAATTAAACACGATGTCGGGGGGATTGGCTTTGATCTCGTCGATGATCATGCCGGGTTCGTCCCAAACCCCGATCGTGCGCACTTCATGGCCGAGCTTTTTCAAAGCGTCGATCACGTGAGCTTCCGCGGCCCAGTCGTCGGTCTTCAGTTCCTTGGTAAAGTCCTGGTTCGCCGGCGGGGTGCCGGCGGTGTCGAAGAGCACGAGGACTTTGTATCGCTTGCGCGCGCGTGCCATCTCAGGCGCCTTTGAATTTTCCCGTCAGTCGATAATGGCAGGCCAAGGTCGCCAGATAGGCGGCGATCTCGACCCCGGCGGAGTCCGCCTTGAGGCGGAGATCGAGCTGGGCGCAGCGTTCGGTCAGCGCGCGCAGCAGGCGGTTGATCGTAACCTTGGGTTCGCCGGTCCACACCGACACGGCGTTGAGAATCAGCTTTTGCGAGCGGCGCAGGAACGTCGCGGCGCGCTCGCCGCTGGGCGAGGCGCTCGCTTCGACGAACAATTTTTTCAAGTCGGCGTCGAAGAAGTCGGGAAATTCCTGGGCGTAGGTGCGGCGGCGCCGCTTGTAGTGGGCTTCAAGCCGCGAGCGAAGGCGCGAAGCATCGCTGATTCGCGCCTTGGACAAAACCAGCGGCGGCTTGCCGGCGAGCTTCCGCATGATCTCGTCAACGTATTCCAATTTTTCCAGCGCCTTCCAGTCGCGGTACTGCTGCCGCCAATCCAGATCGGGCGTGAGCCAGATGGCGAGGGTCTCGGCAAAATCTTCTTCGGGATGGCTCTGCGCGTAGTAGCCACCCAGATGGCGCACGAAGCGGCGGCTGTACGGCCGGGCGCGGAAGCTTTCGGAGTATTCGAGCGAAGTCGGTCCGAACAGCTTTTGCCAACGTTTGTCCTTGGCCAGGAGGTAGGCATGGTTGAGCACATGGCCCATCTCGTGGCGCAATAGGCGAAGGCACCACGCTTCGGTGCCGCCTTCCACTTCCATCATCATTTTTTCTTCAAGTTTTTTCAGGCGGGGATGGGCGAGATAAAACGGAATGGCGATGGTCGCGCTGCCCTCGGGGCAGAACCATTCATCGCCGAGATAGCAGACAGGCTTGATCGAAATATTCCTGGCTGCGAGCTCGGCATAGAATTTGTCGATGCGCGATTCGAGCTCAGTGCCGGCAATCTTGAGCTTCAAGTCGCAAATACGCATGCGCAGAAGCTCTTCGTCGCTCATTGCGGCAAGGTCGGGCTGCGGAACTGACGCCTTTACCGGCGCGGATTTTTCAGTGGATTCCTCATCCATTCCCTACATTTTACCAGAGTGGGGCGTTGGCGGCTAGGCAGATGGATTGGAGTAATGGAGTATGGGAGTGTTGAAGGCGCAAACGGCGGAGAAGATTTGTCAGGACGCTCGAAGTGACAGCCTATCAGCTGTCATTTCGAAGGAGCGTAGCAACTGAGAAATCCTTCTCCGTCGGGTTTGAAAACGCAGATCACATGGTGAGCATGACTTTGCCGAAGTGGTCGCGCCCTTCGAGGTAGCGTTGGGCCGCGCGGGTCTCGGCCAGGGGAAAGGTTTTGCCGATCGCGACCTGAAATTTCTTCTCAGCGACGAGTTTCAGGATTTCGTCCAGCGCTTTCAAGTCTTCGGGCTTCGCCTTCAAATAATTTGTGATGGAAAAACGCGTGGCTTTGCGGCCGTCGTTCAAAGTCGGCGGCGAGTCGGGAATCGCGCCGAAGGCGCCGCCGATGGAAACCAACCGCCCGCCCGGGGCGAGCGCTTGCAGGCTTTTTTGGTAGACATCGCCGCCGATCATCTCCAGTACCACGTCGACGCCGCGATTGTTCGTCGCGCGCATGCCTTCCGGCAGAAAATCATTCTGCGAAACGTCGATGGTTACGTCCGCGCCGAGCTGGCGCAGTCGCCGCGCTTTTTCTTCGCTGCCGGTGGTCGCGATCACCTTAGCGCCCCAATGTTTCGCGATCTGGATCGCCGCGGTGCCGACGCCGCTGCTGCCGCCCTGCACGAGCAGCCACTCGCCGGTCTTGAGCGCGCCGTCGGTTTTCAAACCGAACCACGCTGTGAGAAAAGCAGTGGGCAGTGCCGCTGCCTGCACGAACGTAACCGCATCAGGAACAGGCCGGACTTCGGAACTTTTTGCAACGGCATATTGAGCATAGCCGCCGAGACTCGGATACCCGACGACTCGCTGGCCGTTTTTGAATTCGCTGACATTCGCGCCGAGCTTCTCGATCGTCCCGGCGCATTCGCGTCCCGGAATCACCGGCAACTGATCGGGCGAAATGCGATACGCGCCCTTGCGCAGACTCAAGTCGGCACGATTGAGCGATGCCGCTTCGACTTTGATCAAGACCTCTCCGGCCTTGGGTTCCGGCACTGAAACGTCTTCGTATTGGAGAACATCTTCGGATGGACCGAATTGGTGAATGCGAATCGCTTTCATAGCGTTTACCTCTTCTATTGTGGCTCCAAACTACGGTATCTGCCTGTAATCTGCCGCCATTTGCCTTGCTCGCACAATTGTTCAAGCGCCTTTACCGTTGCCTCCGAACTGCTACTTCACTGCCGCTAACCTCGTGCCATCCAAACTTTGATAAGGTCAATTCGCAACCACGGTAGGGTCCCATCTCGCGTCCGGGCGGCCAAGAAAAAAGTACATCAAGCACTGCTTCAGCAATGCTGTGTTTGATCCGAAGTGTGTAAACTTCGTCGAATTCCTCGCGCCACTGCACATCAAAAGTAAGACTAAGACGATCGGCTGGCTTGGCGACGAATTTGACAAGCGCGTACTGCGAGGGATGGCCCAAGCGACCCCGGAACTCGAATTCGAAGTCAGATGCCTCAGCGAGACAACAATAATTAGAAGCTCTCTTTTGCTCGCTCCAGTTTGAGATCAGTTCTGCTTCATCCATCGCAATTCCGATTGTTCAACAATGCGGATTTCCTGATTAGCTTACTTCAGTACCCCCGAAGCTTTCGCCGTATGAGTCGCGATCGCGTCCATCAACGCAGGCGACAAACAGTCGTAAGGTTCGAGCATGAGTTCGCGCAGGCGCGCGCGGACGGCGCCCATGTTGGCGGGATTGGCGCCGGATTCTATAATCGAGGAGACGAAGGCGGCGAACTCCGGCGGGGCCCAGCCTTGCTCAGGGGAAAGTTCGGTGTGAATGAAATCGAATCCGTAGAACGGATGTGTTTCGTTTTCGATGCGGCCGTACATGTGCACGCCGCAGGATTTGCAGGCGTGGCGTTTGATCACCGCGTTGGGATCGGCGACGGCAAGTTTGTCGCCGTTGGCAGTCACGCGCAGTTTGTCGCGCGATACGACCGCGACCTGCGAGAAAAGGGCGCCGGTGGGCTTCCAGCATTTGGTGCAGCCGCAGACGTGGTTGTAGGCGCACTGGGAGTCGAGCGCAACGGCGACTTTCTTGTCCGAGCAGCGGCACTGCAAGCTACCGCCGGAAAAATTCGCCGCCGCGGGTTTGATACCGTTATCCACTGCCGGATGAATGGAGATCGTCGAGGCCATCGCGAAATTCCTCCTTCAGTCAATTTTCAATCAGCCGTGAAGCTGTTTCGAGCATCCTACAATCGGCCACCCCGGTCAAGAATGGTCGGTGCGTGGTTGACGATCGCGACGGCCGGATAGTAGAAGGACGGAAGATGCTCAGGGTGCGTAAACAAAAGGAATGAAAATGAAGCGAGCATTTCCGGTGATCGATGCCGACGGCCACGTGCTCGAACGCGATTACGAGCTGCGCGAATTTCTTCCACCGGAGTTTCGCGCCGTGCAAGGCAAGCGCGTGTATCCGCTTTTCTCCTGGGACGGCTGGGCGCGCGGCGCGCTGTCGCCGCACCAGCGCGAGCATCCGAGCGTCGAGTTGTGGCTGCGTTTTCTCGACGCGACGGAGATCGCGCTGACGGTGCTGTATCCAAACGAAGGGTTGAACATCGGCTTGCAGCGCGACCGCGACTGGGCGGTGGCACTGGCGCGAGCGTACAACGACTGGCTGCACCATGAATTTCTGAGCGTGAATCCGCGGTTTCACGGCGTCGCTTTGCTGCCGCCGCAGGCGCCGAGCGAAGCGGCGAAGGAATTTGAGCGCGCAGTGCGCGATCTCGGCATGGTCGCGGGCATGCTGCCCGGCGTGATGAGCCCGATGCGCGGTCTCGGCCTGCCGGACTTCGATCCGATCTACGAAGCGGCCCAACGCCTCGACGTGCCGCTCACCGTGCACAGCGGTCCGGCCGTGGAACTAGGTCTGGAACACATGCAATCGTTCGCCGGCGTTTATCCGCTGAGCCATCCATTCGCGCAGATGCAGCAGCTGACCAGCATGATGATCTACGGTGTTTTCGAACGCTTTCCCAAGCTGCGCGTCGCCTATTTGGAGTCCGGCTGTGGCTGGGTTCCGTATATGGCCGATCGTTTGGACGAAAGCTGGGAGCATCGGCTGAAACGCTGGCCCCATCAGGCGAAGCGAGCGCCGAGCGAGATCATGCGCAGCGGCAATCTTTACTATGCCTGCGAGCGCGAAGAAAAAACTCTCGCGACGGTGGCCGATCTCATCGGTCCGGGCCAGCTTCTCTGGGCCTCGGATTTTCCGCACGAGCGGCCGTGGGAGGAATTCAGCGGTGACATCGACACCTTGATCGAACGAAAAGATCTGCCGGCGGATTTGCCGCGAAAAATCCTTTTCGAAAATCCCTGTCGGTTCTATAAATTTAATGTCGATGGCAATGGTCGTTCGAAATCCAACTAATTAGTTCTCAGTGAAAAAGTACGGTTAAAAGTCCAGGTTATTCGGGACGGGAACGAGTAACGGAAATTGTCATGAGAGTTCAGTTGGTTTTTCATCTCATCTTAG
>Ga0310810_10011399_pt1 | contig 10391 bp, 8 predicted proteins | sample NCmetagenome_FD_207641 | JGI IMG/M metagenome (GOLD analysis project Ga0310810, IMG submission 207641) | Soil microbial communities from experimental microcosm in Duke University, North Carolina, United States - NC | ecosystem: Engineered > Artificial ecosystem > Soil microcosm > Unclassified ... | reverse complement strand
ACGTTAATAATCGGGAAGCGATCGTTGATCTGGTAAGCAACGAACTCGGGATCCCGTCCGAGGAGGTCGCGGGAAAATTAAACAGCGGACGCCCTTACATCGTGATAAAGCGCGAAGTGTCCGGGCACGCTACAAGGGCGCTGCGTGAAAAACTTCGTGCCGGCAATTTGCGCGGAATTTATTTCGAGCATGACGCCACGCGCATTTACCCGAATGGCTCAATGCTCTGTCACGTCATTGGATTTACCGATTTTGATCATCACGGTATCCAAGGCGTGGAGGCCTCGATGGAGGAATATCTTCATGGGGAGGACGGCTATCGTTTCATCGAACATAACCGGGCTGGAGAGGAGATTGTACCTTATCGCGGCCAGGAGCGCGCTCCTCGCAATGGTTATGAGGTCCATCTGACGGTGGATCTTGGTTTGCAGAACATCGTCGAGAATGAAATCGACGCCGCGATGCAGCAGTATTCGCCTGAAAAAGCTACCATTATTCTCATGCGCCCGCAGACAGGAGAAATCCTGGCGATGGCCAATCGGCCGCACTTTGATTTAAACCTCCGCTCGGAAGCGAAGGCTGATCATATGAAAAATCGGGCCATCATCGACATGATGGAACCCGGCTCGACTTTCAAGATCGTCGCGGCCGCCGCAGCTCTCAATGAACACAAACTGCGGCCTGATTCGACCATCTTTTGCGAGAACGGTCTTTGGAACTTCGGCGGCGCTGCCCTGCACGACCATCGGGCGTTTTCGAATCTGAGCGTGCGCGACATTCTCATTAAATCCAGCAACATCGGAGCGGCTAAACTCGCACTCACTGTGGGCGAACAGAAGTTCTACGAGTACATTCGACGCTTCGGATTTGGCGAGCGCACGGGAGTTGAGCTGCCAGGCGAGATCAATGGGCTCCTTCGACCTCCGCGATCCTGGAGCAAAATCTCCATCACCCGTATTCCGATGGGACATGAAATCGGGGTAACGCCGTTGCAAATGACGGTCGCAATGGCGACCATTGCCAATGGCGGCAAACTGATCACGCCGCGGATAGTGAAATCAATCAGGACGTCCGAGGGCAAGACCGTCAGTTCACTCTCCCCGGTGGTTTTGCGCCAGGTCATTTCTTCTGAAACTGCCAGAGAAATTGGTGATGCGCTTCGAGGAGTGGTGAGCGATAACGGCACCGCCGCTGCTGCTGCCGTGCCAGGGTTTACCATTGCGGGCAAAACGGGAACCGCGCAGAAGGTTGATCCTCGAGGCGGGTATGAACACGGAAAGTATGTCGTTTCTTTCGCCGGATATCTGCCCGCCGAGCATCCCGAGTTTGTCGGCTTGGTGGTGCTCGATGATGCACACACGAGCAAACCGGAATTGAATTACGGCGGGCTTGTCGCTGGGCCAATCTTTGCCCGGCTCGCGGAGAAAGCTGCCCGCTATCTTGATCTTGAGCCGCATGAGGAGATTCGCAAAGCGATTCCCCTACAGCGGGTGGAAAAAACGATGCCGGCTGAGCGAGTCAAAAAGACTGCGTCGACGGAGCGAATCGCCTTAACCAATGACTCGCACCATTGAATGCCTCGCCTCGGGATGTTAAAGCCTCATGCAGCTCAAGACTCTCCTCGTCTCGACTCCAGTTCGCCAGGTCATCGGGCCACTTGATCGCCCGGTGGAAAACATCGCGTATGACTCGCGGCGAGTGCAAAGGAACACCTTGTTCGTGGCGTTGCGTGGTGAGAAGGCCGATGGCCACGAATTCATCGCTCAAGCGATCGCCAAAGGCGCGTCCGTGATTGTCGCTGAGCGCGAGGAAAAAGATCCGCGCGTTACTTGTCTCGTCGTTGAGAACACGCGTACCGCGCTCGCCGATTTCTCGGCGACTTTTTACGGATACCCGGCACGCAAATTGAAACTCGCTGCTGTCACGGGCACGAACGGCAAAACCACCACGACGTTTTTGATCAAGCACATCTGTGAAAACGCTGGGTTGCGGTGCGGACTGATCGGCACGGTGCGCTACGAGATTGGCGAGCGGCTTCTGCCGGCGATCCGCACCACCCCGGAGTCGCTGGATTTGCAAGAGCTGATGGCGCAGATCGTCGGCGCGGGTTGTAAGGCAGCGGCGATGGAAGTCTCTTCGCATGCGCTTGCGCAAGATCGCACGCGGGGCATCGAATGGAACGTCGCCGTCTTTACAAATCTCACCCAGGACCATCTCGATTTTCACGGGACGATGGAAAACTACTTCGATGCCAAGCTGAAGCTGTTCACAGGACTCGCGAATCAGAAAAGAAAACGCGAACCCGTTGCAATCGTGAATATCGATGACCGTTACGGTCAACAAATGCTCGACAAAATCGACAAACGTGTCGCGACTGTCAGTTACGGAATGGGGACGCGCGCGAATTTCCGCGCTTCAAATTATCGCGCCGAGTTCAGCGGCACATCCTATCAGCTGGACGCCCATGGCAAGAGTTATCTGGTTCGTCTCCCATTAATTGGCCGATTTAACGTGATAAATTCGCTCGCTGCGCTGACTGCGGCGGATGCTCTGGGAATCAATCTGCGAAACGCTGTGTTTAGTCTTGCCAAGTCTCCGCAAGTCCCGGGACGTCTGGAATTAGTTCCAGCGAAGCGACAATTCCAGGTTTTTGTCGATTATGCGCATACGCCCGACGCGCTCGGCAATGTTCTGAAAACGCTTCGCGAACTGGAACCGCAGCGTTTGATTGCCGTTTTTGGCTGCGGCGGCGATCGCGACCGGCAAAAGCGCCCCTTGATGGCTGAGATGGCGGATCGCCTGGCTGACTACTCCATCATCACGTCTGACAATCCGCGCAAGGAAGATCCAGACGCAATCATCAGCGAGATCGAAAAAGGATTTCACTCGAACCGATATGAAAAAATGGTGGATCGCACTCAGGCAATCGACCGCGCCATTGCGCTCGCTCGACCGCGAGACGTTGTATTGATTGCGGGCAAGGGACACGAAAATTATCAGGAGTTCGGCGATTACACGATCCCGTTCGACGATATCCAGGTGGCGCGACGCGCAATTGAGAACCATCCCGTCGAGTTTTTGTCATCATGACTCTGTTTTTCAATTTCGAGGGGAGTAAATCGCACAGAATTCCGAGGCGCGAACGCTCAGGAGTCTCCGCGACATGAATGCGCTTCCACTGTCCCAAATCGCGCAACTCGCCGGCGGCTCGATTTCATCCGGCGATCAGACCGTCGTGATTAACAAGGTCAGCACCGATTCACGGACACTTAAGTCCCGTGAATTGTTCGTCGCATTGCGTGGTGAAAATTTCGATGGACACAAATTTGTTGTATCGGCAGCGCAAATCGGTGCAGCCGGCGCAATCGTTGAGTCCAGTTGGAACGGAGAAATTCCAAAAGACTTCGCCCTGATCCGTACGAAGGACACTTTGCAAGCGTACCAAGACCTCGCGGCCAACTACAGAAAATCACTCACCCTAAAGGTGGTTGCGATCACCGGAAGCAACGGCAAGACGAGCACAAAGGACTTTACTGCAGCAGTGCTCGCCCACCGTTTTCGAGTCGCGAAAACGGAAGGAAACTTTAATAATCATGTCGGCTTGCCACGAACAATTTTGGAGGCGACCTCCGCGGACGAGATCGGTGTCTGGGAGATCGGCATGAATCATCCCGGTGAAATTGCGGCGCTAGCGAAAGTGGCGGCGCCCGATGTAGCCATCATCACAAATATTGGCGTGGCGCACATTGAGTTCATGGGTTCCCGCGAAAAAATTGCAGAAGAGAAAGGGGCACTCGCAGAGGCCGTTGGCACCGACGGAACGATCATTTTGAATGCGGACGACCCATTTGCCGGGAAGATCGCGTCCCGCGCGCGCGGGAAAGTGATTTTGGCCGGTACTACTTTCGGCAGCATCCGAGCTGGTGAAATTACCCAGAGCGGAGCCGGAACAGATTTCACAATCCTCGAGGGGGCGCATCGCTGCCGTGCCCAGTTGTCTGTGCCTGGTTTGCATATGGTGCAGAACGCGCTGCTGGCGGTCGCGGCCGGGCGTGCATTTGGTCTCTCGGTAGAGGAATGCGCGGCTGGGTTGGTCGCCGCGCCGCTCACCAAGGCGCGTTCGCAAATCAAGGATATCGGTGGGGTCCAATTTCTCGACGACAGCTACAACGCAAATCCCGATTCGATGAAAGCGGCGTTGCGAACACTGGTTGAACTGGATGCCGACGGAAAGCGCATCGCGGTTCTGGGCGAAATGCGCGAATTGGGCGACCAATCGGAAAGCGGGCATCGCGAGGTGGGTGAAACCGCCGCCGCGTTGAAGGTTGATCAGTTGATCGCGATCGGAGACGTCGCCGCCGCGATCGCTGATGCAGCACGGCAAGCAGGCTTGCGAAAAACGACCATTGTAAAGTCAACGTCGGAAGCCGCAGAACTTTTGAGCGAGATCGCTACACCCGGCGACCTGATCCTAATCAAGGGCAGCCGCGCCGCGCGAACAGAGGAAGTAATTGAGCATTTCGGCCTTCGGCATTCGGCGCCGGTTACATCGCCATGATGTACTATCTCCATCACCTCAGTGATCGCTTCATCGGGTTTAACGTTTTCCTCTATGTAACTTTCCGAGCCATTGCTGCAGCGGTAACGGCGTTCGTAGGCACCCTGATTTTTGGAAATTTTGTCATTCGAATACTGACGGCCCTGAAGGTGGGACAACCGATTCGCGGAGCGGCAGAAGTTCACCGTCTTGCAGAGCTGCATGGCGTCAAGCAAGGCACGCCCACCATGGGTGGTGTGCTGGTTATCGGGACCGTTGTTGTGTCGAGTGTCATGTGGGCCCGCCTGGACAATCGCTTTGTCTGGCTGGCTCTGTTCAGCATGGTCTATCTCGGCGCGCTTGGCTTTGCTGATGATTACCTCAAAGTAACGAAGAAAAAGTCCGCCGGCATCAGCGGCCGGATCAAACTCATTTTTCAAATCGCTCTTGCAGCGATTGTCACTGCCGTGTTTCTCACGAGCCCGTTATTGGAAGTCCAGGCGCGCTCTCTGTACGTGCCGTTCGTCAAAGCGCCGGTCATCGTAAACATGAGCTGGTTTACCTTCGTATTTTTCGCGCTGGTCATTGTCGGTTCATCGAACGCAGTGAACCTCACGGATGGGTTGGATGGGCTGGCAATCGGGTGCACGATCAGTCCGGCATTTGCGTATGCCTTGCTGGCCTATGCAGCTGGCAATTTCCGAATCGCGGAATACTTGCAGGTACCCTTTTATCCGTTTGCGGGAGAGCTAACTGTAGTTTGCGCAGCGTTGGTCGGCGCGGGCCTTGGTTTTCTCTGGTTCAACTGTCCTCCAGCAAAGGTTTTCATGGGCGACACTGGATCACTGGCCATTGGCGGCATGATGGGTGTCATCGCGATTTGTTGTAAGCAGGAGCTGCTGTTGGTCGTAGTGGGTGGTGTTTTCGTGATTGAAGCGTTCTCCGTCATTTTGCAGGTGTTGAGTTTCAAACTAACCGGCAAACGATTTTTCGTGATGTCTCCGATTCACCATCATTTCGAACTGACCGGCTGGAAGGAAAGCACAGTGGTCGTTCGATTCTGGATTCTGTCAATCATCTTCGCGTTGCTTGGTTTGGCGACACTCAAATTAAGATGAACAAAGGGCGCTACGAAAATCAAAACACAGCTGTTCTTGGGGCAGGCTTGAGCGGCAGCGCTGCGGCACTTCTGCTGCGGTCGGAGGGCGCACAAGTCACGGTGTTGGATGGCGCGGAGGAGAGGAATTTACTCAAATCAACCATAGACAATCTGCGGGCGCACGGTGTTCGCGTGATTTGCGGCGCCGCAGCTGATGAAGATTCAGCCGCATACGATATGGCCATTTTAAGTCCCGGCATTGATCCAGCTTCCCGACTGGCACGTAATTTTTTCTCGCGCGGAATTGAAATAATCAGCGAGCTCGAGCTGGGCTGGCGGTCCTGTGAAATTCCGGTCATTGCTGTTACCGGCACTAACGGCAAGACGACAACGACCGAATTACTCGCTGAAATGCTAAACGCTTGCGGTCAGCGAACCATTGCCTGCGGAAATATTGGCAAGCCCCTTTCAGAAGTGGCGCGCGAAAAGCAGCCATTCGATGTGCTCACAGTCGAAGTGAGCTCATTCCAACTGGAAGCGATCCACACCTTTCATCCATCCGTTAGCCTCTGGCTCAACTTCGCTCCCGATCATCTAGATCGGTATCACTCGTTGTCTGAATATCGCTCGGCCAAGCTGCGCATTTTCGAAAATCAGACCGAGACGGATGTCGCAGTGGTAAACGCCATCGAAAAACTACCCGCGATTCGCCCTCGGATAGTCACCTTTAGTGCTTATGTAGATCAGGCAGACTTCCGCCTCTCACAAGGTGCGATCGTTTATCAGCACGAAGCGGTCCTGCGCCTGGCGGATGCCAAACTGCGCGGCTTGCACAACATCGAAAATTTTATGGCGGCACTCGCCACCGGCATGGCGCGCGGATTGTCGTTTAGGGAGATGGTGCCGCCGCTATGCGCGTACGAACCGCGCCCGCACCGTTGCGAGTTTGTGCGCGAAGTCGGCGGCGTCGAATACGTAAACGATTCGAAGGCGACAAACCTTGATGCAGTGGATAAAGCGCTGCGTGCACAAAACAAGCGAGTCGTCCTCATCGCTGGCGGTAAGAACAAAGGTTTTAGCTTTGATCCACTTCGTTCTCTGGTGAAGGAGAAGGTCAGATCGACAATTTTGATTGGCGAAATGGCCGAGAGCATCAGGCGTTCCTGGAACGGTGCGGTCGAGTGCGAAATCGCAAACTCGCTCGCGGATGCAGTTGAACGCGCACATACCAGCGCAAGACCAGGAGAAGTGGTCCTGTTTTCACCAGGCACATCATCCTTCGACATGTTCAAAAGCTACGGCGATCGAGGTGATCAATTTCGCTCACTGGTGCGGGCCCTGCCGAAAACCAAATGAAAATCCCGCAACTCTTCAGGTATAAAAAATTCCGGGCAGCAACCGCGCGCCGCGCCTCGGCTGCTGCGGGAATGGATTTCGAGGACGTCCCAGAACCAAATATGAAGTTATCGCGAGCGCTGCTGATAGTTCTTCTCTTACACGTGGTTGCCGTCTCTGGAATTATCGCGTTCAACGCGATCAAGACGCGAGAGAGTTCATTTGTGCCGGCGGTCCATGCGAACCCGGAAAACAACGTGACTGACACGATCGGGACACCACTTCATGCTGATGTTGCCAAGCCACGACCTGCGGTCTCACAAAAGCAAATAGCGCCGCATGACGAGGCGAAAGTTTCACATTCGCCATCGAAGGACGAACATGCGAAGACGCCTCCATCTTCTGGAAAGACTTACATTGTAAAGAAGGGCGATAATCCGGTCACCATCGCAAAGAAGCTCAAAGTTTCTTATGACAATCTTATCTCTCTGAACCACATCGAAGACCCGCACAAATTGCGCATTGGCCAAAAGCTCCTGATTCCAGAAACAACGAACTCAAAGACCACGACTGCAAAAGCAACTAACCACAAGAAAAATAAGAAATGAAAATCGATGCCGTAGCCTACAAGCCGGCTCACAATGTCATTCTGAGCGAAGGGAAGAACCTCGGATCGGAGACGTTCGCTTCGCTCAACATGACAACGCAATTTATTAAATGACTTCGGACGATGCATCGTAAGAGCGCTTATATCCTTTTCTTGGCAGTGCTGGGGCTACTCGTCATTGGGATTGTCATGCTTTTCAGCACGAGCGCGTTTGCACATGATAGTCATGGAGACGTTTATTTCTTCATCAAGCGACAGGCGATGTGGTTTGGCGTCGGACTTGTGGTCTGCATCCTCGCTGCGCTTGTCGATTATCATTTATGGCAACGGACGTGGTGGCTTTGGTTCGGACTGGCGGTGGCGGTTTTAGTGCTTTGCTATGTCCCGCACATCGGCATGCGCCTGAACGGCTCCCGCAGGTGGATTGGATGGGGGCATATTACTCTTCAGCCATCGGAACTGGCAAAAGTGGCCGTAGTCTTTTTTCTCGCCGCCTGGTTTGCACGATATGAACAACCCAACCGCAAACTGCTGTTGGGATTTGTTCTTCCGCTTGCGATAATCAGCCTGCCGGCTGTGCTTGTGCTTGGCGAAGTCGATTTGGGAACGACGGCTTTGATCGGTACTACCGCGTTTGTAGTAATGTTCATTGCGGGAACGAATCCTCTGTGGCTTGGCACTGTAGCGCTCGCTGGGCTGGGCGGCCTTTTGGTCGTTGCTACGCGAATCTCTGAGCGAATGGGAAGGCTCTCTGCTTTTCTTCATCCACAGCATTTCAAAGACGATGCCGGTTTGCAGCAGATGCAGGCGTTGATCGCCTTTGGCAGTGGCGGAATGGAAGGCCTCGGCCTTGGCAACGGGCGGCAGAAGATGCTTTATCTGCCTTATGCGCACACCGATTTTATTTTTCCAATTGTCGGCGAAGAGCTTGGTCTGCGGTTTAGTCTTCTCGTGGTTTTTCTATTCATAGTGATAATTGTCTGTGGCACCATGATTGCGCTACACGCCAAGGATCGTTTCGGTTTGCTCCTGGGCTGTGGCGTGGTTTCCCTCCTTGCTTTGCAGGCTGCAGTCAACATTGGTGTGACTACCTCGCTACTGCCGAACAAGGGGCTACCGCTACCTTTTATCAGCTATGGAGGTTCTAACCTGGTCACGTGCATGTTCGGCATTGGCTTGTTGCTGAACATTTATCGGCAGGGCGTTCTCGAGCCGCCGCCTAAGAAGCACGCAACGATGCGTGCTCGAATCACACCGCGGATTTGAAGACCACTGATGAATCTTATGAATTTTCCACGGCAACCAGAGACTGGAAATCTATGAATGCAGTGATCGCATGCGGAGGCACTGGCGGCCATCTTTTTCCTGGCATCGCAGTGGCAGAAGTGCTGCGGGATCGCGGACACGAAGTGATGCTGTTAATTTCCGAAAAGGACATTGATGCTCTGGCGCTTTCCGGTCGCACGAATTTCCAAGTTGAAAAATTGCCGAGCGTTGGACTTCCCTCGCCTTTTTCTCCGGCGTTCTTTGGTTTTCTCCACCGCTTTTACGAAAGCTTGTCCCTTTGCCGCTCTCTTTACCGCAAGTTCAAACCCCAGGTAGTTCTCGGCATGGGTGGCTTCACTTCGACGGCTCCCGTCTTGGCGGGGCGAATACGCGGCATTGCCACCTTTATTCACGAATCAAACGCCGTCCCAGGAAAGGCAAACCGATTGACGGCGCGGATAGTGCACGCGGTGATGCTTGGCTTTAAGGAATGCGCGCCTTTCTTCCCAAAAGCGCAGACCGAAGTCACTGGCACGCCGGTCCGGAACCAACTGGTGCGTTTGGAGCGACGGGTCGCGCGCCAAAAACTCGGACTAGATGAAGACCTACCCACGTTGCTTGTGATGGGAGGTAGCCAGGGAGCGAGTGGAATCAATCAGGCGCTGATTAAATCGCTGCCCTTCTTGCAAGGTGTGCCACTGCAAGTGATCCATCTTTCAGGGGCGCGGGATGAACGCCTCGTTGCAGACAACTATCGCCGCGAAAACGTCCCTGCTTACATCGCGGCTTTCCACCATCGGATGGAAGAAGTTTACAGCGCTGCTGATCTTGTTGTCGCGCGAGCGGGCGCAGCCAGTCTCGCTGAGTTCGCAGCTTTTTCGCTACCGGGCATCTTGATCCCCTTTCCCTATGCCACTGACGATCATCAGACCCGCAATGCGGAAATCTATGCCGGTGTCGACGCAGCGATTCTTCTCAAGGAATCAGACCTCTCGGGCGAACTGCTCGCGCACAAGATTGGCGAATTGATGCAGGACCGGCAAAAAATTGCGCAAATGGCTGCGAATTGCTCGCGTATGGCGCCGAAAGACGCGGCCGGCCGCGTGGCTACAACCATGGAGAAATACACAACTCATGAAGCTCGCGTCTGAAAAAAGGGCGCTCTCGGCTCACGCACCGGTACTCGATTTGCCGCGGTTTCTCACCCATCAGCATCACCGGATTCATCTTGTCGGAGTGGCCGGTAGCGGTATGAGCGGTCTCGCTGCGCTTTTGATTGAGCTCGGACATGTGGTGAGTGGCTCAGACAAGGTGAGCACAATGGAAACGGATCGATTGCAGCGGCTCGGTCTGCGCTTTGACGAACAGCATTTGCCGGACCATGCGGACGCCGCCGAGCTTGTTGTTTTTTCGTCTGCCATTAGGGCCGACAATCCAGTTCTCGTAAGGGCACGCGATTTGGCAAGGCCCGTCGCGCGTCGTGCGGAAGCCCTAGCTTCCCTCATGCGTGCAAAGCGCGGCATTGTTGTCGCCGGAATGCACGGGAA
>Ga0310810_10011398_pt1 | contig 10391 bp, 10 predicted proteins | sample NCmetagenome_FD_207641 | JGI IMG/M metagenome (GOLD analysis project Ga0310810, IMG submission 207641) | Soil microbial communities from experimental microcosm in Duke University, North Carolina, United States - NC | ecosystem: Engineered > Artificial ecosystem > Soil microcosm > Unclassified ... | reverse complement strand
CCCATTTCGCGCTGGTGGTGGACGAGTACGGCGCACTGCAGGGCCTCATCACGCTCGAGGACATCCTGGAAGAGATCTTCGGCGATATTCCCGACGAGCATGAAGACGAAGAGCGTCCCGACGTGCGCAAGCGTCCCGATGGCTCCTATCTCATCGACGGCAGTGTCCCGATCCGTGACCTCAACCGCGATCTCGATTGGAACCTGCCGGACGAGGAAGCAACGACCATCGCGGGCCTGGTGATCCACGAGGCGCGCACGATTCCGGAGGTCGGACAGCGCTTCGCCTTCTTCGGGTTCCAGTTCGAAATCCTGCGCCGCCAACGCAATCAGATCACCGCGCTACGCGTGATCCCGCCATCGAAACAGGACTCGCTCGCTAGTGTTCCTGCCAAACCTCAGCAGGCGTGAGCGTGGTCAAGGCCAGCGCATGGATGCCGTTGGGCTTCATGAGATCGGCCAGCGCGGCATAGACACGGCGCTGGCGTTCCACCCGCGACGCGCCCTCGAAGGACTCCGATACGATGCGCACGCTGAAATGCGTCTGGCCGCCCGGACGGGAGCCGGCATGGCCCGCGTGCTTGCGGCTGTCATCCTCGACGTTGAGTTCGGCCGGCGCGAACGCCGCCTGCAACTTTTCGCGGATTGTCTCGGCCACCGTCATGAATCCAGCGTGTCATCCCGCGCGCGGCGTAAGTCAAGTGATACGTTTTCTTGGAATCTTCACCCCTCGACCCCATAATTCACACATGCCCGACGCAAAACAGAATTCGCGCTACAAGGCCGATATCCGCATCAAACCGGATCAGCCACGCGCGAAGCCGGAGCAGACAAAGCTCCGCCCGTGCGCCAAGCCGGGCTGCGAGGGCGAAGGCGGCTACAAGGTCACCAGGAGTCGCGAACGTCTGGGCGAGTACATGTGGCTCTGCCTCGACCATGCGCGTGAGCACAACGAGTCCTGGGACTTCTTCGCGGGAATGGACGAGCGGCAGATTGAATCCTTCCGCAACGACGCCGTGACCGGCCATCGACCGACCTGGCCGCTCAACAAACGCACGGCTCGTATGCAGAATCCGTTCGGCCATGCGGAGTTCACCGACACCTACGGAACATTCGCCAAAGATGCCGATTCAGCGCCGGAAGTGCGCCGCCCTGAGCGCACATTGACGCGCCTTCAGATTCAGGCACTCGATACCCTGCACCTGCCGCAAGGCGCCACCTTGATAGAGATCAAGGCGCGGTATAAGGAACTCGTGAAGCGGTTTCATCCCGACGCGAACGGCGGCGATCGGGGCGCCGAGGAGCGACTGAAACAGGTTATCAAAGCCTACGGCGTGCTACGCGCGTCCGGGCTGACCTAGCGAAGGGCTCCAGTCGCCCTTCCCACTCATCCGGCGGTCACTTCCGCAAGAACAGACGTAGGGCCGGACAACACACGATGAGTGAGCAGCAGCAGGAACTCGATCCCGCGATGACGCCGGATGTCGATATCGACATCAAGAAGGCGTTCGGCATCGACACGTCGATGAAGATCAAGGGCTTCTCCAAGCAGACGTCCTACGTGCCGGATTTTGATTCGGCCTATCGCTTCGACCGCGAGACGACGCTCGCGATCCTGGCCGGTTTCGCACACAACCGCCGCGTGATGATCCAGGGCTACCACGGCACCGGCAAGTCGACGCATATCGAGCAGGTCGCCGCACGCCTCAACTGGCCCTGCATCCGCATCAATCTCGACAGCCACATCAGCCGCATCGACCTGATCGGCAAGGACGCGATCGTCCTGAAGGACGGCAAGCAGGTCACCGAATTCCGCGAGGGCCTGCTGCCATGGTGCCTGCAGCATCCGGTGGCGCTGACCTTCGACGAGTACGACGCGGGCCGACCGGACGTGATGTTCGTCATCCAACGCGTGCTCGAGGTCCAGGGCAAGCTCACGCTGCTCGACCAGAACAAGGTCATCCGCCCGAACAAGTGGTTCCGCCTGTTCTCGACGACCAACACGATCGGTCTCGGCGACACGACCGGCCTCTATCACGGCACGCAACAGATCAACCAGGGCCAAATGGACCGCTGGTCGATCGTGACGACGTTGAACTACCTGCACCACGATGCGGAAGTGAACATCGTGCTGGCCAAGGTTCCGTCTTATGGCGCGACGCCGGAAAAGAAGAAGCAGATCGCGTCAATGGTCCGCGTCGCCGACATGACCCGCAACGCCTTCATCAACGGCGACCTCTCGACCGTGATGAGCCCGCGCACCGTCATCACCTGGGCCGAGAATGCCGAGATCTTCGGCGACGTCGGCTTCGCGTTCCGCCTCACCTTCCTGAACAAGTGCGACGAGCTGGAGCGTGCCAGCGTCGCCGAGTTTTATCAGCGCTGCTTCGGCGAGGATCTGCCGGAAAGCGCTGCGAAGGTGCTCGTTACCTGATCAACCCGCGGGTGATGCGTGGTGAAGCCTGAGAACCCTTCGGAGCCTTTCAAGCGCGCAGTCACTGCGTCGGTGCGTGCGCTGTCCGGCGAGCCGGAGCTCGAAGTGACCTTCAGCGCCGAACCACCTGCGCTGCGCGGTCTGAAGGCCCGCCTGCCGCTGCCCTCGCGCAACCTGCCGCCGCACGAGGTGGCGATCGTGCGCGGCGCCGGCGACGCCTATGCCCTGCGCAAGGCGCATCACGAAGACCGGATCCACGACCAGTTCCGCCCGCAATCGACCGATGCAGCCGCGGTGTTCGAGGCCGCCGAGCAGGCGCGCGTCGAGGCCATCGGTTCGCTCGCCATGAAGGGCGTCGCGCACAACCTGTCGGTGCAACTCGAGCAGCGCCTGACGCAAAAAGGTCTCTCCAAGGCCCGCGTCCGCGCCGATGCGAACATTGCCGACGTGCTGGGCCTGATGGTGCGCGAGAGATTGACGGGCGAGCCGCCACCGGAGTCGCTGAAACACGCGGTCGATCTGTGGCGTCCGTTCATCGAGGAGAACGCAGGCAAAGACCTTGCCAAGCTCGGCGACAACATCAAGGACCAGACCTCGTTCGCAAAGCTGACGCGCACCATCCTGCGCGACCTGAAGCTGTCGGACGAGTTCGATGCCGACGAGTCTTCCGACGACACCGGCGAAGGCGAGAACGCCGAGAGCCAGGAACAGGACGGCGAAGAGAACGACCAGGACAGCCAGTCCGAGACCACCGAAGCCGACACGCAGGAGTCGGAGGGCGAAGAGGGCCAGGACAGCGAAGCGGAGATGCGGGCCGAGCAGACCGACGAGATGTCGGATGCCGAGGAGCCGCAGGATGGCGCCAAGCCGCAGCGCCCCGAGCAACCGTTCAGCCACCAGGAGGACTGGGGCTACAAGGTCCACACGCTCCAGTTCGACGAGGAAGTCCACGCCGACGAGTTGTGCGATGCCGAAGAGCTGAGCCGCCTGCGCACGTTCCTCGACCAGCAGCTTTCCGCCATGTCGGGCGTTGTCTCGCGGCTCGCCAACAAGCTCCAGCGCCTGCTGATGGCGCAGCAGAACCGCACCTGGGAGTTCGACATCGAGGAAGGCATGCTGGATACCTCCCGCCTGCCCCGCATCATCATCGATCCGATGTACCCGCTGTCGTTCAAACGCGAGAAGGACATGACCTTCCGCGACACGGTGGTGACGCTGCTGCTCGACAATTCTGGTTCGATGCGGGGCCGGCCGATCATGGTGGCGGCGATGTGCGCCGATATCCTGGCACGCACACTTGAACGCTGCGCGGTCAAGACCGAAATCCTTGGCTTCACGACGCGTGCCTGGAAGGGCGGCCAATCCAGAGAGAAGTGGATCGCCGATGGCAAGCCGCCGCATCCAGGCCGACTGAACGACCTTCGCCACATTGTCTACAAGGCCGCCGACGAGCCCTGGCGCCGCGCACGCAAGAGCCTCGGCCTGATGATGCGCGAGGGGCTGCTCAAGGAGAACATCGACGGCGAGGCGCTGATGTGGGCGCACAACCGCATCATCGCGCGTCCGGAGCAGCGCAAGATCCTTATGGTGATCAGCGACGGCGCGCCCGTCGACGACTCGACGCTATCGGTGAACGCCGGCAATTACCTCGAGCGCCATCTGCGCCGTGTGATCGAAGAGATTGAAGAGAAGTCATCCGTCGAACTCACCGCCATCGGCATCGGTCACGACGTGACCCGCTATTATCGCAAGGCGGTGACGATCGTGGACGCGGAGCAGTTGGGCGGCGCCATGACCGAGCAACTTATCGGCCTGTTCCACGAGGACAAGGGGCACGAGGGACACACGCGTGGGCCGAGGCGCGTCGCCGGCCCCAAGCACGCCGGCCACGCGGCCCGCCGCGCGGGCGCGCACGTCTGACCTCAGTAACCTCCGTAACCGGCCAGCGGCTCGACCATGCGCCGCAGGAGCCAATACGGGAGCAGCATCAGCAGCGCGCTCACTGCCAAGAGGCCGGCATGCACCCCCATGTGGTTGATCCAGGCGGTCGAGGTGCCCGCATAAGCTGCCGGATAAAAGATCGACGTGAAGACAAGCATGCCGGCGATCGAGCCGATCAGCGGCGCCGTCCACCAGCGTGGTCCCCGCGCACCGTCGAACGCGACGATCGAGAGGAACCCGGCGAGGAGGAATGCTATGCCGAAGGCGGCAACTTCCCGCGCGGTCGGCTCAAGCGAGGGTGGCAACAGGTGATGCACGAGGCCGCCGCTGAGCGCGGTCAAGGAGGCCAGGAGAACAAAGGAGCCGACGACCTGCCAAAAGGCGTAGCCCGGACCGTAACGCCGGTTGGTCAGATGGATCACGAGGAAGGCCAGTGGCAGGAGCAAATGGCTCACGGTCAACCACGCTTCGCTCTTGAGCCCGGGAACCGGCATGTCGATGAACAGAAAGACAGCTGCCAGCGCGGACGAGAGGCCGAGGATGGGCAGAATCATCCGTGCTCCCACCCGAATGGCTTCGAGTACCCGCCGCGTAGTCGAGCGCTGGCTGTAGGCATAGGACGCCGCCCACCCCGCCTCGTCCGCCGTGCGGAGCCGATACGGCCCGTCGTTGATCCCGATGGCTAGCCGCGCGGGCGTGTTCCCACGCCCTGATTGAGCTTCCGCCTTGTACGCCTGCAAAACACCCCACCCCGGCGACCTTATCCACAGGCCGCTCATTTTGAGACACTAGGTGAAAGTCGTTGCAGGGACCATGCCCCCGGAGGGGGTGCGGCGCGGAAAAATTGGTAAACTTTCGAGACGCTTGGATGACGGTCTTAAGCTGCCTTCTGAGCCGCCTTCTTTGCGATGGCGCGCTTCAGGCGTAGCGCCTTCGGCGACAAGGTGCCGTCCTTGGCCTTGAGCAGGAACGGATCCAGCCCTCCCGTCTTGTCGACCGTCCGCAGGGCATTCATGCTGATTTTCAGCACGTAGGAGTTGCCCAGAAGCTCGCTCGCGAGCGAAACCTGCTGCAGGTTCGGGCGATAGATCCGCTTGGTCTTGTTGTTGGCGTGGCTCACATTGTGCCCCACCTGGGTACCTTTTCCGGTCAATTCGCAGCGGCGTGCCATGGTCAGTCTCGTCGAAAGAGGCGCCCTCATAAGGGTGGGCCTTGGGACCGTCAAGCACGAATAGTTCGCACCCGCCCAATTCCACATAATTCAGCCCGTGAAACCGATTGGCCGGCCGACCCCCGCTCAGGCGGGCGGGTACATCGTCTTGATCATCGACTTGTCCAGGTCGGACAGTTGGTAATTGAGCGGCGTCGCCTTGTGGTCGGTGAAAAGGTCCGCGTCGAACTGATACAGCATGATCGACGCCGGATCGAACACCGTCGCGGAGATGCCCTTGGCGCCGTACTTCTGCAGGATGTTGTGGTCGATCTCCGTCTTCGACCAGTTGTTCGGCGGACCCGAGAACACCCGGTAGACCTCTTTCACGTTCCAATTGAGCTTTTCGTTCGGCGATTGGTGCTCATGGATGCAGCCGAGTGCATGACCGAACTCGTGCACCACGACACGTTCGTATTCCTGATCGTCCGTGTCGTCGCGCAGCCAGCCGAAATTCATCGTCGGCCCATTCTTCGGGAAGGAGTCCGGATCCAGGCAGTCGGTGCCCACGGCGGACCATGAGCCGGGATCGGCCTGGAACGAGATCCGAACCTGCGCGTCGCCCGACGTGACGAACTTGAGCTTGACGTTGGCGTACTGCTCCCAGAGCTTCGCCTTGGCCATCACCTTGTCCTTCCACGCCTGCTTGCCGTCCAGGAATTTGCAGGTGAGTTCATGCCCGTCCGGCCACTTGTTGTGGTCGATGACGGCCATATAGGCACGGACGATGGGATGCGACGCGTCGAGGTTGGGCAGATCGGCCAGCGCCTCCTTGTTCTCTTTCGCCGTCTTGATGAAATGCGCCACCTTGTAGTCGCGTATGGGCGATGGGCGCACGCGATCGAAGCAGATGTGCAGTTGTTTCGCCGGCGCTGCCGCCTTACGGGCCGCCTTCTTTTTTGCCGGCCTCTTCGGCGCCGTCGCGGACTTCTTTTTCGCAGCCATGGACTATCTCCGTGTGAATGCGCTGCGCGCCAGCGAGCCGGCTGGCTTGCAAGGCTGATTTCTGAGGAGTGGCGCGCCGCGGACGCAACGTCGAACGGCCAACGGCGCGATCCTCTGTCGCCGCGAATCGTCCGTCAAGACCGAAACGACTGGATCAATGCTCTGGCGGCCGCATAGGGCAGCACCTTGCCAGCGCCAACGGCGCTTTCCAGGTTGTTCGCACGGGCGGATAGCTTTTCATCCGCCAGGATGGCCTCATTCAGGACAGTCTGGACTTCGCTCCAGAACCAGCGTCGGGACTGCTCGGCGCGCAGCCGCGCCAATCGCCCGTCCGCCATGAGTGCCTCGTGAATGGTTGCCATCTCTTGCCACGCTTCGCCGATGCCTTGTCCCTCAACAGAGGAGACGTTCAGCACTTTCGGATGCAGCCCCTGGTGCTTCGGGCGCATCAGATGCATTGCCGCGAGATAATCGGCAGCGGCGCGGTTCGCGGCCGGCTTCAGGTCGCCGTCCGACTTGGTGACGACGACGAGATCGGCGAGTTCCATCACGCCGCGCTTGATGCCTTGCAGATCATCGCCGCCGCCCGGCGAAGCCAACAGCACGAACAGGTCGGTCATGTCGGCGACGGCGGTCTCGGATTGCCCGACACCGACAGTCTCCACGATCACGATATCGAATCCGGCGGCCTCCGCCAGAAATACCGACTCCCGCGTGCGGCGTGCCACGCCGCCCAACGTCGTGCCCGCGGGCGACGGACGGATATAGGCGTTCGGATCTCGCGCCAGCCGTTCCATGCGCGTCTTGTCGCCCAGGATGGAACCGCCCGAGCGCCGCGAAGATGGATCGATCGCGAACACCGCCACGCGCTTGCCGAGCCCTGTCAGGTGCTGGCCCATCGCCTCGATGAAGGTCGACTTGCCGACGCCTGGCGCGCCCGAGATGCCGACGCGCACCGCGCCGCCGGTGTGCGGCAACAGGGCGGTGAGCAGCGCCTCTGCGTGCACCTGATCCTTGATCCGCGTGGATTCAACCAGCGTGATCGCGCGGGCCAACGCGCGGCGGTCGCCGCCGAGAACGCCTTTACCTAAATCCGGTGCAACCAAATCCGCCATATTTGGACCATAGTGGCTTTGGACCGTTCGCGCCGCTAATTTGCGCAGCCAGATGGAGCCACTAACAATGAAAATTCGTCACGCCCTTGTCCTGCTGCTGACCACTGCGCCGCTTGCCGGCGCGGCCTATGGCGCGGGCGGCACGGGTTCTGAAACACCGAGCCAGCCGGGGTCAACCATTCAGGTGGCGATGACGCTCTACGCGGGCGGCGTGACGCTCGGCAAAGTCGACCTCAACACCACGATCCGCGGCGACCAATACCACTCGGTGTCGAACCTTCAGACCGGCGGCGTTGTGAATGTCGTATGGCAATCGGAGATCCAGGCGACATCGACGGGCACCGTGGCGCCGAACAATTTTCACCCCGGCCTGTACGATTCCTTCTACACCGGACGCTCGGACAAGAAGCAGGAAGTGTCGCTCACCTACGATGGCAACGGTCCGGCCCGTCTCTACGCGAACCCGACGTATCCGGTCACTGGCTATGAGGTTCCGCCCGACCAGCAGAAGAACACCTTCGATCCGCTGAGCGCGATCACCTATTTCGTCTCGGGCGTGCACATGGCAAGTCCCGATAATCCCTGTGGTGTAACGCTGCCCGTGTTCGACGGCCGCCGCCGCTATGACGTGGGCTTCGAGAAGGTGAAGGACGTCACCGTCTCGATGGACAACGGCCTCTACAAGGGCAAAGCCGTGCTCTGTCAGATGCATTACAAGCAGATCTCCGGCTACAAGCCCCGCGTGCTCAAGGACAGTGCCAAGTTTCCCTTGGTCAACGCCTGGATAACCACAATGCCGAGCGCCGTCACCGGCCGTCCCTATGTCGTGCCGCTACGCGTCTGGGCGGACACGGAATACGGCGTTATCGCCGGTGTAACCAACAAGCTCGTGATTGACGGCGTCGCGCCGAAAACTTGAGGCGAATTTTCAAACATTGATTAGGTTGTCGGCGCCATCCTGACCGCAACGAGGGGTTGGGATGGCGACGGCGGCCCGCTTCGGCAAAGCGCAGACATTCGGACGGGCGCAGGGCTCTAGCCCGCCGGTCGCTGCCCGCGCGCCTGCGGCCCGCGCACGCGCTTCCCAAGATGCCGAGCCGGTCACCGCAGCGCCGATGGCCGACGCGGCGCAAGGCTGGCACGTCGGCTTTCTCTCGCTCGGCCTGATGGCAGTGCTGATCGTCATCTATGTCTACGAAATGCGGCTGTCCGGATCGATCGGGTCGGCGGTCAACGGCAACTACTTCATCGCGTTTGGCGGCGTGAGCTGGAAGTACCTGGTCCAGCAGCACGAGTGGTGGCGCTTCTTCACCGCATCGTGGCTGCACGCCGATTTCGGTCACATCACCGGCAACGGCGTCGTGCTGGTGATCACCGGCTGGCGGCTTGAGCGGCTGATCGGCCGTGCGTGGCTGCTTGCAGCCTACGTCGTCGGAGCGATCGGCGGCAGCATCGGGTCGCTGGCGTTCACGTCCGCGGCCGTCACTGTCAGCCTGGGCGCGTCCGGCGCGATCATGGCTCTGGTGGCGCTGCTCTTCGTCATGAGCTTCCACGCCAGCGCCGATGAGAAAGCCGCCAAGCGATACCGGCGCTATGCGCTGGTCATGCTGATCCCGGCGCTGCTGCCGTCGGTCGGCAGCGACGGAGGCGCCATCGACGTCGGCGCCCACTTCGGCGGCGCAGTCGCGGGCACGGCTTTCGGTTTCCTGCTGCTGACCATCTGGCCGGAAGACGGCAGCAAACCGCCATTCGCATGGGCCGCGGCGGGCAGCGGCGTGATCGGCCTTGGCATCACTGCCGTCGCCTTTCTGGCCGCGTGGCAGCACTTGCCCGGCTACGCGGCCGAAGCGCGCCAGCTTGCGCCACCTGCGATCGTCGAGGATTACGACAAATCCAACCGGACGGCCGAGCTGGTGAAAGCCTATCCGCACGATCCCCTCGCCCACCTCGTCCGTGCCGTGCACCTCTATGGCGTGCGCGACATGAACGGTGCACTGGGCGAGATCCGGGCGGGCCTCGACGAGAAGCATGCACTGGCCACCTATTTTTCTCCGGACCTGATGTTTCATCTGCGGCTGATGCTTGTGCTTGGGCTGATGGCTGAGGAGCGCCCCGACGACGCCCGCAGCGAAGCGCAATCCATCTGCCCGGTCATCCGCGACCCGGACCGGTGGCCCGTGCACGGCAGTCGGGCCGGCAAGCTTGCCAGCGCGATCGCCTTCGCCCGGGACAATCACCTGTGCGATTAGGCCGGCGGAGATATCGATTTGAGGATCGGCACGATCACGTCGCTGATCGGTGTGGGGATGCCGTGTTTGCGCCCGAGCCGCTGCACCACGCCGTTGCGCGCATCCCACTCCAGCGGCTTGCCGTCGCGGCGGTCGTAATACATCGAATTGCCGCGAGCCACGCGATGACTGGTCTGCAACGCGACAAGCTGCTCGACCAGATCGTCGGCAAACTTCGCGCCCTCCGCCGTGCCGACCGCCATGGTCTCCTGGATGAAACGCACGCCCAGAGCCGTCATCTCGGGCGTCGAAGCCAGCGCATCGGGCCGAAGCGTCAGTGCGGACAGGGCGCCGCCGGCACAGTTGAGACAGAGCTTCTCCCAGACACGGGTCTTGAAATCGCGATCGGTCGATGCCTTCACGAAGGTGCCGTCGAACAATCCGACGAATTCGTGCGATGCGTCGTCGTCGGGGACCGTGAGCTGCGCACCGCCATGCATCTCGATCTCGCCCGGCGCA
>Ga0310810_10011397_pt1 | contig 10391 bp, 11 predicted proteins | sample NCmetagenome_FD_207641 | JGI IMG/M metagenome (GOLD analysis project Ga0310810, IMG submission 207641) | Soil microbial communities from experimental microcosm in Duke University, North Carolina, United States - NC | ecosystem: Engineered > Artificial ecosystem > Soil microcosm > Unclassified ... | reverse complement strand
GAACACGCGATGACCCGTGAGCGCGGCCTGGATCGCGATCTCCGCCGTCTCGCGATCGCGCATCTCGCCGACCATGATGATGTCCGGGTCGTGACGAAGGATCGACCGCAGTGCCGACGCGAAGCTCACGCCCGCCTTGCGATTCACCGGGATCTGCGTCACGCCGTCCATCTGGTACTCGACCGGATCCTCGACCGTCACGATCTTCACGCCCGGGCCGTTCACGCGCGCCAGCGCAGCGTAGAGCGTCGTCGTCTTTCCGGAGCCGGTCGGCCCCGTCACCAGCACGATGCCGCTCGAGCGCGCCACGAGCCGCTCGAACCGCGTCTGCATGTCGCCCGGCATGCCGAGCTCCGCGAGGTCACGCGGTGCAGCGCCGTGGTCGAGAATGCGCAGTACGACACTCTCGCCATGCAGCGCCGGCAGCGTCGACACCCGGAGGTCCACATTTCGCTCGGCCAGCGTCAACCGGATGCGGCCGTCCTGCGGCACGCGTCGCTCCGCCACGTCCAGGCCGGCCATGATCTTCACGCGGCTCACGACCGCCTGCTGGTACTGGCGCGGCGGACGCGACACGTCATTGAGCACGCCATCCAGGCGGTAGCGTACGCGGACGCCATCCGACGCTGCCTCGAGGTGGATGTCGCTCGCGTTCGCCTTGAGTGCGTCGAGGATCAGGACGTTCACCAGCTTGATCACCGGCGCCTGTGTCGCGAGCGCACGCAAGTCATCCAGCGGTGCCTCGTACCCATTCGCGACCGCGCTGTCGCCGGTGGCTGCGATGGCCGGCTCTGCATCCACCCGTCGCGCCGCGAGCACCGCTGCCTGAATCTCGGCCGCGGGGTGCTGCACGAGGCGCAATGGCCGGCGGAACATGCGGGCCAGCTCGTCCGTCACCGTCGGATCGAGGGGACGGCCGACCGCGGTGACGAGCGCGCCGTCATCGCCGATGCCTAACGGCAGCAGGCAGTGCTCGTCGAGGTAGCGTGGCGAGAGGCGCAACGCCAGCTCCCCGGACGCCGCCGCTCGCAGGTCCGGCAACGTCGATGTCACGGCTTCTTCTCGGCGTTGTCGAGCCGCTGGCGCGCCTTCTCCCGCACGGCGTCGGCATCGGCGTCCGTGCGAACGACGTACGGCGTCACGAAGATCGCCAGCTCCGTCCGGTTGTTCGTGATGGACTCGCGCTTGAAGAAGTATCCGAGCAAGGGGATGTCCTTGAGCAACGGAACGCCGCTCTCGATGCGCTCCCGCGTGTTGCCGATGAGGCCACCGATCACGACCGTCTGGCCATCGCGGATGATCGCGCGCGTGGTCGCCTCCCGCGTGGAGATCACCGGAGCGTTGAGCGCGGCCAGAATCGTCTGGTTCGTCAGGCTGCTCACTTCCTGCAGGATCTGCACGCTGATGTAGTCGTCCTGATTGATCGTGGGAATGATCGTGAGCGTCGTCCCCACATCCTGATACTGCACGGCGCGGTCGATCGCCACGTCGTTGCCGAGTCGCGTGGATGCGATGAACGGCACCTTGCTCCCGACGACGATGCGTGCCTCACGGTTGTTGACCGCGAGGATCTCCGGCGTGGACAGCACCTTCACCTGCGACGTCGAGGACAGCGCCCGCAGGACCGCGCGGACGTTGAAGCGGTCGAGCGTCACCACGCGCATCACGAAGTCCTGCACGCCGGAGCTGTCCGCGACGATCGGGTCACCGAAGCTCACACCACCGTCGCGGCCGTAGACGGACCAGTCGATGCCGAACTGGTCGCCGTGGCCTAACGTCACCTCCGCGACCGCCACCTCGAACAGGACCTGGGCCGGCCGCGAATCCAGCGCGTCGATGGTCTCGCGCAGCAGCGGGAAGTTCGGCGGCGCGGTGCGGATGATGAGCGAGTTGGTCGGCGGATCGGGGACGACCGTCGTCCGTCCCACGAGTGCACCCTGCCGCAGCGAGTCCGCGCCGCTGGAATCCCGGCCGGCGCCGGGCAGCGTGACCACGATGGGCGTCTGTTGCTGGCGCTGCCGGAACGTGTCTATCTCGCGGCCGCGAAAGACCTCGAGATTGCGTGACAGTGATCGATCCGCGAGCGACGGGCTGCGACTGCCGGCCACGGTCACATCGAACGACTGACCTAACGCGTAGGCGAGATCTTCGGCATTCGCGTACTTGAGCGGCACGACGTACGTGCGAAGTCCCGACTCGCCCTGCGGGCGCTCGTCGAGACGGCGAAGCAGATCCAGATACCGCGCGACGTTCGCGCCCCGGTCGGTGATGAGCAGAGCGTTCGACCGCGCGACCGGCTCGATGCGTGCGAGTGGGCCGGCAATCTGCTTGATCGCCGCGGCACCCTCGTCAGCACGAATCGACTGCAACGGCACGAGCTGCGTGATGAGCCCGAGCGGCGGCGGGTCGGTCATCTCCGCCCCGACGCGCACCTGGCCCGTCGCCGGCGCCTTGTCGGCCGGCACGACCTGCGCCAGCGCGCCCTTCTGCACGAGCACGAGATTGTTCGCCTCGAGAATGGACTCGAGAACGCCACCCAGCTCCTCAGGGCGAACCGGGGCCGTCGTGTTGAACGAGATGCGCTTGTCGGGAACGTCCGTGAACACGACGTTGATCCCAAGCATCGACGCCACGGACCGCACGACGTCGGTGACGCGCGCATTCTCGAAGTTGAGCGAGACCGGACGACCAGCCTGTGGCTGCGCGCCTAACGGGGCAGCGAACAAGGCAAGCGCCAGCAGCGCACGACACGGAAGGAGTCTGCTCATTTCGCTCACTGATCGGGTCTTGCCAGCCGAAGCACCATTCGTCCGCTCCTGCCTACCAACGTCACGGACCGGTCCGCGATCTCGGCGACGCGATAGCCGCCGGCCGAGTCGCCAATGCGGTAGAGCTGTGGCTCCGACAGGCGTGCGTCGAGCCTGAGCAGCGCCGTCGCGTCGCCAGCGCCGAGCATGGTGCCGTACAGATGCGGCACCGCGTCGTTGGCCGTCGATGCCGTGGTAGAATCGAGCGCCTCGCCGGCGAGCGCGGGCGCGACGGTCATGTCGGTCGGCGAAGCGTCGGGCTCCTGCGCAGTCTCGCCGAAGATGGAGCGCTGCGATGGTGGCGACCGGCGCGAAGAGAAGATGTCGGTCCGGACCACGCGGTCGGCGGCGCCGAGATCGGCGGACGCGACAGGCCTAACGCTGTCGAGTGCCGAGTCGGATGCGACCGCGGGTGCGATGGCGCGCGCGGTCGGCACCGGCGACGGCACCACGAGCAGGAGAATTCCGGCGACCACGAGCAGCACAGTCGCGGCATTGAGCCCGAGCACGAGACGTCGCGTTGGCGGCATGCTCAGTCCGTTCCTCTCGCGCCGGCATACGGCGCGCGCAGAACGAGCGAGAGCTGCAGCAGCTCGCCGCGCAGCGCCGGATTCGGCGTCACACTGATCTCGCGGATGTCGATGAGCGTCGTTCCGTGCTGCAGACGCGACACGAAGCTGGAAACGCCCCAGATGTCGCCGATCGCGGAGATCGTCGCTGGAACCGCGTCTCCGCCGGCCGACGTGCTATCCAGCGCGCCGGCGACATTCATCTCGCGCACGGTCACGCCGGATTCGTCCGCATAGCCCTGCACGAGGGTCTGAAGCGCAGAGGCAGCAAGCGCCGGCGATCGTCCGGCCAGCAACCGGGGACGCTCGGCGCTCCCTGCACGGGCCATCTGGTTCGACGCGGCTCGCTGCAGCTCGGACTCGTGATCCGCCAGCCATCGGAGCCGCGCAACCTGCTCCGACCGCATCGCGATGAGGTCTTCACGCGCGCTCCAGCGCCGCGCAAAGGGCACAACACCGTAGGCGAATACGAACGCCGTCGCGAGCACGATGCCCGCGACCGTGATCGTTCGGCGTTCGCGAGGTTCAAGCACCGGGCTTCACACGGAACGCGAGCGAGAAGCTCTCGTAATTCCTGCCACCTTCGCGATAGCGTGCAGTCGCCGCGAGAAACCGTGCGTCGAGGAAGCGCGGGTCACCATCGAGCGCCGGCAGGATCGCCGCGGCATTCGTGGACGTCCCGTCGATGCGCCACTCGTCGCCCACTGCGCGCGCGTTGAGCACCGTCACGTCACGCGGGAGCGTCTCACCGAGGGCGGCCAGCACGCGGAGCGGATCCGCACGCGTCGCTGACACGCGGCGCGACACCAGATCTTCCTGCTGCAGCGACGCGAGGCGGGCCTGCATCGCCGCTGCCGGGGCGGCGCGCGTCTCGAGCGCGGCCTGCTCGGCCGTCAATCGCGCGAGCACGTCGTCCCGCGAGCGGTCGAGCGCCCACGCCGAGAAGCCTAACGCGATCGCGCAGGCGCCCAGCGCGCCAGCCACTCGACGCGTACGTCGTCGCTTGACCGTCACGCGTTGCGCATCCCCGAGCATCATGGCATCGAGGTCACCGTCCAGCCCAAGGGCAGCGCCCCACGCCGCGAGCGTGGCGGCGGGGACGTCGCGCACTGCCGGCAACGGCCGCGCGCCACCGCTCGGTTCGTCGGCCGAGCCAGCAGCAGTGTGGCGGGCGGCGGTCAACGTGCCACCACGGACGTCGATCACGCCGGCAGTGGCATCGCCTAACGGGAACGCGTAGCGACCATCACCCGCAGGCGCCACGGCCCGTGCCAGCGCCACGGGAGACGCCTCCACGCTCTCGACCGGCGCCCAGCTCTCGAACGCGTCGATCCATCGCTCGAGCATTGCCTGATCGGCGGCGAACGCGACGTCACCGGCGAGGCCGACCACGACGCGCTCGTCCTGCACGGGAAAGAAGCGATCCGGCTCGACTGCGATCATCTGCCGGCGGACCGCTCGCGGCGCGGGAGGCAGGTCGACGTGCTTCACGTGCAGGGATTCGAGTCCTACAGCCAGAGCAATGCGGCCCACGCGACCGAATCGCGCGTTCAGCGCAGCGACCGCGGCAGCCGGGTTCGCGGGATCCCAGTCCGCCTCCGCGAGCGCGCGCGGACGGTCACCCCAGGCCGCGAGGGCGACCGCATGCACTCGCGTGGCCGAGATCTCGACGCCCACGCGATCGCTCACAGGTCGCGCTCCGTCCAGCGCACGAGCGTCAACTGATTTCCGGCAATCGCGTACACCGCCTGGATCTCGTGCGTGAGAGAATGACCGCGAAGCCAGCCGCGCGAGACGACGATCACGCGCGATGGCTCGTCCTGAACACTGCCGCCGGCCGCAATCATCACCGTATCCGATGCGGTCACGCGGTTGATCTTGCCGTCGCCATCGACCGTGAGGTAAGGGGCGGCGGCACGAAGGAGCCCGGGACTCACGCCGGGAACCTGCTCGAGCTCATCGAGGCTCCGGAACGTGCGGGCGGCGATGAGCGCGGAACTCCCTGGATTGGACTGACTTCCGACCCCTCCCGTCACCGCGTCGCGGTCGATGAATCGCCTGATGGCGCGGGCGGTGCCCGCCGCCGCCGAAGGGTCGAACTGGGCGAAGAACCGGGCGAGCGACTGCTCGTCCGCGTTGTTGACGTCGAGTCGGGCGCTCACGTCCACGAGCGCGACGGAGAACATGGCGTCGCCAAGGGCGGTTTCGCCACGCCATGGAAGCGCGGCATCGAGCTGGTTGAGATAGCGCTGGCGCTCGACGGTGTCGGCGCGTGCTGCCAGCGCGGACTCGATCGCTGCCGTCGCCGCCGCAACGCCACTCTCGGCGGCATACCGCCCGACGACCCGGGCGCGGGCGTTGCCACTCAACGCCGCCGCCTCGCGCGTATCGACGACGATCGCCGTGCTGACCAGGCCGAGCACGACGATGAGCCACAACACGAGCATGAGCGCGAAGCCCCGACGCTCGCGATCCTTGCGGTGCCGGGCCGTTCCGCGTGACGAAGCGGTCATCGCACAGCCTCCAGGCCGATGCGAACCACCACCGGAGCGCCGACCGGCGCGCCAGCGACGTCGTAGAACGTGAGCTGAGCCGCCGCAGGCAGTTGGCCACTCGACGGCCACGCCGCGCTCCACGACCCGTCGGCGAGCGACGCCACCTGCACGTCCAGACCGCGAACCTGGTCCAGCACCGCCGAGATGGACCCGGCACCCGACGGTTCCACGGGCACGGCGCGAACGAGCAGCCCGCGTGCCGTGGGCGTGAGCGTCATCGACCAGCGAGCGGAACTGCCTAACGGCGGCAGCACACCGCGCGTGAGAAACGTGAGCTGATCGAGCGGCAGGCCGCGGGGGTCGGTCGCATCGACGAGGTCGAACGCGAGTGTCCCCGCATCGGCCTCGTCACTCGCGTGTCGCAGCGCGTCCGCCAGCATCGCGCGAACGCGCAGCTCCGCTTCGTTCGTGGCTCGGTAGCGCGCCAACGCGTCGCGGGTGTCGAAGCCGGCGCTGGCCGAGCCGTACACCAGCAGCGCGATGATGCCGGAAACAGCGATGGACACGATGAGCTCGAGCAGCGTGAATCCGCGGCGAGCTCTCACCGAGACTCCCGCGTCAGGCGTCGCAGCTCCAGCCGCCGTCCGTCATCCGACGTGACGACGACCGTGACTTCGTTGACGCCAGGTGCCCACGGGCGCGTCTCGACGCGTGCCGAGACGCCGCGCGGTGCATCCAGGGCCGCGTCCGCGCCCGAGACCTTCGTCCCCTCCATCACCGACTCGGCATACGCGGTCACCTGGGTCCATTCGGTCGCCTCGCGCGTGACGCGGGCCGTGGTGTGGAACACCTCCAGGAATCCGACGGCGGTCGTCCCGAGGATGACGAGCGCGGCGAGTGACTCGAGCAGCGTCATGGCCGCGCCCCCGACCCGGGCGATGCGAGCGAGCACCCGAGCGCGTTCCAGTCCGCGACGCGTGCGCCGTCGACGGGTTCGGGGACGCACGTTCCGAGCGGAGAAACCCGAATGCGACGACGGCCAACGGTCGAGGCGAGTCGGCCCGTCGCGATCGCCGGCGCCGTTGGCGATGCGTCACCGTCTACGCGCCAGGCGCCTGCGTCATCGACGGTGAGCGTCACGGGCTCACCGCGCAGGACGGCCGCCCGACGCGCGGTCGCGAGCGACGAGGCGAGGTCGGACGTCGAAGCCGTCGCCGGGACGATGAACGCTGGAGCGACGACGGCCAGCACGAGTCCCAGCAGCGCGAGCACGACGATGAGCTCGAGCAGCGTCACACCTCGGCGGCCGAGCGTCGGAAACCTCCGCCGCCGCTGGCTCACGCTTTGCCCCTGGCTGCGTCGCCGGCAACTATCGGCGGCGATGCGAGGCGGGCGAACCCGGGGCGTGAGCGGAGATGCGAGTGGGCGGATCGAGATCACGGTGGAAATGGCGTTACGTAGCTGCCCTCATCGTGATGGTCCAAGCCGGTATTCCGCAACGCGCTTTCGCACAACGGCGCGTGGAGACGCTACCGGGGCTTCGTTTCGGTCCTCCGCTCCGCGCGGGATTCGCGCTCGGTGCCGGATATGGCGGCCCACTTGGACCGTTTCCGTTCGCGGGGCCACTGGTGATCGGAGAGGTCGCGTTGGGCGGGGCCCGGGTCAGCGCAGGGTACCTGTTCGCCGGGCCGTTCGCATCGGGGCTCGAGGTGCTCGGGTCCGCGATGCGCACGTGGGGATCTCCGGCGCAACTCGACCCCAAACAGACGCTCGTCGGCGGCGAGTTTCGCGCGACGTTCTTCCTGGTGAACGCGGGACTCGGCGTGTTCCGGCCGGTGGCGGGTTTCGAGAACGATCGGCGGACGCGGTACTACCTGAACGTGGGGCTTGGCATCTAGCGCGGACCAGCGGATCGTTGCGTTAGGGTGTTTCGACGTCGCGACACGCAATCGATCCGGCGTGCGTGGTGCAGCCGGAACGCCGAACAACGCTCCGCGTTAGGCGGCAGGAATATTGCACGGACTCGGCACCCTGCCTCGTATCCACATCCCGCCCGGTGTGAACATGCATCGTTCGTCTGCCGCCCGCCGCCGCTCGACGCTGGTCGTGGTAAGCATGTCGTTCCTGTCGGCCTGTGTCGCCGACCGTTCCACGGCGCCACTACCCTCGCGCCTTTCGACAGTCGCTGGAGCGTCGTCGGCCATCAACGACCCGCTGCCGGGCGTGACGGTGCTCGACCTCGGGACCTTGGCGGCGTTCGTTCATCACACCGCTAACGCGATCAATGACAACGGTTGGGTGGCCGGTGTCGCGTCGCCGGCAACTGGACCGGTCAGTCGCGCTTTTCTCTGGAAGCCGGGCGCAGGAATGGTCGGTCTGCCGTTTCTCGGTGGCTACTCGATCAGCCAGGCGCTCGGAATCAACAACGCCGGTGATGTGGTCGGACTCAGCGCCGTGAACGCCGACGACCTGACGCCACGCGCGACACTCTGGCGCGCCGGGGCCGCCATCAACCTCGGCGTGTTGAACCCGAACAGCGCCAGCGCCCTCGCCAGTGTGGCCACCGACGTGAACGACGCCGGAGTCGTGGTCGGATATGGAGAGACGGGGCAAACGGGCCCGAACGCCCCGGTACGGCTGGCATTTCGCTGGACCGAAGCCACCGGAATGGTTGCACTCCCGGCACCAGCGGGAACGCGTATCGCCCAGGCCAATGCGATCAACAACGCGGGTCAGATCGTCGGCCACATCCAATCATGGACCGGCCAACCACACGCGGCCCTGTGGGTCGGGTCGTCCGTGATCGATCTGGGCCTGCTTCCGAGCGGCACTGAAAGTCGCGCTGCTGACATCAACCTGTCCGGACTCGTCGTCGGATCGAATACGTTCGCCGCCGAGCTCTCACACGCCTTCAGCTGGAGATCGGGCCAGGGACTGACGGATCTGGGGACGCTCTCTGGCGATCTCCCCGGCGGCCCGAGGAGTCAGGCGTTCGGGGTCAACGACAACGGAGATATCGTCGGTGACTCGTGGGCAACGGCAACGTTCAGCCCCGCCGTGATCTGGCGCAGTGGATCGATCGGCGTGCTGCCACCACTGACGTCTGGCCGCGAGGCTGGAGTCGCCCGGTCCATCAACAACCGGGGACAGATCGCCGGACAGATCCAGCTGATCCCGGGCGTCGCGCACGCTGTCGTCTGGACCCTGCCGGCCGTGCAGGAGAATCGATCTCCGATCGCCCAGCCGGGCGGTCCGTACGCCGGCCGCAAGAAGAAGGAAGCGATCGCCTTCGACGGACGCGCGTCCAGTGACCCCGACGGAGATCCGCTCACCTTCGTCTGGAACTTCGGCGATGGGACGCCCACGGAGACCGGGGCGACGCCGTCGCACGTCTATGACCGAATGGGGACGTACCAGGTGACGCTCACCGTGAGCGACGGGCGCGGTGGCTCGGCCACGGCCACGACCACGGTCGACATCCTTCCGCCGGGGAAGCTCGATCGGTAGCGCACGCCCATCAATGCGTCATGGCGTAGAACAGGTAGTTCACGCCGAGCTTGTAGGCCTCGTTCGACTCCTCCATCGGCATGAAACCGAGGGCCGAGTACTCCCAGAAGTTCGAGATGTCGGTGTTGAAGTTGATCATCACCAGCATCCGCTTCGTGGGATCGTTACCCTCGAAGATGCCGCGGAAGACAGGCGGGCCCCGATCGTAGAACTGCCTAACGATGTCGAACGACGGGATGTCGAAGAACGCGTGAAAGATCGGGTGCGAGACGTCCACGTCGATCGGATGCAGGTCCGGCAGCACGAGCTGCAGCATCGATGCGGTGTTGTACCAGCCGCTGTTGCCGCCCTCCCGTGAATCGTCGATGATGAGGAAGCCGCCGCGCAGCAGATACTTTCGCAGCGCGAGCACTTCCTTCTCGGTGAGCGTCAGGTAGCCCGCTTCCACGAGAAACGCGACCGGGTAGCTGAACAGCTGCGGGTCGTCGATCGCGATCACATTCGTCGCGTCCAGGTGCGGCCGCATCACGCTGATCTCCGAGATGATCTTCATCAGATTCACCTCGGCCACACCGGCCTCCGTGTAGCCGTACCCGTGCGCCCACGATGGCTCCCCTCGGTAGTAGCACTGTCCGGGACCACCCTGGTACTTGAGGCGCACGAACGTGAACTGGCCGTCGTACGGAATGTTCTTGATCGGTGGATCGGCACAGTCGGATCCGCCGCCGAACCGGCCGAAGACGTTGCCGCCCCCGGGGTTGCCTTGCGCGCCGCTCACGGAGCCCAGCCACAGCGTTGCCGCGAGAGCCAACACCGCCCCGCGGAGACTTCGGATCGCCATCGTCATTTTTCCTCGATGATTGGCGACACGTTGATGCCCCGAACCTCAATGCCCGATTGCACGCGGGAAACGAGCGCGACCGAACGCCTGCGACTCGGAGCAGAACTGGCCGAGAACGGATTCGCGAAAATTCCTATCCAACAGACGTGATCCGGGTTTGACCTGCCGCGTC
>Ga0310810_10011396_pt1 | contig 10391 bp, 7 predicted proteins | sample NCmetagenome_FD_207641 | JGI IMG/M metagenome (GOLD analysis project Ga0310810, IMG submission 207641) | Soil microbial communities from experimental microcosm in Duke University, North Carolina, United States - NC | ecosystem: Engineered > Artificial ecosystem > Soil microcosm > Unclassified ... | reverse complement strand
ACATAGGTACACCCCGTTGTTTTGAGTATCAGCATAGTACAATAGCGAATTCCAGATGGTTATCGGCTACTGTCTGTTTTATTGGCAAAATGGCAAACGGGCGATCGCGTTTTTCCTATGTTGTTGAAGATATTACAGATCGCAAGCAATCTGAAGAAACCTGGCGACAGCAGTTAGCAGCGGTAGAAGCGGCGATGGATGGCATTGCTATCGTTAATTCTCAAGGGGAGTACATTTATTTGAACCAGGCGCATGTCAAGCTGTTCGGCTACGACAGCAGTAGCGAATTGATTGGGAAGACATGGCGCGAACTTTATTATCCCGATGAAATTCAGCGATTGGCGCAAGAAACTCTGCCTATTGTGTCACAAACAGGGCAATGGAATGGAGAAGCGATCGCTAAAAAACGGGATGGTAGTATTTTTTTTCAGGAGGTGTCTCTCACTGGCACGGAAGCAGGGAGAGTGATTTGTGTCTGTCGTGACATTACACAGCGCAAGCACTCTGAAGATCAATTGCGCTGGGATAAAGCGTTCCTGCGTTCAATGACAAGTGCCTCCCCCTTAGCCTTCTTTGTCGTGGACAACCGCACGGATACAATTCTCTACTTCAACCATCGCTTCTGTGAAATTTGGGGGATTGAACATCTAGAAGAAGCCATGCAACGGGGTGAACTCAAAAACAACGACATCATTCCCGACTGCCTGCCTCTACTCGCCGATGTGGCTGCCTTTGCTGAATCCTGCAAACCCCTGCAAACTGAGGAAAATCGAGCCGTGGTTGAGGATGAAATTCCCTTTGTCGGGGGACGCACGATTCGTCGTTTTTCGGCACAAATCCGAGATGAAGGCGATCGCTATTTTGGTCGATTGTACATGTTTGAGGAAATTACAGAGCGCAAGCAAGCTGAAAAAGCCCTGCAAGAACTCACCCAGCGAGAACATGAGAAAGCCCTTCAGTTAGAACGAACCTTGCAAGAACTGCAACATACCCAAGCCCAACTGGTACAGAAGGAAAAAATGGCAAGTTTGGGACAGTTAGTGGCAGGAGTGGCTCATGAAATTAACAACCCCACCAGCTTTATCTATGGCAATATTTATCCGGCTCGTGAGTATGCTCAAGACTTGTTGCATCTTGTCGAGCTGTATCAGCGTCATTATCCCCATCCAGTGACAGAAATCGCTGAGCAACTTGAACAGATTGAACCGGAATTTATCGCTGAAGATTTTCCAAACCTTTTAGACTCGATGAAGGACGGTGCTGAGCGAATCACCCAAATTGTCCTGTCGTTGAGAAATTTCTCCCGCCTTGATGAAACAGATTTTAAACAGGTGGATATTCATGAAAGCATTGATAATACCCTACTGATTTTGCGACACCGCCTCAAGCAACAGTCTCGTTATCCTGAGATTCAAGTGATTAGAGAGTATGGACAACTTCCCTTAATAGAGTGTTATCCAGGACAACTCAATCAGGTTTTTATGAATATCATTAGTAATGCGATCGATGCGTTGGAAAGTTGGAATATTGAAAGGTTGAATGTTAAAGGTGACGCTTTTGCTGCGACTACTTATTCACTAGCGGAAAACAACTTACAACCTTCAACCCTACAACCTCCAAACCTGCAACCTTCAACCCTACAACCTCCAAACCTACAACCTTCAACCCTACAATCTCCAAACCTGCAACCTTCAACCCTTCAACCTTCAAACCTGCAACCTTCAACCCTTCAACCTTCAACCCTTCAACCTCCAAACCTGCAACCTTCAACCCCTTGGATTCGGATTCGTACTGAAGTTGTAGCAAGCAATAGGGTTGTCATCCGCATTGCTGACAACGGGGAAAGTATACCAATAGACATTCAGCCTCGGTTATTTGACCCCTTTTTTACAACGAAGCCTCCTGGACAGGGGACAGGGTTAGGGTTGTCGATTAGCTACCAAATTGTGGTGGACCGACATAAGGGTAAGCTTTGGTGTCATTCAGCTCCGGATCGAGGAACAGAGTTTGTGATTGATTTACCGATCATTCAACGCCAATAGACCTCTTGTAAAGATAGCTAGGACGGGCAAGATGCCCATCCCACAAGAATCATTGTTTCTTGTGGAGTAAGCGTCCCGCCTGCTCAAAAGGACAACTAATCATTGTTGACGTATGTTGATTAGGTAGCGTGCTGACGATACCAATCAATCGTGTTTTTGAGTCCTTGCTTGAAATCTACCTGAGCCGTAAAGCCAAACGCCTGCTTCGCTCTTTCAGTATCCAAGCAACGGCGAGGCTGACCATTAGGCTGATCCGTTTCCCAAACAATTTCGCCCTCAAATTCCATCAATTCACAAATCAGGGTAATCAAGTCCCGAATCGAGATTTCATACCCCGTTCCCAGGTTAACGGGTTCTGGGTCGTTGTAGAACTGAGCCCCCATCACAATCCCTCGTGCCGCATCCGTCGAGTAGAGAAACTCACGAGTCGGACTTCCATCGCCCCATACGGGTAATTTCTCTTCTCCTCTTTGCTGCGCTTCGTGTACCTTACGAATCAAGGCAGGAATAACATGAGAACTTCGAGGGTCGAAGTTATCCTCTGGGCCATACAAATTGACTGGCAGCAGGTAGATGCCGTTAAATCCATACTGCTGCCGATAGGATTGAAGTTGAACTAAGAGGGCTTTCTTGGCAACGCCGTAAGGAGCATTGGTTTCCTCTGGGTAGCCATTCCAGAGGTCATCTTCTTTAAACGGCACTGGCGTGAATTTGGGATAGGCGCAGATGGTGCCAACGCAGACGAACTTTTGCACACCTGCTTGATAAGCCGCATGAATCAGCTGTGTGCCCATCATCAGGTTGTCATAAAATAGCTCAGCGGGCTTCTCCCGATTTAACCCAATACCACCGACATGGGCGGCTAGGTGAATCACGATGTCTTGCTGCTGAACGACTTGTTGACAGGCTTCCAGGGAACGGAGGTCATATTCACGCGATCGCGGCACTGTTATTTTTTCTGGCTTTGCTCCAGCCGTACCCAGCTGCTCGATTACCTGACGCCCTAGAAATCCTGCGCCACCTGTTACCAGAATCCTTTTATCACTTAACTCTAAAGTTGCCATTGGTCTTGCAATCCTTGCCCAAGGTCTGAAACTTTCTTAGCGATCGGTCAACTGAAGGCTGAAGTATGAGCGATGAAATAATCTTGTACTTAGTCAACCATGCTGCCTATACTCTGACGAATATAAGCGTTATCCTCCCAATGTTTCACTCCCTCGCCATGTTCGGATGTCAAACCCAAGGCTCGCAGATCTGCTTCCACCATTAAACCGACTAACTCTTCAAACGTCACAGAAGGCTCCCAACCCAGCTTTTGCTTGGCCTTGCTGGGGTCACCCATGAGTAAATCCACTTCTGCCGGACGTAGATATCGGGGGTCAAACTCTACATAATCTTGCCAATTTAGATTGACATAAGCAAAGGAGATATCCAGAAATTCCCGAATGGAATGAGTTTCACCCGTGGCGACGACATAATCATCCGGTTCTTCTTGTTGCAACATCAACCACATAGCCTTAACGTAGTCTTTGGCATACCCCCAATCTCGTTTGGAGTCAAGATTCCCAAGATAGATTTTATGCTGCTGACCCGCTACAATCCGAGCGATCGCTCTTGTAATCTTGCGCGTAACAAACGTTTCGCCCCGGCGAGGTGATTCGTGATTAAACAAGATGCCATTACACGCATATATCCCGTAGGACTCACGATAGTTCACGGTTTGCCAGTGAGCATAAACCTTAGCACAAGCATAGGGGCTGCGCGGATAAAAAGACGTTGTTTCTTTTTGAGGGACTTCCTGTACCTTGCCAAACATTTCAGACGAACCCGCCTGATAAAAACGCACATCAATGCCTGTGCGATTTCGATAATCTCGAATAGCCTCCAACAGGCGAAGTGTCCCCATTGCTACAGAATCAACGGTGTATTCCGGTGAGTCAAAACTCACCCGGACATGGGATTGTGCACCTAAGTTGTAAATCTCTACAGGCTTTACTTCTTCTAAAATTCGGCGCATGGTTACGCCATCGGTTAAGTCACCGTAGTGGAGGAACAACCGAGCGTTTTCATTATGAGGGTCTACATAGATGTGGTCGATGCGATCGGTATTAAAGGTCGAAGTCCGCCGAATAATTCCGTGAACCTCATAGTCTTTTTCAAGTAACAATTCACTTAAATAAGAGCCGTCTTGACCTGTAATACCCGTGATTAGCGCTCGTTTACGTTGCGTCATCCTTGAATCTTCCTGTGACAAATAGGAACTCTCACTGCGGCTGCCTGCCAATGTATAGTTCACCTTCCTAATAGAAATGTTGGAAGGTAAACAAATCACTCCCAAGTTAACCTACAAATTGACCCATGACTAAGCTGGTAGTTGAAAGAAATGAGCTGTTAGCTGAAGTGAGCGATAGCTAACGTTTCGATCGCTATGCGGGATGTAGCCCTGCTGAGGAACGAACCGTAGGTCTCGGTTTCCTTCCGCAGCCAGAGAGCCAACGCCTATAACGTTCGTTGATAACGATTTAGTGAAACAGCACCAAATCGTTATCCAGCCTATTAGCCTTCTTAATCCCTTTCGAGTAAATGAAGACAGAGTTTTCTGTCAACTCAATTCTTCCAACGCCCAAAAAGATGCCATACTTTCCTTTTTTTCAGTATGCACCATTATTTTTAGGGAAAAGAATCACACCAATTGTTCTGAAAATTAGCCATAAATCCAGCCAAAAATTCCTGAAGTTTACGTAATAAACATCCATTTGAACCCGAAGGGGGTAAGGGATATCATTGCGTCCTGAAACTTGCCATAAGCCAGTAATACCGGGTCGAATCGTCAAAACTTTATCCATATGGCGACCGTATTTAGTCAGTTCTTCGGGCACTAACGGTCGAGGCCCCACCACACTCATATCCCCCTTCAAAACATTCCAAAATTGAGGAAACTCATCAAGACTAGTCAATCGCAAAAATTTACCAATCACTGTGATTCGAGGATCTTTCTTGAGTTTGAAGTTATCCTCAAATTCCTCACGTAGATGAGGTGAGGTTTCCATCAAATCTGTCAATATTTCGTCGGCATTTTCCACCATTGTTCGGAATTTGAGACAGCTAAATGACTTGTAATTTCTACCAACCCGTTCCTGGGCGTAAAAAATAGGCCCCGGTGAGCTAATGGCAATCAATAGGGCGAGTAGCAAGTAAATCGGCAAAAACAAAATCAGAACAGATAGGGAAAACATAACATCAAACAGCCGCTTGGCGAAATCTCCGTTTAAGCGATGTCGAGAAAGACCTCTAGGTCTGCTGCGTGAGACGAGTGGCTGAAAACCTCGCTTCACGAACGCTCGCAACATCTTGACGGAGATAAGTTGGCTTTCGGCAGTCATCTTACTCCTTCACTTCACACCACACAGTCAAGATCATAAAGCCACAAGAGGCTGGCTACGGCTATCTAGTGCCCTGGAAACTGGAATTTGTCAGGAGACCATCGAGATTGGTAGTCTTCTTTGCAGTGTTCCAGAAAAGCCAGGTAGCGATCGCCAAAAATTTTGGGGGCAAACCCAGCCGCGTTCAAGCGACCCCTATCGGGACTAAACGACCCTTTTGACCTCTCAAAAGTTTTCACCGCTTCCATCAACGCGTCCGCACTTTGGGGTTGGAAAAATAGACCCGTACCGCTGTCCGGATGTTGCCGAATATCTCGAACCGTTTCTAATGCCCCCCCAGCTCCATAGGCAATCACCGGCGTTCCACAAGCTTGAGCTTCCACTAGGGCAATGCCAAAATCCTCACAGGCCGCGTAAACAAAGGCTTTGGCGTGGGTCATATACTGCTCAACCACAGAGTCTGGCTGAAATCCCAGCACTTGTACATTGGGTTGTGCCAGTTCGCGAATCGCCTCCAACTCCGGCCCTGTGCCAATCACGACGAGTGGGAGCCCCAGTTTATTGAAGGCTTCAACAATTAACGAGACTCGCTTGTAACTCACAAGACGGGAAACCGTGAGATAAAAATCTTCTTTTTGAGTCTGGAACGGAAATCGCTCAATATTGACCGGCGGGTGAATCACGGTTGCCTGACGCCGATAGCAGCGCCAGATGCGCTTTGCTGTATGCCAGGAGTTGGCAATGAAATAATCCACCCGGTTCGCCGAAAGGACATCCCACTGACGCAACTGATGGAGCAGATACCGTGTGATTAAGCCTTGAGGCCCTCGCCCCATACGGCTAGTTTTGAGGTAGTCAAACGTCAAATCCCAGGCGTAGCGCATGGGTGTATGACAATAACAAATGTGTAGTTGTTGGGGGGCAGTTATAATGCCCTTGGCAACACAGTGGGAAGAGGAAAGGATAACATCATAGTCACATAAGTCCAACTGTTCAATGGCTATAGGTAGCAACGGTAGATATTTTTGGATGCCGTTGCCAGCCAAGGGCAAATGTTGTAAGAAGGTTGTGCCAATAGAGCGCCCAAACAGATAGCTCTGGGGATTGGTCGATTCAAAATCAATCAGGGCATAAAGATCGGCATCAATGTGCTTCAAAATTTCTTGAACCACCAGTTCTGAACCGCCCGTTGCTTTAGGCGTCAACCACTCATGAACCACAGCATATTTTAAAGACATTGACCCAGAAGGCTTTTTGTGATTAAGAGCTTATCCCAAGGTGAGCCACCCAGAGCACGAGGACTAGGACTAGAGAAAACTCTCAGGATTACTGTAAGAGTAATAGGATTCCAAACTTTCATTCTTGGTCATCTGTAGAATGCCCCTGAGGTTTCATGAGAAACTTCATTGGTCAGGGATTATCAATTAGAGCAAGACAATTTTAAAGCAATGTTTCGGAGTGGGTACATGCGGGTAAATCACTGCCTATGTCTCTTGTCCCACGTTAGTCAAGCGATTTAAGAACGAGAGATAAAGAAGCCGGAACTCCTATGACGAGATTGACTTCCTCTTTTTTCCACCTGATTTACTAGGCGTCAAGCTACTGGGTTTTACGGGGATTTCTTATCTGTACAGTAGACATTAATGCCCTCGACGAGTTGCTTTTCTGGAGTAGTAGCTTTTTGTAAATTGGTCAAAGCCGCTTCAGCCGCTGAGCGGTCTTTTTTCTGAAATGCTGCTACGAAGTCACGGGTAGCTTTGCTGGTATCGCGGTACATGGTAACAAAACGAGTTTGATAGTCTTGGAGCTTTTGATCGTTAACCTTGATAGCTTCCATGTCTTTAGACGCTTTTTCCATTGCATCGGCTGCCTTGAGCATCGCTTTAGAATCGCTCGCTTGACCACCATTGGTGATGGATTTCGCTTGAGTGACGGCCTGGTTGGCAACCTTGATAATCTTGTTACACTGAGACACTTTGCTCTCACTACAGCTAACAGTTAATAAGCTAAGGGTAGCCGTCAAGGGAAGAAGGACAAAGTACCGCCTCGGAAAATGCATCTAATGTTCTCCTAATGAGTTGTAATCGCTCTGGTTGTCGTAGCACATTTTTCCCGTGCTTAAAATCCGATCGGGATGACACCGTTGATGAAGAAGAGAGTGGGGGAATGTGAGAAGACAGGGAGATACGCCTGACCCAATGAATATGGGGAATTGTTCGACTCTTTCTGTGCGCAACATCTCCCCTAAGAGATATCCTTCCTTACCCCCCACCCTCGGGTTTATTCGTCGCTTCGATCGCAGCAGCAAGGCGTCCCAAAGTGTCTGTGAGCTGGCCTAACTGCCCTAAAGAATCATTTTGGGCTTCCGCCAAGGTTTGCACCGCATCAGTTAAGGCAAAGATCTGGTAACCCTGTTGTTGAACTTGTTGCCCTTGGTGTTGCACTTGAATGGCGAGGGCATCCACTCGCTCAGCCAGACGGTCAATAGTCTCAGTGGTTGCAAGAACGGCCTCTCCAATTTGTCCCACAATTGCCTCCAAACGACTGAGTCGGGCTTCCAATCCAAGAGACTCCTTGGTTACAGGATTTGAGTTGCTTTGAGCCTTTCCAGTCTGGGTGTGTCTATTCACCGGCAATTTTTAATCCAACAACGTAGTTAAACAGTCTCTTAAATCGTGAGAAGTGGCGGCTGTTTTTCATCTGGCTCCCCCAAAGTAGAGCGGTGTAGCTCCAGTTGTTCTAGGATAGATGGTTCTGGAGCATGATTTTATTGATGACGCCCCTGATGCCACTGCCAAGCATCGCCGATAATTTTACTTAGGTCTGTGTATTGGGGTGACCAACCAAGTATTTTCTGAGCTTTATCACTACTCCCAACTAAAATTGAGGGATCGCCACTGCGGCGATCGCACTCGACTACTTTGATTTCCCGACCTGTTACGAGACGCGCTGTGTCAATCACCTGTCGTACCGAAAAGCCATTGCCATTACCTAAATTAAACGCTTCACTCTTGCCACCTTGCAACAGATACTCGACGCCTAATATATGGGCATTAGCCAAATCACCAACGTGAATATAGTCCCGAAGACAGGTACCGTCAGGTGTTGGGTAGTCTGTACCCCAAATAGAAATGGAATCACGCTTCCCCAAAGCCGTCAGGAGTACCAGGGGAATCAAGTGGGTTTCTGGGTGGTGATCTTCACCAATTAGCCCCTCTGGGTTAGCACCGGCGGCGTTGAAGAAGCGAAAGACCACTGAACGTAAATCATAAGCCCGATCAAAATCAGCCAGTATTTGCTCTACCATCCACTTCGTAGTGGCATAGGGGCTCATTGGCTGTTTGGGATGGTCTTCTGTCATCGGTACCTGTTTGGGCATCCCGTAGATGGCACAGGTCGAGGGAAAGACCAATTTCTTGACGCCTGCCGCTACCATCGCTTCCAGAAGTGTCAGTGTGCCTGACACGTTGTTGCGGTAGTACTGGGCCGGGTGGGTCACTGACTCTCCTACAGCAATATAGGCGGCAAAGTGGACGACAGCCGCGATCGGGTAAGTGGCAAATAACCTATCTAAGGTTGTGCGATCACCGATGTCTCCGACCACTAACTCCACCTGTAGGATATCTTCTACAAACTCCCGATGCCCATATTCCAGGTTATCCAGCACAATGACCTGGTAACCTTCCCGTTGGAGTGCCAACACAGCATGAGAGCCAATATACCCTGCCCCGCCAGTCACTAAAATTGTTGGTTTGACTTGCGACACCTAAAACTCTCCCAGTTTTTCGTTTTATAGCCTAACTTTACAAAAGACGTTAGCTCTTAGAGTCCAAAGTCAACTTTGAACCGAAGGAGATAGTCCCTTGCTCCTTACCGATTGTGGAATGAGGAAGGCTGAATGTCGAATCTAAAACTGGGGGTGCCTGTGCGACACGCCCACTCCCTAGAACTTTATGCTAGACCCTGCCCTAGAGTACCTGGGTGAATTTTCTCCAAACAGCAGATTGAGTAGCCTTGACGCAATCTCCCGTGGCGAGGTCTCTCCTCCAAAATTGCGCTTGAGCGAGCCTATCGCGTGTCATAGCATCAAGCTGGCTTTTAGCCAATTCTTGCTGCAAATCGCGAGTATAATGCCCGTGTAATAGTGATTCAAATTTGGGTTCAAGCAGATGAAGCAACACTGAAACAAAAGTACTACCAGTTATTAGTTGTAAGTTGTCATTTTGAAGGGTCAAGAGAGGGGACTAAATTGAACGTTGTACAGCAAAGCAGAAGCTGTTCGCCTAGCCGCTGAGCCAGCCTCGAGTCGGCTAGTACTTTCGACTTTCCACCGTTCACCCTAATCCCGACTCCCCAATTACCTTGGCGAGGCTAACAACTCACAACCAACCGCTAACCCTCAACAACTTAGAAGTTCTTAACAATGTTTTTACTACTTACCCAGGTACTACTGTGGCTGCTGATCACAGTTATTATCTACAATTTGCTACTCAAAGTAATCCCCAGAGCGTATCTTACCTTGCTTGGGGGTTTTCTGCTGTTTGCCATCATTGTGCTAGCGTTTTTCTTTCCCAACGACACATTGGTGAGAACAGCATGGAGCGTTCTCTCTTTCCCTCTCAAGCCCGTAGGAGCCACTATTGTGCTGCTAGCTGCGGCCTTGAATCAGGGACTTAAGAAAAACCTGATTATGGCAGCCCTGCTGATTTTACTGATCTCAAGTGTTCCAATTGTGAGTACCGTACTCGCTCGACCCCTTGAACTGGGGGAAGTATCCAGAACCGCCACTACGGCTGCGGCACCGGCTGGGGCGATCGTGGTATTGGGACAGGGAACCACACAACCCAGTCTCCCCCCCCGACCCCAAATTCAGCTCACGGATGAGGGCAGCAACCGCCTCCGTCGCGCCGCCCAGCTGTATCAGGAGCAAACAAATAGGGGTAATCAACCGATCATAATTGCCAGC
>Ga0310810_10011395_pt1 | contig 10392 bp, 9 predicted proteins | sample NCmetagenome_FD_207641 | JGI IMG/M metagenome (GOLD analysis project Ga0310810, IMG submission 207641) | Soil microbial communities from experimental microcosm in Duke University, North Carolina, United States - NC | ecosystem: Engineered > Artificial ecosystem > Soil microcosm > Unclassified ... | reverse complement strand
CCGATGTCGATCGATCGCACCTGCTGATCGACGAGATTCTCGGCCATCGCCTTCTGGGTGTACGCCTCGAGCTCGGCGGCCGGAATGTACGTGCCGGGGCACATCTTGCACGTGGGCTGCGGATCAGTGGGGTTGATCTTTTCCTGCGCGAAGAGGACGGCCATGACACCGGTTGCCACGACGAGCCCCAACATGAAGTTCCTCATATCGCCTCCAATATTTCCAGGGCAGGTCTAAAGACCTGCGCTACTCCAGCCTTATGCGACTCAGGGCAGGTCGAAAGACCTGCGCTACTCCAGCCTTATGCGACCCAGGCAGGTCGAAAGACCTGCGCTACTCCAGCCTTGTGCGACCAGGGCAGGTCTAAAAAACCTGCGCTACTCCAGCCTTGTGCGAACTGCGCGACTGTTACTTGTTCCAGAGCACGCCCTGCGACACCTTCGTGACGGGGCCCATCCCTTTGTAAAGGAAGCGCTGAATGCGCGCGCCGGTATACGTCTCGGTGGCGTAGAGGTTGCCCTTCGAGTCCGTATCGAGATTATGGACGCCGAAGAACTGCCCGGGCTGACGTCCGCCATCACCGAAGCAGGTCAGGACTTCGAGCGACTCACGCTTGACGATGCAGATCTTCTCGTCGACGCCGTTGGCCATGTAGATGAAGTTCTGCTGCGGGTCGCGGGAGAACGTCATGTCCCAGACCGATCCGGAGCGGAGCGTGTTCTTGTCGAAGACCTGCTCCTTGACGTACGTGCCGTCCTTCCGGAACACCTGAACGCGATCGTTCACCCGGTCGCACACGTACACGAAGCCGTCCTTCGAGACGTCAGCGCAGTGCACGGTGTTGAACTGCTTCGACTCCGGCGCGGACGGCGTGTAATTCGGCAGCTTCCCATCGTCGGGTTTCGCGCCGAACGCGCCCCAGTGCCGCTTGTACTTTCCGGTCTCTCTGTCGACGACGATGACACGGCGATTGCCGTAACCGTCGGCGATGAACATTTCACCCGCCGCCGGATCCTCGTAAATCTTCGCGGGCCGCCAGAAGTTCTCGAGATCGTTGCTCCCGTTGTGCTTGCCCTGATGACCAAGCTGGAGGAGGAACTTCCCTTTCTTGTCGAACTTCAGGATCTGTGTATCCGTGTTCCCGTTTCCGCCGATCCACACATTGCCTTTGGAGTCGACCGTGATGCCATGGTTGCTCTCCGGCCACTCGTATCCTTCACCAGGTCCGCCCCAATGACCGACGAGGTTGCCGGCGGGATCGAATTCCAGCACCGGCGGCGCGACGGAGCAGCAGACGCCGATCGGTAAATCGCCGACCTTCAGATCGGCGGCCTTGAAGTTGTCTTCGACGGTTTGCGGCCGATGGATGACCCAGACGTGATCCTGAGCGTCCACTGACAGGCCGATCGTCGAGCCCTGCACCCAGTGGTTCGGGAGCGGCTTCGGCCAGTACGGATCGACTTCGAAAATTGGCGCCTGAACGGTTGATTTGCCCTGGGCGGCGAGGCTCGGTGTACGAGCTACGTAGAGTGCGCCGGCCAACGCAAACAGTGTCAGGCCGACATACGCCGGGGTCCTGAATTTCATCGCTGCCTCCGCGCCGATGGTCTATCGATTGACGAACGGGCCGGGTTCGGACGGCCCCTCATTGTGGTTGCCCCGATTATCGTTCGCGCACAGCGGTTGTCAAGGACGAAGGTAGAGGCCCCTCCAGCCCCTAATTCGTTCGTGCGGCCGCATACCGCAGTTCCTGGCCCGCCACTTTGGCGGGGTCGGCATTCGCTTTCGGATGGAATTTCACGACGCGGCCGTTGAATACTTCCGCGACGTACAGGTTCCCCTCCTGGTCAACCGTCAGAGAATGGGGGCCATTGAACTGGCCGGGCTGCCCGCCCCGGCCACCCCAGCCGTACAGGTAATGACCGCTCAAATCGTATTTGAGGATCCGATTGGTCCCGCCGTCGCCCACCCAGATGTAGCCGTCGGTCGAGATGTAGTGGTAATAGGGCGAGGAGTTCACGCCGGTCGAAAACATCGTCAGGAACTTGCCGTTCTCGTCGAACACCTGGAATCGGCGGTGGCCCCGATCGACGACGAACAGGCGGCGGTCCTTGCTGATCGCAATGCTGTGGACGGTATTGAACTCGTTAGGGCCCGGATTGTTCGGGTCTTTGGGCTTCGTGCCCCAGTCCATCAGGAACTTGCCGTCCTTGTCGAATTTCGCGACGCGCGTCCCGCCGTAGCCGTCGCTGATGAAGAACGTCCCGTCCGGAAGCCAGTCGATGTCGGTCGGGCGATCGAAGAGCCGGCCGCCGTCACGTCCGCGCTGGCCCTTCGTGCCGAGGGTCATCACGATCTGCTTCATATCGTAGGTGAACTTGTAGATCATGTGCAGCTGATCGTCGATTACCCAGACGTGCTTCTCGGGATCGTACGGGCTGATCTTGATCTTGTGCGGTCCGCGCCCGCATTTCATCTCGAACAGCTTGTCGTATTGCGGCCAGTAGTCGACCTGCTTGCCATTGCGATCCACCACGAAGAGGACGTGGTGGTACCGGCGCTCCCATCCACGTTTCGGCTCCGGATCACACGTCGCCGTCGATCCATCGTCGTTGCCGGTGGCGTTGCCGCGCGTGGGATTCAGCATGCCGTACGGCGTCCATGGCTTCGCGCCGGGAGGCAGCGGCAGCTCGCCCCGCATCGCGATCCAGATGCGATCGGGAGTCTCGGCGTATACCGCGCCAGTCGATCCCCATGTCCACCCTTCGTGCTTGATGCCGTCCGGGCCATCGGGCAACGGCTGGGGCCAGTTCGCGACGACTTCGTACGGGCCGAACTCTTCCTGGCCGCCTATTTCCTGGGATGGAGCGGCCGGCGCGGCGGAAGCGGCGGCGGTTTCCGGATTGTTCGCCGGCGCGCGGCAGCCCATCAGAGCCGCAGACGCCAGCACGATCACCGACAACAGCGACGTGAGCGACGAGGTGCGTGCGCGCATGGTGAATCTCCTTAGGTGGAATCCGGCTCCAGCCGGATTGGATCTCCTTAAGTTGTGGGATCCGGCTTTCGCCGGATTGATCCGCCTGCCTTCCCATTTCGCTCAGGCCGGGCAGGCGGATCCCACACATGGCAGGATTTGAGACGAGAGTCTACCGAGTCGAGATCGTACGCGCAACGGCTAAAGTAGGAGGCATGTCCACCTCAGACCTCGCCGTCGAACGGGCGTCGCGGCTCGACACCACCGCGCTCAGCGACGCCATGGATCGGCTCGGCATCGCCGGGCAATGTCTCGGCATCAAACCGCTCGACCACGGAATGCGGCTGACCGGCCGCGCGTTCACCGTTCTCTATGGGCCATCGGGCAAGCCGTCCGGCACGGTCGGCGATTACATCGACGACGTGCCGGCGGGCCACGTCGTGGTGCTGGACAACGGCGGGCGCGACAACGCGACCGTCTGGGGCGACATCCTGACGTGGGTCGCCTCCGAACGCCGGATTGCCGGGACCGTCATCGACGGCGCCTGCCGCGACACACATCTGGCGCGCGAGCTTCGCTATCCGATCTTCAGCCGCAGTTACTCGATGCGCACGGGCAAAGATCGCGTGCAGGTGGAAGCCATGGGCGGCGTCATCAACATCGGCGACGCGCGGTGCGAGGGCGGCGATCTTCTGCGGGGCGATTCAGACGGCGTTGTGATCATTCCCGCGGCGCACGAAGACGAACTGCTCGCGGTCGCCGAGGACATCGACGCGATCGAGCAGCGCATTCGCGATGCGGTGAAAAGCGGCCTGACGCTGGTGGAGGCGCGCAAACAGCACGGCTATCACACGCTGCAGACGCGGAAGAAATAGACTCCGGACTGCGGGCTTTCGGCTCCGGGCTCCCGGCCTGAAGTCTGAAGCCCGAAGTCCGAAGCCTGTCCTCCTTGTCGATCAGTTCGCGGCGCCGCCGACCCCCGCAGCCTTTGCGAGCTCGGCCATGTCGCCCAGCCGGTTGCCGTGAAGGCCCGCGATCGTTTTTACGTCGAGCTTCAGCCGCTGGATGTTGTCGTACAGCGCTCTTGCGTAAGACACCGCCGGCGGGATCAGCGGCGTTCCCGCCTGCGGCGGCGGCGTGAAGGCATCGGGTTCCGCCAGGATTTTTTCTTTCGGCAGATAGACCACGAGCATGTCGCCGGCGTGCTCGTAGCCCTGCAACCGGTACAGCTCGATGGTCCTCATTCCATCGGTCAGCACGCCCTTGTCGCCGACTGTCTGGATTTTCACCGCCTTCTTCGAGGCGGCGAGCCGATCCGGCGCGATGGTGTGCGGCGTTTTCGCGACGCGCTCGAGGAACGCCTTGTTGGACTGGTGCGTGACGATCGTGGCGCCTTCATCCATGGCGGTCCGAATGCCGCCGAGGTGATCCCAGTGATGATGCGACGTGACGACGAAGCGGATTGGCTTGTTCGGAATCAGTTCCTTCGCCTTGGCGAGCACCGCGAGCGCCCGCTCTTCGGTCTGCGGCGTATCCACGACCACGATGTGATCGCGCATCTCGATCGCGAGACTGTGGTGCGATCCTCCCGTGAGATAGAAGACGCCGTCCCCCAGCTTCTGCGACGCGACCTGGACCGGTGCCGGCTTCGCGGTCCGGACGTTATCGGGCACGGGCGCGTCGAACGCGGGGTTGGCGGTCACCGAGGCGATCGTCAGATCGAGTGACGGGTACCCGTCCTGCGTCTGGACGATGTGGGACGGGAACGTCACGCCGCCGAAGTCCTTGTAGCCGGTATATGTCGTCTCGACGAGCATGTCGCCGACGATCGGGTGATCGATCCAGGTGCGGACTTTCTCGACCTGGCCCTGCGCGTTGATCGTGCCGGCCATCTTGTACTTGCCGCCGACGGTAAAGGACACTTCGTTGCCGCGCGTCGTGGCGTTGTTCGCCATCGCCGCTTTCACGAAGCCCTGCGGCGTGGACCACAACGCTAGCATGCGCTCGAGTTGCGCGCCAGGCTGCGGCGCGGCCTGCGGGGCCGCCCCGCCCGCAGGCGCGTTGGGCGCCGGCGCCGGCACGTTCCACGCGTAATTGCCGCTGACGACCTGAATCGCGCGCTGTTCACCGAAGAACGGCGCGCCGCCGCCGCGCGGCATCACGGGCCCCATTTCGCGCGTCATATCCACGCGCATCGCGCCGGTGTCGAAGTTGGCGACGGCGGTGTAGCTCTTGATGGGCACCGCCGGCCATGGCTCCGTGGATGTGTAGTTCTGTCCGACCGAAAAGTTCCGGCCCGAGCCGGTGAACTGGAGAGTCTTGATGTTGGCGACGCCAAGCGTGCTGGCCGCTTTTTGAAGCGCGCCCTGCTGGGCTGACGCACCCACGCCCAACGCGAGCGCAAATGTGAGAACGACCAATGTTGCCTTCCGCATGCGATCCTCCATTAATTTCTATGTTTGCGCCTTGGGCTTTCGGCTTTGGGCTTTCGGCTTTGGCCTTTCGGCTTTGCTCTTACGTTCTGACTTCCGACTTTTCACTTCAAACTTCTAACTTCCAACTTCCAACTTCAAAATTCTACTTGCCCACCATGTGCTGCGCGTCCTTCTCGTTGTCACAGACGTTTTCGATCAACTCGGTATCCGGCAACAGATCGAAACGCGCGGTCACCGTCCAGGGCTTCGTATACGCCTTCGCGTCATCGATCGTGATATCGATTTCCAGATGTCCAAAATCACGGCGGCGGAAGCGTTCGGTCGCGTGCAGCGCGTCGGTATGCGGATGGCCGGGATCGTCGAGCCATGTCTGATCATTGAAACCGGTCGTGTCAACGACAAACGTGTCGCCCTCCCATTTTCCGATTGAGTATCCGAACCACGCGGGATTCGGGTCCTTCGGGAAGCCGCGACCGTCGGTAAACACCTGGCGGTAGTGATTCATTTCCTCGAACAGGATCAGCGTGACCCGCGGCGTCTGCACGATTTTCCACGGCCCCGACCGGACCATCATGGCGTCCGGTATGCCGTGCGGCAAACAGCGCTCGGTGGGCCTGCCTTTCGCGAGGCTGTCCACGCGCTGTTTGTAGAGCGTGGCGGCCCAGGGCTGGAACGGCGCCTCTCCCAAATCCCCGGCGATGTCCTGCAGGTACTTACCCTCCGCGGCCCTCCAGATCCCGGACAAGTCCGGCTTGCCGTCCGGAGTCTTCGGCGCCGCAGCGGAGAGGTCGGCCTGCCCGTCGGGCGTGCGCGGTGTGTCGGGAAGCGGGACGTGAATCCACTGCGCGGCCCCAGGTGCAGCCGCCATCACGGTCACCACGAAGATTGCCGCCGCGAATCGCCGCATCATCGTGATCTCCTTTTCAGAGAGCGATTCTTACCGCAGGCCGAAAACGTACAGGGCGTTGCCGGCCGCCACCGCGACATACTGTTTGTTGTTGACGCTGTACGTCATCGGGCCATTTGCGATCGCGCCGCCGAGAGCAGACTTCCAGAGCATCTGGCCCGTGCGCGCATCGAGGGCGAAAAAGTATTCTTCGCGGTTGCCGCTGAACAGAAGGTCGGTGGCGGTCGTCAGCAGGCCGGAATCGGTGACGTCGACAAAATCGAACTGCCACTTCTTTTCGCCCGTTGTGGCATCGACCGCGATCACGGCGCCGTGGCCGTCGTCCTGGCTGCGGGTGTTGTTCTGTATTCCCCGGTTCAAAGCAAAACTGGACCGGTGCATCCCCGCGGTGAATCGCTGGCCCTCCGTATACGGTTCGTCCGCCTTCACGTAGATGGACCAGGTGTTATCCCAGGCCGGGATGTAGAAAAGTCCCGTATGCGGACTGTACGAAGGCGAATACCAGTTCGTCGCGCCCTGATTGCTCGGGTAGATCCGTGTGCCCTCGAGCGTCGGTTCCTGCCCCGGCACGCGAATCGGGCGGCCGTTGCGGTCGAACCCGTTCATCCACGTCACCTTCGTGAAGGGCTTGCCGGCCAGGAACTGACCGTTGGTGCGATCGAGCACGTAATACACCCCGTTGCGATTCGCCGTCATGACCACCTTGCGCGGGCGGCCCTGATATTGGACATCGGCCAGCACCGGGACCTGTGTGGCGTCGTAATCGAACTCATCATGCGGAGTGAACTGGTAATGCCACCTGAGCTTTCCCGTGTCGGCGTCGAGGGCGACGACCGAATCGCTATACAGATTGTCGCCCTCGCGCGAATCGCCGTTCCAATCGGGACCGGGATTGCCGACACCCCAGTACGTCAGGTTGAGATCGGCGTCGTACGTTCCGGTGACCCACACCGACGCGCCGCCGGTCTGCCAGGAATCGCGGGGCCAGGTTTGATTGCCCGGCTCGCCCTTGCCGGGGATGGTGTAGAACCGCCACATTTCTTTCCCACTGGCGACGTTGTAGGCGGCAATGAAGCCGCGGATGCCGAACTCGCCGCCGGCAACGCCGATGAGGACCTTGTCTTTGATCACGAGAGGCGCATGGGTGATCGCATAGCCCTGTCCGGGTTTCGCGATTTCCCTGTTCCACAGCGGCTTGCCGTTTTTTGCGTCGACGGCAATCAGGCGCGCGTCGATCGTGCCCATGAAGAGCGTCTCACCGGCGATCGCGACACCGCGATTCACGCGTCCGCAGCACGGCCGGGCCAGCGCCGACGGCGTGTAGTTATAGGTCCAGAATACCCGTCCCGTCGCGGCGTCGAGCGCGACGATGTCGTTCGGCGCCTGGACCGTGTACATCACGCCATCAACGACCAGCGGCGTCGCCTCGAATTTTTCGAACGAGCGCGCCTGGAACACCCATTTCAACTCCAGGTTCCTGACGTTGTCCGGGGTGATCTCAGACAGCGTGCTGTAACGCTGTCCCAGCACCGTACCCGAATGCGTCAGCCAGTTCTGCGGCTCGCTCCCCGCGTTGAGGAGACGTTCCCAGCTCACCTGCGCGTGAAGCGACAGGACGGCCGCGAACACCATCGAACACACGAGGGCTCCGGCTTTCATTGACCTTCGACTCCTCTCAGGCTGCCGACGTAGGCGATCACGTCCGCCAGTTCCTGCGGCGTGAACTTGCCTTTGTACGATGGCATGGGCGAGTTCTTCAGCAGCCCTGCTTCGCGAAGATCGGATCGCGCGAGCGACGCCAGGGCGCCGTTCGCGTCCAGCATCTGCACGCTGAACATGTCCTGGTTCAGCAGGAGTCCGGAAATCACGGTGCCGTCTTTCTTGACCACGCGGAACGGCGGGCTGGTTGTCGAAACGCCCGCGTCCGGGTCGAGGATCGACGTCTCAATTTCAATAGCGCGAAGGAGCAGCCCGGCCTCGCTCAAATCGGGACCGCCGCGGGAGCCTTGTCCGCGGACGCGATGGCAGGTACTGCACGCGCCCTTGCCTTCGAAGAGCGCCTTGCCGCGACCGGCGTCTCCGGAGGCCGCCGCGACCGATTTCACTCCGGAGCTCGCGTTCATGTTACGCAGATAGGCGACGACGTTGAAGGATCGCACCCGGGTGATCGCATTGGGCGGCATGCCGGTGCCGGGCACTCCGTTCATGATCACATCGACGATTTCCTCGTCGGACGAGACGCGCCGGAACCGGCTGCGGCCCAGGTCGATGCCGGTCACGAGATTGCCTTCCGGACCGTGGCATCCGATGCAATTGATCCGGTAAAGACGGCCGCCCTCCTCGATGTCTCCAGGCGTATAGTTGTGCTGCTGGGGGGCGGCGCTGAGTACGTAATGCACGGCTGCTCGACTGCCGTAGCCCTGCCGAAGGTGGCCCGCCGGACCGAGCGGGACAAGTCCGCCAGCAATGAGCAGCAGAACGACCATCGCCCCGGTTCTCATGTTTGGACGAAGTGTAACGCCGTCCTAAAGGAGGAAGGAATGGAAAAACGACTGGTGCAGACCGGCTCCTGGCTGGGCGTCGTCCTCGGCTTCGCGACCGCCGTGGCTGTCGCGCAAACCGCCGCGGCAGGACAGGGCTCCCAGGCCGCCCAGGGAGGTCGTGGCGCGCCGCCGGCGCCGACGCCGCCCTGCGGACCGAATCTGCCGGCCGACATCAAGAACGTCACGAAGGATTCGCGCTGCTTCGAGCTCCGGACGTACACCGTTCAGCAGGGAAGCTCGATCGACCTGCTGCACTCGAGATTTCGCGATCACACCACCGCGCTCTTCAAAAAGCACGGCATGACGATCATCGGCTACTGGCAGCCGGTGACCAAGCCCAACACGCTCATCTACCTGCTGGCGTACAAGGACGGCGCCGCCAGAGACGCGGCGTGGGCGGCATTCGGGGCCGATCCGGAGTGGGTGAAAACGCGAACCGCGATGCAGGTGAACGTCCAGGTCGACAGCGTCTTCATGAGCGCGACGGATTATTCGCCCATGAAGTAACAAGGCTCTGGGCTTCAGACTTCAGACTTCCAGTCTCTACGGACCCGACTGCGCCGAGGTATTCGAGGTGCCCGCGAACAAACGCCGGCCGTCGGTAAACGTGATGCTGTTCGCGTTGGCAGTGGGAGTGCCATTCCGGGCAGACCAGCCCTCGAGGACGAGCACGGTCCCGGCGGGAAGGTCTTCTTTTTTCCAACCGCGGCGGATCAACGAGTTCGCTCCGCCGGTTTCAAATGCCCAGTTCGTGACCTTGCCGTCCGGCCCGGTGACGTCGACGTAAATCCACGCGTGGGGATTGGCCCACTTCATCGAGGTGACTTTACCGGTCAGCTTGATCGGCTTATCCGGGTCGTACTCGGCAGTGAACGAATGATGTGCGAGGACCGGGCGTGCAACCAGCCCCGTCAGGAGGATGATTCCGCCGACAATCTTCGTCTTTGTGGCTGCGCTCATGGCTACGGCTTCTCCTTGTTCCGCTTCGCGCGCTCCGCGTCCCGGACTTCCTTCAAATGCTGCAGGTCCCCGTTGTCCTCGTGGCACGCAATTTCGATCAGCTCTTCCGGCTGCCGTCTCAACGGAATCTCGATCGTCCACGGCCGCGTGTACACAATCGGGTCGGTCACGGTCGCCCGATACGTAATAAGGTCGGCATTGACCGGGATGAAACGCTCGACGACGGTCTCGGCGTGGCTCACGACGTCGCCTACTTCGTTCAACCACGTCTTTCCGTTCAGATTCTTCGTCTCGACCACGAGCGTGTCGCCCTCCCAGTGGCCCACCGAATCGCCTTGCCAGAGGCGAACGTTGTCGGGAATGTGCGGGCGCCCGTCGAGCGGAATCTGCCGCCAGGACATCCGCTCGAACAGCAGCACGATGTAGCCCGGAGGCTGAAGGATCTGGTACGGAGACGGCGTATACATCGACCGCGGGACGCCTGCGACAAAACAATGTGCGGTCGGATCGTCGTATCCGCGGAATGGAAGCTCCCGTTCGATCCGTTCGGCCCTCGCCCAGGGTTTGGTCGGA
>Ga0310810_10011394_pt1 | contig 10392 bp, 12 predicted proteins | sample NCmetagenome_FD_207641 | JGI IMG/M metagenome (GOLD analysis project Ga0310810, IMG submission 207641) | Soil microbial communities from experimental microcosm in Duke University, North Carolina, United States - NC | ecosystem: Engineered > Artificial ecosystem > Soil microcosm > Unclassified ... | reverse complement strand
TCGTGCGAGATCGCCGCGCCCGCCGTCGGCACCTGGCACGTCGCGGTGGACGCCAACGACAGCGGCGACTACCAGCTGACCGTCACCATGCTGGGCGGCGCGCCCGTCGCGGTGGATGACTCCTACACGGCGACCGCCGGCACCACGCTCGAGGTGGAGGCGGAGACCGGCGTTCTCGCCAACGACCAGGAGAGCTTCCGCGGTCCGCTGTCGGCCGAGATCGCGCTTCAGCCGGCGCACGGAACCGTCGAGCTCGAGGCGGACGGCAGCTTCCGCTACCAGCCGGAGTCCAGCTACGTCGGCGCCGACACCTTCAGCTACCGCGCCTCCGACGGCACCCAGGCCGGCTCCGCCAGCGTCGCGCTCACCGTGAACGCCGACGACGGCCGCACCGGCGCCAGCGGACGTGGCACCGGAACCTCCCTTCTGCTGGTCGCGTTCCTGTGGTGCCGCTCACGTCGCCGCCGCCGCAGGTGAGGGTCAGGATCAGCAGCGATCGCGGAACCCCATGGGCAGCTGCGCCCGCCGCGGCGGCCGACTGCGCGAAAGCAGGAACGGCAGGGTTCCTGCTAACCGGGAGCGCATGCATCTCCATCGCTTGTTCTTCGCCTGCGCGCTCCTCGCCGGTTGCACCGCCGACCTGACCGCGACCTCCGACGAGGCGCGGCCCATCGTCAACGGAACGCCGACCACCGAGTTTCCGACCACCGGCATCCTCCTGTCCGGCGGCGAGGGCGGCTCGCTCATCTGCTCCGGCACGCTGATCGGATGCGACGTGTTCCTGACCGCAGGCCACTGCACCTGCTTCGGCGATGGCGCCGACTGCCAGGATCCCGAGCCGGACGAGACGCTCGGCGTCTACCTGCAGAACGTCGGCTTCGTGCCGGTCGTGAAGCGGCACGTCCACCCGGACTTCAGCTTCCCGGACAACGACGTCTCGGTGCTCGAGCTGGCGCGGCCGGTCACCGGCGTCGCGCCCACTCCGCTGCAGGCCACCGCCGTGCCGCTCGGGGTCACCGCGACCATCGCCGGCTACGGCCGCTCGGGCGGCAACCTCGAGGACTATGGCATCAAGCAGGCCGGCGACGTCGTCACCGACACCTGCCCGCGCACCGCCCAGGGCCCCGGGCACATCTGCTGGCACTACGAGGGGGAGGGCGCCAACACCTGCAACGGCGACTCGGGCGGGCCGCTGTTCGTCGCCGCCGACGGCAAGCTGGCGGTCGCCGGCATCACCTCGGGCGGCACTCGCTTCGACTGCCTCGAGGGCGACCACAGCTACGACAATGACGTCTTCACCTTCAAGGACTTCATCGCCAGCACCGTAGGCGCCGACCGGATCGGACAGGCGAGCTGCGGCGCGCTGCCGCAGGTCGGCGGCGACGGCGCCACCGTCGAGTCGCAGCAGGGCGAGCTCGCGCGCAACGAGGAGGCGTCACTCGATTTCGACGTCCCGGCCGGCACCAGCGAGATCCGCGTGACGCTCAACGCCACCGACGGCCAGAACCTCGACCTCTTCGTGCGCCGCGGCGATCCGCCGACCGCCGAGGAGAACGACTGCGCCGCCGCCGATCCCACCTCGTACGGCGCCTGCGTCATCGAGGCGCCGGAGCCGGGCGAGTGGCACGCTCTGGTCAGCGCCAGGCGCGCGGCCGACTACCAGCTCACGGTGACCGTGTTCGCCGGCGCGCCGCTCGCGGTCGACGACACCTACTCGGGCGAGCAGGACATCGCGCTCGAGATCGCGGCCGACGGCGGAGTCCTCGCCAACGACGAGCCGGGTGTGCGCGGCCCGCTGTCGGCGGAGGTCGTCGAAGAGCCGGCGCACGGCGCGCTCGAGCTGGCCGCGGACGGCGGCTTCCACTACACGCCGGCCTCCGGCTACGCCGGTGACGACAGCTTCACCTACCGCGCCAGCGACGGCACGCAGGAGAGCGTGGCCACCGTCGCGCTCACCATCACCGCGGGCGACGGCGGCGACGGAGACGACGACGGCTCCGGCAGCCCCGACGATGATGAAGGCGGTTGCGGCTGCCGCAGCACCGACGGCTCCGGCCCGCTCTCGTTCCTCCTCCTGGTCGCCTTCCTCTCCCTGCGACGGCGGTTTAGATTGCGCGCATGACGATCTTCGCCAGGATCCTTCGCGGCGACATTCCCTGTCACAAGGTGTACGAGGACGACCACGTGCTGGCCTTCCTCGACGTCAACCCGCTGTCGCGCGGCCACACCCTGGTCATTCCCAAGGAAGAGGCAGCCACCCTCGACGCGCTGTCCGACGACGCGGCCGCTGCGCTCGGCCGCGTGCTGCCTCGCATCGCGCGCGCCGCCTGCGCCGCCGCCGGCACCCGCGAGTTCAACGTCCTGCAGAACAACGGCCCCGGCGCCCACCAGGCCGTCATGCACGTCCACTTCCACATCATCCCGAAGACGACCGACGGCCGCGGCCTCGGCATCGGCTGGAAGCCGATGCCGTTCCGCGACGAGGACGGCAAGGCGCTGGCGGCAGACATCGCCGCCCGCATCTGACCGGGTCAGGGCGCCGCCCAGCTGACGGTCCGGCGCAGGCGCAGGAAGGTCGCGTCCGGACCGAACTGCGCCATGATGGTGATGTCGTGCGCCGCGCCGGACAGGCCGACCACGGCGTCCACGATCGCCTCCGGCTGAAGGACGCTCCAGCTCTCGCCGTCGAAGTGGAAGAGGAAGCCCTGCCCGCCGGCCGCGAACAGCTCGCCGCCGGTGCCCCACACGCCGTGCAGCTCGGTCGCCAGCGGCAGGCGCGGCATGCTCACCCAGGCGCTGCCGTCGTAGTGGAGCGCGGTGCCGCGGGAACCGACGGCGTAGACGTCGTCCGGCCCGCTGCCCCAGACCGCGAGCAGCGTCTCGAGCGATGGACTCGCCATCTCGCGCCAGCTGTCGCCATCGAAGTGGAGGATGACGCCGCAGTCGCCCACCGCGAACACGTCCGTCGACGAGCTGCCCCACACCGCGTGCATGATGCCCTCGCCGTCGCACACCCGCGGCAACGAGGTCTCCACCCAGCCCGCGTTGTCGACATCGTGGACCAGGCTCGCGCCCACCGCGAAGACCGCGTCCGGGCCGTCCGACCAGCCGGCCGTGAGGACCGGCTCCTCCGGCGCCGATGACACGTCCTCCTGCACCCAGTCACCCGACTGCAGGTGGTAGAGGCCGGCGCCGCCCACCGCGTACAGCGCGTCGTCGGTGCCGAAGATCGCGCCGAGCTCGCGATTCGAGATCTGCTCCGGTGGGAGCCATCTTGCCTGGCTGTCGTCCCAGTGAAAGATGTGCCCCGTGGTCTGGAAGGCGAAGAAGTTGACCACCGCGAAGATGTCGTCGCCGCGCGTGACGAAGCCGGCCGGCACGAACCCGGAATCGAGCTGCAGAGGGATGTCCGGACGCCACAGGCTGCCGTGGTAGCGGAACGACGCACCGGCGTTGCCGGCCAGGTACACTGCCTCGCGGCTGCCCGCCCACGCGTCGTGCACGCCGGGCAGATCGATGAGCGAGGTCCAGCCGGCGCCGTCGTACTCGAACAGGTGACCGATCTCGAGGGTGCCGCCTTCCAGCGAGATGGTCTCGGTGTCGAGCGCGTACACGTCGTCCGGCCCGGTGCCGGAGAGGGCCGTGACCTCGCGCTCGATCGGGAAGATGTCGAGCATCGCCGTCCATGACTGACCGTCCCAGTGCGCGAGATCATCGTGGCCGCCCACCCAGACGTCGTCCGGACCGTCGCTCCACACCGCCGCCAGCCGCTCGAGACCGGGGTCGAACGGCCTCCACGTCCCGCCCTCGAACCGGTAGAGCGCGTTGCCGCCGGTGGTGGCGAAGATCGCGTGGATGACGCCGACGGGATCGGCGACCAGGTCGACGACGATTCCGTCCGGCAGCCCACCGATGCGGCTCCACTCGCTGCCGTCCCAGTGCATCGAGGGCGCGCCGACGCCGCCGAGCAGATCGATGTCCTCCGGGCCGCTGGCCCGCACCTGCTGGCCGGCCGCCGGCGCGATGCCCTCGATCTCCGACCAGGTGTCGCCGTCGAAGTGCTGGAGGGTGTAGAGGCCGCCGCGGTTCGCCGTCGCGTAGACGTCGTCCTGACCGACCACCCACACCGAATTCGCGCCTTCGAGCACGCGCCGCCAGGCGGTGCCGTCGTGGTGGAACAGTGGCCCCTCGATGTCGTTGATGGCGCGCGCGATGCCGTAGACGTCGTCCGGTCCGGAGCCGGTCAGCGCCTGCAGCGGAAGATCGATCGGCACCGCCACCCGGTCGATGCCGATGCGGTGGCAGAGCGAGGTATCGGGCGCGCAGCGCGAGGTGCAGGACGGCAGCGCGCCGACGTCGTAGCCGAGGTGAACGCACTGGATGTCGGGCACCTCGCCGTCGCACAGCTCCGGCCCGTTGATGACGCCGTCGCCGCAGCGGCCGCCGGTGCAGACCTTCTCGTCGAGCTGGCAGCGCTCGGTGCAGGTGAGCGGCTGCGAGTCGTAGTAGCCGAGGTCGATGCAGTCGGTGCCCTCGCCGAGGTTGTCGCCGTCGCAGGTCTCGCTCCCCTCCACCACCCCGTCGCCGCAGACCGCGAACAGGCAGGCGCCGGCGTGGCACTCGCCGCTACCGCTGCCGACCTCGCAGGCAGCCAGCTCCGGTTGCCCGCTGCAGGCGTCGATCTGCTCCTGGGTCACGCACCGCTGGTTCGGATCGCTGCACACCAGGCCGGCCGGACAGATGCGGCCGTCGCCGCACTCGACCTGATGCGATTCCAGGCAGCCGGCGAGCGCAGGCAAGACCGCCCAGAACAGCGCCCCCCCGGCGCGCATAGGTGCTCAGGCTAGCATCTCCTGGAGCCGCGCGGCCTCCTTCTCGTCGAGTCGCTCGGCCTCCTCGACCAGGAGGATGGGAATGCCGTCGTCGATCCGGTAGCGGAGGCGCGACGCAGGGCAGAAGAGCGACTCCCCCGGGCCCGCCGTCCCGGCCGGCACATAGAGGAGAGGCTGCTTCGACTCGGGGCAGACCAGGAGCGCCAGGTGTTCGGGGTCGAGCGGCATGGGGCGTAGTTATAGATGGCGCCGGCGCGCGGCGTAACCCTTTGATATCGCGAAAGCGTGCACCGGCTGTGCGCGAATGCTGCGAATTCTCACGTGATTCTGGGGTTCTGGGTTGACGGACGGGGGTCCGAGGCGGTAGATCGCTGCGTTCTCCAACCCGGCCCGCGCGGGACCGGAAGCGGAGGTCGACCACCTTGATCAAGTCGCTCTCGATCTTCACCGGGAACTCCAACCGCCCCATCGCGGAGGAGATCTGCAAGTACGTCGAGATCCCGCTCGGGCGGGCCGACGTGACGCACTTCTCGGACGGCGAGATCTACGTCGAGATCAACGAGAACGTCCGCGGGGTCAACTGCTTCGTCGTGCAGTCGACCTGCACGCCGGTCAACCAGGCGCTGATGGAGCTGCTCATCATGATCGACGCGCTCAAGCGGGCGTCGGCCGGCAGCATCGTCGCGGTGATCCCCTACTTCGGCTACGCCCGCCAGGACCGCAAGGTGAAGCCGCGCACGCCGATCACCGCCAAGCTGGTCGCCGACCTCATCTCGTCGGCCGGCGCCGACCGGGTGGCCGCGGTCGATCTCCACGCCGGGCAGATCCAGGGCTTCTTCAACATCCCGTTCGATCACCTGTACGGAATGCCGGTGTTCATCGAGGAGTTCCGCCACATGGGGCTGGCCGACGTCGTCGTGGTCTCGCCGGACGCCGGCGGCGTGGAGCGCGCGCGCGCGTACTCGAAGCGCATGAACGCGACCATGGCCATCATCGACAAGCGGCGCTCGGCCCCCAACGTGTCCGAGGTGATGCACGTGGTCGGCGACGTGAAGGGCAAGAACGCCGTCATCGTCGACGACATCATCGACACCGCCGGCACCCTGTGCAACGCGGCGCGCGCGGTGATGGACGCCGGAGCGAAATCGGTCAAGGCCTGCGCCTCGCACGCGGTCTTCTCGGGAGCCGCCATCGAGCGCATCGACGCCTCCCCGCTCACCAGGGTGGTCGTCACCAACACGATTCCGCTCTCCGAGGCCGGCAAGGCCTCGAGCAAGATCAAGGTCCTCTCGGTCGGCCGCCTCCTCGGCGAGGCGGTCAAGCGCATCCATCACGGCGATTCGATCAGCTCGCTGTTCATCTAGTCGATAGAGGAAAGTGTCATGGAAGTCGGAAAGCTCACCGTTCACCTCCGCAAGACCATCAGCAAGGGCGAGACCCGCAAGCTCCGCGCCCAGGGCCTGGTCCCGGGCGTCTGCTACGGCGCCAACCTGAGCGCGCCGCTCTCGGTGGTCGTCAACCCGAAGGAGCTCAAGGCCTCGCTCGATCCGGCCAAGGGGCGGAACACGGTCATCGACGTGACGGTGCAGGACGGCAGCGCCAGCGCCGCCCGGCTGACCGCGATGCTGTGGGAGTACCAGATCGATGCGCTGAAGCGGAACGTCACCCACGTCGATCTCATCTCGATCGATCCCAACAAGGCGATCGAGGTCGAGGTGCCGGTCGAGCTGACCGGCAAGGCGATCGGAACCGTGGACGGCGGCCAGATCCACGTCGAGCGCCACAGCCTTCCGGTCAAGTGCCGGCCGGCCGACATCCCGGTCAAGTTCACGGTCGACATCACCGAGCTCAAGATCGGCGACGCGCTGCACGTGTCCGACGTGAAGATGCCGGCGGGCGTGATCGCCGCGATCCCCGAGACGTTCACCCTGGTCACCTGCGTGGCGCCGAAGGCCGAGAAGGAGGCCGAGACGGCCGTTGCGGCAGAGGGCGCGCTGGTCGAGGGTGCGGTTCCCGCCGAGGGCGCGGCTCCGGCCGAGGGCGCGGCGGCGGCTGCGGCTCCGGGCGCCAAGGGCGCTCCGGCGGCCGGTGCTCCGGCGGCCGGCGCCAAGGGAGCTGCCCCGGCCAAGGCCGACGACAAGAAGGGCGGCAAGGACAAGAAGTAATCAAGCGCAGCGGATGCACCTGGAGCGCCGACGGTGTGGCTCATCGCGGGGCTGGGAAACCCCGGCAAGAAGTACGAGCGAAACCGCCACAACGTCGGCTTCCGGGTCGCCGACGAGCTGGCCCGCCGTCACGGCGTCGGGCCGCTCAAGGAGAAGTTCGGCGGCCTGCACGGGACCGGCATCATCCGCGGCGAGCGCGCCTCGATCATCAAGCCCATGAAGTACATGAACCTCAGCGGATTCGCCGTGTCGCAGGCGGTGCAGTTCCAGGGGATCGATCCGTCGCAGCTGGTCGTGGTGCACGACGAGATCGACCTGCCGTTCGCGCGGCTGCGGCTCAAGTCCGGCGGCGGGCACGGCGGCCACAACGGGCTGCGCTCGATCATGGAGCAGCTCGGCCACGGCGACTTCCTGCGGGTGAGGATCGGGGTCGGGCGGCCAGAGACCGAGCAGGGCGAGCCGGGGTCGGGCAAGGTCGCGAATCACGTGCTGTCCGATTTCCCGGCCGAGATGGATCGCGACGTGGCCGCGCTGGTCGAGCGGGCGTCCGACGCGGTCGAGGCGATCCTGACGCGCGGCATCCGCGCGGCGATGAACGACTACAACGGAGACGGAAAGACAGCGGACTGAGAAACACAGCCGCTCCTTGCTCGTCGCCTTCAGCAAGCGGCGGGCTTCACACCCACAAGGAGAACCAGATGGCACAGCTGCAGAGCCTGGCCGACGCGCCAGGGACATTGCGAACGTACGAGACGATCTACATCCTTCGCCCCGACACCCAGAACGAGAAGGTGGCCGAGGTCAACCAGCGGGTGAAGGGGATCATCGAGTCCATGGGCGGGGTCGTGCTGGCCGTGGACAACTGGGGCAAGAGGAAGCTCGCCTACGAGGTCAAGAAGGAGCTCAAGGGCATCTACCTCTTCTGGCAGTACCTGGCCACGCCCGGCGTGGTGTCCGAGTTCGAGCGCAACATGCGCATGCTCGATCCGGTCATCCGCTACATGACCATCGCCACCGAGCGCGACGTCGATCCGAAGGCGCGCGAGTCGCAGGTGAACGACGAGACTTACCTCAAGGCCGCGACCACCGCCGCCGACGAGGAAGAGCTGATGATGCGCCGCACCGACGACTCGAGCGAAGGCGACGAGTTCGGCGCCGACGACGAGGACGACGTGTTCCCTGGCGCCGCGGCGGTCGACGAGCCGGTCGAGGCGCCCACCGCTGACGAAGACAAGCCCGAGTAGGGAGACGAACCATGGCAATGATGGACAAAGACGACGCCTTCGAAGGGCGTGACGACGACAAGCCGCGCGGCGCACGCGGAGGCGGTGACAAGCGACAGGGCGGGTTCTCCCGCCGCAAGATGTGCCGGTTCTGCGCCGACGAGGCGGTCACGATCGACTACAAGAACCCGTCGCTGCTCAAGCACTTCATCACCGAGCGCGGCAAGCTGACCCCGCGGCGGATCAGCGGCAACTGCGCGCGTCACCAGCGCGCCCTGGCCCTGGCGGTGCGCCGGGCGCGGATGATCGCGCTCGTGCCGTTCACCGTCACCGGCAAGTAGGAGGCGGTCATCATGCCCATGCAGCTGATCCTGACGACGGACGTCCCGCACCTCGGCAAGGCCGGGGAGCTGGTGACCGTGAAGTCCGGCTACGGACGTAACTACCTGGTGCCGCGCGGAATGGCGGTCTCCGCCACCGTCGAGAACAAGGCGGAGCTCGATCACAGGAAGCGCCAGGTCGAGGCGCGGCTCTCCAAGGAGCGCGCCGTGGCCGGGACGCTGGCCGAGCGCATCAACGGGATGACGCTCCAGTTCGAGCGGCTGGTCGGCGAGGACGAGCGGATGTTCGGCTCGGTGACCTCGCGCGATCTCGCGCGCCAGCTCGAGGTGGCCGGAGTCGACATCGACTCCAAGCAGATCGAGCTCGGCGAGCCGATCAAGAGCGTCGGCAAGCACGAGGTGCCCGTGCGCCTCGGCGCCGGCACCACGGCGACCCTGAAGTTCTGGGTCACCGCCAAGGCCAAGGAGTAGACGGTCCAGCGAGGTGACCGGCGTGACGCCACTCGGCAACGCCGGTCATTCGCTGGATGCCTCGTTGCCCTGACCGCGCCGGCTGGCTATGGTGCCCCGCCGTGCGCGGCGTCTGGGCGGTGTGCGTTGTGTCGGCGGCTTGCTCGCTCAGCAAGCCGATCCCGCAGGCGCGCGTGCGCCGGGGGCCGGCCTGGACCGCGCCGCCGTCGATCGTGCTGGCGCTGCCGGCCGAGTGCATCTCCGCGCAGGGGGACGCATGCACCGACGCGCACCGGGCGGCGGTGGACAGCGCTGCCCGCATGGCGCTCGAGTTCGTCGGCTACACCCTGGTCGACAGCCAGACCGTGAATGTCAGGCTCGGAGAGCGCCGCGAGCTGACCCGGCAGACCGGCGCGTACGGCGCGACGACCGAGCAGCACGAGGTCGAGGTGAAGCGGGTCACCTGGGAGGAGGCCACGCTGGAGGAGCGCCGCGCCGTCATCGGCGAGCTCGAGGCCGACGGCATCCTGGCGTCCGCGATCACGATGACGATGCCGGATCTGGTCGGCGACCGGACGATCGAGGTCCGGCTCACGCTGTCCCGCGCCGGCGATGAACGGGTGGTGTGGGTGAGCCGCTGCGCGGTGGAGACCGGCGATGGCGACCTGTCCACCGAGCAGGCGATCGAGCACGCCACTCGCTGCGCGCTGGAGAGCGCGACCCTGGTCGAGTGATGCGCGCGCGATCGATCATGCTGCTGGCGTTGCTGCTGGGCGTGGCCTGCTCGTCGGTCGAGCTCCTGCCGGATCGCGTGCGGGTCCGCACCGGCCCGGCGGCGGGCACGAAGACGCGCAAGGTGGTGGCGCTGCCGGCCACCTGCGGCGCGCTGTCGACGCTGGCGGGCAGCCCCAGCGAGTCGACCGGCAATCCGCTGACCTCCGAGTGCGCGCCGCCGGATGTCGAGGGAGTGGACGGCAGCGTGCGTGCGGCGCTCGAGTTCCAGGGCTTCCAGGTGATCGACAGCGAGCAGCTGAACGCCACCAGCCGCGAGCGGATCGAGAAGATCGAGACCTCGCGTTCGGTGAGCCAGGGCGTGCGCTCGCCGGTCGAGGTGCAGGTTCGCCTCTTGCACGTGCCGAGCGGCAAGCTGGTCTGGGCGCGGCGCTGCACGCTCGAGGTCGGCGGCCTCATCACCGACGCCGTTGCGATGGAGCGGGCGGCCCGCTGCGCCACCCGGGGAGCCACCGCGCGATGAGAGCGGCGCTCGTCCTCTCGCTCGCGCTCGGCATGCTCGGCGGCTGCGCCTTCGGGTTCGGCAGCTCGTACGTCGGCCAGTGGCGCGAGCGCGACGAGGTCGACTACGAGATCTGCGTCGAGGACC
>Ga0310810_10011393_pt1 | contig 10392 bp, 10 predicted proteins | sample NCmetagenome_FD_207641 | JGI IMG/M metagenome (GOLD analysis project Ga0310810, IMG submission 207641) | Soil microbial communities from experimental microcosm in Duke University, North Carolina, United States - NC | ecosystem: Engineered > Artificial ecosystem > Soil microcosm > Unclassified ... | reverse complement strand
ACGGATGTTCTTTAACGTTCGACTCGGAGGCACTCCAGCAAAGACTGGAAATTCTCGGTGCCCCGGTGGCAAACTTGGAAGTTGCAGCCGACCAGCGGGTGGCCTTAATTGCCGTACGCTTGAACGACGTGGCTCCCGACGGGACATCGGCCCGGGTAACCTACGGACTGCTAAACCTTACGCACCGCAATGGTCATGAGCATCCGGAACCGCTCGAGCCGGGTAAGCGTTACTTGGTAACGGTGACGATGAACGATGTCGCTCACGCATTTCCCGCCGGCCACAAAGTGCGTTTGGCTCTCTCGACCTGCTATTGGCCGATCGCTTGGCCGGCACCGAAGCCTGTGACGCTGAGCCTTTTTACCGGCAAAAGTTTGATGAATCTGCCCGTGCGAGCACCGGACCGTAGTGACGCCGCGCTTAGACCCTTCGAATCCCCCCAGCGTGCCGCGGCTGAACTAATCGAGCTTCGGCCGGCCGCCCTGAAGCGAATCGTCGAGCGCGATCGCGCCACGAACGAGACGATCTACACCGTCTCCAGCAATCCTCGAGACACGGCCAACCCTAAGCTAATAACCATCAAGGCAATCGACCTGGAGGTCGGCCATACGATGCTCAAGCGGTTTCGGATCGGCGAGGAAGATCCGGCCACGGCTCAGGCTGAAGTCATTCATACGACCTGGCTTCGCCGCGGCGTCTGGAACACGCGTATCGAGACACATACCGGCTTCTCTTCGAACTCCGATGATTTCATCCTGCAGGCGGAAGTTCGGGCGTACGAAGGCGATGAGCAGTTCTTCGGGCGTGAGTGGGCTTCTCGCGTGAAGCGGGACCTACTGTGAATCTTTTCTTGCCGACCCTATAAACGATTTGGTTCGCATATGCGCGGCATTGTTACTGTCAAAATATCGTGTCCCATTTCGAGCGTTTTGGGATGCTACTTCCTTTTGGAACATGCATTTTCCATGGTTGCGCTTTTGCGGCGAAGCTTCTTTTTTGGAGACGACAATCGTGCGAGTAAAAGGTGAAAGACGCAAACAGAAGCGACGCGACCAGATCAAAAAGATGGACGCGCTCCTGAAGAAATTGAGGGTAGTGTGTCGCCAGACCCGACTAGCGATGGAAGAGTCATTGTATGAAATCGAGGCGAACCCTGAAAAATACCCTGACCATTTGGACGTAGAGCAGCTGACGGCGGAATTGAAGGCGCTGGAGAGCCACCTTGAAAATTTAGCGAAGAAAGGTGAGGCGCGGCTAAAAAGAATCCAGATTGTGAAGTAGCTGTCTCACCGTCATGAACTTGTGAACAGTAGCTAAATAAATTTCACTTATGCTCCGCCGGCCGTTATGCCGCGCGTGAAGGGTAATGGTGTAACTGGATTCGAGGAACAGCTGTGAATCCTAAACCTGCATAAGTCGAGATCATGGGTTGTGCTACCCCCAGCCGCAACCGAATTGTCGACTGGTTCTATGCTAACCGTCGCCGTTCCGTCCTCGTGGATTCCCAACGCTTTCGCGGCAGCGTGAGATAGTCAATGACTCTGCCCTTCGTATAAAATCCGTACTACGAAAACTATGATGAACGGCTCAGTGGATTTTATCCCAAAGCCCATCAATGCCGACACATTATTGATGATTCACGGCAGAATACCGCCGTCGAGTCAGGTTACAATAACGAATTGTTTATAGTCGCGCCGGGTCCATCTAATTAAATAAACGCCTTGCGTTTCCCAATATGTCAGCCGCGTCGCTATACTAACTCCGTTAGCTTCGCTCGCAGGTGATCCGCTGTCAGATTCCTGACAGCACTCGCAACCGCTTTTTCGAGTACTATCAGGTGTGCTAAATAACTTCGCCATATTTACCAGCCATCAATTTAGAGGGATGCATCAATGGCCGGACAACAACGGTGGAACTGGTCTGGATCTGCTGACGAAGGCAATGAATGATATTGCGCGAGAAATCGGCCAGATGGACCCAAATGATCCGCTTCGCTGTGAGCGCATCAGCTGAACACGATCGCAATTTGGTGATTAACCATCCGTGACCGCACCGATCTGAAGCTCGCCGTTCACGATGGCCGTAGGAAGAATACCTGGCGTGCAGTCGACCACAACCACCTGAATGGTTGATGTGCCATCGCTCAGCGTACCAATACAACTCTTTGGTACAATGCCTACGAACCTAAAGCCGACATAACGATTAGCCGCAGCAGAGCTTTGGCCTTCCCACGTAATGGTAGAATAGGCGACCGCCTTATCTCTTTGTACGAAGGCACCGCCATTTTTATCCTCGGCGAAGTAAATGTCGATGGCCTCGGCTCCCGATGCACAATCGATGATCGTAAAAATACTACGGCGAAGCCCAATATCGTTGCACGACTCGTTCTCTTATAGGCTTAAAATCCAATTGTGCGGCTGTGCCCAGCCACGCGTTAGGTTCAGCATGGCAGGCTAGGCTCTAAGCTCCCAAGCCGTTGCGCTCAATCCCGCTAAAACAGCTAGCAGCGCTGCAGACCCAAAATTGAGGGGCAGTAAAATCAAAGCTATCGTTATGGGAATGATGACTTCATATGTGATTAGGCACCTGGTCATAAAGGTTTCCGCCTAAAATACAGTAGAGCAACCCGGGTACCTGAAACTCTGTCACTCTCGGTTTAAGAACTCTGGGGAAACCAACCCCCTTGTGCGTATCTGGTTCTGTCTACAGTTGAAGCTGTGTGGATGCTTCTAACGGCAGAGTAGCCCGATCACAGTGTGGGGATAGCAGACCAGCAATCTCCGTCCCGCTAGGCGAAACTCTTCTCCGCAAGTGTGCTACGGTGCGCCGGATTTATGTCCGGACCCGATAGACGCAGATGGTGGGGTCGCCGATTAACCGTAACCGAAGGAATGGATTTCATTACCTGCCGTATTTGTGGCGAGCGACGCCGCGTCAATCAGCGGTCTCCATCTCTCAAAGCACGACACCGACCGGAAAACATACATGGACGAGTACGAACTCAGTCCCGATGAATTGATCGCCAAGGCTTTTCGTGTGATGCAAAGTGGGCGCGCCGCTTATAAGCCCTACGGTAAGCGCCAATGGACTGCCGCGATTCAAAAATTCTATAGGCAAAAAGGAAGCGTCTGGGCGACCGATCTTCAACACTCACAGCTCCAGCATCTGTATAGCCAGGGCGTTTGGCTCTTTGGTGATTGGTACTCCGCCGTGGCAGCGGCCGGATTAGATTCCGAAAAACTCGGACTGCACACGTTTTGGGATAAGGATCGGGTCATCAAAGAAATAAAAGAACTCAAACGAAGAAGGCTTCCGCTCTACCCCATCGACGTGATGAAAACGCACCCGGAATTATTCTCGGCGGCAAATCGCCAATACCGGTCATGGGCTAAAGCTCTCCGCGCGGCAGGACTTACACGGTTTGAAGTCAGAAGCCGGGTCGATCTCTTATGTAAGCTCCGGGAAGCGATGGAATCTGGACAGGGGGTCTCGAAGGTATTGAGCGCGGAACTAGAGTACTATTTTGGAAGCGTCGAGAAGGCAAAGGACGCGCTAAGAACTGATAAGCGGCTGGTAAACAGGTGGAGCAAGCAAAAAATTCTGAACCTAATTGCCAAGCACGTAAAGGGCGACAATAGACGAGTGACTATGTGGCGCAAAAATCCAGCTCTGGTGTCTGCTGCCGCAAAGCGGTTTGGAACTTGGCGTCAAGCTGTGAAAGTTGCTGGAGTAATCTATGGGCGAAGAAAATAAATCGGAGAAAATTAGCTTCGAACAACTGATGGTGAGCAGCCTGGCGATGACCGACGCCTTGGCGAAGTTGCTGATCGCTAAGGGCATCATTACGTAGGCCGAGTTCAAAACCCAGTTGAGTGCCGAGCGGGCCAATTATCTCGCCGTGCTCAAACGACTGCACTGAGCATGAACCGGACGGTTCGGCGCGTTATGTCGGGCTAAGCCTGCGGAATCCGGATGCGGAATTAGTAGGCGTGAATTTCACCAGTCTCGACTATTTTTACCTCTATACCATCCAATGAACTCGGCAGCTGCGAGCGCATTGCACTTGGCGGTTCTTTAACGTAGATCTCGATTGCTGCCTGGCCCGGCAGCTTCTCAGATTGCCCGATGCCCACACCGACGACACCAGGAACAGACATCAGTTGGGCTTCGTGTCTGATTTTAACTTTGCGGACAGCATCCAGCGCCGCAGGATTCACGGATGACGGCAACTGAGCACTCGCAGCATGGCTTTCGTTCACCCGAAAAAGATTTTTTGCCCAGTCTAATATTTTACGGGTCAAAGTCGTGGTCGAAGCTCCAACCATGGTGACTCCGAATGCGCTGAGTACGTCGTCAATGGGATTTGCGATTGCAACCGTGCTACTGCCCGCAAACAGAAGTCCAACCGCATGCGGAGTTGGATCAAGATCCTCGACCATTAGCGATCCAGAATCGCCGCTGTCGATGAAAGTCCCCGGCGTGACAAGTATCTGATTGACAAATCTTGCCGTCTTTCCCGAGCCATACGACACATCCACTGTGACATCCATCGCGGAAATGCTTCCAGTTGTAAGCCCAGTGGTCCGGCCACTTTTCTTGACAGCTAATCCGATCCCAGGTTGCAAAGTGGTATCGCTGATCATGCCAATATCTAGAATGGAACCTTTTGAATCGACCGCGCCCGACCTCACTGCGGCAATCGCAGCGTCTACTGTATTCGGCTGAGTTGTTCCTTTGCCCTTGAATTGGATGGGAACGAAACGGGAGAGGTCCGCGACAGCATCCGAACTGTCCTGTGCGCATACGGGACTTTGGTCAATAAGCCCTGGCTGAATGATGTCTTCTCCTAACTTGGCCGCATTCGTTCTCGCCAAAACGTGGTTGTTACTGAGGATGTACTGAGCCCCATTTGCATCTTGTACAAGAGCGCCGAGAGTTCCGCCGTAGCAAAAAGCCCTAGTCCGGTCGTTAATATTTCCACCGGATGTTCCTAAACTGATGGGAAAGTTTTGATCGATGCGATGTGCCGGTCCGTTATCCGCCTGCACAACAGGTACCGGAAGTAAAAGTGCTGCTACGAATGTAATAAGAAGGTGTTTTGATGAGGTTCTATTCACCATTTTCATTTGTCCCTCCTGCCAACTGCTTAGATGAAGATGCGGTGCTCGGTATTGTCAAAGCAGGCAATATGCCAGCACATCGGCAAGTCATGATTTGAGCAGTAGTGCGCCCTGTGGTCTTTTTTGGAAATGATCGGACAGATTGCAATGAGACAGTTCCGGGCAGTTTTAGAGCTTTGGGCATTCCAGCTCAAAACTGAAGGCATCATCACGGATGAAGAGTTCAAAGCGCGGTTGAGCACGAAGCGCGCGAATTATCTGGCTGTGCTGAAACGTTGCAGTAGTGGCTGGCGGGGAGCTTTGACAGCTTCCCGCCAGCGCCAAACTCAAACTCAGGAGGCTAGTGGTTGAACGGAAAGGATCAGGTCACCACAGTCAAGCTGATCAGCAGTACCAGTGGTAGTACTGTCTTGGAAGATAATGGTGAAATTGCCCGTTGTCCCGCCGTTGCTGATAGAAACGTCAATTGCTGAGTAATCGCCGTATGGATAGACAGCACCTAGAGCTGTGATGGTTGTTTGGTACAGATTGATCGGACTGCTCGCAGGCAGTGTCGCGCCGCTCAGACCATTGACCACACACATAACAGAGCTAAACCCCACTGGAGTTGGCGTGTACGTTGGCGGCGTCTTCGGTGGCTTTAGGCCATGGTTACTCTGTGCTGCTAACGCCCCCGACAGAGGCAAACTCAGCATTCCTGCCAGTGCATAAATCGCAAATTTTCTCATTTGTGAAGTCCCTCCCATCGAAATAAGTCAGCGCAATCCGCAAAGCATAAGCCAAAAAGACCTTTCAGCTACGTTACATCGGACCACCCAAGAGTTACCGCAATTACATTTTTCGAGCTGTAGGTTGCACGTTCTTGTTCCATCACGCGATGACACCGATGAAGAGCTGATCCAACCGCGTATTAGAGGCCTCGTTGAACTGACCGACGCGGGACCCTTCGGTTGCAACGCCCTTCGCAGTTATGTAGCTCAGGAGGATATGTGCGGACGATTCGGAGCCTCATACCGCGACATAAAAACCGTGTGGAATCTCTATGGGAATTTCTCATTCCAGACGCGCTACAACATCGCGCCGTCACAGGAAGTACCGGTGATCATCCGTACTGATGGGCGGAATGAAGCTAAGCTGATGAAATGGGGCTTGGTGCCGTCCTGGGCACCTGATCCGAGCATCGGTCAGAGGATGATCAACGCCCGATCTGAAACCCTGCTGGAAAAGCCATCATTCAAGACCGCCCTACAGAAACGGCGCTGCCTGATTCCGGCGAATGGTTTTTATGAGTGGGTGCGTGAGGGTAAACGAAAAATACCGATGTGGATTCAACTCAAGACCCGTCAGCCCTTTGCCTTTCCTGGGCTGTGGGATTGCTGGATAGATCGGGATACGGGAAAGCCGCTGTACACTTTTACGATCATCACGACCCGAGCCAACGCGCTGGTGAGTCGAATCCACGACCGGATGCCTGTGATTTATGACAGAGACATGGGTCGGCAGTGGCTTGAGGAAGCAACCACTGATCCATTAGTGCTTTCGCTCATTCTGCAGCCGGTTGCGTCAGAGCGGCTTGAAGCCTACGAAGTCTCGACGGTCGTCAATTCTCCCGAGAACGACTCGCCGGAATGCGTTCGGCGGGTTCGTAACCAAACACAAGATGCGCAGTTGTCGCTTGATAACCGACGGTGAAGCTTACAATTGTTTGAGGTTCTCGGCTTTTCTCGCCCTAGCAGCACACTAATACCGGGCTGAACAAAAGCCTGATGCTGAGGTTTTATCTCTCTACACCTCCTGGCGCGGGTCCGAGCTTCCCTCGATTATCCTCAGATTTAGTCGCCATCTAATTTTCTCGTGCGTTTGGACTCGGCTATGACTTGCGCGAACTCAGTTGCTGGGATTTGATGGCCGGACAAGACATCATGCAGTGGTCGGTCCTTCGTGACCCGATCATGAATTAGTTCCACAATTCTACGGATGAGTAGGCGAGATAGAGGCTTCTCGTTGCGCGTGCGGAAGTATCTTACCCATATTTCGCCGAAATATCTATCATCGACCGGCATTGGTCCAGATCGTCTTGAGGTTGGTAGCTCCAATATATCGTTTCGCGATATATTGCAAACGCGTAAAGCAACTTACAAATACGACGTGTGCCCGAGGACGTAGCGTCAAGGGAGGCTTGAGTGCGACCCGGTCAGCACATAAAGCCTCGCTAAAAAGGGATGACCGGATCATCACAGCTTTGCTCAAAGGCGTATTCAATCCTGCTGCTTGTCTTTGGCCAGATAGTTGTCCTATAGCAGACTGTGCGACACCGGGACGCTTCAACCGTGCGACGAACTCAGCGACGAAGAGCAGGCAATTATGGTTTTCCTGAAACGATACTTTGGGGCATCCGGAATGCCCAACGCGCTTTGGATTTTGAACGAAAGCGAAAATATATCTGACGTGCGAGCGGTCCTTGATTCTTACCGCGAGTTTTACGAGAGGCACGGCATACACTGACGAAATTAGATATCACGATGCCAATCAAGTGCCGCGAGCGCGATGAGAGAACGTTGATGACGACGGTGCTTCGCTCATCATGCGAAAGGGAGTCGGCCAGTACTGAAAGAGTAAATAGACATGAGACCGAGAAATTTTCTGGCGTGGTTGTTTCTTAGTATTTGGCTCTCTGCGTGCGCGTCCTTCCAAGCGGCGGGCGACATTGCCCACGGAAGACAGGCGCTGATCGAGGGCAACAATCAAACGGCTCTCGGGTATTTTCAAGCTGCTGAGCAAGTAGATCCCGCGTACGTCTATGGCACTGAGCTGCGCCAGGGAGTGTTGAGTTATCTCGGCAGAGCACAATACCTCACCGGCAACTATGCACAGGCAAGATCGACGTTGGAAAGAGCTCTTTCTCAGAACCCGAGCGATAATATTGCGCGGCTGTACCTTGGGCTCACCCTTGCTCGTCAAGGCGAAACTCAGAAGGCTTTGCCAGATATCGATGGGGGAATGAGAGGAATTTATGACCTTCTGAACTATATAACGGACACGTTTAGGTTTGGGGATGGCCAATACTGGGATCCAGGACGAGACATCCGCTCAGCGATTGAAAAAGAATCGGGCGATGATCGCGAGCGGGAAAATCGACTGGCTAATGCTTATTGCCAATGGCGAGTCGATCGCCCTCAAGACGGAACGAGAGCCGGACCTGGCGCGGCAGAACCGACGAACGGTACAATCCCTCCACTCTGATTGATCCATCAAACGTCGTTGGCCGGGTTTGAAACGTTTCGTTTGCCTCTCGTTGTGTGAAGAGCCCGGAATTTCATCGAATCACCTTATCCGCTGAGCATATAACTGCCTACCAAAGGGTGTCGCTTCATCGCTCATTTCGTTGGGTTTCGTCGGGTTTCGTACTGTCCGCATTTAATCAGACAGCGCTTGTGCTCATTTTTACCGGGCTATTCAGGATCACCTAGCCTCTGGTAATGGCCAATTCCGAATGGCGTTCAAGTGATCTTACATCCGAATCTGCGGTGAGATTCCTTGTATCTTTAATTTGATGTGTGTGTATGAACATAGTTCATGCGAAACAGGACGGGACAGATCGAAGATTTCTTGATTGAAAGATCGCAAGGGAGCATGGGTCGTCCCGTTCTGCCTCCCGAAAAGCTCGAACAGTTGCCTGGGTTATCAAAGCCCGCATCATCTGCAAGGTTGAGCCGTGGTGGAGGGAAAATAAAATCGTCAAGGAGGATTGAGTTTTGGAAGTCGGCTTTCCTTTTGTTGGCATCGACGTGTCCAAAGCACGGCTGGATGTGGCTGTGCGTCCCTCGGGTGCGAGTGAGTCGTTTTTGAACGATGCGGCGGGTATCAAAGAGTTGGTCAAACGCTTGAAGCAAATCCAACCCACTTTGATCGTGCTGGAAGCCACCGGTGGTGTCGAGCGTGGGGCCACTCGCGCATTGGCCAGTGCCGAACTGCCTGTGGTGGTTGTCAATCCGCGTCAAGTCAGAGATTTCGCCAAAGCCACGGGTCAGTTGGCCAAGACCGATCAGATCGATGCGGTGGTATTGGCCCGCTTCGCCGAAGCGGTGCGCCCGGCTTTGCGCCCCTTGCCCGATGAGGTCACCTTGGAGCTGCGCGCATTGATTACTCGCAGGCGACAGATCACCGACATGATTGTGGCCGAGAACAACCGACGCAACGGAGCTTCGAAAGCGGTGAAAAAACGCATCGACGCTCACATCCGCTGGTTGGAAGCGGAACTGGGCCGGGCCGACAAAGATCTCGACCAAAGCATCGGTCACAGTCCCATCTGGCAAGAAAACCAAGACTTGCTCCGAACTGTGCCCGGCATTGGTCCGGTTACTAGTCGCAGTCTTATTGCCGAGCTGCCAGAACTCGGACAACTCAATCGCAAACAGATTGCCGCCTTGGTCGGCATCGCCCCGCTTAATCGTGACAGCGGCACCCTGAGAGGCCGTCGTACCATTTGGGGTGGCAGGGCTGCTGTGCGGGCAGTGCTCTACATGGCCGTCTTGGTGGCGAGCAGACATAATGGGGTGATCCGAGCTTTCTACAAACGGCTGCGCAACGCCGGCAAGGCCCCTAAGGTTGCCTTGGTCGCCTGCATGCGAAAACTCCTGACGATTCTCAACGCAATGATCAAACATAAAACGCGTTGGTCTGAAACTTTTTCTGTTCAGACCTCTTGACTTTGAAGACAGTTGCTCCCTTCGATCCAAATGACAGGTTCGCCCCTCGTTGAAGCCTAGCGCAAATCATTGGGCAGCGTCCGCCAGTTTCGCTATAACTGGGTTATGCATTTCACCTCGGAACTGATCCCCGGGATACTGGTGCAACGTTACAAGCGTTTTCTCGCCGATGTTCGCCTGAGCACCGGCGAAATTGTCACCGCGCATTGCACGAATACCGGTAGCATGTTGGGCTGCAACGAACCCGGCAGCGCCGTTTATCTCTCGCGCAGTGAAAGCAAAGGCCGCAAGCTTGCCTATACCTGGGAGATGATCGAGATTCAGCGTAACTGGGTTGGAATCAACACCTTTCATCCAAACCGTCTCGCCGCCGAAGCGATTAAAGCCGGCGTTATCAAGGAACTTCGGGGCTACAAAAACCTACGCCGCGAAGTCAACGTCGGGTGGCATACTCGGCTCGATCTCTGCCTGGAAGGACGCCATGGCCGCTGCTTCGTCGAGGTAAAAAACGTCACGCTCTGTCTTGGCGGCGCCGCCGCCTTCCCGGATGCCGTGAGCGAGCG
>Ga0310810_10011392_pt1 | contig 10393 bp, 7 predicted proteins | sample NCmetagenome_FD_207641 | JGI IMG/M metagenome (GOLD analysis project Ga0310810, IMG submission 207641) | Soil microbial communities from experimental microcosm in Duke University, North Carolina, United States - NC | ecosystem: Engineered > Artificial ecosystem > Soil microcosm > Unclassified ... | reverse complement strand
TATCCTCTCTCGCTGCATCGGACTGGTACTAGGTGCAATCATGTGGGTGCCTTACAGCGTGGCGGCAGCCCAGGTAGTCGATCAGTCCTTTACAAATCCGCCATATGCTTCCGCGGCGGCTACGTCGCTCACCGGCGATACTTTGTTTGCGCAAACCTTCACGGCAGGTGTGGCGGGGCAGTTGACCGGCGCCGATATCCTGGCCTTCGATGGGACTTCGGGGTTTGGCGGCAATCCTCCCCCCGTGAGCGACATGACGGTGCAAATTCGGACGCTTTCAGGAGGTGTGCCGACGACTACAGTTCTGGCCAGCTCTACAATTCCTGCTTCCAGTCTAGTGGCAAATCCCAATGGCCAATTCACGCATGTTGATTTTCCAACCGGCGTCATAGTTATGCCCGGTGAGGTTTTGGCATTGACGATCGGTGGCGCAGGTGTGGGTTGTTACCTGCAGACCGGATCCGATGCCACTTATGGCGGTGGACAGGGATTTGTCCAACAGCATGCGGCGTATTCGTGGGCGCCTTACCCGAATCCTGGTGGTGGGACTGCGGACTTTTTGTTTCGAACGTATGTGAACGTTCCGGATGGAGTCTCGGCCCAGGTCGTAAGTTCACAATTAACCAACGGAGTCTTTCATGTCCGATTCGCAGGCGCCAGTAATCATGTATTTACGATCGACCGCGCCGGCAGTTCAGCCGGTCCGTGGCAGTTGGGCTACACCAACCTGACGTCAGATGCGAATGGCAGCTTTGAGCTCTTCGATCCTTCTGGTCCGACCAAAGCGTCTGGTTTTTACCGGGTCCGGTAAACGAATAGCAGGGCCGAGTAAGCGCTCGATTGAATTGGACAAAGACCCGAGTTGGCAGTTTCCAACTCGGGTTTGACGTTTGCCAGCCTCACGGCGTGTGATCCCAAGCCGCCACCCTGGGCTCTCAGCCGAATGGGACTTTGGGACGAACAACGAATCGCGGCTGGTCGCCGTGGAAGCGGTCGATGACGAAGTTCGCAAAGGCGTTCTTCCGAATTGCCGGCGAAATGCCCGGCACCTCGCCCGAACGCACGGCCTCCTCGCAGATGTTCTTAATGGTGGCGTCGTCCACGCCAGGGTCCATGTTGACCAGATAGTTTCCGCTCTGGCCCTGGTAGGTAATGTTGATCAGTACATTCATGCGATTGGCTCCTTTCTCTTTCTGATTGTTTTGTGCGGCCGACCCTCACGCTTAATCCCTCTCCCATCCGATGGGCGAGGAGAACCGTACGAAAGCCTCCTAATTAAACTCAGCCACCAGGGCGAATCTTCGCCCAGATGGTCGCTGCTGCCGGTGCGGGAACGGAATCCCGTTTTTGTCACAATTGACCAGGTGAACATTTTCCCGGTGCCGGCTTCAACTGCTTCCAGAATGCCTGTGGCCTCAGCCGACTCTTGAATTCTTGTTCAGCCACCCAGCATAATCACGCTGCTTCAGTTTCCCGCTTGCGAGGGCCAAAGTCATTTCAATCACAGATTCTTCTGTCGCAAAAAATTCCATCCCGTTGATCTCCAGAAACGTGGCGGCCAGCATGAAGCCCGTCCTCTTGTTACCATCCAAGAAGGGGTGATTAAGGATGATGCCCGCTGCGTAGCTAGCAGCCATTTCAGGTAAAGTAGGGGAGCCGTCGGCAAAAAGGTGCTGGGGTTTGGAAAGAGCCGAGTCCAGCAACCCTTCATCTCGCACTCCGGCCAATCCGCCGTCGTGTGCGAGCATCATTTCGTGAATGGCGAGGCAATCTTCCCGATTCAGCCAAATTGGCTGTTTCACTTCCCCAATTCCTTGAGAGCATGCCTATACCTTCGGCTGAGGAGTTCAGCAACCTTCATTTTCGCTGCGAACCCAGGATTGTTGGCAGTGACCCGAAAGCTGCCGTCAGTGGTTTCCGTCAGGTAAACCGCGTCGGTCAGGAAGCCGGGATTTGCACCCGGACCGTCTCCTTCACAGGGAGAGATGCTGCTCGTTACACCACAATCCTGGGAAATGGCGTCCACGGCAGGAATTGCACCTGCGACCTCCGCCTTCGCAGAGCGGCGCTCTTATCTATCTGAGCTACGCGGACAACTGGCGCATGGAGCTTATTTTCTCGATGCGAGTCGTGGCATCCGTGGTCGGACTCGCACCGACTAGGCCCGGCTTGAAGGGCCGGCCGCTCGAGCTGCTTTGCATTCAGGACGCAAGAAATGGAATGATGGAGTTGTGGAGTTTTGGAGTGCTGGAGTCCCAATACTCCAGCACTCCTCCACTCCATTACCCCGTGTAGTCCTTGGCTCTTGTCTTGTAAGTCAGCAGTGGACAGAAGGTCGCGATGACCGAGACGAGCCCGGTATCCACGAGATCCTGAATCACTGCTTCAATGTTTTTGTAGGCGGCAGGCGCCTCTTCGTAGAGCAGGTCGCGCTCCCCACAGATCACGCGGCTACCCAGTGAAGTCTGCACGAGCTGCTCTTTTCCGTAACGCTCGCGCATGCGCAGACGCGCCTCGCTGCGAGCCCACTTGCGGCCTGCACCGTGGGCCAGTGACCACGCTCGGCTTTCGCCATCTCCCAGCGGCTTGACCAGGTAGCTGAGCGAACCACGGGAGCCAGGGATTACCACGGCCTCGCCTTCGGTTTCTACTGCACCTTTGCGGTGCACCCAAAGCGTCTCGCCTTCGCTTTCTCGGCGAGTGATGCTGTTGTGGCAGCCGTCCCAAAGGCATTCGGCTTGGGCCCCGATGGCGTCGACGAAACGTCGGGCGATCAATGCTCGATTGGCTTTGGCCCAACGCACGGCCATATCATGGCGCTTGAGATAAGCTGCCGCGGCGAAGGACTCCGCATCCGAGCCGTTGGCCTGATGTTCGTCCACATAAGCGCGCAGGATCGATTCGCCCAATCCACGGGAGCCACTGTGCACGAGCACAACCAACTGCTGCTTGCCCAGGCCGAATCGTTTGAAGGCAGTCGCGTCGAGGATCTCCTCAAGGCGCTGCAGTTCGGCGAAGTGATTGCCGCCACCAATGGTGCCGAGCGCTTCCTCGAATTCTGTGGAGTCCAGCTCCGCTGCTGCGAGAACTTCGCTGACGTCGCCTTCCCACTGATGCTCGAGGTCGAACCGCAGCTCGGTCCAGCGATTCAGCTTGATTTCGCGCTGGACCAGATCGGTCTTGAACAGCGTCATGCCGCAGCCGATATCCCCACCGATTAGGTAAGGGTAGATCTGACCTTCAGTCACGGACGCCGCTCCGACCGGGCTGCCTTTGCCCGGGTGCAAATCCGGGAAACCAACCGTCAGGCGCATACCTTCCAGCTTCGAGGTCGCATACAGCTGTCGGAGAGCCTCGCCCTCAATCCAGCTGTTGGCAGAGGCGAAAAGGCGCACATTGGTCTTAGTCAGAGTGTTCATGCTTGCTTTCTATCCGCCGGAGCGGGATGAAGATTAACGTTGGCCGCTGGAGTCGGAATTGCGCCGACACTTCCTGGGCTTCAGCCAGGCGTGCAGACTGACTACACTATCCAGCGGATGGGATTGACTTTCGGATTGCCACGCGAGTCGGTCTTAACGAGCTCGATTCGAGTCAGTCTTCGAACCAAGAGTCGAAGCACGACCCAGATTCGGCGTTTCAGATTGGACCTACGTCGTAAGGGTGATGACTTTTCATAACAAACTGAGGTATTCATAGGTTTTGACTCCTTTCAAAGGGTAAATGGTCGTCCCGGCAGGTAACGCTCCTGCGTCTCCCGGTTATCAACCGGGTGCTCTGCTATTGAGCTACAGGACGAAGGAAAGTGATCGAGAGGACGCTCCAAAGAACGCCTCTCGATATATTTGATTAGTCGTTGGTGATTTTGATTTGCGGTTTCACTCCGAAGCGCGCCGGCCGAAATTCGAAATGCAACTTCGCCGCCTTGATTCGGAAGGGACGGTCTGGCTTGTAGCTCCTGGGAAAGAGCAATTTGCTTTGATATCGGAATACGGGCTTCATGGGACTTCCTTTCGTTTCATTGGTTAAGTGCTGGCGGAAGGCGCCGGTAATGCTCCGGCCTCGGCAATGCCGATCCTGTTTTCGAGACAGGTGCAGCCAGCTTATATCTGCCTGCCTTCCATAAACGCAAAACGCAGAACGAAAAATGGAACTGACACAAACACCCACGCCTAGTGTTGCCGCCCTGTTCTGCGTTCTTCATTCTGCACTCTGCATTTAGAATGGCTGCCAGGGTTGGACTCGCACCAACACCAAACGGCTTAACAGGCCGCCGTGCTCCTTTGACACTACCTGGCAATTGCTAATTGGCGCTGCCGGCAGGATTCCCACCTGCATCGTTCCGCTTAGAAGGCGGATGCCTCGTGTGTTCGACCACGGCAGCCGAAGAAATCGAGTAATGGAGTGGTGGGGCATTGGATTACTAAATGGGACCATCGCTGTGTGTTGTCGGAGCCCAACACTCCATCACTTCAACACCCCATTCTGAAATTGGTCAGCGCGGCAGGAATTGCACCTGCGATCCCTCGGTCCCAAGCCGAGTGCGTTCGCTGCTACGCTACGCGCTGGTTGGCCCCGGCGAGCTGATAACACCGGAGCAGCAAAACGCAGGACACAAACCTTGGCGATGGTCCCGCGGCAGGCTCTCTAAAAATGGCGGATCCGAAGGGACTCGCACCCTCAGCCTTCCCGCAGACAACGGGTTGCTCTGGCTAGTTGAGCTACGGATCCTTTAAATGCGGAAGGCGGAATGCGGAGTGCGGAATAACCGGGGCAAACGAGCCGTGGAATATTCCGCAGTCTTCACTTCGCACTCGCATTCAAATTGGTGGGAGGTGCTGGTAACGCTCGAGTCGTCACTTCCGACGTTTGTTTTGCGACACCGGATTTACAGGCCGGCAGCCGGAACACCCCCCCAAAGAATTTACGATTTACGATTTACGACTTGGCTCGTTCCCGTGGTCAGTCGTTATTCGATGATTGGCGCTGAAAATGGTAGCGGGGGTGGGAATCACACCCACCTAAAGGAGTTTATGAGGCTCCTCTCTGTGCTTTAGTCGAGTTCCCCGCGATGAATGGTGGAGTCGGTGGGTAACGCTCCCACATGAGCTTGCTTGCAGGGCAAGTGCATTGCTTGTCTGCCACGACCCCCTGAAGAATTTATGAATTAAGATTGCCGATTTATGATTTGGCAGGCTGCCTCGGTGCTGCCCCGAGTAAGCGCAGTTTTGGAGACTCGGCCGCGTGCTGACGCGCAGCCTATTAAAATGGTGAACACATAACGAAAAATACAGAATGGGAACATGCAACGTGCAAATGATCTGCTCGAACGAACCAAGCAGTTTGCGTTGGCTACGATCAACTTCTGCGAACAACTCCCAAAAGACAAAACCAGCAGAGTTCTCGGTAGACAGCTTCTTCGATTAGGCACATCCGTCGGCGCGAACTATCGCGCAACGCATCGAGCAAAATCGAAACCAGACTTCATTTCCAAAATGGGAACCGTGCTTGAGGAGGCTGACGAATCAGCCTACGGGCTCGAACTTCTAATCGATGCGGGAAAGGCCAATGCCGCAACACCTGCACATCTGCTTCGAGAGGCGAACGAGCTGGTCGCCATTGCCATTTCTTCCATCAACACAACAAGGCGAAACTCGGAGCAGCAGGGCATACTATCCCGCGAAATTTAAGAGCCGGAGGGGTTCTGCATTTTGCGTTTCGCGCTCTGCATTTCCCTCCGGCCCGCGCCATTTCAACAAAGAACAAACACCTCTTGCTATCTTGCGATACCAACCCACGGTTTCACGGTGGCTCTTTCGGTGTTTAGGGGCACACCTCCTGCCAAGCCCTTAGATTGTAAAATCCGGCTTAAATCATCTGGCACGCATCTGTGGCGACCTGCCCTTATCAGGGCCGGCGGAGAACCTCGGCTCTCCCGCGCCGCTTTATGTTTTCTGCCTGATGACATCTTTTAGATGCCGTCTTGTATTCGTCTCACAGCTTTGCCTTTCGTTTTGAGGTTGGTTCAGTCGTTCATGGGCAACAAAAAACCCTGCTTACGTCGCGTAAGCAGGGTTGGAAAATCGCTTGATCCTCTGATCACATTACCTGCCTACCAAAAGCCTATCGGGGTTATATCCAGTCTGATGTTCACTCAGACTACCTGATAGGCTGCGGCTGAACATCCAGCCGGCGACCTGGGCTTCACGACGTGTCGCTCTCTGGAGCGGCCTCGTCGGCCCTATCGTAGCTAAAATGTTCATACAGGTTTTCATCGAATGTGCGTTTTATATAGCACAAGCAGCCTAATCTTGTCTACTTATATTTTTAGGGGGTCGAATATCTTAAATTCAAATATCTGGATACATTGATGGAACGGTGAACGGGCTTAAACGAGAAAGATGCCTGGCACACGAACATTCAAATATGATTCAGCACTCCGACCGAAAGAAATCGAGCGTCATTTGGGAAAGCACTGACGATTTGCCACATTGTGCTCATGGTAAAGCGCACTCCTCATGTTCTGTGCTCACCACGCAATCGCGTTCGTCAAAAAGGTTGAAGTAATAAACCCGAGTCCCAATTGGCAGGCTGGCAATGATCCGGCCATCCGTTTGTTGCGCGGGCAGCGACTCCCATTTTCGGTCCTGCCAACGGCCCACGTCCCTGGTGAAATTGAGCTCAGCTTTGACGACCCGAACGTTCGAAGAATAGGTGACCCAGACGTTCGTTCCTTCTCGGCCACCGCCGATAATGACAGGGAGCGGCACGCCGCCCTTAAGGATGCTGTCGGCAAAAACCCGGATCTCGTTCGGATTCTCACCAGGACCGCCGTGCCCATGTGGCATGCGCAAGCGCACAGACAGTGAACGCGGCCCTTTGGGGAGGCGATAGGACAACTGCAATGCATCCAGCGTGTAAGCGAAGTCATTGCTCCCGGTTACCCAAAGCATGGGCAGGTCCGCGTGGCCCAGGTAGACCGACGGGTCCCACCATTCCATCCACCGGTCCGCGTCTTCAGGGTGAAGTTTCTTGAGTTCGCCTTCGAAAACCGTGTTGCGGTAAAAACCGCAGCCATAGACTGGAACCGCGAGCTTAAATCGCTGGTCCACCCCCGCGATAATGCACGTTAAATATCCACCCCACGAAATGCCGGTGACCCCGGTGCGGTCGGAATCGACTTCCGGCAAAGAACGTATCAACGAATGAGCCAGGATGACATCGGCTACCGCATGATATGTCCATTGGTCCTGGCGAGGCGAAGTCACCTGGTCAAAGCCGCCCCAACCACGCGGCCCACCCTGCTCATCGGGGAACCATTTGCCGTAGGTACCCACCGGCACTTGGCCGCAGGTGTCCATGGCGATAGCGGCATAGCCGCGGTCCACCCACAGGCGTACCCACTCTTCAAAGGCCGTTCCGCCACCTCCGTGGATCAGTACCATCGCGGGCACCTTTTGACCGGCCTCCACCTTAGGCACTCCGAGCCAGGCGAAAACGCGAGTCGCCTTGCCGCGAAATGGCAGCCCTTCAAACGTGATAGCCTTGAGACCGTCGGACTTGGGACGTTCCAGAGGCGCCCATTTGGGAGCAGCGGCCAGTGCGTTAACATCCCATGGGCAGACCAAGGGACCTGTTCCCGCCAGGGTCTTTTTGATGGACTGAACCTGCTTCAATTGCTTTGGGGCAAGCGACCCGATCGGGCCGGCCTGTTGATCATAGTTCGGCCCCATATCCAGGGTGACGACGCCTCCAGCCGCGACCACTGCGCTGACCCACTTGACCCATTGCTCGCCTGAATAGCGAGTATTCCTCTGACCCCAATTGGAACCTAGGAACGTGAGGGCATGCCACTGAGAGCCGCCCAGCCAGCGAGAGGTTGGAACGTAGTCAAAAGGTTCATTGAGTTCTCCGGCTGTGTAATCCTCTGTCTGGGTGTAATGAATGACCTTGACGCCAGGGTTAAAGGTCACGATGGCCTTGGGATTGCCGTGTTTTGCCGCCTGAGCATAGACCTGGGCGATGGCTTCGCTGAAATGAATATGCTCGTAGCCGCCATCGAACCACCATCCTGCCACGTGGTCTCCGTAACGGTCAGACCATTCCTGGATTACCTCGGCCCATTTCCGGGCGAACTCCAGGCTCAAAGGTTGGTCTTGTTTCGATGTGGGCAGGCCGAAGGCTTTTTGGGAGCGGGGGTCTTCATTAGGGGCCTGGCAGGGCAAATACAACATCAGCTTGATTGCCCTCGAGTGGAGCGCCGGGTAAAGGGCCAAGGGCAAGTCCCGTTTGGCGCAACGCTCGCCGGGGCCATAGCCCGTGAACCGTTCGTACGCGGCATTTGGCGCGTTGAAATAGCCCGAGTTTTGCCCAAGAGTGAGCACGAAGTACTTCGCGCCTGCTTCTTGAAGTTGATGGGCCAATACCTCGACATCAAAGTTCTCAACCAATTCAAGACCGTTGGCGTCTCGGGGAAGGAAATGCATGAACACACCATATTTGGCATCCCTAAACCAGTCGGTGTGCGGGTTCTGGGGAACTGCTCTTGCCGACCAGTCGAGACCAAGAAACAGCCAAGCAAGAAAGCTGATCAGTTTCGCGTTCATTAGGTTCTCTCCCCTTGACCGGCACGTGTTCATGATCTTTTGACGGTCCAACCTTCGCCCCCTAGGTTTGGCGAGCCGAAGGGGCCGCTGGGACCAGTGCCTTCGACTTTCTTCTCCAACACACCGTTTTCGCGGACGGCCTGCTTGATCTGGGGCCAAGTAATCGAAGAAAGGCGAACCTTCATGCGCCGTAGGCAAACCCAATGCGGCACCTCTGGACCGCCCGGGCGCCAATCCTTCGGCCTCCAGCTTAGATACAGAAATCTATCCGCTGTTCCCCCGTGCACAAACGGTCCTAAAAAGTTTGGCTTACTGTTAGCGCGGTTTTGCCGAACACGGCACTCACACTCAAACCGAACATCTCCGTTAGTTTGACTTTTTCCAGGGTGGATTACCCATTCTTTCGTAGTCGAGTTATCCTGCAATCCAAATGACGCCCCGTGCTCTTCGGGGTTTGGGGGTGAAATGCAAATGATGCGCAGGCGAACTGGCCACGCTTGGTAGCTGATCTTGGCGGGCCGTTTGGATTTGGCCGTCATATGGCACTGCTTTGATGAACAAGCGGCAGCGATGCCGCTACCTACCTGGTTAGGCGAATAGTTCACGATGCGCAGAGCATAGACGCCGGGCAAGCGTTTTCACGAATGCCCGGCGGAGTCAGTTTTTCTTTGTCTATTGGTCCCTTCATAACCTGCGCCGCAGATGTCGTATTCGAGTTCAGGGACAGGAGGCTTAGGCTCCGGGCCCAGGAGCATCTCCGCTTAGGCTGTTGCACGCACAAGCGGCTCAGGCTAAGTTCTTTTGGGGTCTTGTACGCCTTCAATGAAACAAGGAATGAGGAAATTTTTAATCATCCTGCCGCTGCTGATCGCGGCGGTTATTGCGCGCCCATTGCTGGCAACGGATGCTTCGCGGCCAGCTAAAGCAACGCAACAGGGGAAGCCGGGAATTATCTCGAGTCTCACCTCGCTGTCCCACGACGAAGCAGTGCAGGGTCTCAAGGCGGCGCTCACCAATGGCGTGCAAGCGGCCATTCGCGACCTCGGGCATGATGGAGGATTTCTGACAAATCTCGCCGTTCGTATTCCCTTGCCCGCACAACTCCAAGGCATCGAGAGAGCTTTACGAGCCGTGCACGAAGACAAGCTGGCGGATGAATTTGTCGCCTCGATGAATCATGCGGCCGAAAAGGCAGTCCCGCAGGCCGTGAGTGTGTTTGCCGAAGCGATCTCGCACATGACTATTGGCGACGCGGAATCAATTCTGACCGGCCCCTCGGATGCGGCAACGCAATATTTCCGGCGGACCACGCAAACCAATCTGTTCGCAAGATTTGAACCCATCGTCAAGAAAGCGACTGATGAAACAGGTGTGACCTCGGCCTACAAACGCGTGCTGGACTTTGGGGTTCGCAACAAGTACCTCGGCGCCCTCCTGGGGGCCGTTTCAGAACAGCAGTCGCTGGACCTGGACGCCTACATCACGAACAAAGCCATGGACGGACTGTTCGAAGTAATCGCCGATGAAGAACAGCGCATCCGACAGGACCCGGTGGCTCGCACAACCGATCTCCTGAAAAAGGTCTTCGGCTCGCTTGGCAAACCCGGCACCTCGCTCTGAAAATCAGACCAACGCAAGGATCGATTGCGCTATGCTACGCTCAGTGCGTATTGGGAAACGTTTGATTTTGCAGGACCGTTTTGGCAATGGGGGGGGCGCAGGCCACGAATGCAGCTTTTTCGCAACAGCCGGAAGATCTCAATAAGGGCAACGCCTCTTGCACGGTGGCT
>Ga0310810_10011391_pt1 | contig 10393 bp, 9 predicted proteins | sample NCmetagenome_FD_207641 | JGI IMG/M metagenome (GOLD analysis project Ga0310810, IMG submission 207641) | Soil microbial communities from experimental microcosm in Duke University, North Carolina, United States - NC | ecosystem: Engineered > Artificial ecosystem > Soil microcosm > Unclassified ... | reverse complement strand
GGGCCGGCAAGGTGGTCGGACGGATCGTGTTGAAGAACTGACGCGGGGCAATCGCGCCACTGCAATGAATTGAATTGCGGTAACGCGTCGCGCCTTGGGAACAAGGAGTCCGTAGCCCTATGACCCTCGAACGGCGGCCTCTACGGGTCAGCCATTTGGGCTTTTACCGCAATGTCGCCGAGGCGCTTGCGCTCGCTGATGATGAAGGCCGCAAAATCAGCAACCGATCCGCCGGCGGGCTCGATGCCGCTTCGCGACAGCTTCTCCACCACCTCGGGCGTCTTCAGCGCGGCTTGCAGTTCGCCATTCATCCTGTCGATGATCGGTTGCGGCGTGCCCAGCGGCGCCAGCAATCCGGCCCAATGGCCGATCGCAACCGTCGGATAGCCCTGCTCGGCCGTTGTCGGCAGTGACGGATAGGCGCTGATGCGCTTGCCGTAGGTGGTTGCGATCGGCTTCAGCAGGCCGGCCTGAACCTGCGGCAGCACGACGATGCTCGCCTCGGAGGTCGCCGACACGCTGTTCGAGAGCACCGCGGTGACCGAATCGCCGCCGCTTCGATAAGGGACGATGTTGAGCGGGATGCCCGTCGCCTCCTTGATCATCTCGGCGACGAAATGCGGCGTGCTGCCGCTGCCGGCCGTCGCCCAGTTGACCCCCTTGGCGCCCTGCGCTTTTGCCCAGGCGATGAACTCCGTCATATTGCTCGCCTTGATGCCCGGATGAACCACAATGATCGACGGAGCGACCGCGATCATGCCGACCGGGACGAGTTCGGAATCGGCATAGGGAATGCTTTTCAACAGCAGGCTGTTGGTGACGACGCCCGTCCCGCCGATCAGGAACGTGTAGCCGTCGCCCGCCGACTTCGCGACCGCAGCGGTGCCGATCACCGCACCGGCCCCCGGTCGATTTTCAATGACGATCGGCTGCCCCAGTCCTTTGCGGACGGCTTCAGCGGCAACGCGGGCAATCAGATCGTTTGCACCGCCGGGCCCAAAGGGCACGATCCAGCGGATCGGCCGCTCCGGCCACTCGGCGCGCGCCGCCGGCACCAAGACATACAAAAGGACCGAGACGGCAACGAGCAGAAGCCGGTCAATCATGAGATGCTCCTCGGGATTGCCTGTTCCCCAGGCTCATAGATGGGGCCGCCAAGCCCCAATTATGCCCTGCCCGCTCCGGATTTGTGACCCATTACGACCCAAGTCTTTAACGAAAACCTGGCTTGCGAAGCATCGCACATCGTCACCGGGGGGTGCACATGACAAACCGTTCACCGAAATTCATCGCGGCGACCTTCGCCAGCCTTCTGGCGGGAACCAGTTTCGCCGCCGTTGCGGAGGATACCGTCAAACCGGCGGACAATTGCCTGTCCGCTCCAAAGGGCACGACACAGGCAGGCCACCATTGGTATTACCGCGTCGATCGCGCCACCAAGCGCGCGTGCTGGTACAGCCGCGAGGAAAGCGCCAAGACCGCGCGCGCCCGGCCGCAGGAACCTGCACCGCCATTGCAGGCCGCGCCGCCTCCAGCGGTGACCAAACCGGTTTCATCGCAGCAGAGCCTGCTGGTGCCCCAATCGATTGCGGATGCGCGCGCCGAACTGACCTCGCCCCAAATGCGCGTCGGGCAGAGCACGGATGTTAACGTCGAACCGCAGCTTGGCGGTCTCGCCGCGGCGGCCGGGCTCCAGAACAGCGCGCGCGCGACCGCTCCGGATGCATCTGCGCCAACATCGTTCGTGGCGCAGCGTTGGCCGGACTCCGCTGGCGCGATCAACCCGGCGGGCAATCCACCCCCTGCCGCGGCCGAATCCCCGCCAAGCCCGCAGACCAATGCCTCACCGGCGCCGCGGCCGGCAACGGCCCCTCTCGCGCTGACGACAGCGGACGCCGCGTTGCAGGAAAAGCGAACGGCTTCGACGCAGATGCTGCTGCTGGTGATGGGCGCCGCGTTGGCGCTGGCGGGTGTCACCGCTAGCCTGGTTTTCAGGTTCGGCCGGGCGCAGGCAACGCGGCCGGCAATGCGAGGCGACCGGCGTGCGATCTGGGATCAGGTCCCTGCCGCGCGTTCGTCGCCATCGATGTTCGCGGACGAGGACACGCCGGTCTGGCGCGCCAATGTTCCCCGCGAAGTTCCGCGAGATCCTCCGCACGATCCCCGCGCGCCCGACGATCCGGAGCGGCGGGTAACAGAAATGCTGGCGCGGCTGGCGCGAAGCGCGCAGACCTGAAGCGTTATTTTTCCAGCTGGCGCTGCAAGCCGCGAACGAATTCCGTGAGCCCGGTGCGGCGTTCGCGCTTGAGCCGCTCGGCCTTCAGGATCGACTGCACTTCGGCGAACGCGTCGTCGACATGGTGGTTGACGACGATGTAATCGTATTCCGCCCAATGGCTCAGTTCGTGGGTGGCGCGGCTCATCCGCCCGCGAATGACCTCGTCGGAATCCTGGGCGCGGGTGTGCAGCCGCTTTTCCAGGTCGGCGGCCGACGGCGGCAGGATGAAGACGCTGACCACGTCGGCGCGCGCCTTCTCGCGCAATTGTTGCGTGCCCTGCCAGTCGATATCGAACAGTACGTCCTCGCCGGCCGACAATGCTGCTTCGACCGCCGCGCGCGGCGTGCCATAGCGGTTATCGAACACGGTGGCCCATTCGAGAAGTTCGCGCTTCTTGACCATCGCTTCGAATTTGGGCTTGTCGACGAAGAAATAGTCGCGGCCGTCGACTTCACCGGGCCGCATCGGCCGCGTGGTCGCCGATACCGACATTTTCAGGCCGGGCGTGCTTTCGATCAGCATCCGCGACAGCGTGGATTTTCCTGCACCCGAGGGCGAGGACAGCACGAACATCAGCCCGCGCCGCTCAACTCCGTCGAAAGCACCAGCCGTCATCGCTCACTCCAGATTCTGGACCTGCTCGCGGAACTGCTCGACCACGTTTTTCATCTCCAGCCCGGTATTGGTCAACTCCAGATCGTTCGATTTCGAACAGCAGGTGTTGACCTCGCGGTTGAATTCCTGGGCGAGGAAATCAAGCCGCCGCCCGACCGGTCCGCCCTTGCCGATCATCTCGCGGACCTGGGCGATATGGGAGGCGATGCGATCGAGCTCTTCGCGGATATCGGCTTTGGCGGCGATCAGGATCGCCTCCTGATTGAGCCGGTCGGCGTCGAAGCGATCGGAGGTTTCGAGCAGTGCGGCGATCTGTTCGGCCAGGCGCGCCCTGATCGCTTCGGGCTTGCGGCCCGGCGCAGCTTCAGCCTTCCTCGCCAGCTTCTCGATCTCGTCCATGCGCTGGGCGAGGATTTGCCCGAGCGCGATCCCCTCACGGCGGCGCATCTCGACCAGATTGGCCAGCGCCACCTCGAACGCCACGGCAGCGGCTGCTTTGGCAGCCTTGTCCTCCGCTTCATCGCTTTCGGGTTCGACCAGCTCGATGACGCCCTTGATGCCGAGCAGACCGTCAATGCTCGGCGCCACTGCGTCGATCTTGCTGGCGAGTTGACCTGCCACCTTCACGATCGAATTGAGCACGTCTTCATTGATGCGGATGGTCGAGACCGCGTTGGCGCGCTTGACGTTCAGATTGGCGTACACCGTGCCGCGCGACAGCACTTCGCCAGCCCGCTTCTTGGCGAAGGCCTCGAGCTCGTCCCATCCGGGCGGCAGCCGCAGCCGCAGGTCAAAGCCCTTGGCGTTGACCGACTTCAGTTCCCATTCGAAGGTGTACGGACCGCTGGCGCCATTGCTCCGGGCAAAACCGGTCATGCTCGATAGCGCCATTGCGTAAAACTTTCCGAAACAGGGTGCGAGACTCAGGGTGAGGACGGCACAAGCTTAAAACGATTTCAGCCCAAGTGGAATTGCGGGTGGAATGACAATTCTTCGAATCGTCATCCCACCCTATCTCTATGTTTGAGCATGATCTTTTCGGAAAACCGGTACCCACTTTTCCGGATCATGCTTAGCGCTGAACCACCGGCGGCGTGGCGGTCGATTGCGCCGCGCCCTGGCGGGCGGGTGCTGCCGCGGGCTTTGCGGGTTTCTTCGGCGCCGTGGGCTTTGTCGTCGTCGCCGTCGGATTGCTGTCAGCCGGCGGGGTGGCGGCGGCGGGTGCCGCGGTTTCTTCGGCGGGTTCGACGGTGTCGTTCTGGATCTGCTTCTCCAGCGACCGCAGCCTGACGACGTTCTTCTGATGCTGGTCGTAGGTTTCGGTAAAGGCGTGCCCGCCGGTGCCGTCGGCGACGAAGAACAGGTCGCGCGTGCGCGCCGGGTTGGCGGCCGCTTCCAGCGAGGCGCGGCCGGGATTGGCGATCGGCCCCGGCGGCAGGCCCTCGATCACATAGGTGTTGTAGGGCGACGGCTGCGTGATCTCGGAGCGCTTGATCGGCCGGCCCAGCGTGCCCTTGCCGCCGACCAGCCCATAGATGATGGTCGGATCGGACTGCAACTTGATCTTCTGTCGCAACCGGTTGACGAACACCGCAGCGACACGGCTGCGCTCGTCGGCCTTGCCGGTTTCCTTCTCGACGATCGAGGCCAGCGTCACCAGCGCCTCCGGCGACTTGATCGGCACGTCCGGATTGCGGCGTTCCCAGATTTCCGCAAGCACCCGCTTCTGGGTCTGCTGCATGCGCTGGATCACCTGCTCGCGCGTGGTGCCGCGCGGGAATTTATAGGTCTCCGGCAGCAGCGTGCCCTCGCGCGGCATTTCCCTGACCGAACCGGCGAAGATGTCGTTCTCGGAGAGCCGCGTCACGATCTGTTCCGAGGTCAGGCCTTCGGGAATGGTGACGGCGTGCTGCACCACCTTACCTTCGACGATGGTGGCGATGACGTCGCGCAGGCTCGCGTTCTTCTGGAACGAATATTCGCCGGGCTTGAGGTCGGAACTCGCCTTCAGCGCAAATACGCTGCCGATGAACAGCCACGGATTGACGTTGATCACGCCCTCGCGCTGCAGGGCGTCGGCGATGTCGCGCTTGCCGGCGCGCGCCGGAATGTTGACGATCTTGTCTTCCAGCAACGGACCCGGCGTCTCCAGCAATTGCCGTCCGTAATAATACGCGGCGCCGGCGCCGATCATCAGGATGATCAGGATGGTGATTATGGCATTGCCGACCACGACGAACGGATTGCGTGCGCGCTCCGACCGCTTCGGCGGCGGCGGCACCTGCTCGGGCTCCAGCGCAGCGCGCGGGCTCCGGGGTGAAATGGGCGGCCTCTCACTCATCGATGCAACCTGAATCCTGCCGGTTCAATCGTGGCCTGACAAACCCCTGCCCCGCCAATAGCATACGCCCACGGTTAGAAGTCATTGCAGAATACGGCAAAACGGTGGAGTTGTTCCAAACACTTGCCCTAGCCGGTCACGCGCTGAACGATCACGGAGGCGTTGGTGCCCCCGAAACCGAACGAATTCGACAGCGCAACGTTGATATCGCGCTTGCGCGCCGTCTGAGGCACCAGGTCGATCGCCGTCTCCACCGACGGGTTTTCCAGGTTGATGGTGGGCGGGGCGATGTTGTCGCGAATCGCGAGGATGCTGAAAATCGCCTCGATCGCTCCAGCGGCGCCCAACAAGTGCCCGGTCGACGATTTGGTCGACGACATCGATACCTTGGAGGTTGCGTTGCCGAGCAGCCGTTCCACTGCACCCAGTTCGATCTCGTCGCCGATCTGCGTCGAGGTTCCATGCGCATTGATGTAGTCGATGTCCGACGCCGAGATGCCGGCGCGCTTCAAGGCGGCCGTCATGCTGCGGAAGGCTCCATCGCCGTCGGGCGCCGGCGAGGTGATATGATAGGCGTCGCCCGATAAGCCGTAGCCGATCACCTCGGCGTAGATCTTCGCGCCGCGCCGTTTCGCATGCTCATATTCCTCGAGCACCACGATGCCGGCGCCCTCGCCCATCACGAAACCGTCGCGGTCCTTGTCGTAGGGGCGTGACGCCCGGTGCGGCGTGTCGTTGAAGGCGGTCGAGAGCGCGCGGGCTGCGCAAAATCCCGCCATCGCCAACCGGCAGATCGGCGATTCCGTGCCGCCCGCCACCATCACCTCGGCGTCGCCGAGCATGATCAGGCGGCTGGCGTCGCCGATCGCATGCGCACCGGTCGAGCAGGCGGTAACGACGGAATGGTTGGGTCCCTTGAGGCCGTGCGCGATCGAGACATAGCCGGAGGCGAGATTGATCAGGCGGCCGGGAATGAAGAACGGCGAAACCTTGCGCGGTCCGCGCTCCTTCAAGAGCAACGCGGTGTCGGCGATGCCGGACAGGCCGCCGATCCCGGAGCCGATCAGGGTGCCGGTGGCGCATTTGTCGTCTTCGGTCTCGGGATGCCAGTTGGCATCGTCGAGCGCCTGGCGTGCGGCAGCCATCGCAAATATGATGAAATCGTCGACCTTGCGCTGGTCCTTCGGCTCCATCCACTGGTCCGGATTGAAGGTGCCGTCGCTGCCGTCGCCGCGCGGAACCACGCAGGCGATCTGGCTGGAGAGATCGGCGACCTCGAAGGTCTCGATCCGCCTCGCGCCGCTCTGGCCGTTGAGGATACGCGACCACGTTGTGTCAACGCCGCAGCCGAGTGGCGTAACCATGCCCAGCCCCGTGACGACAACCCGTCTCATTTCAAAGACTCCAGCCCGAAACTGGCGGGCCACAACAAGAAACCGGGGGACCGTTCGACAACGGCCCGTCCGGCTCTATGCGTACCGCGCGGGGCGTCAGCTTTTCGCGTTCTTTTCAAGAAATTTTGTCGCGTCGCCGACGGTCAAAATCGTCTCTGCGGCGTCGTCGGGAATCTCGCAACCGAACTCTTCTTCAAATGCCATCACAAGCTCGACGGTATCGAGACTGTCGGCGCCGAGGTCATCGATGAAACTTGCCGCATCGACCACCTTGTCGGGCTCAACGCCGAGGTGCTCGACCACAATCTTCTTAACCCGCTCGCCAATCTCACTCATCGTTCAACCTCGTGCTTGTTCCATTGGACCCGACCCCAAGATACCGCAAGACGATACGAGCCATCGTGGTCGTTAAACTTCCTTCGCAATCGCGCATAGTCTTGATTCGGCCCGGTGGTAGCCGACAAAGGCCCGGCGAACGGCAGGCGTCACCACGCCAATATACAGGGTTTCAAAATCCTGCAATGGCCTTCTTTGCCCATCCGTCGATGGTTCGGTTATCATACTTCCCAGGCCTTGACTACAAGCCTCCCCCGGCCGGTCGGAACGGCCTTTGGCCGCATCGGACGGGCCGGTAAGAGGCTCAAAACATGGCCATTCCGCCGTTGACGTGGATGGTCTGCCCGGTGACGTAAGCGGCCTCGTTCGAGCTCAGATAGACGGCGGCGGCCGCGATATCCTCAGGTGTCCCCAGCCGTGCCGCAGGAACCTTCGACAGGATGGTCTCGCGTTGCTTGTCATTGAGTGCATCCGTCATCGGCGTCTTGATGAATCCGGGCGCGATGCAATTGGCGGTCACGTTGCGCTTGGCATATTCGGCGCCCAGCGTCTTGATCAGGCCGATGATGCCCGCCTTGGACGCGGTGTAGTTGGCCTGTCCGGGATTGCCGGTGACGCCGACGATCGAGGTGATGGCGATAATGCGGCCGAAGCGCTTGCGCATCATCAATTTGGTCGCGGCCCGCGCCAAACGGAAGGTCGCGGTCAGGTTGACGTTGATGACGTCGTCCCAATCCTCGTCGCGCAACTGCACGAACAGATTGTCGCGGGTAATGCCGGCATTGGCAATCAGGATATCGACCTGCCCCATCGCCGCTTCCGCCGCCGGCACCAACGCCTCGACGGCCGCACTGTCAGAGAGATTGCACGGCAAAACATGAACCCGCTCGCCGAGCCTGGCGGCGAAGCCATCCAGCACCTCGCGCCGCGTCCCGGAAATCGCCACCGTGGCTCCCTGCGCGTGCAGGGCTAACGCGATGGCGCCGCCGATACCGCCGGTTGCCCCGGTCACCAGCGCCGTCCTGCCTGTCAGATCGAACATCGAAATCTCCTTCCCGCGCAGCCCTAAGCCGACGCTGCCAAAGCGTCCCTGGCGGCGGCGATATCGTTCGGCCCGCCGACGGAAACGCCGACCGCGCCATCAGCGATGCGCTTGACCAGTCCACTCAGCACCTTGCCGGCGCCGATCTCGAAGAATCGCGTGACGCCGTGGGCCGCCATATAGGCGACCGACTCGCGCCAGCGCACCGTGCCCGTGACCTGCTCGATCAGGCGGCGCCTGATCTCGTCGGGATCGGTGATCGGCGCGGCCAGCACGTTCGACACCAGCGGCGACGCCGGCGGCTTGATCGTGACATTGGCCAGCGCTTTCGCCATCGCGTCCGCTGCCGGCTGCATCAGCTTGCAATGGAACGGCGCAGACACCGGCAGCAGCATCGCGCGCCTGGCGCCCCTGGTTTTTGCAATTTCGAGCGCGCGTTCGACCGCAGCCTTGTCGCCGGAAACCACCACCTGCCCCCCGCCATTGTCGTTGGCGGCCTGGCAGACCTCACCCTGGGCGGCTTCGCTTGCGACGGCGATTGCCGCCTCATAGTCGAGGCCGAGCAGTGCAGCCATGGCGCCGGCGCCGACCGGCACCGCCTTCTGCATCGCAAGGCCACGGGTGCGCAACAGGCGCGCGGTATCCGTAATGCTGAGGCTGCCGGCTGCGGCCAGCGCCGAATATTCGCCGAGCGAATGGCCGGCCACGAAGGCCGCATCCCGGCCGACCGAGAAATCGGCTTCAGTCTCCAGCACGCGCAGCGTCGCGATCGATACCGCCATCAGGGCGGGCTGGGCATTTTCGGTCAACTGGAGGGTTTCAGCAGGTCCCTCCCAGATGATCGCGGTCAGTTTTTCGCCGAGCGCCGCATCGACCTCGTCGAATACCGCGCGAGCGGCAGGAAAGGCCTCCGCCAGGGCCTTGCCCATGCCCACGGTCTGCGATCCCTGGCCCGGAAAGGTAAATGCTGCCGTCATTTTTGCTGAAGACTCCCTCGATTGCAGCCGTAAGACACCGGCTTTCGCCGCGCTGTCAAGCCGAATGGACATGCCTCGATGGCTTGAGCGTCCAGTGGCAAGCGTGTATCGCGCGCGTGGAACCCGGCCGCACCGGCATCTCAACGGCCAGACCGGCCAAGTCTTATCCAGGTGACCGATTGCGCCCTGAACCCTCGAAGCCCATGGCTGCATCCAACTCGTTCGCCGCCATGAAGTCGCGGCCCTATCGCGCGCAGTTTGCAGCCTACGTGCTGGCCATGATGGCCGACAATGTCGAGCATGTGATCAGCTATTGGGTGGTGTTCCAGAAATTCCACTCACCAGCACTGGCGGGTTTTGCGGTGCTGTCGCACTGGCTGCCATTCCTGCTGTTTTCCGTCGCCGTCGGCGGACTGGCCGACCGGTTCGACCCGCGCCGCATCATCCAGTGCGGAATGCTGCTGTTCATTGTGGCGTCGGCGGGATGGGGCATCTTCTTCATCACCGACACATTGCAGATGTGGCACGCGATGCTGCTTCTGGTGATCCACGGCTGCGCCGGCGTGCTGTGGCAGACGCCGAACCAGCTGCTGCTCTACGACATCGTCGGCCCGGCTGATCTGCCGAGCGCAGTGCGGATGAATGCGATGGCGCGCTACCTCGGCGTACTCGTCGGTCCGGCCGCGGGCGGCGTCATCATGCTGGCGCTGGGTCCTGCGCACGGAATCATTTTCAACACGCTGATCTATCTTCCGATGCTGCTCTGGTTGTTTTGGGCGCCCGCCCGCGCCACGGCCACGGCAACCAGGCGCTTCGCCGTTCGCGGCCTTTCCGACATCGTCGAGACCATCCGCGCCATCGGCAAACACCGCCTGCTGAGTTCGATGACGCTGCTTGCCGGGCTGACCTCCTTCATGGTCGGCAACGCCTATCACGCCCAGATGCCGGGATTTGCCAACGATCTCGGCCATGGCGACCCCGACGTATCCTACAGCGTGCTGCTGGCCGCCGACGCTGCCGGAGCATTGCTCGCGGGCATCGCGCTGGAGGCATGGGGACGGCTCAGGGTCAGTCCACGCACGGCCATCGTGCTCGCCACCCTGTGGAGCCTGTCCCTGCTCGCGTTCGCCTCCGTCGGGATTTACGCGCTCGCCATTGTATTGCTGTTCGCCGCAGGCTTCTTCGAGCTGTCGTTCAACACCATGGCGCAGACGCTGGTGCAACTGAATGCGCCTGACGAGATCCGCGGCCGCGTCGTCGGCCTGTTCAACATGGCCGGGCTCGGCATGCGCGCCTTCAGCGGCATCACCGTCGGGCTCCTGGGTGCTGCGATCGGCATCCACTGGTCGCTCGGCCTGTCGGCCGCCGTGCTGGCAGCGTTTCTGCTGATGCGGTATCGCCGAGCGGCA
>Ga0310810_10011389_pt1 | contig 10394 bp, 7 predicted proteins | sample NCmetagenome_FD_207641 | JGI IMG/M metagenome (GOLD analysis project Ga0310810, IMG submission 207641) | Soil microbial communities from experimental microcosm in Duke University, North Carolina, United States - NC | ecosystem: Engineered > Artificial ecosystem > Soil microcosm > Unclassified ... | reverse complement strand
GGCCCGTGCGCGGTCCAAATCAATTTGGGAAGACTACGGACGAAGGGGAACTTTCAGGCCTTGCGCCGCGCGGCCCAACCCGCCAAGTGTCTCTTTCCCAAGCGCATTTCGATGGACGCCAGAGCAGAACCCGCCGTTTCAACCGAGCGACTGACCAAGGTTTACAAAACCACGGCTGCGGTCGACGGCATTTCGTTCGCGCTCCCGTATGGGTCGATCACGGGCCTTCTGGGCGGCAATGGCGCCGGAAAGACCACCACCATCGCGATGTTGATGGGGCTGACCACGCCCACATCCGGCACCATGCGGGTGCTCGGCGCCGACATGCCGCGCGAGCGCTATCGCGTGCTCGGCCGCATGAATTTCGAGAGCCCGTATGTCGAGATGCCGATGCGGCTCACGGTGCGGCAGAACCTGACCGTCTTCGGCATGCTCTATGGTGTCGAACACCTCTCGGCGCGCATTGTCGAGATCGCCGCCGAGCTCGAACTGACCGATCTGCTCGATCGCCCGACCGGCAAGCTCTCCGCCGGGCAGAAGACGCGCGTGTCGCTCGCCAAGGCGCTGATCAATGCGCCGGATCTACTGCTGCTCGACGAGCCGACTGCCTCGCTCGATCCCGACACGGCCGACTGGGTGCGCTCGCGGCTCGAGCGCTATCGCGCCGAGCGCGGCGTCACGATGCTGATCGCTTCGCACAACATGGCGGAGGTCGAGCGGCTGTGCGAGCGCGTCATCTTCATGAAGCGCGGCCGCATCGAGGACGACGACACGCCGGCAAGGCTGTTGCAGCGCTATGGGCGCGAGACATTGGAAGAGGTCTTCCTCGATGTCGCGCGTGGGCGCGAGGCCGCGCAATGAGCGTGGCCGTGCAAACGTTTTCGCCGCGGCGCGTCGGCGCAATGGTGCTGCGCTACTGGTATCTGCTACGCTCCTCGTTCGCGCGGCTGATCGAACTGATCTACTGGCCGGCCGTGCAGATGCTGATGTGGGGCTTTTTACAGACCTACCTGGCGGGCCAGAGCAGCCTCTACGCACGCGCCGGCGGCGTGCTCATCGGCGCCGTGATGCTCTGGGACGTCCTGTTCCGCGGCCAGCTCGGGTTCTCCATCTCGTTTCTGGAAGAGATGTGGTCGCGCAACCTCGGCAACCTGATGATCTCGCCCCTGCGCCCCGCGGAATTCGTCGCGGCGCTGATGGTGATGAGCATCATCCGCCTTGCGATCGGGATGGTACCGGTGACGCTGCTGGCGATCTGGTTTTTCGGCTTCAATCTCTGGGCGCTCGGGATCGCGCTTGCGGCCTTCTTCGCCAACCTGATGTTCACCGGCTGGGCGGTCGGGATCTTCGTCTCCGGGCTGGTGTTGCGGAACGGGCTCGGCGCCGAGACGTTTGCCTGGAGCATCATGTTCCTGTTCCTGCCGCTGACCTGCGTCTACTACCCGGTTTCCGTCCTCCCAGACTGGCTTCAGGCGATCGCCTGGTCGCTGCCGCCAACTTATGTGTTCGAGGGGATGCGCGCGCTCCTGATCGGGCATATATTCCGTGCAGACCTTATGATTCAATCACTTGCACTCAATGCCGTGATGTTCTCGCTGGCCGTCTTGGCCTTCCTCGCCCTGCTCGCCTCCGCCCGCCGTAACGGTACGTTGATGCAGACGGGCGAATAATGACGTGGCTTGTGCGCAACTCCTCGGGCGAATCGAGGAACTTTGACTGATCCGTGTTGACCTCATGACCAAATCACGACAGCCTCCCGCAGTGCAAAAACTGGGGTCGGGGCCAGAGCACATGCCAATCGGTGAATTCGGCGGGGCAGCCGCGCTGCCTGGCGACGGTAGCCCGTTCCTTTCGGCACCGATGTACTGGTTTTACGAGATGGGCCAGGCGGCGCTGACGCCGGTCCGCGCCTTCGCGGACGCCGGCCGCATCTTCTACAAGAATCCCGCCAATCCCTTTGCGCACACCTCGGCCGGTAAGGCGGCGGCCGCCGCCTTCGAGTTGTTCGAGCGCACCACGCGCCGATACAGCCAGCCCGAATGGGGCATCGACTCCGTCACGGTCGGCGGCGAGCGCGTACCGGTGCACATCATTCCGGTGTGGGAGCGGCCGTTCTGCCGGTTGCTGCATTTCGAGCGCGCATTCGAGCACGCGCCGAAGCGGCCGCAGCCGAAGCTCCTGATCGTCGCGCCGATGTCGGGTCACTATGCGACGCTCTTGCGCGGCACCGTCGAAGCATTTCTGCCCAACCACGACGTCTACATCACCGAGTGGGTCGATGCCCGCATGGTGCCCCTCGCCGACGGACACTTCGACCTCGACGACTACATCGATTACGTCATTTCTATCCTGCACACCCTCGGCGGCGACACACATATCGTCGCGGTGTGTCAGCCCTCGGTGCCGGTGCTTGCCGCGGTCGCCCGCATGGAGGCGCAGGACGACCCCTGCGTGCCGCTCTCGATGACGCTGATGGGCGGCCCGATCGATACGCGCGAACATCCAACCGTCGTGAACACGCTCGCCGAACAGCGCGGCATCGACTGGTTCCGCCGGCACGTCATCACCAAGGTGCCGTTTCCGCATCCGGGCTTCATGCGCGATGTCTATCCGGGCTTCCTGCAGCTCAATGGCTTCGTCACCATGAACCTCGATCGCCACATCGAGGCGCATCGCAACCTGTTCCGGCATCTCGTCACCGGCGATGGCGATTCGGCGACGAAGCATCGTGAGTTCTACGACGAGTATCTGGCCGTGATGGACCTCTCGGCCGAGTTCTATCTGCAGACGGTCGAGACGGTCTTCATCCGCCACGACCTACCGCTCGGCCGCATGACCCATCGCGGCAAGCCGGTCGATCCGTCCAAAATCCACCGCGTCGCGCTGCTCACTGTGGAGGGCGAGCTCGACGACATTTCGGGCGTGGGACAGACCGAGGCCGCGCATCGGCTCTGCAGCGGCATCCCCGACGAGAACAAGATGCACTATCTGCAGCCGGGCGTCGGGCACTACGGTGTGTTCAACGGCTCGCGCTTCCGCTCCGAGATCGCGCCGCGCATCTCCGATTTCGTGTTGTCGCATAACAGCCGCAGTAAGCCGGCGCGCAAGAAGGTGCTGGTCGAGGCCTGACGCTCATCCGCTCATTCCCGCGCAAGCGGGAATCCAGTCTTTCTTTTCGTAGCTCTGGGTCCCCGCTTTCCGCCTTCGCTCGGAGGCTTCGGCGGACTGAGGCCCGAACCCGTCGAAGCCTCTTGGCGCAGGCGGGTCGCAGGGGACGAGCGGAAGGCATCACGGTACACTGCGAGACGATTCCCTCGGTCTCACCCCATGTCGCTGCGCGCGCTGCTGTTCCGCCGTCCGCCCGATCCACAACTGATCGAGATCGCCTTCGATGGCGCGACCTATCCGGTCGAGCTCAAGCGTCATGTGCGTGCGCGGCGCTATACGTTGCGCATCCGCGCCGCGGATCGCACGGTTCTCCTGACGATGCCGCTGCGCGGCAGCGTGAAGGAGGCAAAGAGCTTTGCCGAGCGCAACGGCGGCTGGATCGCGGCGCGGCTGAAGCGGCTGCCGCAGCCGATTCCGTTTGCCGAGGGGCTGGAATTGCCGCTGCGCGGGGTGCCACACCGCGTCGTGCATCGCTCGATGCGCGGGACGGTGTGGACGCAAGCCGGCGATGACATGCCGTTGCTGTGCGTTGCGGGCGGGCGCGCACACCTTCCGCGGCGGCTGCGCGATTTTCTCAAGCGCGAGGCGCGGCGCGACCTCGAGGCCGCGAGTCGGCGCTACGCGGCACAGCTCGGCGTCACGGTGCGGCGCGTCGCGGTGCGCGATCAGGTGAGCCGCTGGGGATCCTGCACGGCCGCCGGCGTCCTCTCCTATTCGTGGCGTCTGATTCTCGCCCCGCCCTACGTGCTCGATTACCTTGCGGCCCACGAGGTCGCGCATTTGGTCGAGATGAACCATTCGCGCCGCTTCTGGCGCGTTGTCGCAAACATCTGCCCGGACTGGCAGCGCGCCAAAGGCTGGCTCACCGCGCATGGCAACGCGTTGCACCGCTACGGTGCGGCGCCCCACGGGGCCGACCGCGACCTGCAGGACGCGATCGACTAGATGCTGCGTCCCGACACGTTCGCGCTGACCGCGCTGCTCTCGCTCCTGACCGCGCTCGGGCCGCTCGCGGTCGACATGTATCTGCCGTCGTTCCCCGACATCGCACGCGTGCTCGCGACCGAGCCCGCAACCGTCCAGCTCACTCTATCGCTCTACATGGTTTCCTACGCGATCGGCCAGGTGGTGTACGGACCGCTGTCCGATCGTTACGGCCGTCTGCCGGTGATGCGCGCCGCGCTCGCCATCTACTGCGTCGCATCGCTCGCATGCGCGCTCGCACCCGACATCGAGCTTCTGCTCGCCGCACGCATGCTGCAGGCGCTGGGCTCATCGGGCGCGATCGTGCTTGCACGCGCGATCGTGCGCGACCTCTATTCGGGCGCGCGTGCCGGCCGCGAACTTTCGCTGATGGGCGCCATCATGGCCTTGGCTCCGGTGCTTGCCCCGATGATCGGCGGCGTGCTGCAAAGCGCCTTTGGGTGGCGCTCGCATTTCGTCCTGCACATGGCGATCGGACTGATCGCCGCCGCCGTCGTGTGGCGCAAGCTCCCGGAGACGATGCATTCTCGGAGCGGACCGCTGTCCCCGCGCGCGATCGTCGCGGCCTATGCGGAGATCGCACGCAATCGTGCGGTGCTCGCCTACGTGGCGATGCTGGCGGTGAGCTTTGCGGGCGTGTTCGCGTGGATTTCCGGATCGTCCTTCGTCCTGCAGGAGATCTACGGCCTTTCGGCGCTCACCTATGGGCTCGCCTTTGCGGCCGCGAGCGGCGGTTATCTGGCGGGCACCGCGATCGCGACCCGCATCGTGCAACGTCTCGGGCTCGATCGAACCATCGGGATCGGCGCGGCAGCGCTCGCGGCCGGTGGTCTTGCTGCGATCGCGGCGATTCCCGTCGGGGGCAACTCTGCGATCCTGTTGGTCGCCGCGATGGCGCTTTATGCGGCCGGGATGGGACTGGTGCAGCCGCAGACCGTCGCGGGCGCCATGATGCCATTCCCGCACCGCGCCGGCACCGCCTCCTCGCTGCTGGGGGTCACGCAGATGGTCTGCGCGGCTCTCAGCGGCGCAATCGTCGGACAATTGCTCGGCGCAAGCGCCTGGCCGGTCGCGATCCCCCTGGCGGTAACCGGACTCGGAACGCTTTTGCTATGGGCAGTCTCACGGCGCGCCCGACAGGCGTCCTCGTGACGGATGAATGCGCTGCACGGCTACGGTGCAGCGCCTATCCAAAATCAGCATGGCCCGCAGGCCGCGTCGGCTGAATTGCCTATTCGGCCGGATGCAGCGCGGTGACCTGCCCGCGCGGCGCATGCTGCTGCTGCTGCTGCTGCTGCTGCTGCTGCTGCAGCCGCCGGTGCAGCCAAGCGGTCACATCGATCAGAAATTGGCGTACGGGTGAACGCCGGAAGTGCGACGCGAATTCCCGGTTGATCAGCAAGGGCCGCCAGTAGTGCGCCTCCCAATGATGGTACGCGCCTGCCAACTCACGCCCCTGCTCGGTTTGAACCGCAAGATGCGAGCAGTCGCATTGCGCGCGAAGATGCACGTTGCCGTCGGGATCGAACTTGAAATCGTGGCGGCTCGGGATGTGGCGCAGCCATCCTTCGGCGATTGCAAAATCCTCGGGGTTCGTGCGCAGCGAAGTCATCATCGGGCTGACGTCGAGGTATGCCATGGAGGTACTCCCTTCCAGATCTGCGAGGGGCTCGGGAGGTCCGTCTCTATGCCCCCGAGCGGTGCCCAAGCCTCATGGCGGTCGCCCCACAATCATCAGAGGCTTGTTCTGGAACGAACGTGGCCAGCGTCGTGGCGTTCCTTTGTTGCTGAACGAATATGCGTCGGACGGCCGTGACGCGCGTCGCGACCAACACATGTGAAAGGTCACGAGCTGGATTGCGGCGCCGCGCGCCGACCGCTGAGGGGCGCCCGCGTGTCAGCGGCGGTTCAGGTTGTCGAGAATGAAGCCGTCAACGCTCCAGGGCTGCGGCCGGGGAGGCTGCGTGCCGACCGGTCCGGACGGACGCGGCACGCTCGCCGGCTGGACCGCTTGCGCGATCTGCGGGCGCGGATGCGGCGCACTCGCGGCGGGCGGGCGCGGTGGCGGAGCTACTGCGCGCGGCGCCGGCGCAAGGTGCGGCATCGGCGCGACCGCGACGGCCGGAGGCTTCGCGGGCGCAAGCGGCACCGGCGGCACGGGGCGCATGTCGTCATCGCGCATCATCGGGGCAGCCGGCGTCGGCGACAGCATCGAGGTGAGCGGCGAAGAGGGTGCCGGAACCGAAACGGCGGCGGGCGGTGCGGCGTCGATCGAGCGGCCGGCCATGCCGGGCAGGTCGGCATTCGGCAGCCCCTGGTGCGCGGCGGTCATGAACCGATTCCAGATGTCCGCCGGCATCGCGCCGCCGGTCAGCTTCTTGGTCGGCGAATTATCGTCGTTCCCGAGCCACACGCCCGCAACGAGGTGGCCGGTATAGCCGATGAACCAGGCATCGCGGTAATCCTGCGACGTGCCGGTCTTGCCGGCCGCCGGGTACCCGGGCAGCGAGGCTTTGCGCGCCGTGCCGGAGACCAGCGTCTCCTGCATCATCTGGTTCATCATCGCGGCGTTGCGCTCGTCGATGACGCGGCCAAGCCCCGGATTGTGCGCCTTGTAGAGGAGCTTGCCGCCGGCGCTCCGCACTTTATCGATCACATGCGGCGCGACCGCGATCCCGCCATTGGCAAATGGCACATAGGCGGATACGAGTTCCATTACGGAGACTTCCGAGGTGCCGAGCGCAATCGAGGCATTCGGCTCGAGCTTCGATGCGATGCCGAGACGATGCGCGGTGCGCACCACCGCTTGGGGGCCGGCCTCGAGCGTGAGGCGCACCGCGACGGTGTTGAGCGAGAGCGCGAGCGCCTTGGTAAGCGTGACCGGCCCGAAATATTCGTGCCCGTAATTCTCAGGCTTCCAGCCCTTCACGTCGATCGGCTTGTCCTCGCGCACCGTATCCGGCGTGAGGCCGCGCTCCAGCGCCGTGAGATAAACGAATGGCTTGAAGGCGGAGCCCGGCTGGCGCTTGGCCGCGACCGCGCGATTGAACTGGCTCTCGGCGTAGTTCTTGCCGCCGACCAGCGCGCGCACGGCGCCCTGCGGGGTCATGGCGACCAGCGCGCCCTGGTCCACGTCGAACTTCGCGCCTTTCGGAATGAGCTCGTCGAGCAGCGCCTTTTCAGCCGCCGCCTGCAGCGCCGGATCGATGGTGGTCTCGACCACGACGTCCTGCTCGACGTGCCCGACCACGTCGTTGAGCACGTCCATCACCCAGTCGGCGACGTAATTGATCGAGCCGCCCGCGCTCGGCTTCACGATTTTCGGCGCGACCGCTATCGCCGTTTTGACCGCGTCCTCCTTGACGTAGCCGGCATCCGACATGGCGGCGAGCACGATCTGCGCGCGGCGCTCGGCGCCGTCGAAGTTGCGCGTCGGTGCGAGCCTCGAGGGCGACTTCACCAGGCCCGCAAGCAGCGCAGCCTCCTGCAGCGTGACATTGCGTGCTGATTTTCCGAAATAGCGTTGCGCCGCAGCTTCGACGCCATAGGCACCCGAGCCGAAATAGACGCGGTTGAGATAGAGGTCGAGGATCTCGTCCTTCGAATATTTGCGTTCGAGCCAGACGCTGAGGATCACCTCCTGCAGTTTGCGCGTCATGGTGCGCTCCTGCGTGAGAAACAGGTTTTTCGCGAGCTGCTGGGTCAGTGTCGATCCGCCCTGCGAGACGCCGCGGTGCAGCACATTAGCGGCGATGGCGCGCACGATGCCGAAGGGATCGACGCCGTAGTGCGAATAGAAGCGGCGGTCCTCGATCGCGAGAAATGCCTTCGGCAAATACGACGGCAACTCGCGCAAGGGTACGGCCGAGCCGCCCATCTCGCCGCGCGTCGCGAGCACGCGCCCATTCAGGCCTACGATCTGGATCGAGGGCGGACGCTTCGGCACTTCCAGCGACTGGATCGGCGGCAGGTGCGCCGCGACCCATCCGATCACGCCGATCGCGCCGATGAAACACCACAGGCCGACCACGAGCGACCAGTACGCCGCGCGCCCGACCACGGAGCGGCGCGGACCCTTGCGTTTCTTCTTGCGCGAAGCGGAGGCGGGCTTGCGCAGCGGATCTTCGAAGGCCGGCTCCTGCCGCTCTTTACTCTTACGCCCGCCCATGCGCGCCCCTCACACCGGGCGCACGCTAGGGGCTGCGATTTAATGTGCGGTTAAGCATTCCGGCGGCGGGACCGCGAAGCCGCGCGCGTGGCGCATTCGCCACACGGCCCGCAAACATGGTTAACTAACCGTGACAGCGGGGAAGTTTCCTGCTTAGTGGTATCTGGGGGTGCTGACCCTCGGGGTTAAAGGGGATTTTGTCATGCGTAAAACTATCGCGCTGGTTCTCGCTGCCGCGTTCGTCGCGGCGCTGCCGTCGATGGCGTCCGCTGCCAAGAAGCGGCACCACAAACGCCAGGCCGTTGCGGCACAGGTCGGGGAGCGCAGCTTCGTCTACGAGGCGCTGCACCAGATTTTCGTGCCCCTCGAAGTGACACTCGGCGGCCGGCGCTAAAACTAGCTTCTCGCCGTCGACTCAGCCGACCTTTGCGGTCTTGCGCTCCTCTTCGGCGAAGAGCGGCAGCAGCGCGCGCTTGATCGCGGCCTGGCGCGTCGGCGAGGTGATCTGCGCACCGGTCAGGTCGGTCACGTAAAACACGTCGACCACGCGCTCGCCGAAGGTCGCGACATGGGCCGAGGCGATGTTGAGCGAGAGCTTCGAGATCGTCGCGGTCAGCTCGTAGAGCAGGCCCGGCCGGTCGAGCCCGGTGACCTCGATGACGGTGAAGCGGTTTGACCACTGATTGTTGATCAGGACTTCGGGCTCGATCGCGAAGGCCTTGATGCGGCCCTTGCGCGCCGCGCGCTTGGCCATCACCTCCGGCAGTCGCAACTCGCCCTTCAGCGCACGCTCGATCGAATCGGCGATGCGGAGCGCCCGGCGCGCCTCGTCCTCGTTGTGATCGAACTCGCGCGACACCGCGATGGTATCGAGGGCAAGCCCGTCGGTCGTGGTGAAGATCTGCGCATCGACGATGTTCGCGCCGGCCGCCGCGCACGCGCCCGCGATGACGGACAACAGCCGCGGATGGTCGGGCGCGAGCACGGTCAATTCGGTGACGCCGCGCGCGGTATCGAAGCCGACGCCGGTCGCAACTGCCTTGTTCGTCTCGTGCGAGGATTTCAGGAACTGCGCGTGCGAGACCTTGTGCGGCAGATCGACCTTGAGCCAATACGCTGGATAGTGTCGCGCGATGTAGCGGTCGAGTTCCTCCTTCGCCCAATCCTTCATCTCCTCGCGGAATTCGGCCTGCGCCATCTCGACCCGGCGCTGCCGGTTCACCTCCGAGAAGCCGCCGGTGAGCACCGGCTCGGTTTCGTAGTAGAGCGTACGCAGGAGCTGCGCCTTCCAGGAATTCCAGACGCCGGGCCCGACCGCGCGGATATCCGCGACGGTGAGAATGTGCAGCAGCTTCATGCGCTCGAGCGACTGCACCACGGCGGCGAAATTCTCGATGGTCTTGCGATCGGAGAGATCGCGCGACTGCGCAATCGTCGACATCACGAGGTGCTGTTCGACCAGCCACGCGACCGTGTCGGTCTCGGCCGCCGTAAGGCCGAGCCGCGGGCAAAAGCGGCGCGCGACGCGGGCGCCGGCGATCGAGTGATCCTCCACGCGCCCCTTCGCGATATCGTGCAGGAACAACGCGACATAGAGCAATGTACGGTGGCCCGGCTGAATCGTCTTCATCAGGTCGCTCGCGACCGTGAACTCGTCAGAGCCCCCGGCCTCGATCTCGGCCAGCACACCGATGCAGCGCAACAGGTGCTCGTCGACCGTATAGTGGTGATACATGTTGAACTGCATCATCGCGACGACCTGGCCGAAGGCGCGCACGAAGCGGCCGAGCACGCCCGCCTCGTTCATCCGGCGCAGCACCACCTCGGCGCCCTCCGAGGTGAGGATTTCGAGAAACAGTGTGTTCGCTGTCTTGTCGTCGCGCAGTTTTTGATCGATGAGCCGCAGCGAGCGCGACGCCGCATGGATCGCGGCCGGGTAGAATGCGAGGTTGTGCTTCTGCGCGAGGCGGAAGATGCGAATGAGGTTGACGGGGTCGCGCTGGAAGACGTCCGCGTCGGCGATATTGATGCGATTGTGCTCGGCGACGAAGTCATCTGACTCGATTGCCATGCG
>Ga0310810_10011388_pt1 | contig 10395 bp, 8 predicted proteins | sample NCmetagenome_FD_207641 | JGI IMG/M metagenome (GOLD analysis project Ga0310810, IMG submission 207641) | Soil microbial communities from experimental microcosm in Duke University, North Carolina, United States - NC | ecosystem: Engineered > Artificial ecosystem > Soil microcosm > Unclassified ... | reverse complement strand
ATCGAGAATCTCGTTGGGATGGACGATGGTCGGCATGAAGCCCTGAATGTTGCTCCCATAAAAAACGGGTTCGCTCTGCTGCGTCGGATGTTGATGCGAGTGCATCGGAAAAATGTATGCGATGCGCGGCAGATGCTTCGGACCTTGATTGGCTGCCACGGGCGGCAGTTCGAAGCTCTGTCGGTCAGACGAAGTCACATTTTGGGCCGCTGCCGCAAGGTACGTCGCCGTCTTCAATCCGGCTTTTTTCATCGCCAGACGATAATCGTCTTTGTCCGCTCCCGGCTTGGGATGCGCCACGATGACAATATTATGCGTGTTGCAGAGCGGCGAGTATGCGGCGGCCGGGCCGTTCATGTCGATAATGCTGCGCGACTGGGTAGCGAATTGGTCCGTTTCCACAACTGCGACATTTTTGAGCGCGCGCGTCTCGCCTTCGCCTACGAGGCCGTTGGGATCGAGAGCTCCGGGAAAATTGGGTCCGTTCAGGCGATACCGCGGCTCGACGACATCGAGCACGCGCAGAATTCGGCACGACTCTCCGGGATGCGTGAGCTCGATCTCGACTCGCTCGAACAGCGGCTCTTCTTCGAGCTGCGCGATCAGCTCAGCTCGATCGATGAACAACTCGTCACCGACGATTTCTGTACGCGCTCCGAAACGCACAGTTTTAATATGGATCAGCCCGAGTTCTAATCGCATGGCCGATCATTATCATCTATCGGGGTGTGTGGGTAGCGGTAAGGTGGCGATGAGTGGGAACTATCGAGGTGAACTTTTTTCAATATCCGCCTTAAGCCCTCCTTTCGTAAACATCCAGGGTCAATCACATAGGCCAAATGGCCTTACTGGAGTTTTTTTAGAATGCTCATGTCCTCGAGGTCGTCCGGCGTGAATGATTTAGCGACTTGAAGAGTTTCCCGATAGATTTCAATTTCTTTTTCAATGGCTGCTCGTGGCTTGGTGCCATTGGCGCTATAGGTCGTCAACATCGAAGCAAACGCCTTGTCAGCGACGGACGCGTCGATCTTGAAAGAGCCCGTGATGTACTGAACCATCTCCCGGCGATTCTCCGGATTGCGCAGGTAAGCCATGGTCTTAAGCACTGATCGAATCATCGCCTGGACGCTGCCGGTCTTCTTTCCCAGAGCCTGCACGGAAGTCACAAGCCCAATCGTGCTAAGGGGCGCGTAATCTTTGGCTTCCGCCAAGCGGCTATAGCCTTTTGCTTCGGCCTCTTCGGCATACGGCGGCGGCAGCAAGGTCGCCGCGACTCGTTTGCTGAGCAGCGCCTTGTAAGCATTCTCGGTGACCTGAGTCGAAAGGAAGGTTACTCGAGATGGATCGATGCCGTTGCCCTTCAGAATCAATTTCGCCGACATACCCATAGCGTCGGTCGGCGCATTGACGCCGATGACTTTGTCCATCACCTCACGGATTGACTTGATTTCCGGTTGTGCGGTGAGAGCGAATGTCGGCTCGTGCTGGATATATAAAACACGTTTGATCGTAGATCCCCGCATCATGGCGGAAGTTGCAGCGCCGAGTGTTGTCGAGAAGTCCAACTCTCCCGCCACTAGAGCCGCAATGGCTGTCGGCGGCGCCATCGCTACGAGCTGAGCGTCGATACCTTCCTGCGAAAAAAATCCCTTGTCCTTGCCGAAATAGAAAACCATCACTGCTAAGGTCTTCCCAGGTATGTGGATGGTAATTTTCGTCGGGGACGACGTGCCCCACGCAATCGGAGCGGAGAATAGGAACATGATCGATATGAAAATGGGCATAGCTCGAGCGCTTCGCAGGAAAGTTGTCAGATATGTAAAATCCATTTTTCACCGCCCGTGCGTTATGGTCGCCCGGATCGCATCAAGTCTCGGGGAGGCCGTCCCTGCCACGACGCTTTTCGCCCGAGTTCATCATCGCGCTTCCGGCGACACGCGCGATTTTTCGCCATCGGTCCGTCATGTGTACCAGTGAGGCAGCGTCTATCTCTTGGTGTCGCTGATCACGCTTAATCTCTACCGAGTAATTTACAGATCTGGTTTCGCGATATTAATATCGGCCAAGACCACGTGCAAGGTAAGAGCCTGGCAGAAAAATCGATGCCAGGTGGTCGGAAGTTTAATCACTTTGATAAAGCGGCTGCTTGCGCGGATCCGTTCTGAAGGCTTGAATTACTTGAACGATTTGAAATGCTTGAATTCAGTTAAATCGATCAGCGCGGCGGCAACGGACCCGCGGCGTTGAGTTTTTTGAAAAGATCGACGATCTCCGGATCGCGCGGCAGCTCTTTGATCGCGCGCTCCATATCTTCGCCTGCGAGCGGTGTAGGTTCTTCACCGACGAATTTTTTGTAGTCTCTGTGAAACTCCGGATCGCTAAACATTTTAGCCATCGCTTGACGGAGTATTTTTACTTGTTCGGGAGGAGTGCCCGGCGGCAAGACGGACGGCGTGCCGATCTGCCGGAAGGTGCGAATCATCGCAAGTAGTTTGTGTTCTTTTTCCGAGTTGGCGAAGTCCTCGATCTCCGGCAGGCGTTCGAAGCCAGGTTGTTTAAGACCTTTTGGAACTTCCATGATCGCATGGATGTCGATAGCCTTTTTGGTAATGAGATCCGCGTTGCGGGTTTGCAGCGTGTCGGCGTTGTTGATGCGGCCATCCAATTCACCACGCATGAGAGCGACATCAAGTTCAGTTCCGCCATAACCGACCACGAACTTGGGATCTTTGAAGCCGATCAAATAAGAAAACAACCGGCCGACAAAATAATTCGAATGTCCCACTGCCTGGGCGCCGACGCGTATACCCGGCGTCGAACGCAGCGCTTCGATGGTTTTCAGATTGGCTTCCCGCCTGGTGATGAACACCCAATGATAGGTGCTGTGCGGTGACCCCAAATAAATGAACTTGTCGAGGTCGTACAGCACGCCCTTTTCGCCAAGCACAGCGTTTGCGACAAGGCCGCCGCCGATGCGACCGATTGTGAGGCCGTCAGGTTTCGCGTTCTTGTAAACATGGTTGGCGGCTTTGATCCCGCCGCCACCCGGCATGTATTCGGAGACGATGGTCGGCTCGCCGGGAATATGCTTTCTCAGATACGTAAGCATTGCCTTGGTCATCATATCCGAGCTGCCGCCGGCTTCAGTGCCCTGGATAATGGGTAATGTCTTGCCTTGATAGAAGGGCGTCTGAGCGAGAACGGAGTGAGACGGAAAGAATAGTGAAGTGACCAATATTAGGATAGCTACCGGTCGGATAGACAGTTTGTTGGGTTTCATTTCAAACCTCTCTTCCGGCCAATAAAATTTCGTGAGGGGTAGTCATAAGGCCGGACGCCTCACACCTAACCCCTTCACTCCTCACGTCCGTTCATTCCGCTAGCGCGGCGGCAACGGCCCTTGCTCGGCCATTTTCTTATATAATGTCACGGTCTCGGGATCCCGCGGCAGATCGCGAATCGCAATTTCCATTTCTTCACCCGTGAGCGGCGTCGGATCGTTGCTCATGAGCTTTTTGAACTCCTTGTGAAACTCTGGCTCCTTGAAAGCCTTCGCCATGGCGCCCCGCAAAATTCCGACGACTTCTTTGGGCGTGGCCGGTGGCACGATGTATGGCCAGCGCGGATAGAGAAACGAGCGAAACAGATTTATCATCTGCCGCTCGCTATCGTTTTTGGCAAAACTCTCCAGCTCCGGGGCCTTGGGCAAACCCGGAATAAATTTTCCCTTGGGAACCGTGATGTAGGCGTGAAAGTTGAGCGATGCTTTGTCGAGACCCTCGCGGCTGCGCTGAAAAATAGTGTCGGCGCCGTTGGCGCGCAAATCCACTTCGCCCTTGGCCAATGCGATGTCGATTTCCGGCCCGCCGTAACCGACAACCATGCGCGGATCTTTTAGGCCCAGGAGGTAGCCGAACATGCGACCGCTGATAAACACAGGGTGACCGATTGCCTGGGCGCCGATTCGCAGGCCCGTGGCAGCGCGCAATTTTTCCAGACTGTCAAAACCCGCTTCCTTGCGACTAACAAAAACATAGGGATCGCCGCTCTCGGTTGAGCCGAGATAAATCAACTTATCGATATCGTATTGCGAACCGGGCAACCCCAAGATCGGACCCGCGACAAGGCCCGCGCCGACCGCGCCGATCGCCAGACCGTCTGGCTTGGCCGTCGAGTAGATGTAATTTACCGCTTTTCGGCCCGCCGCTCCCGGCATATTCTCGACGATGATTGTCGGATCGCCGGGAATAAATTTCTTCAGAAATGGAATCAATGCCCGCGCTTGTAAATCGCCCGAGCCGCCGGGCTCGCCACCACGAATAATCCTGATGGTTTTATTCTGGTAGTAGGGCTGTTGAGCGAAAGCGCTCTGCGAGGCAAAGCACGAAAAGAATATGAAAAAAACACCGCCATAGACGATTTTCCACGAATTCATATCGTTCTCCTTGCCGGCGAAAAGCGATCGAGCCGTTGGTCAACTAAACAGGATCCCGGGCGGCCATCGAGTCTCGAGCATATATTCGAAAAGACCCCAGACGAGCGCATAGGTGCAGGCGCCCATGATGAGCGCGGTGAGCCATTTTTCTTTGCCTTCGATGAGACCATACAGGAAAACCAAAAGTGGCAGGGCAATAACCAGCCCTAGTAGCCAGATGCCGAGTGCGCCAGCGATAAACCACGCGAAGTAAGTCACCGTGCGCCGAATTTCGGTTTGACGATCGAGAGTGATGTCGGTGACTTCATCCATATCGATGCCGCCCGAACCGCGATGCTTTTGCTCCCATCCGGTGGCGTCTCGGTAAAGCTGCAGGCAGACGAGCAGCAGCCCCGGAATTGCGGCGACGTAGACCGGCATAATCTTGGCGATGTTCGGCCAATCCCAGCCGGCGATAGCTGCCAAAAGAAAGACAACCAGAAAAAACAGCGTGAAATCAGCTTTCATCTTCCGACCTCGCCATTGCGCCGGTGAACGAAGCGGGAGCCGCTTCCTCTCTCGCTTTGGCGTTAGCTTTCATTCTGCCTCTGAGCGTCAGCAGGAACGACGCCGTCGAGATGATCAGTAGTCCGATCACCGCAGGCCGTGAAAGCCAGCTAAAGCCGTAGCTCGCCACCGACCGATAAAGATATTTTTCCATCAGGTCGCCGAGCACGAGTCCGAGGATCATCGCCGGACGCGGGTAACCGTAGCGCCGCATGAAATAGCCGAGTAGACCGAAGGCGACGACCACGATCAGATCGGCCGGATCACGATTGACGCTGAAGGCGCCCATCAGAATGAAAATGAACATGATGGGAACCATAAAGCTGTAGCGGACCTCCGCCAGCTTGGCGAGCTGCGCGGCCAACACGAACCCGATCAGCGTACCGACGATTCCCGAGATCCCTTGAAGCCAGACGATACTGTAAATAACCTCCGGGTTCTTCTTCACCATTTCCGGACCCGGTAGGTAACCCCACGCGAGCAATGCGACGATAAACAGCGCAGTAACCACGCCCTGGGGAAAACCCAGGAGCAGCGTGGTGACCAGATCGCCGCCATCCTTGGCGTCGTTGGCGCTCTCCGGAGCGATGACGCCGCGCACATCGCCCTCGCCGAATGTTTGGCGTCCGCCTTTGCAGGTTTGCGCCGCGTGCCCATAGGCGAGCCAATCAACCACCTGCGAGCCGAGACCCGGCACGATTCCGACCCAAACCCCGACAAAGCTACAACGCACGACGAGCCACCATTCGCGCAAAGCATCTTTGGCGCCGTCGAAGAGACTGCCTTTCAGCGGAACCGGCTGCTGCTCGACGCCGAGCTTTGTGAGGGCCAAATCGAGCGCCGACGGGATACCGAACATCGCCAGCGCGATGATGCTGATGGAAATGCCGTCGAGGAGGTATGGAACATCGAAGACGAAACGCATAACGCCGCTTTGCGCCTGCTGGCCCACTGTGGCAAGCAGAAGACCGAAGGCCGCGGCGATGAGTCCTTTCACCGGACGCCGACCCGCGAGCACGGCGACCATGCTCAAGCCCCAGAGCATCACGACGAAAAGCTCCGGCGAACCCATCAGGTAAATCAACGGTCGCGCCGCTGGAATGGCAGCGGCGAGCGTGAAGGTGCCGATCAGACATCCCATGCCCCCTGCCATGAAAGATGCGCCGAGAGCGCGCCGCCCTTCGCCCTTCTTGCCCATCGGATAGCCGTCGAGCACCGTCGCTTGCGAGCCTGATCCGCCGGGAATCCCGAACAAGATCGGCAGGTAAGCGGCGCAGATCGCGCTCACGGAACTCGCGCCGATAAGGAGCGCGATGCCGGTGATCGGCTTCCATTTGATGACAATGGGAAGTGCAATGGCATAAACCAGCGGCATGCCCAAACCCTGAGGTGCCACAGCGGTAAACGTCCCAATGCTGACGCCCAGCAGCATCGCGAATAAAATTTGGAACTCGAGCAAATTCAAAAATCCCTGGGCGGCCGCGCTAAAGAGAGAAATCTCCATGTTAAGTTTTTTGCCTCGTTTGTGTAACCCGCTATGCGCGCGTCGCCTCACAGCGTCGGCAACGGACCGGCACCCGCGAACTTTTTGAAAAGTTCAACTATTTCCGGATCACGAGGCAGCTCGCGTATAGCGCGTTCGTTTTCTTCGGGCAATAGCGGCGTAGGATCTTCACCGACGACTTTTCTGTATTCCTTGACAAAGTCCGGGTCTTTGAAGGCTTTGCGCAATCCCTCTTTGATGATCTCCGCGCGATCTTTGGGTGTGGCGGGCGGGAGAATGAACGGCGAACCGGAGAGCCGGAACAGTCGGAACATGGAGAGCAGCTTGCGCGTGCGCTCGTTCTTCGCAAACGTGTCGACCTCCGGCAGCTTGGAAAATTGCGGATGCTTTTCGCCTTTGGGGATCTCCATGACGATGTGAAAATCGACCAGCGCCTTTTGGACCCATTCGGGATTGCGCGCGTAGAAGTCATCGGAGTTGGTGATCGCGTCGATCTCACCGCGCATCAAGGCCACATCGCGCTCCGGAATCGAATAGCCAGTGACGTATTTGGTATCTTTCAGCCCCAGAATTGCCGCGAAGATCCTGCCAAGCGTGTAATTGGTGTGACCCACGGACTGCGCTCCGATTCGCAGCCCGCTGTAGCCACGCAGTTTTTCCAAATTTCTCAGACCGACATCTCTGCGCGTGACGAACATGTAATGAGTCGCACTGTAGGGCGACCCGATGAAGGGCATCTTGTCGAGATCGTACTGCACGCCTTGCTCACCGAGAATTGCGTTGGCAACCACGCCGCCGCCAACATTTCCGACGTTTAGACCATCGGCGCGCGCCTGCGAGAAGACAAAATTGGCGGCCTTACGTCCGCCGCCACCGTCCATGTATTCGTGCACGAAGCTCGGATTGCCGGGAATATATTTTTGCAGAAAGGGAATCACTGCGCGAACGCGCAGATCGCCCGATCCGCCCGGCGCGCGGCCGTGAATGATCGTGATCGTCTTGCCTTGGTAGAAAGGTGTCTGCGCGAATGCGGTCTGGAATAACAAAAATAGCGAACCGATCAGCACTGCGCCAGCTGATAACCGAACAGATAAAACATGCAGTGTCATCACGAGTCCTCCCGATGGAGAAGTTCAGATCATTCAGACTCAACTGCTGGCGCTCAGTTCATCCTTCAGCTCCGTGCCGGAATATGTCATTTCGAGCAAAGGCGAGAAATCTTTCTTCGTACGCAGCTGAGAATGCAAGATCTCTCACTGGCGTTCGAGATGACAAATTGGCGCGGAGATGAGTTTTCACACAGTCTACCGCTCGAGATGACAAATATAGGCCATTCGTACATTCCACACCTCCTCGGATGCGGAGCAGGATAGTTTAGGCTATCCTCGCGCCGGCAATTTTTTTGGCCCCACCAGTACTTTGAATAGCTCGATCACTTCCGGATCGCGGGGAATTTCTCTGATCGCTTTCTCGTGATTTTCCGGCAGCAGCGGCGTAGGATCGTCGGCTGTAAGTTTTCTATACTCCTTGGCGAATTCGGGATCGCGATAAGTCTTGCGAAAAGCCTCCTGAAGAACCTCGACCCGATCCTTGGATGTGCCGGGCGGAAGAACAAATGGTGTGCCGGCAATACGGAAGGCGCGTTGCAGGGCGATAATTTTGCGCTCTTTATCGTTCCTGGCAAAGCTTTCGATCTCGGGAAGCTTGGCGAAGAAGGGATGTGGATGTTTGTCGCCTTTTGGTGTTTCCATAATCGCGTGAATGTCGGCCAAACCTTTGTCGATCCAGTCGCGATTCCGTGACAAAATCGTATCGGGTCCGGTCGCGCGTGCATCGATTTCGCCCCGTATGAGCGCCGGGTCAAGCTCGGCGCCGCCGAAAGCAGCGATGAACAAAGGATCCTTGAGTCCAATCATGTAGGCGAACAAACGCCCTTCCGTGTAGGTCGAGAATCCGAGCGACTGAGCGCCGATTTTTATACCGCTAGCGGCGCGCAGTTTTTCGATGGTGTTGAAGCCGGCTTCTTTGCGGCTGACAAAAACTGCATGATAGGTGCTGTAGGGAGAGCCCAAGTAGTGGAATTTATCTATGTCGTATAGAACGCCCGATTCGCCAAGGACGGCGAGCGAAACCATGGCGGAGCTAAAATTGCCAATGGTCAACCCGTCAGGACGGGAATTTCTGAAAATGTGATTGGCCGCCTTTCGACTGCCGCCTCCAGGCATGTACTCGCTCACGACGGTCGGGTTGCCGGGGATATATTTTTGCAGGAATGGAAAGAGCGCTCGTACTCTTAAATCTCCCGTACCTCCCGGATCCCGCCCTTGAATGATGGTGACGGTCTTTCCTTGAAAGAATGAGGTTTGGGGAGCAGCGGATCCCGGCAAGAGCGACAAAGCAATTACGACAAAAAACATCGACTTGAAAAACGATAACAACCCCTTGCTTTTCATAACGGCTCCCTCATGAGTATCTCGGTTATAACAACACGACCGGTCGCACCGGTGTTCCAGCCCAATGCGGAATCAATTACCCAAGACCTTTTTCAATCGATCGATGACTTCCGGCGGTTGTGCGGTCACATCCTTGGCCAGCTTTTCCAGTTCTTCGCCGCCGACCGGATCGAATTCATAATTGCGCTTTTTTACTTCAGCGCGGAATTGTTCATCCTGCATCGTCTTCGCGAACGCCTCGCGAAGCATTTTCAGACGGTCGGCTGGCATGCCCGGCGGTCCAAACATCGGCCTTCCCATGTCGTCGGCGCCGAGCAGTACGGTTGCGAGACGGCGCGCTGACTCCGGCGTTTTGTATTGGTCCATGAGCTCGAAAATGGTCGGGGTTTGCGGCAGTCTGGGGTCGCGCTTGCCGCCGCTTTGAAATAGATGATGGACGAAATTTTTTTTGCGCCACGTGTGATAAGGCTCGCGGCCGAAAAACGCTTCGATCGTGAAGGCGCGGCAATGAATCTCGCCGCGTTCGACGCCTAGGTCAATATCCGTTCCGCCCGGATAACCGGTGACAATATTGAATTTCGCCCCGACGGTCTCGTTCAGCAACTTTGGGAAATACGAATCGGGTCCGGTAACGCCGGTTGCGCCGCACTTCGGCGGCTCCTTGGCGGTGCGCACGTCTTCGATGGTTTTATAGGGCGTATCGGAGCGCATATACATCTGGCTGTTGCCGCGCGCGGGAGAACCGATCCAATCGAACTTCGACCAATCGAATTGAATCTCGGACCGGCCGACAAGCTGATTCAGATACAGCGATGGAATAACGGAGCCGATCAGCGTCAATCCGTCCGGCTTTACCTGCGTATAGAGGTAATTCACCGCGACGACGTGACCGGCCCCGGGCATATTCTGCACGACAAAATTTGGATTGCCCGGAATGTGTTTGCTAAGATGTTCGGCGATGAGGCGCGCCCAGAAGTCATAAAGATTTCCCGGCGGCGTGCCGACGATGACCCGAATTGTTTTCCCCTGATAGAACGGGGCTTGAGCGTTAGCGCTAGTGGCCCACAGGAACGAGCAAAGAATCACCAGCAAAGCGTGCTTCATGTTGCGCCTCCTGCAACCGAAAGTCGCCGTCGATGAAATCAGCTCGACGCTAGTCTCGGAACGAGCCGGGCCAACGCTTATCGAAAACCTGGGCTTCGGTCAAGTATCGAAAGAGGAAATGCTGGTCGAAATTAGAGATGCGGCTGCTAACGGTTTACCTCGTGGAGCAAATAATGGCCGCCATCGCTCTTAGAGGTCTGATATTTTCCGGTCAACTCTCTCATGGCGTTGTAAGTCGGCGTGCCGCGGATCTGGGTGTGTGCTTCCACCGTGTCCCAATCGATCATTAGAATCACGCGTCCCGGATCTTCGATGCTGGCGAAAATCTGATTGCGCGTTAGCCGGCATAGCTC
>Ga0310810_10011387_pt1 | contig 10396 bp, 13 predicted proteins | sample NCmetagenome_FD_207641 | JGI IMG/M metagenome (GOLD analysis project Ga0310810, IMG submission 207641) | Soil microbial communities from experimental microcosm in Duke University, North Carolina, United States - NC | ecosystem: Engineered > Artificial ecosystem > Soil microcosm > Unclassified ... | reverse complement strand
CCACCCGCCGAGCTTTGAGCCAAAAGCGCACGCCCGCACTCCTTCCACCCCGCAAGCCCTGCAACTTCTCCGGAGCAGTTCATGCATCTCGACCTGATCAAGGCGGCCGTGCTCGGCATTGTCGAGGGTTTGACGGAATATCTGCCGGTCTCATCGACCGGCCATTTGCTGCTGATGGAACATTTGTTTGGCTGGGGAGACGATGCCTTCGGCAAGTCTTTCGCGATTCTGATTCAGCTCGGTGCGATCCTGGCCCTGCTGACAATTTATTTTGGCCGGCTCTGGCGTCTTGCCATGGCGATGTTCACGCAATGGGAGGCCGCTCGTTTTATCATCGGTATCCTGCTCGCCTTCTTGCCGGCCGCGGTGGTCGGTGCGCTCGCCTATCACATCATCAAATCGTACCTGTTCGACGTGCGGGTCGTATGCTTCTCACTCATCATCGGCGGTTTTGTGTTGCTGTGGGTGGACAGGCTGAAGCTCAACACGCGTTTCCACGATGCGACCGCATTCACCCTGCCGATGTATTTCGGCATCGGGATTATCCAATGTCTCTCGATGGTGCCGGGCGTATCGCGAGCGGGCGCGACCATTGTTGGCGCAATGCTGTTTGGCGCCGACCGCCGCTCTGCCGCGGAATTCTCCTTCTGGCTGGCGATGCCGACCATGGTCGGTGCTTTTGCCTATGAGCTTTATAAGAGCCGGGGAGAAATTGCTGTCGGCAGCAATATCACGGTGACCGCGGTGGGATTCATCTTTTCGTTTATCTTCGGGTGGATCGTGGTGAAGACATTCCTGCAATACGTACAGCGTCACAGCTTCGCGCTGTTTGCATGGTGGCGCATCGCGGTAGGCGCAGCCGGGCTGTTTGCGCTTTATATTCTTTGAGGAATTACGCCACGCGGCTGCGGAACTGGCCGGTCTTGCGGAATCGCCACAGATAAGAAGGCACAATTGCCTCGATTGTCTCCGGCTCGATACCGAGTCCTTGCAAGGTGCGGCCTTCCGCCCTGGCCGCTTCCGACACGACGTTGTCGACGCGCAGCAATTCGACCTGGTCGGGCGTGAGCAACGGCTTCGGCATAAATTGCAGAAGCATGGCGCGCCGCCGAGTTCGTAAATCGTGCCCGGACGCACACTGCCATCGACTGCATCGGCGATGGCGGTCGCGACGTCACCGACGAAAACAGGCTGGAAGCGCGTGAGACCTCCGCCGATAAGCGGCAATGCCGGCGAAATCCTTGCCAGTGCGGCGAAGCGGTTGAAGAAATCATCCTCGGGCCCGAACATGATCGACGGCCGCATGACCGTTGTCGCGGGCTGAGCGGTCAACACCAGCCTTTCGGCGGCGGCCTTGGTCCGCGCATAAGAGCTCGACGAATTCTCGTCAGCGCCGATCGCCGATACATGCACGAACCGCGCGCCATGCGCGTTCGCTGCCAGCGCGACCTGCTCGGCGCCATGGGCGTGGACGGCATCGAAACGCTGGCGGCCCCGTTCAAAAAGGATGCCGACAAGATTGACGAGGACCGCGGCATCGCGGGCGGCGGATTCAACCGAAGCTGCATTCCGCAGATTGGCCTGCACGGCGTGGATCTGGCCGACACGGCCAAGCGGTTGCAGATAGCCGGCGAGTTCGGGCCGGCGCACCGCCACCCGGATCCGGTAGTGGCGCTTGGCAAGAGCCCGCACGACATGGCGGCCGAGAAAGCCCGAGCCGCCGTACACGGTGACCAGGGTGTCGTAAGGACTGCTTGCGGTCATGCCGCTCTCGATTCTTTTGTGCGAATGCCTTGAAACCCGGCAAATACAGGATCAGCAAAGGCCTGTACAGGGGCGCAAAACCCGTTCATTGACAAGGCGGAAGTGGCTCCGTATCTCGTCCCAACCAGCCCAGGTGGCGGAATTGGTAGACGCACTAGTTTCAGGTACTAGCGGTGAAAGCCGTGGAGGTTCGAGTCCTCTCCTGGGCACCAACGCTCCGAGCCTTAGAGGCTAAATGACAATCCGCTTGCACCGTGGCGACCTGCCTGACCTCACCGCCTACAAGGGCGCGGTGGCGATCGATACCGAGGCCATGGGCCTGGATCCAAATCGCGATCGACTTTGCGTCGTGCAACTTTCGCCGGGCGATGGCTCGGCCGACGTTGTGCAAATCGGCGCCGGCCAGCGCAAGGCGCCGAATATCGAACGCCTGCTGGCGGACAAATCGATCATCAAGATATTTCACTTTGCCCGCTTCGATATCGGCCTTCTCGCAAAGACTTTCGGCGTCGTGGCCGCGCCGGTCTACTGCACCAAGATCGCTTCACGCCTCGCTCGGACTTACACCGACAAGCATGGGCTGAAAGATCTCGCGCGCGAAGTCCTTGGGATTGATCTCTCCAAGCAGCAGCAGTTGACGGACTGGGGCGCCGACCAACTGAGCGACGCTCAAGTGGCCTATGCCGCGACGGACGTGCTGCATTTGCATGCCCTGAAAGAGAAGCTCGATGTCATGCTTGCGCGCGAGGAACGCGCGGAACTCGCCGCGGCCTGTTTCCGCTTTTTGCCCGACCGCGCGCGCCTCGATCTGGCCGGCTGGGCGGGCGAGGATATTTTCTCGCATTCGGCGTAACCTGTTGTATTCTGCTGACTATTGGTAAACGAGCCGACGTTTAACTGCCGTGCGGGGGCCATATTCGCGCGACATCGTGCATCCGGGGTGCGGGATGTATTTCAAGATTCGCTTTGAACACAGATGGGTGCCGGACTGGGCATGAGCCGTGTGATGACAGCCAGGACCGACGCTGAGGCGGCGCACGCCTACTGGACGACGAATCGTGGCGATAGCGAGCGCGCGTTTCGAAGAGCCCGTCGTCACAGCCGCGTGGTGCGTATCTTGCGTATCGCCGTCCCGGCCACCGTGTCGCTTTGTCTGCTCATCATGATCCTGATCACTTATCTCAATCCGCTACGCATGCTGGCGAAGCTGCCGATCAACATCGACAATCTTGTTGTCTCGGGCACCAAGGTCACGATGGAGCAACCGCGCCTGTCGGGTTTCACGCGCGACGCGCGTGCCTATGAGTTGACGGCCGATACGGCGGCGCAGGACATGACAAAGCCCGACATGGTCGAGCTGCACAACATCCGCGCCAAGGTGGAAATGCAGGATAAGACAAAGCTGGAGATGAGCGCGGCAACGGGTCTCTATGATGCGAAGGCGGAGACGCTCAAACTCGATCGTGACATTTTGCTCAATTCTTCGACCGGGTATCAGGGACGTCTGAGTGAAGCGCTCGTCGATATCCGCAAAGGCAATGTTGTTTCCGAGCATCCTGTCGAAGTGAGATTGTTGCAGGGCACGCTTAATGCCAACCGACTGGATATCGTCGATTCCGGTGACATCATTCGATTTCACGGCGGCGTTGTCATGGATATGACGTTGAGCCAGCCGGATACGCAGTCCAAGACAGGTGCGCAATGATCGCCAAACGCGCTGCGAGCGTGTCCGCGCTCATGGCGGTATGGCTCATTTTGCCGGGCACCGCCGTACAGGCGCAGACGGCGTCAAAGGGACCGCCGAATGCACTGCAGGGGTTCTCGCAAAACCGGGATCAGCCGGTGCACATCGAGGCCGCGACCCTGGAAGTGCGCGACAAGCAAAAGGAAGCGACCTTCAGCGGTGACGTGCGGGTCAAGCAGGGCGACACAGGCCTGCGTTGCAAATCGCTGGTGGTCTTCTATGAACAGAACGGCGAAGGCGCCGACAAAGGCAAAACCCTTCAGGCGGCCGCGCCGGGGCCTGGCGGGGAGCAACGCATCAAGCGGCTTGAGGCCCGTGGCGGGGTTGTGGTGACGCAGAAGGATCAAACAGCGACCGGCGAACTCGGAATTTTCGATATGAAGACGAACACGGTGACCCTCACCGGAAATCCCGTCGTCATGACTCAGGGACAGAATGTCCTCCGCGGCGGAAAGCTGGTCGTCGATCTCACCAGCGGGGTATCGCGGGTCGAGGGCGGACGCGTGCAGGGACTGATCCTTCCCGGCGGTTCCGGCCCCGATCTCAAGCCGGATGGAGGCGCGCCGCGCCCCATCCCGGTCCGGCCGTTCAATTGAACCGCGTCGCAGGTGCTATCATTCCGCCGCCGCAGGAATCGGCTAGTGTTGCGACTGCGCCGAAGGCAGATGGGTTCATGCGCCGCGAGGTAGCCTAGTGAACATCCTCTCGCTGTTCTGGCGCAAGCCGCCACAAAACCGGCGGGCAATGACCCCGGTCGAAGCTCGCGCTAGGCAAGCTGCGGCGGCAAACATGCGCGCGGATGCTGCGCAGCAGACGCAGGCGGTCTCGAAGAGCCCCCCGGCGGTTGTGCGCCCGCGCCGCGAAGGAGATGGTCATCAGACGACGCGTCACGCCTACCTCGCGGCACACGGTGTGGAGAAGAGTTTCGGCGGCCGCATGGTGGTGAAGGGCGTTACGCTCTACGTGAGACGCGGCGAAGCCGTCGGCCTATTGGGGCCCAACGGAGCCGGCAAGACCACGGTGTTCTATATGATCACCGGACTGATCAATGCCGATCGGGGCCGGATCGAGCTCGATGGCTACGACGTCACGGGATTGCCGATGTACCAGCGCGCCCGGCTTGGCATTGGATACCTGCCGCAGGAGGCCTCGATCTTCCGCGGCCTCAATGTCGAGGACAACATTCGGTCCGTCCTCGAAGTCGTCGAGCCGGACCGCCGCCGCCGGGACACCGATCTCAACGCATTGCTTGAGGAGTTCAACATTGCGCGCTTGCGCAAAACGCCCACGATTGCGCTGTCGGGCGGGGAGCGGCGCCGCGTCGAAATCGCGCGCGCCCTTGCCACTCGTCCGAGCTACATGCTGCTTGACGAGCCTTTCGCCGGAATTGACCCGATAGCCGTTGGCGACATCCAGGCGCTCGTTCGTCATCTGACGAATCGGGGCATCGGCGTGCTCATCACCGACCATAATGTGCGCGAAACCCTGGGCCTGACGGATCGCGCCTACATTATCTATTCCGGCGAGGTTTTGATGGAAGGCCGCGCCGACGACATCGTGAATAATCCCGACGTGCGCCGGCTTTATCTTGGTGAGGAATTCCGGCTTTAAATCCGCCGCGGTCAAAAGTTAACGCGCACAATTAATGTGCAACGCCTGCACACGAAATCACATATCGCTGCTGCGACTCAGCTGATATAAACAAGCAAGAATCGGACCAGACTATCGGACCAGATTCTTGCCGGGATTCCGAAGCATGGCGTTGTCGCAACGATTGGAATTTTGCCAGACGCAAGCGCTGGTGATGACGCCGCAGCTGATGCAGGCGATCAAGCTGCTGCAGCTCTCCAGTCTTGATTTGGCGGCCTACGTGGAAGGCGAGCTGGAGCGAAATCCCTTGCTCGAACGCGCAGGCGAAGACGACGCCACGCCGGCCGAGACAGCAAGCGGGGCCGCCGCGAACGACGAAGAAGCCCCTGCAACATCGGATTGGATCGATGCCGACCTCGAGACAAGCCGGCAATCGATCGAGCAGGGCTTAGGCACCGAACTCGAAAATGTTTTTCCCGACGATGCGGGAGAAAAGAATTCAACGCCGCCTGACACGCAGCCTGCCCTTTCGGAATGGTCCGGCGTCGGGCAAGCGAGTACCCAGGACTACAACCTCGAAGCCTTTGCATCTGCCGAGGTCACCCTGGCAGATCATCTTGCCGAACAGATGACGCTTGCGATTTCCAATCCGGCGGGCCGCATGATCGGCCAATATCTCATCGATATGGTGGACGAAGCCGGCTACCTGACCGGCGACCTCGAAACCGTTGCGGACAAGCTTGGCGCACGTCTCAGTGACGTCGAACTCGTGCTCGCCGTACTGCAGACATTCGATCCGGCGGGCGTATGCGCGCGCAATCTGACCGAGTGCCTCGCCATACAGCTCAAGGACCGTGACCGCTACGACCCGGCGATGCAAGTTCTGGTCGCGCATCTTGATCTTGTCGCCAAACGCGATCTCGCCGGATTGCGGCGCCTTTGCGGTGTCGGCGACGAGGATCTCGCGGACATGATCGCGGAGATCCGCGCGGCGCCGGACGGAACATGGCAGGTGGAACTCAATTCCGACACGCTGCCTAAAGTGCTTCTCAATCAGCGTTATTACACCAGGGTATCGAAAACGACGCGCAGCGATAAAGAAAAGGCATACATCGCCGACTGTTTCCAAACCGCGACCTGGCTCGTGCGCGCCCTCGATCAGCGAGCAAAGACCATTCTCAAGGTGTCAGGCGAGATTGTGCGCCAGCAAGACGGATTCTTCGCGCAAGGCGTGCAGCATTTGCGCCCGCTCAATCTCAAGACAGTCGCCGACGCGATCGGAATGCACGAATCGACGGTATCACGCGTCACGGCCAATAAATATATGGCCACCAATCGCGGAATATTCGAACTGAAATATTTCTTTACCTCGGCGATCGCTGCTGCCGACGGCGGCGAGGCCCATTCGGCCGAAGCCGTACGCCACCGCATTCGTCAATTGATCGACGATGAAAGTGCGGGCGACGTGTTATCGGACGACACGATCGTTGATAAGCTGCGCGACGCCGGCATCGAAATCGCGCGGCGCACCGTTGCCAAATACCGCGAGGCAATGCGCATTCCCTCTTCAGTACAACGCCGCCGCGAAAAGCACGCCACCGGCACCTGAACTCCCGCGATTTGGGCTATTGACCTTCGAAGCTTTTTCACGCTGAATTTTGAGACCGGACGGACCAACGATCGCGTCGATCTCATTATCACGCGATCCAATGGAGACGAGCAATGCCTTTGCGGGTCTCGGGCCGAAACATCAGTATCGGCGTATCGCTTCAACGGAAAATCACTGATCGGGTCGAGGAGGCTACATCCAAATATTTTCGCGGTGGCTACTCGGGTCATGCGACGGTAGGTAGGGATGGTTTTCGTTTCCGAACGGAATGCGTTCTTCATCTTGACTCCGGTGCGTTGCTTGAAGCCGAAGGCTTGGCTCCGGATGCATATGACAGTGCCGAGCAGGCCGCGATCCGCATTGAAAAACGCCTGCGACGCTACAAGCGCCGCCGGAAAGACCATCAGGCCCGTCGTGGCGGCTGAATCGGCGTGAAAAAGCGAGAAAGCTTTGGAAATACGTGCCGCGTTCGGGCATTGACGCGGAGGCGGCCCCCACTTATGGTCCGCCGCCTTCAACACCCCATTTGCAACTCGGCGCCATTACCTTCGATCATTGGTCATGTCCATGACGCTTACCGACCTCGTCGCGCCGAACGCCGTCATTGCGGCTCTCAAGGTTAACGGCAAGAAGCAGGCGATCCAGGAACTCGCCGCGCGTGCTGCCGAACTGACCGGGCAGAGCGAGAAGGCAATTCTGGAAATTCTTCTCCAGCGCGAGAAACTCGGCTCGACCGCCGTCGGAAACGGCGTTGCGATTCCGCACGGGAAAATGCCGAAGCTCGGCCGCCTGTTCGGCTTGTTTGCGAGGCTGCAGCGGCCGATCGATTTCGAGGCGCTCGACAATCAGCCTGTCGATCTGATCTTTCTTTTGCTGGCGCCGGAGGCGGCGGGAGCCGATCATCTCAAGGCGCTGGCGCGCGTGGCGCGGCAATTGCGCGATCCGGAAATCGCACGGCGGCTGCGCGATTCAAGCGATGCTGACGCTCTCTATGCCGTGCTCTCTATGCCGCCGGCAAGCACCGCGGCATAGCTCGCCATATCACCGACAGGAATTCGTCATGAGTTCGTGATGGCCGGGCCTTGCCGGCATTTTGCCGTCTCGACGCGTTTTGGAAACGCGAATGCCCGGCACAAGGCCGGGCATTTGCTATTCACTTCCACTACTCACTTGCGCATCACTTGCGCATCAGTTGCGCGGCGGTGCCGCGTGTTGCGTTAATGCACGCTCACCGGCTCCAGCTCCTGGCTCCAGGCATTGGCGAGCGCGGCTTCGCGCGTATCGGTCAGCATGATCGGCGTGCCGTCGGCCGCATGCAGTGAGAAAAGCTTCACACCGGGCGCAATCTTAGGCGCCTGCGGGAACAGGTTGGCGACGTCTTCCGAACGAATCGTCTTGACGTAAGCGAGCCGGCCGTCGCCGAGCTGCGCCAGTGCCTCCTGAGTGATAACCGGATTAGTCGTATTCGGTTCAATGTGTTTGTCGTTGGTCATGGCCCTCGACTCCTTTCTGATTCAACGCTTGACGCGGTCGAGTCCTGCTTCACGAGTCTGTCATTCCTGCTCATTGATCGAGATGGTTTTCACGATCCGTTCCGGCTGCGGCCGGATAAGATCGATCGACAACAGTCCATTTTTCAAATCCGCACCCAATACTTCCATTCCGTCGCAAAGCACGAAAGTTCGCTGGAACTGCCGCGCGGCAATGCCGCGGTGGAGGTATTGGCGCGTTTTGTCGTCCTGTTGCCGCCCGCGGATCACCAGCTGGCTCTCCTCGATGCAGACATCGAGCTGATCGCGGGTGAAGCCTGCAACGGCGAGCGTTATGCGCAACCGCTCCGGATTTTGTCCGTCGCGCGGCAGGCGCTCGATATTGTAGGGCGGGTAGCCATCGGCCCCCTTGGCAACGCGATCGAGCACGCGCTCGATTTCATCGAAGCCCAGGAGGAACGGGCTGGATAGGGACGGAACTCGCGACATTGGTCTCAAAGCCCTCGCTTGAAGCGACTTTGACGGGGCCCCTTTCAGGCACCCCAACAACCTGCCGGCGACTGCCGGAAGATCCCCCCTAATATGGGCGGGGCGGGTTAAAGGTTCAAGAACAGGGAGAAATTGCCTTTACTGCCGATATATTCGATGTTTCAAACGGATTTTCATGAACACCCAGCCCCAAGTTCCGCATCTTACAATCCAAGCGATCCGTGCGACCCCGGTCGAAGTTCCCCTCAATTTTGTTCTAGGCACTAGCGCCACCGCCGTCCGCAAAGCGCCGCTTGTGCTCGTCGATGTGGAAACGGAGGAGGGGGCGACCGGCCGCAGTTATCTTTTCTGCTATCTGCCGGCGGCGGCGCCTGCGGTCATCAGCCTGCTGGGTGAAGTCGAGCGAGTGGCAAAGGGCGAAGCCGTCCTGCCCGCTCAACTATGGGCCAAGCTTGCGCGACGTTTCACGTTGATCGGCGTGCAGGGCATCGTGCGCATGGCAATGTCAGGCTTCGATGCCGCCTGCTGGGATGCGCTTGCATTGGCCGCGGGCATGCCGCTCGCCACCTTCATCGGCGCCACGCCGCGCCGGATTCCGGCCTACAACAGTTGCGGCCTGGGATTGATGGACGACCTCGCTGCACTTGGCGATGAGGCCGAGAAACTGCTTGCCGGCGGCTTTCGTGCAATCAAGCTCAGGTTAGGCTATCCGACATTGCAAGCCGACATTGCCGCCGTCCACGCCGTGCGCAAGCGAATCGGCGATGGCGTGGCGCTGATGGTCGACTACAATCAAGCGCTCGCGCTTGAAGATGCGCTGCTGCGCGGACGCGCGCTCGACGCCGAAAATATCTATTGGCTGGAAGAGCCGATTCGCCACGACGATTATTCCGGCGCGGCGAAGCTCGCGCGCGAACTCAGCGTCCCGATCCAGATTGGAGAGAATTTTTCGTTGCCCGAGGCGATGACCGTTGCAATCGAACAAGGCGCGGCTGATTACGTCATGCCGGATCTCGAACGCATCGGCGGTGTTACCGGCTGGCGGCGTGCCGCCGAGATCGCTCGATCGCACCAGATAAAAATGTCTTCCCATCTATTTCCCGAGGTAAGCGCGCATCTGCTTTCGGCGACGCCGACCTGTCATTTTCTCGAATATGTCGACTGGGCCAATGTCCTGCTCGAAGAGCCGCTCGCGATCGACGACGGTCATGCGATCCCGGCCGCACGCGCGGGCAACGGCATGGTCTGGGATAAGAAAGCGGTCGAGCACTATCGCATGCGCTGAACTAGCGAAGCGGCAGCTTGAACAGCTTGATCGCATTGCTGCGGCCGATTTTGACGCGGTCGGCCTCGCTGATATCGGCCTTGTCGAACCACTGCGCGCCTTCACCGACGTCCTCGAACGGCCAGTCGACCGAAAACATCACGCGGTCGGCCCCGATCACGGCCATGGCATTGACCATTGCCGGGGTGTCGAAATTGCCTGACGTCGTGAGATGGAAGTGCTTGCGGAAGTAGTGCGCCACGCCCTGCTTGGCCGCGTATTTATGCGGCGCCTTCATCCAGCCGTTGCGATTGTCGATGCGCCAGAGATAGACGGGAATGCCTTCGCCGATATGGCCGAGCACGATTTTCAATTTCGGGCATTCGTCGAACAGGCCGCTGCCGATCAAACGCAGGCCGTGCACGGCGGTCTCTGCCGCAAAGGCC
>Ga0310810_10011385_pt1 | contig 10397 bp, 13 predicted proteins | sample NCmetagenome_FD_207641 | JGI IMG/M metagenome (GOLD analysis project Ga0310810, IMG submission 207641) | Soil microbial communities from experimental microcosm in Duke University, North Carolina, United States - NC | ecosystem: Engineered > Artificial ecosystem > Soil microcosm > Unclassified ... | reverse complement strand
AGAAACATGGCCTTTCCGCTAGAGACATCGAAAGCATCTTCCAAGGCCCCGTATCTGTATTTCCTGATCCTGAACATTCCGGCGAGGAAGAACGCTTCATCGGCATCGGCAAAACCGAGAAACACCACAGCGTCTTTGTTGTCTTCACGTTAAGGAGAAAAGACGACGTCGTCTTGATCCGTCCAATCAGCGCGCGGTTCATGCACAAGAAAGAAATCGATTACTATGAAAAAGAAACTTCCAAGACTGAGAAGCGACGCGGAGGCTGAGGCCTTCGTCGACGAAGCCGACTTGACGGAGTTTGACCTCTCGGGAATGCGCGAGCTTCGGTTCGAGCTTGGCCCGAAGACGGAACGCGTCAATATGCGCCTACCTAAATCATTGCTCGATGCTGTGAAAGCGCAAGCCGCAAGACAGCAGATTCCGTATCAGCGCTTCATCCGCGCGGTCCTTGAACGCGCGGTAGCGCGCCAAGACCGGTCCAAGTAAGCTTCGGAGAGAGACTCTATCGCGACAGCAAGAAGACAGCCTGCTCGCCGAATAGGTTCTGCATGAAAAGCGGCATAGAGACGCCCATCTTGCTACCATAGGCGTTGAGCGCGTGTGCACGCTCGACCTTCGCGCCCACGTCTTTGCAGAGATCGAGGAAGTCCTTGATGGTGCAGAGATGGATGTTCGGCGTGTCGTACCAGCGGTCGGGTAGATTGTCGGTCGTGGGCATCTTGCCGTTGAACATCAGCCCGGTGCGCACGCGCCAATGCCCGAAATTGGGGAAGGACACAACCGCGCGCCTGCCGATCCTGAGCAGCTGCTTCAGCACGTCGCGCGGAGAGTAGGTCGCCTGAATGGTCTGGGACAGGATCGCGTAGTCGAAGGCAAGGTCGGGGTAGTAGACGAGGTCGGTGTCGGCGTCGCCCTGGATCACCGCAAGCCCTTGCGCCACGCAGGAGTTCACGCCGGCCTGGGAGAGCTCGATGCCGCGCCCGTCAACGCCACGTTTCTCTGCGAGAAGGCGGAGCAGTGTGCCATCGCCACAGCCGACGTCGAGCACGCGCGTACCAGGCGTCACCATCTCGGCGATGAGCAGAAGGTCTACGCGGCTCGTATCCGAAGCGCGCATGGTATGCGGAGGCACGTTTAGGTTCATGCCACGATCCCCCGCTTGCGCGCCGCCGCGCCCAGGAAGCCGCGAATGGTATCGAACAACTCCGGCTCGTGCAGCAGGAAGGCGTCGTGGCCCTTGTCAGACTTGATCTCGACGAAGCTCACTTTGGCCGCAACGGCGTTCAGAGCGTGCACGATCTCGCGGCTCTCCTCGGTCGGAAACAGCCAGTCCGACGTGAACGAGACGAGACAGAAGCGCGTCTTGGTGCCGCGGAAGGCGTTGGCGAGCACGCCGTCATGATCCGCAGCGATGTCGAAATAGTCCATGGCGCGTGTGATGTAGAGATACGAGTTGGCGTCGAAGCGATCGACGAAAGAGAGGCCTTGATGGCGCAGGTAGCTTTCCACCTGAAAATCGGCGTCGAAGCCAAAGGTGATCTTGTCGCGGTCCTGGAGGTTGCGCCCGAATTTGTGATGCAGCGCCGCGTCTGAGAGATAGGTGATGTGCGCGGCCATGCGCGCGACCGCGAGCCCTTTGCGCGGGCTCTTGCCCTCTTCGAGATAACGGCCCTGGCACCAATCGGGATCGGCCATCACGGCTTGGCGGCCGACCTCGTGGAAAGCGATGTTCTGCGACGAATGCCGCGCCGAACAGGCGATCGGCACGGCGGAAAACACCCGGTCCTTGTAGCTCGCCGCCCATTCGAGCACCTGCATGCCGCCCATCGAGCCGCCAAGCACGCAGAGCAACTCGGGGATGCCGAGATGGTCCAGCAGTCGCGCTTGCGCGCGGACCATGTCGCGCACGGTGATGACTGGGAAGTCGAGACCAAACGAGCTGCCTGTGGCAGGGTTGGTCGAGCTCGGCCCGGTCGAGCCCATGCAGCCGCCGAGGACATTGGCGCACAGCACGAAATAGCGGTTGGTGTCGATCGGCTTGCCCGGGCCGACCATGGTCTCCCACCAGCCCGGCTTGCCGGTGACCGGATGGAGGTTTGCAACATGCTGGTCGCCGGTCAGCGCATGGCAGACGAGCACGAGGTTCGACTTGGCGGCATTAAGCTCGCCATAAGTCTGATAGGCGATAGAAAACTGCGCGAGCTCGCTCCCGCAGTCGAGCGGCAGCTTCTCGTTGAAATGAACGATATGGCTTTGCGGATTGGCGATCTGCGCCAACCGCACCGAACTGTCGGTGATGGACTGCGCCGTCGGGGTCTCGCTCATGTCACTTCAGCCCGCTCGGGGTCACTCCCCGCCAAACCTCTATTTACACAATTCGGCGTTAGCTAGGAGCTTACCGCCGAAAGTCAATCTTTTCTTTGCCTTGGCGCAAGGATTGGGCCTATGAGAGGCCGCCTGCAACGAGGAGTGAGACAGATGGCCGCCGCCAAGCGGGGCCCAACCCCCCGTCCCGGCGTTCTCGACATCGCGCCCTACGTGCCGGGCACGAGCGCGCTCGCCGGCGCACGCCCGGTCATTAAGCTCTCCTCGAACGAGACTCCATTCGGGCCGAGCCCGCGTGCGATCGAGGCTTACCTCGCGGCTGCCAGCTCCTTGTCGCGTTACCCCGACGGGTCAGCCCGCGCGCTGCGGGAGGCGATCGGCAAGATGTATGGGCTCGATCCCGGCCATATCGTCTGCGGCGCAGGTTCCGACGAGCTCTTGAACTTGCTGGCAGGCGCCTATCTCGGGCCAGGCGATGAGGCGATCTATAGCGAGCACGGTTTCCTGGTCTACAAGATCGCGATCCTGGCGCGCGGCGCCACGCCCGTCGTTGCACGCGAGATCGACCTCACCGCAAACGTCGACGCCATCCTTGCGCGCCTAACGGACAAGACGCGGGTGGTGTTTATCGCCAACCCTAACAACCCGACCGGGACCTACATCCCGTTTGATGAGGTGAAGCGGCTGCGCGCCGGCTTGCCCGACCACGTGCTGCTCGTGCTGGACGCGGCCTATGCAGAGTATGTGCGTCGTAATGACTACGAGGCAGGCATCGAACTCGTCGCCACTACGCAGAATACGGTGATGACGCGCACCTTCTCCAAGATCTATGGGCTCGCCTATTTGCGCATCGGCTGGGCCTATTGCCCAGCGGAAGTCGCCGACGTGCTGAATCGCATCAGAGGTCCTTTCAATGTCTCAGGCCCTGCCATCGCCGCAGGCGTCGCGGCCTTGCAGGATCAGGCCTGGGTGCAGCGCGCGGTCGAACACAACGAGACATGGCGCTCGCGCATGGCCGATTCGCTCTCGGCCATCGGTCTCGGCGTGACGCCGAGCGCCGCGAACTTTCTGCTGCTGCATTTCAAAAAAGGCAATGGCAAGTCGGCACCGGAGGCTGACAAGTTCCTGCACGAAAAGCGCATCATCTTGCGACGCGTGACTGAATACGGCTTCTCCGATGCGCTCCGCATGACCATCGGCACTGAGGAGGAGAACCGCGCCGTGATTGACGCCCTCACCTCCTTCATGGGCGCTAACGGCTCGTCTCGCCGATGAGCGAACCCCTTTTTGACCGCCTCGCCATCATCGGGACTGGCCTGATCGGCTCGTCCATCGCGCGCGCAGCGCGGGCGCAAGGCGCCGTGCGCACGATCGTTGCCACCTCGCATTCGGCAAAGACGCGGAAGCGCATCAAAGAGCTTGGCATCGCCGATGAGGTCGCGGACACCAATGCCGAAGCGGTGAAGGGCGCCGACCTCGTCATCGTGTGCGTTCCAGTCGGAGTCTGCGGTGACGTGGCCAAGGAAATCGGCCCGCATCTCAGGCCCGGCGCGACGGTTACCGATGTGGGTTCGGTCAAGGGCTCAATCGTGCGCGACATGGGCCCGCATCTGCCGAAGACCGTCAATTTCGTGCCGGCCCATCCAGTCGCGGGCACCGAGCATTCGGGTCCCGATGCAGGCTTCGCCGAGCTGTTCGAGGGTCGCTGGTGCATCCTGACGCCGCCTGAAGGCACCGATCCTAGGGCAGTCGAGAAGCTCGCAGCGTTCTGGCGCCTGCTCGACGCCAATGTCGAAGTGATGACGCCAGACCACCACGACCTCGTGCTCGCCATCACCAGCCATCTTCCGCATCTGATCGCCTACACCATCGTCGGTACCGCCGATGAATTGCAGGCGGTAACGCGGTCGGAGGTGCTGAAATTTTCCGCCGGCGGCTTCCGCGATTTCACCCGCATTGCCGCCTCGGATCCAACTATGTGGCGCGACATCTTCCTCGCCAACAAGGACGGCGTGCTCGAGATGCTCGGCCGCTTCAACGAGGACGTTGCGGCGCTGACCAAGGCAATCAGGAAGGGCGACGGCGAGGCGTTGTTCGAGCATTTCACCCGCACCCGCGCCATACGCCGCGGCATCATCGAAGCTGGGCAAGACACGCCCGCCCCCGATTTCGGGCGTCCCCACGGGCATGACGACTGACGCGAGACATGGGTGAGCTGTGGGTGTTCGGCTATGGCTCCTTGATGTGGCGGCCTGGATTCCCGGTCGCAGCCGCGGCGCCAGGCCTGCTAAAAGGCGCGCACCGCTCACTCTGCGTCATTTCCATCTTCCACCGCGGCACCCACGAGCAGCCCGGGCTTGTGCTCGGGCTTGACCGCGGCGGGGCCTGCCGTGGCACGGTCTACCGGGTTGCGCCGGGAGCAGAAGAGGAGACTGTCGCTTATTTGCGCGAGCGCGAGCAGGTCACCGACGTCTATGTCGAAGCTTACCGGCCTGTGCGCGTACTCGACGGCTCGGGTATCACTGTGAAGGCGCTGACCTACCTTGTCGACCATAACCACGAGCAATATGCCGGCGTCCTTTCGCTGGAAGAGCAATTCCGCATGGTCAGCGGCGGCAAAGGCCAGTCGGGCGAGAACGCGGAATATGTGCTGAACACCGTGCAGCACTTGGAGGAGGCGGGCGTCCACGACGCCCTGCTTGCCGCGCTTGCCGCCCGACTCAGGGCGACCGTAACCAGGAGCTAGGTGGGGCCGCGCGTACCGTATTCGCGGCGCGCGGCGTTGACCGTGACGGCAAAGGCCGCGATCACATCAACCAGCGACATCAAGGTCAGCAGGAAGAAGGTCGAGGTCGCGGTCTTGTCCCAGATCAGGAACAGGATCAAACATGCGGCGAATACCATCATCGAAAGCGCATTCTCGGTGATGGAGGCGCCGCCGCCGCGCGCAGCTTTCAGAAGCTCGAAGAAGAGGAATCCGAGGGCCACGGCGAGCAGGATGGGACCCAAGCCGAGCTGCCATACGCCGCCGGAGGGCAGCGGGATGGAGAAGCGGGGAATGTCGAAATCGGCGCCCGCCCCGGCAAAGGCGACATAGGCGAGGAGCGGAATGACGAGGAGCGGCACAGCTGACAGCCAGCTCCGCCGCTCGCGCCGTCTTACCGGTTTTTCCTCAGGCGCGGTCTCCGTCATGACTTCCGACCGCCTCCTTAAGACGAGCCGTTCAGCGTCGAGACCGGGCTTTAAGCCTCTTCCTTGACTTTGAGCACCTGCTTGCCGCGATAGCGGCCAGACTTCAGGTCGATGTGGTGCGGGCGGCGGAGCTCGCCCGACTCCTTGTCCTCGACATAGGCAGGCGAGGACAGCGCGTCGTGACTTCGCCGGTTGCCGCGCTTCATGCGCGAGACTTTGCGTTTAGGTACAGCCATGATTGAAACCCTGTGGGGCCTGGCGATCCTCGCCAAGCTTCGTCGCGCCCTTATAGTGGCAATGATCCGTACTGGCCAGAGGGTGAAGGCGGCAAAATCGCGGGCGTTATCGCGCGGGCAAGAGGCAAGACGCCCGATGCGCGATGATCGGCATGCGGGCATTGACAGCGCCGGCAATGGCAAGTAGCCGCCGGGTCGGCTTAGCGGGATTGCGCACGCGCGGATTGGGCAGCGACACGGCGAGCAGAAGGGCCTCACGGCGGGTCAGGTCTGCCGCGCTCTTGTGGAAATAGTACCGGCTTGCAGCCTCGGCGCCGAAGATGCCCGGCCCCCATTGGGCGACGTTGAGATAGACCTCCATCATGCGCTGCTTGGGCCAAATGAAGGACATGATGTAGGCAAGCGGCATCTCGATCAGCTTCCTGAAATAGCTCCGGCTATTCCAGAGATAGAGGTTCTTCGCCACCTGCATGGGAATGGTGCTCGCGCCGCGAAAATCGGCGAGCCCGTCGCCCTCTTTGATCGCATCTCTGACCGCGCCCCAATCCACGCCCCAATGCAGGCAGAAGCGGCCGTCCTCGCTTGCGATTACCGCGAGCGGCAGGTTGGGCGAGATGTCTTGGAGAGGTACCCATTCGCGGCGGAGCGTATGGCCCCGAAGCTTCTCCACCACCATCACTGGCGTGAACGGCGGGTTGATGAAACGGAAGGCGACAATGGAAAGGAGGAGAAGGGCGGCAAGGCAGCCGAGGAATAGGAGAATCCGCCTCGTCAATGAAGGCTTCACGCGTCTCTTGCTGCGCTTCCGCGGGCGCTCGGCTGAGACTGCTTCAATCACCATGGCCTCGGGTTTTATCGCCTGATTGCTGCGTCGAGCAACGCCGTATTAGGGTCGTTTTTACGGGTACTTTGCGGCAAACAGCCGCCTCTTCTATTTCTTTCCCTAACATGGCTTTCTTAAGTGAGCTGGAACGTGTCGGAAGGCTCGTCGAGGGGCGGCTCGCTGAGCTGCTCACTGCCGACCGCGCCCGAGATGCCGGCGATGACAGGCTCGCCGAGGCGATGCGTTACGCGGCGCTTGGCGGCGGCAAGCGCCTTAGGCCGTTCCTCCTCATCTCCTCCGCGCGCCTGTTCGGCGTGAGCGAGGCGGACGCGCTCGATCCTGCCTGCGCGCTCGAATGCATCCATTGCTACTCGCTGGTGCATGACGACCTGCCGGCCATGGACGACGATGCGCTTCGCCGCGGGCGTCCCACGGCCCACATCGCCTTCGACGAGGCGACCGCGATCCTTGCCGGCGATGCGTTACTGACGCTTGCTTTCGAGATCGTGAGCGACCCCCGTCACGGCGCGGACCCTGAAGTTCGCGCCGAGCTTGTCTTGCTGCTTGCCAAGGCCGCCGGCTGGCAGGGCATGGTGCTCGGCCAGGCGCTCGATCTCGCCGCCGAGCGCGGTGGCTTCGGCAAGACGGAGATCGCCGGGATGCAGGCGCTCAAGACCGGCGCGTTGTTCCGCTTCGCCTGCGAGGCCGGCGCTGTGCTTGGCTGCGCCAGTGCGGCAGAGCGAGCAGCGCTACTTGCCTACGCCTCAGCCTTCGGCCAGGCCTTCCAGCTAGCGGACGATCTCCTCGATGCGGAGGGCGAAGCCAAGGCGCTCGGCAAGGCCGTCGCCAAGGACGCGGGCCGCGGCAAGGCCACTCTCGTTGCCCTGCTCGGCATCAAAGCGGCGAAGGAGCGGCTCAGCGCGCTCGTCGCAGAGGCCGAAGCGGCCCTTGCGCCCTTCGACGAGCGCGCTATCACCTTGATCGAGACAGCGCGATTTGTCGCAAGCCGGAAGAGCTGAGGCAGGGATGGCACCGCGCGGGAAAAGCACCAAGACAGCGCCGCCGCAGCGACAGGCCTGGACTTGGCTCGCAAAACAGGCTCGCGCGCAGATCCGCTTCCTGATTGCGCTCGCTGTCGGGCTAGCGGTCGGATTCACCATCCCGATCGAGGAAACCATCCCCCGTATTCTTGCCGGCTGGAACGCGGGCGGTTGGCTCTATCTGCTGCTGGTCGGCATCAAGATGTGGCGGGCCGAGGTCGACGGCATCAAACGAGAGGCGGCGATCGAGCGGGGGAGCCGCATCGCCGTGCTCATCGCTGTCACCTTGGGCTCGCTCTTCACCCTGCTTGCGCTGCTCGCACAAATTGGGGCGTTGAAGAGCGAGCACGGGCTCGACCGAACCATAAGCGCGGTGTGCTCGATCTCCACCATCTTGCTCTCTTGGCTCCTCATCCATACGGTGTTTTCGCTCTATTACGCGCACGAGTTCCACAGCGAGAGCCGCGGCGGGGTGCGCGGGACAGGCGGCGGGCTGGAGTTCCCCGGCGACCCCACGCCCGACTATATCGACTTCCTCTATTTCTCCTTCGTGGTGGGAACCACGGCGCAGACCTCCGACGTCGCCGTCACCTCGCACGCCATGCGGGGCGTGGTGATGCTGCACGGCATCTTGTCGTTCTTCTTCAATACCGGCGTAATTGCGCTCGCCGTCAATATGGTCTTGCAGCTCGTTCAGGGTTGAGCCGGCCTCTACGAGCCGCAGGTCTTTGCTGGGGCTGGCTGCAAGAGGAACAGCGCGTGCTCGGGATTGTCAGGCGAAAGCATGACGAAGGCGTCGAGATCCACTCCCGGAACGAGCGCCAGGTGATCACCGCCGCGAAGCGCGATCTTCATGTTCTTCGCGGCAGGCTCTAGCGAGAACTGCCCGAGATAGAAGCCATCGGTCACGCAAGCGAGGTTGCCATTCGCCTCATTACAGCGCGCGCCGTCGAGGTTGGTATAGGTGTCGCCACCGTTCCTCATCTTGGCGGTGATGGTGGCGAGATACTTGCCGGGGTCCTTGTCGCCAGAGGGTTCGCGCTCGCTGATCGAGAGCGTAAGCTGGGTGACCTCCTGGCCAGGGTGCTTGGCGAGATGGGCGGCTTCATAGACGCGGGCCCAGCAGCCGAGCCAAGGATCGGTCGCTGCTTCCTCGGTATCTTGGGCGTGCCCTGTGGGGCAGGCGAACAGAAGCGCGACGAGCGCAAGAAACGCTGAACGCATCCCCTCCCCCTACTCCGCTGCGCTCCGCCCGATGGCGCCCTGCCCGAAGCGCCGCTCGATATAGTCGAGCACCATCTGCTTGAAGTCCGCCGCGGCACCCGGCCCGCGGAGCGTCGCAACCTTCTTGCCGTCGATGAACACGGGCGCAGCAGGCGCCTCGCCGGTGCCCGGCAGAGAGATGCCGATATCGGCGTGCTTCGATTCGCCAGGCCCGTTGACGATACAGCCCATCACCGCGACGTTGAGCGTCTCGACGCCCGGATAGCGGCGCTTCCACTCCGGCATCTCGTCGCGGATGAAGTCCTGGATGTCGCGGGCGAGCTCCTGGAAGGTGGTCGACGTGGTGCGCCCGCAACCCGGGCAAGCCGCGACCAGAGGCACGAAGCTCCTGAATCCCATGCTCTGAAGCAGCTCCTGCGCGACCTTCACCTCGAGCGTGCGGTCGCCGCCAGGCTCGGGGGTGAGCGAGATGCGGATCGTGTCGCCGATCCCCTGCTGGAGCAGCACGCCGAGCGCGGCGGAGGAGGCGACGATGCCCTTAGAGCCCATGCCGGCCTCGGTCAGGCCGAGATGGAGCGCAAGGTCGGAGCGGTCGGCAAGCATGGAATAGACGGCGATCAGATCCTGCACGGCGCTGACCTTGGCCGAGAGCACGATCTTGTCGGCGCCCATTCCCAGCTCCGTGGCGCGAGCGGCGCTGAGCAGCGCCGACTGCACGATTGCCTCATGGATGACCTCGCGCGCGTCCTTCGGCTCGAGCAGGTTCGCATTCTGGTCCATGAGCCGGGTGAGAAGGTCCTGATCGAGGCTGCCCCAGTTCACGCCGATGCGCACAGCCTTGCCGTGCTTCAGCGCAATCTCGATGATCTCGGCGAATTGTCTATCGCGCTTGTCCTTGAAGCCGACATTGCCGGGATTGATGCGGTATTTGGCGAGAGCCTCGGCACAGGCCGGATGCTCGGCGAGAAGCGTGTGGCCGTTATAGTGGAAGTCGCCGATCAGCGGTGCCTCCACCCCGAGAATATCGAGGCGCTCGCGGATGTGAGGCACGGCAGCCGCGGCCTCGGCTCGGTCAACGGTGATGCGCACCAGCTCAGAGCCGATGCGGGCGAGCGCCGCGACCTGTTTCGTCGTTGCCTCGACATCGGCCGTGTCGGTGTTGGTCATCGACTGCACGGCGATGGGAGCATCGCCGCCAATCGTGACTTGGCCGATCCTGACCGAAATGGTGCGCCGGCGCGCTGACTGGTTCATGAGGCTAACGACACGTCATATTTGTGGTTGCTACACAAATCTCAAAATCGCGGTACACCTAGGACTTAGGGGGAATCGTATCGATGCCTGCTAACGGAGTTGCTAACAAGGTTCTTTCCCCGCGGATAGTAGCACGGAAGACCACCTCAACGCCGCCCGTTCAGCATAACCCCGGGGCGCTTGCCGTTGGTGAACTGCACGCCCGCCTTCTCCAGCGCCTTCCTTATAGCTGCCAGGGTTTCAGGCTTCCCGTGCGATTTGCCACGCTCGATCGCGTGAACGGTATTGAAGTGAACTTTG
>Ga0310810_10011384_pt1 | contig 10397 bp, 4 predicted proteins | sample NCmetagenome_FD_207641 | JGI IMG/M metagenome (GOLD analysis project Ga0310810, IMG submission 207641) | Soil microbial communities from experimental microcosm in Duke University, North Carolina, United States - NC | ecosystem: Engineered > Artificial ecosystem > Soil microcosm > Unclassified ... | reverse complement strand
ACGGCGCAGAACTCGCTGACCGAGATCCGGGTGCTGACCAATGCCGACTTCGGCAACACCCGCGGCGTGGACGTGCGGCTCGACCGCCGGTTCGGCAACTACTTCTCCGGCACGCTGGCCTACACCTTCCAGCAGGCCAAGAACACCGGTGACGACCCGATCACGTATCTCGGCTTCGGATCCCGGATCGTGAGCCAGATCGGTGGCGGCAACTCTCCGCCGCCGCAGGCGATCCTCACCACCTCGAGCAATCGCCCGCACACGCTGGCCTTCGCGGGCAGCCTGAGCTTCCCGGGCGACTTCCAGCAGGGCACGGCGGTCGGCTCGATCTTCCGGAACTTCGGGGTCTACGTCACCGGCCGCTACACCAGCGGGACGTCATACACCGGCTGCGTGAACACCTCGGTCAACAGCGTGCTGATCGCGGTGGACGCCGGCACCAGCAGCCCCTGCTCCACCGGCGACCTCAGCAGCGACTTCAACGGCCTCCGGCTGCCCGGGCTCAAGCAGTTCGATGCCCGGTTCACCAAGGGCTTCGGGCTGGGCGCGCTCAACATGACCGCCTACGCCGACGTCCGAAACATCCTGAACTTCACGAACGTCATCCGCATCTTCCAGGGCAACGGCGACATCAAGAACGCCGTGGAGTACACCGCCGACTCGACGATCGCGTCGAACTCGCTCCGGAACGAGGCCAATCAGAACGGCGTCTTCGACGAGGAGACGCAGACCATCGATCTGAGCGGCGGCGCGGGTGGCTGCGGGGAGTGGCTGAACCAGAGCGGCGCGCCGTCGGCGCCGAACTGCGTGTACCTGGTCCGGGCCGAGCAGCGCTTCGGGAACGGCGATGGCGAGTACACGCTCGACGAGCAGACCCGGGCGTTCAACTCGTACTACAACTCCTTCCGGAACAAGAACTTCTTCACCGATCGTCCGCGCCAGGTCCGGCTCGGACTCGAGGTCAACTTCTGATCGTCTCACCCAGTCCACGCCGGGTCCGCAGTCGGGCCCGGCGTGGGCCGGTCCGGCTACTCTCTAGAGAGGACGCAATGCAACTATTTCTTTGTCGGCGAACGGTGGTCTCCGCGTGGCTGGTGGCCCTGGCGCTGATGCTGGCGGCTCCGGCGGCGGGCGCGACGGCGCTCCCGGAGCGTCCGATCAAGAAGACGGGATTCCGCCTGCTCGCCCGCGCCAGCGGGTCGCTCAAGGTCAATCAGGTGCAGTGCGGCCTCATCTCCAACGGCCAGATCTGCGTGGACTCCACCGGGTCCTCGACCATCCCGGGCTCCGTCTGGCCCAAGGGCACCAACAACCAGTACACCTTCAACTCGGGCATCTCGCTCGCCGGTATCGTCGGCGACGAAATGCCGGCCTGGGCGGGCGATACCATCGGTGCCTTCTTCTTCGAAGGCAGCGGCTTCCTGCTCAACGGCGAGCAGGTCGAGCCGATCTACAACGCGAGTGACGCCGCCGACCAGGCGCAGTGGCCCGAATTCGCCAAGGTGCCGGGGGCGGGCGACTCGGTCTCGACCCTCTACGACCCGCTGCTGCAGAACCAGATCAGCGCGTCGCAGGGTGACGTCTACTTCCTCACCTGGGACGGCAACCCGGCCCGGGTGAACGGCCGGATCCACCCCATGGGCGTCGTGGTCGAGACCCGCGGCCTGGCGTGGAACTATCCGGCGGGTAACCAGGACATCATCTACTTCATCTACACGCTGTACAACGTGAGCTCGGTGGCGCCCGAGGACTACGTCAACATCCGGCCCGCGTTGCGCGACCGGTTGCTGCAGCAGGCCACCCAGTTCCAGGCCTCCAACGAAGCGGCGTTCGGGGTAGACATTCCCCAGCACGGGTACACGCTGACGGACGTGTTCATGAACTTCGGCGCCGACCAGGACGTGGCGGACGCCACTGTCGACTACGCCACGTTCAACAACCTGTTCGACCTGGCGGTCACCTATCAGGAGAAGTTCAATCCCCTGCCGGGCAACGTCTTCGATCCCGGCATTCACGCGCCGCCGTTCATGCCGGGCCCTGGCTTCGTCGGCACCAAGTACCTCCGGAGCCCGTTCCTGCCGGACGGCACCGAGGCCGGCACCGTGCTCGCGGGCCTCACCACAAACCGCGGCGCCTTCCCCGACCCGAATAACGCCCAGCAGCTCTACCGGTACATCTCGGGCAATCTGAACCCGGCCGCCGGCGACCCGCAGTGCAACACCGGCGATCCGAAGGTCACGCACCTCTGCTTCATCAACAACGTGGCGTCGGACACTCGCACCTTCCAATCTTCCGGTCCGCTGACCCTCCCGGCCGGAGGCCAGGCGACGATCGTGGTGGCGTACATCTTCGCGCCGCCGGTGGCGACCGGAAAGTGTCCCTCGATCCCCTGCCCGGTGACGATGGTCCCGAACCCGCTGCTCATCGCCAACGCGACGGTGGACAACCAGGGGGTGGACGCGATCGACTCCGCGATGGGCTACCGGGGTTACACGAGCGAGGTCAGCCAGGACTCCACCCGGACGGTACCCAACTCCCTGCTGGACAAGGCGAAGGTGGCGCAGAACATCTTCAACTCCAAGTTCCTCCTGCCGTTCGCGCCGATCGCCCCGACGTTCTATCTCGTGCCGGGCGACAACCAGGTGACCGTGCTCTGGCAGCCGTCGACCTCGGAGACGCAGGGTGACGCGTACTTCGCGATCGCCAACGACCCTGCCTCCGGCGCGCGGTACGATCCCGCCTACCGGCAGTTCGACGTGGAAGGCTACCGGATCTACCGGGGCCGGGTGGATACGCCGAGCGAGCTGGAGCTGGTGGCGCAGTTCGACTACGACACCACCCAGATGTTCGACTTCCAGGGGACGATCAATCCCAACGAGACCTGCGGCCCCGAGCTCGGCATCGTGACCGGGTGCGCCGGTCCCTTCCCGACTACGCCGCCGGTCCCGCCGGCGCGATACACCGACTCGGTCGCGGTCGACATCAACGGGCCGATCGTGCAGGTGCGGCCGGGCAACCGGGTCGCGCTGACCAACGGGACCGTGCGGGTCAACAACGGCCCGAACGCGGTGGATTCCCTGGTCACCGGCGGCAACACCGGCTTCCCCGAGCTGGCCAACACCGGGGTACCGTTCGCCTACACCGACGACGGGTCCGGGCTGCTCAGCGCGCCGCGGAACAACGTGCGGTACTTCTACGCGGTCACCGCGTTCGACGTGAACTCCTTCGTGTCCGGCCCGGCCAGCCTCGAGTCGCAGCGCGCGGCACGGGCGGTGGTGCCGGTGCACTCGGCCTCGAACGTGACCAACGCCGAGCTGAGCTCGGGTGTGTTCGGATCGGATGGCACCCAGCTCGATCCGGAGCCGGGTGACTTCGCCATCGACCCGGAGACCGGGAAGTTCAACCACGCGCCTCCCGCCACCGCGGCGGCGTCACTCCAGGGCGTCTTCGCGCCCCTGGTGCCGGTGCTCCTGCCGACGCTGGACCTGACGGCGACCATCGACTCGGTGTATCCGCGGTTCGGCGATGCCTGCGGCGCCCTCGGCAACATCCAGGGCTTCTGCTACGAATTCTTCGTCACCTTCGACCGGAGCGGCACGATTCAGCGGTTCCGGACGGTGGCCTTCTGGCCGATCTCCACGGTCGCGTTCAACGAGCCGGCAACGAGTGAGGCCCAGCTCGGTGCCTTCCCGGTCGCACCGGATCCGGCGACGGCGGCGCGCTACGGCATTCCCGACGGCGCCACGAGCTTCAACGCGGCCGTCGGCGCGACGCTGGCGCAATACATCAGATTCTCGACCCACGAGAACCAGCTCGGCCGACGGGTGCAGGCGAATACGGCGGCCGGCGGCTCCCGCTGGTTCGAGGGTGCCAATGAGACCCTCAATGACCCGACGTACTCGATCCGGGTGGGCCACCTCACGGGGGTCGATACGATTTACGCCCCGATCAGCCACGTGGACCAGGACCCGGTGACGGCGGGTATCCAGCCCACTGCGGGCGGACCGGTCAACAGCGTCTGCATGCAGACGATTCCGTACGTGATCGCCGCCTTCGGGCGCTCGGCCGACATCGAGCTGACCTGGGGCGCCGGCGGCACGGTCGCGTCGGTGAAGGACGTCACCAACCATGTGGACGTGCCGTTCCACTCCATCCCGCAGGCCGGGTACGGGTTCTTCACTGACGGCGACGGGAACGGCAAGATCGACTGGCCGGACTTCATGCGGACCGAGGGGGTCGCGCAGCAGATCTCGAGTCTCGGGTTCTGCGGCACCGACCCTGATCCGGGGGCGGGCAACCGGACGCTCCTGACCGAGCAGCCGACCATCGGCCCGGTGTCGACCTTTACCGACAGTGAGGATCCGGGCGCATTCCCGACCACCGGGAACGGCTTCGGCCTCTACATCTCGGGCCAGATCTTCATCTTCCAGCTGACCGGCGGCGCCGCGCCTCCGGAAGGCACCAAGTGGACCCTGCGGCAGTACGCCGGGACCGTGACGGCAGCAAACAGTCCGGGTGGGGTGGACCCGAGCGGGTACACCTTCGCGCCGGTACCGGCGTCGCCCGCGGTGCCGGGCCTGGCGGTGAAGTTCAACGTGACGGCCGCCACCGCCATCGCCAGCGCCACCAAGGAAGGCCTGGCGGCGGTACACACGGTACCCGATCCGTATTACGTGACCAACTCCTTCGAGACCACGACCACGGATAAGATCATCCGCTTCGTGAACCTCCCGGCGAGAGCCATCATCCGGATTTATTCGTCGAGTGGCGTGCTGGTCCGGGTGCTGGAGCACAACTCCGAACAGCGCGGCACCAGCGACGATGATGTGTCGGTGCTCGGCGGCGAGGAGTCGTGGGACGTCCGGAACCGCAATAACCAGGTCGTCGCGAGCGGTGTGTACTTCTATCACATCGAATCGGGCGATGCTCGGCGGGTGGGTCGGTTCACCGTGGTGAATTTCGCGCAGTAGTCCACGCATGGGGCGGCAGGCAGTCGTCCTGCCGTCCCTCTCCAGGAGATCGGACACCATGAGTCGTGTTTCCTCGTTTGGCCTGGCAGTTGCTACCGGCTTGCTTGCGCTGGCGCCGGCCGGACTCGCTGCGCAGGGAACGGATACCAATCCCGACAATACGCCGTACGGGACCACGTCGGCCGAGTTCCTGCTCTTCGGAGCCGGGGCGCGCGGCACGGCGCTCGGCGATGCCTTCGCCGCGGTCGCCAACGACATCAGCTCGCTCTACTACAACCCTGGTGCCGTGGCGCTCATCGAGCGGCCGGGCGCCATGGTCAGCACCTATGATTACGTGGCCGAAACCAACTACAGCTGGGGGGGCATCGCCTTCCCCTTCTCGGGCGGCTCCCGGAGTTTCGGCCTGCAGATCGGTACCTTCGGATTCGACAACCAGCCGGTCTACACGGTGGACCAGCCCGACGGCACCGGTGCGGTGTACTCGGTCAGCCAGACCTTCGCCGGCGCTACCTTCGCCCAGAACTTCTCCGACCGGTTCGCCGCCGGTCTCACGGCGAAGTTCGTATTCGACCAGCTGGGCGAGGTGAACGGCAGCGCCTTCGCGGTGGACTTCGGCACCAGCTTCCACGCCATGCTGAGCAACCACCCGATCAAGCTCGCGTTCGTGGTCGCGAACCTGGGCACCGACCTCAAGTACAGCGGCGACGCGCTGGAGGTCGACTCGCCGAGAGATCCTGCGGATCCGACGGTGGACAACCCGCCCGAGCTGCCCCAGCCGGCCGAGCTCAAGACCAAGGGCTTCGCGCTGCCGACCGTCTTCAAGGTGGCGCTGGCCTACGACCTGCTCACCAGCGACCAGAGCCGTCTGACGGTGATGGGCGACTTCAACCAGGCCAACAACAACCGGGCCGGCTTCGCCGGCGGCACCGAGTGGGCCATGAACAAGCTGGGCGGCTCGAACTTCGGCGTCGCGCTGCGGGGGAGCTACACCTACCAGCCGGCGAACAACATCACCGTGAATCAGGCGACGGCGCTCAACGACGAGGAGAGCCTTCAGGGCCTGGCCTTCGGCGGCGGGCTCATGTACGCCACCGAGGGCATCAACCTCGGGTTCGACTACGCGTACAAGTACCTCGGCATTCTCGGGGCGACGAACTTCTTCACTCTGTCGGTCGGCTGGTAAGGAGACCAGGGGCGGGGCTCGTCCCCGCCCCCAAGTTGGGAATGGAACGAGACGTGGCTGCTTTGAAAATGCTTGCGATACTCGGCCTGGCCGGCCTCACGGCCGCCGGCCAGCCCCATCAGCAGGGCGCGCCGGATGACCTGGAAGTGAGCGCGGTTCGGTTCTATCGGGCCGACGCCAAGAGCACGCAGGTCAAGGCGTTCATCCAGGTGCCGGCGATGATGCTGGAGCCGGCGGGAGCGGGCGCCAACACCCAGCTGACGTACGTCATGGACGTCCGGGTGCGCGACTCCTCAGGGCTCGAGCTGGTGCACGACAACTGGCGCGGGCATCTGCCGGGAGACGCCCGGCAGCCCGGCGCCACCACACTCGAGATCCTGGAATACACGGTGGCGCCCGGCCGGTACGTGCTGCAGGTCGGCGTGGCCGATTCCGTGTCGGGCAAGCGGCTCACCTCGGAGCTCCCGATCGAGGGATTCCGCACCGAGCCCGGGCTGTCCGATCTGCTGTTGGCGCCGAAGATCCGGCAGGCGGGGCCGCAGGACACGCTGCCGGCGCCGGGTGAGATCCGGCGGGGCGACCTGCTGATCACCGGCGCCGCCGAGCTGCGGCTCACGCCGCTCCGGAGCGACGCCTACTATATGTTCGAGGCGTACACCCAAGCAGCGGACTCGGCCCGGCTGGCCATCACGGTGGCGGATCAGAAGGGGAAGGCGGTGGTCTCGACCCCGCCGCGCACTGCCCAGCTTCCCGTCGGTGGCGGCGTTCTGAGCGGCGTCGTTCCGCTGGCCGGATTGCCGGCCGGGCAGTACCGGCTGGTGGCCAAGCTGGAAACCAGCAAGGGAACGGTGGAGCGGACGGCTGATTTCGTGATGGCCGACATGGAGCAGACCATGGCGCGCGAGACCAGCCGCCTCGCCGCCACCGCGAGCACCGACGAAGGGTATTTCGGGGCGATGACCAGCGCCCAGCTCGACGCGGCGCAGGCCCCCCTGCAGCTCATCGCCAAATCGGGCGAGCTATCGCCCTACAAGAAGGACCTGAGCCTGCAGGCCAAGCGCCGGTTCCTGACCCAGTTCTGGGCGTCGCGCGATCCGTCGCCGGACACGCCGGAGAACGAGACCCGCCAGGCGTTCTACCAGGCGATCTCGTTCGCCGACAGCACGTATCGGGAGCGCGGCCGGGTCTCGCAGCCGGGGTGGAAGACCGATCGGGGCCGGATCTACGCCAAGCACGGCGTGGCCGACGAGATGCTGCGCCGGCAGCAGCACGGCAATGCGCCGCCGTACGAGGTCTGGCAATACAGCAAGGGCAAAGGGAACTGGTACATCTTCGCCGATCTGACGGGAGTGGGCGCGTTCAAGCTCATGAACTCCAGCGACGTCAAGGAATTGAAAGATCCCAACTGGCAGACGATCCTGGGCGTGGATGCGCTCGAGGACATCGCCCAATGGCTCAGTCTGGACCGGATCGAGCTGGATCGGGGCGGCACGCAACGCTGACTGGCGAAAATGATGCGGCTGTTCGAGTCTTCTCCTACTCGAGTTGAGGTGACGATATGCAACGGTTGAAGGGTCGGAACATTATCTTCGGTGCACTCGCGGTTCTCGCGTGCTCGGGTGATCCGACCGGGAATGAGAGCACCCCCACGGTGATCCAGGTCAACCCCGATCCGGTCTTCGTGACCCAGGGCGACAGCCAGCCGGTCATCGTCCAGGTGCTCGATGAGGACGGCAACGTCCTCCAGGCCGAGGTTACCACGAGCAACGTCGGCTCGGGGATCACGGTCCGGCCGGACCCCACGTATCAGCAGGTGACCACCGGAAACCCCATCAACCGGGGAGCCCGGTTCTTCGTGAGCGGCGTGACGCTGGCGCACAGCAGCTTCACGGTGAACTCGCTCGGCCTCACCCAGGAGGTCGAGGTCACCTCGGTGCCCGGCGAGCTCGACGCCGAGATCACGGACAGCCTGCCGGACTTGGGCGACACGGTCTCGATCACCGCGCCTGCCGGCACGTTCTTCACCGACAGCAGCGTGCTCACGTTCAACGGCGCGGAGCCGGTGGTGACCGCCCTGGACGCGACTACGATCACGTTCATCCCGTTCGCCAATATCGATGGCCCTGCCAGCGTATCGAACGTGGGGGTCGAGAGCAATTCCGACGTGGTGTTCGCGCTGACGACACCCTTCCGGGTCAAGACCGACTCGATCGTCGATCTCGGCACCAACGTGTCCAACGCCGCGCCTGCGCTCGGCGACCCTATCAGCCTGACGCTGCCCGCGGGACTCCGCGTGATTCCTGAGAGTCTGCACCAGTCCGGCGTCGGGGCCGACACGCTACCGCGTGGGCTCAGCATCGCCGGCGTGGGGGTGCAACCGCGCGACATCACGGTGTCCGCGGACAGCGGGACGATTACCTTCGTTCCGCCGCCGAGCGCCGACTCGGTCGTCGTGGTGCCCGGGGTCATTCCCCAGCGTCTGGCGACCTGCTGCGGCGGTGCGCCGAACTACCCGCTGACCCTGCCGACTTCGGCGAAGATCGTCACCCCGGTCATCGACAGCATCCCCGCGACCCTCAGCAGCAGCACGCCAGCGGCGAATGAAGAGGTGACGCTCACGGTCACGGATGCCAGCTTCACGCTGGACCCTGCGGCCACCGTGGCGATCGGTGCGGCACCGGCGACGATCGTTGGCAGGACCGCGAACAGCCTGACCTTTGTGCCGACGCCGGGTACCGCACCTGCTGAAGGTGCAGTAACGGTCGCCGGCGTCCAGGTGGCGGGGTTCAACCTGACGCTTCCGAGCCAGGGTGGGCTGATGACCGTCGGTGCCCTGACTCCGCTGGCCGGAACGAACCGCGAGGCGACGGCCCCGACGCTGGCCCTTCCGGGCGCCGGGGAAACCAAGATCCTGTTCGATCTGCCTGATATCCCGGCAGGGTTCGGTGATCCGGTTGCCGACCTCGCGGGTGGCGGTGGGTCTGCATTCTACAAGATCAACGTTCCGTCGGCCGGGGACTACACCATTACGCTCGACTGGGACATTGGGACCGATCTCGATGTGTTCGTGTGCGATGATCCCATCGATTCCGTGGGGTTGAGCAACTGCGACTTCGCGGCGGCTACCGGAGATCATCCCGAATCGGCGACCTACACTCTCACGGCCGGGGTCCACAATATCGTGATCAACGACTTCGGTGGAGATGCGGCCGGAGCCAAGCTGGTATTCACGATCTCGCACTAGGCCGCGAGAGTAGGACTGGAAACGAACAGCCCCCGTCGCTTCGCGGCGGGGGCTGTTGGTTTCCCGAGCGGCCCGGGTCTAGATGGTGTCCCCGCTCCCGGAGGCCGGCTCCAGAAGGAACTCGTCTTCCCGGAATTGTCGCTGATAGAGCCGCGCGTACAGCCCACCGCGCGCCAGCAGCGCCGCGTGCGTCCCCTCTTCCACGATCCGCCCGCGATCCACTACCACCAGCCGGTCCGCCCGCCGCACCGTGCTGAGCCGGTGGGCGATGATGAGCGTCGTCCGGCCCACCAGCAGCTTCTCGAGCGCGTCCTCGATCAGGCGCTCGCTCTCGGTGTCGAGATTGCTCGTCGCCTCGTCCAGGACCAGCACCGCCGGATCCTTCAGAATTGCCCGCGCGATCGCCACCCGCTGCCGCTGGCCGCCCGACAGCTTCACCCCCCGCTCCCCGACCGGGGTGTCGTACCCATGCGGCAAGCGCTCGATGAACTCGTGCGCGTGGGCCGCGCGGGCGGCGGCCTCGACTTCGGCCGCCGAGGCGCCGGGCCGGGCGTAGGCGATGTTCTCCCGGACCGAGCCGCTGAACAGGGCCGGTTCCTGGGGCACGATGCCGATCGACCCTCTCAGGTCCGCCAGCCGGATCGCACGCACGTCGTGGCCATCCAGCCGGACGTGTCCCCGGTCCACATCCCAGAAACGGGACAGGAGCGACACCAGGGTCGTCTTGCCGCCGCCCGAAGGCCCCACCAGCGCGACCACCTCGCCGGGGGCCACGCGGAGGGTGACGTCCTCCAGAGTCCAGGTCTCTTCGCCCTGGGTGTAGCGGAAGCTCACGTCCTCGAATTCGACCCGCCCACCCACGGGTGTCGCCAGGGTCTCCGGCTCCGCGGGATCGGCGATCTCGGGCCGCATCTCCAGGATCTCGAACACCCGCTCCGCCGCGCCGACCGCCTCCTGATAGGCGCTGAAGCTCGACGCCAGCGCGCCGATCGAGGCCGCG
>Ga0310810_10011383_pt1 | contig 10398 bp, 10 predicted proteins | sample NCmetagenome_FD_207641 | JGI IMG/M metagenome (GOLD analysis project Ga0310810, IMG submission 207641) | Soil microbial communities from experimental microcosm in Duke University, North Carolina, United States - NC | ecosystem: Engineered > Artificial ecosystem > Soil microcosm > Unclassified ... | reverse complement strand
GGCGAGCACGGCTTCTATACCCGCGTCTGGGTGCGCGAGCGCAACGGTCAATGGAAAGTGGCGGCCGATATCACGGAGCCGCAGTGATCGCGGGCGGAGCGGACGGAGACAACGGCTCAACAGGAGAAACGGAGGACCGGAGACGAACGGAGGGTATCGAGGTGGACTGCGACGCACAAAGCGGTTGCCGGCTTGGCCGCCTTCGGCGGCCTGGTCGTGCGAAGAAACCAGCAAACAAGCCGCCACGCTCTCAAATGCGGTTTGTCTGCTGGCTTCTTCACACGACCTGTTGCGGCCGCAGGCCGCAAGCCGGCAACCGCCTCCGTTCGCCTTCGTTGCTCCGTTTCTCCTGTGCACCCGTTCCTCTGTTACCTCTGCTGCCTGCTGCAGCCCCGTGCTAGAATCAGGAGTTTGCAACCAGCGCCGGGCGTGCTCCGGTGCCTCTCGAGCGAGGAACAGTGGCGAAGCGTACCAAGTCGGCCCTCAAGGCGAATCGGCAGAACATCAAGCGACGGGAAGCAAACCGGCAGATGCGGTCGCGCCTGCGCACGGCGCTCAAGGCGATCCGCGCGTCGCTCGACGCGAAGGACCTCGATGGGGCCAAGGCCGCGCTGAGCAACACCGTGTCGATCGTCGACAAGATGGCGACCAAGGGCATCATTCACCGCAACACCGCGGGCCGTTACAAGTCGCGGCTCTCGTCGGGCCTGGCCAAGGCAACGGCGTAGCGTTCCGTCATTTCCTGTAGCGCGGACCTTGCCAGGTCCGCGCCGACGAGCCCGACACGGCTCGGCCCCCCGGCGCACTTCCACACAGTTCCACCACGAGCCGCTCGAGCAGGATCCGCGGATCCCCGCCGGAGGACTTGAGCGCCAGGTCGGTTCGGAATACCGCTTCGACCGCCGGCCTCACACGTTGAGGCGGCATCTTTTCCGCAACCCAGCGCAACTGCCCCATCAACACGAACGGTATTCCGCCGGCATCGAGCGAGGCACCGAGCTGCCGCAGCGCTTCCGGCGCGTCGCCGGTGCGAATCGCGTTGGCGATGCCGAAGTCCTCTTCAGCCTGCGGACCGGCCGACACCACCTGCCGTACATCGTCCACGGTGATCTTCGGCTGGCCCATCGCGTACAGCGCCACTCGTTCCAGCCCTGAGCGCAGGCGGACGATATCGAGACCGGCGCGCTCGACCAGCGCGCGCACGGCGGCGGGGTCGAGAGTGATCTTGTCGCGGGCAGCCCGCGTCTTCACCCACAGGTCGGCATCCGCCTCGTTCTCGATCGTGCCGCAGTCCACCACCTGCGCCTGCTTCGCCAGCAGCTTCGGCACGCGGCGCCGCATGTCCAGCGGGCCGCACACGAACACGACCGTCGCGTGATCGGGCGGCGACTCGATGAACGCCTCCAGCCGCTGCTGCTCTTCCTCGGCCGCCTTGCTCTCCTTCTTCGGCATCAGGAGTTTCTCGGCCTCGAGGATGATGACGATCCGCCGTGGCGCCATCATCGGCAGCGTCTGTGCCGCGTCGATCAGGCGATCGACCTTCGTCTCACCGCCGTACATCCGTTCAACGTTGAAGGCCTGCAGCCCCTCGTCGATGACGTCGGCGAACTCACCGGCCACGGCCGCCTTCTCCGCATCGTCGGCGCCGACGAGCATGTAGAGCGGGGCTGTCTGACCGGCGGCGATCTGCTTGCGGACTGCGGCGGGCGTGATGGCGCTCAGAATGCCTCCAGAATCGCGGTGACGACGCTGCGCGCGATGTCGTTGGAAATGCGATCGAAGGAGGTCGCCTCGGTATCGAGGAACGTCTGCCCCTGGATGGTGCCGTTCGACTGCGCGCCGAGGTCGTATTCCTCGCGGAAGATCAACTGATCGTTCGACCACAGGACGTCGTTGGTGCGCACGTCGGTGAACTGCGCCTTGATCACGATGGTGAACAGATAACGCGATGCCAGTTGCGTCTGGTTCAGGCCGACCGGCTGCAGCGAGAAGCTGGAGATCTCCGCCGTCAGCAGCGCATCGGCGCCGTTGTTGTCCGGCACCACCTTGTACTTGCCGCGGCCGATGAACTCGGCGCGAACCTTCTCGGTCAGCACCTGCTCGACCCGATAGAACGTCGTCTTGTTCTCGATCGGCGGGATGCCGACCGTCCGGATGTACGTCGGCAGGAACGAGCCGCGCCCGGCCAGGGCATAGCCGCACCCGCTGGCTGCGGCCGCCAGCGACGCGAGGCCGAGCCTCAGCACGGCTCTACGCGACCACAACGGAGACAAGCCGCCCTTTCACCACCACGACCTTCTTCACCGTCTTCCCGGCGAGATGCGGAGCGACCGACGCTTCGGCGAGCGCAAGCTGCCGCATGTCCTCGTCTGCCGCATCGGGCGCCACCATGATGCGCCCGCGCACCTTGCCGTTGACCTGCACCGGCACTTCGATGGTCTCGGCACGAGCGACGTCGGCGTCGAACACCGGCCAGGTTGCTGCCTGCAGGTCGGTTTCGTGACCAAGCATCTCCCAGAGCCCTTCCGCCGTGTGCGGCGCAAACGGCGCCAGCATCCGGATCAGCGCTTCGATCGCTTCACGGACGACGCAGATGGTCTGCGTGCGCTCGACAGAGCCGGCATGCTCCAGGTCTTCGTCCGTCCGGCGTGAAGGGCCACCGGTCACCGTCTGCTCGCTGAACGCGTACAGCTCGTTGACCAGCTCCATCATCGCCGACACCGCCGTGTTGAGCTGCTGGCGCTGCTCGATGTCGGTCGTCACGCGCTGGATCGTCTCGTGCGTCTTACGCCGCAGCTGCTTCTCGGCCGGCGTCAAATCCTCACACGAGTCGGCGCTCTCGATGCCTTCGCCTCCAGCAGTCTCCACCCAATGGTCGACCAGCCGCCACACGCGCGCGAGAAACCGGAAGCTCCCCTCGAGCCCCGCATCCGTCCACTCGACTTCCTTTTCGGGCGGGGCGACGAACATGACATACAGGCGCAACGCGTCCGCGCCGTACTTCTGCAGCATCGAGTCGGGATCGACGACGTTGCCCTTGGACTTGGACATGACGTTGCCGTCCTTCAGCACCATGCCCTGGGTGAGCAACTGCGTGAACGGCTCGCTGTGATCGACCATGCCGAGATCGCGGAACACCCGCGCGAAGAAACGCGAGTAGATCAAATGGAGGATCGCGTGTTCGACGCCGCCGCTGTAGAAGTCCACGGGGAGCCAGTACTTCACCGCTGCCGGATCGAATGGCAGCTTGTCGTTGGTCGGGTCGGCGAACCGGTAGAAGTACCACGACGAGTCGACGAACGTGTCCATCGTGTCGGTTTCACGACGGGCCGGCTCGCCACATTTCGGGCAGCGGACTTTCACGAACTCCGGCACCTGCGCCAGCGGCGAATCGCCACGACCGGTGAATTCAGCGACCTTCGGCAGTTCCACCGGGAGCTGATCGTCCGGTACCGGGACGATCCCGTCCTTCTCGCAGTAGATCATCGGAATGGGCGTGCCCCAGTACCGCTGTCGCGAAATCCCCCAGTCCTTGAGCCGGTACTGCACGGTGCCTTCGCCAAATCCCTGTGTATTGGCATACGCGGTCATGCGCGGCTGCGCCGTCTCCGACGACAGGCCTGAATACTCGCCCGAGTTGACCAGCAGGCCATACGCGTCGGCCGCTTCGGCCATTCCGTCGGACGACCGCGGCTTGCCGTCTTCGGTCACGACCACCCGGATCGGCAGGTTGTACTTCCGCGCGAACTCGAAGTCGCGCTGATCGTGCGCGGGCACGGCCATCACCGCGCCGGTGCCGTAGTCACCGAGCACGAAGTTGGCGACCCACACCGGAACTGCCTCTTTCGTAAACGGATTGATTGCCTTGAAGCCGGTGTCGATCCCCTGCTTCTCCTGCTCGCCGCTGACCCTGGCGGCGCGATCCTGCAGCCGGAACGCCTGCACCTGCGCGCGGAAGCTCGCGGAGTCGCGCGACCGTTCGGCCAGTTCCCTCACCAGCGGATGCTCCGGTCCGAGCATGACGAACGTCGAGCCGTAGATCGTATCGATGCGCGTGGTGAAGACCTCGATCTGCGTCGCGGAATCGCCCTCCAGCGCAAACTTGACCTTCGCGCCTTCCGAGCGCCCGATCCAGTTCCGCTGCATCGTCAGAACCTTCTCGGGCCACTTCGTCAGCGTCGCGGTGTCGTCGAGCAGTTCGTCGGCGTACGCGGTGATGCGGAAAAACCACTGTTCGAGGTCGCGCGTCTCCACCGGCGTGCCACACCGCCAGCAGCCACCGTCCACGACCTGCTCGTTGGCGAGCACCGTGTTGTCCTTCGGGCACCAGTTCACCGACGACTTGCGGCGATAGGCGAGGCCCTTCTCGAACATGCGGATGAAGAGCCACTGATTCCACTTGTAGTAGGTGGGATCACACGTCGCGAACTCGCGCTCCCAGGCGTAGCTGATGCCCAGGCGCTGCAACTGCCCCTTCATATGGGCGATGTTGCTGCGGGTGGAGACCTCGGGATGGATGCCGTTCTTGATGGCCGCGTTCTCTGCCGGCAGGCCGAACGCATCCCAGCCGAAAGGATGCAGGACGTTGTAGCCGCGCATCCGCTTCGTCCGCGCCATCACGTCGCCGATGATGTAGTTGCGCACGTGGCCGACGTGCGCGTGGCCCGACGGGTACGCGAACATCTCGAGGCAGTAGTACTTGGGCCGCGACGGATCGACGGCGACTTCGAAGGCGCGCGTGCTCGTCCAGCGCTGCTGCCACTTCTTATCGAGTTCCTGGGGTTTGTAATCGGCCATAGAAAGGAGGGCGGGGCACAGGAATTATAACTGCCAGTGATCCTTCAGCGCCGCCTGCACAGCACTCAGCGTCGCGCCTCGTGTCCGCATCGCCGCAGGGGCGGGTCGTCAACGAACCGCCACCGGGACGGGTCGTCAACGGATCATCGTAGGGCCGGGTCTTCAGACCCGCCCGACGATCGAGCGCCCCGATCGACTCGCGCAGACACGACGCCAACCCTTCAAGGTCGTATCCCCCTTCGGTGACGGCCACGACACGACCCTCGCAGCATTCGTCAGCGACGCCCGCGATCATCGACGTCAGCCGGCCAAACGCATCGGCTGTCAGGCGCATGCCTCCGAGCGGATCGTCCATGTAGGCATCGAAGCCGGCCGAGATCAGGATCAACTCCGGCTTGAACTGACGCAGTGCCGGAACAGCCACGCGTGAGTAGACGAGGTCGTAATCGGCATCGGTTGCGCCGGCGGCCAATGGCAGATTGATCGTGAAGCCCGTGCCGGCACCGCTGCCGATCTCGGTGGCCGCGCCCGTACCCGGGTAGTACGGGAACTGGTGCGACGAGATGAACAGCACGGACGGGTCCGTGTAGAAGCTCCACTGCGTGCCGTTGCCGTGATGCACGTCGTAGTCGACGAGCGCGACGCGCGAGAGTCCACGCGCGCGGGCGTGCGCGGCACCGATGGCGATGTTGTTGAAGAAGCAGAACCCCATCGCCCGATCACGCTCCGCGTGGTGCCCCGGTGGCCGCACGAGCGCAAACGCCCGTCGCGGCTCGTCGCCGCGCGCGTCGGCCGGACCACGCGGCTCGCCGTCCGCTGCTCCCAGCACGTAGTCGACCGCGGAGACCACCGCGCCTGCCGCCAGGCACGCGACGTCGTAGGTGTCTGGCGACGTGAAGGTATCAGCGTCGAACGCCGTTGCCCGGCCGGCGGTCTCGGCGACGAGGCCGATGTACTCGGGGTTGTGCACGCGCGCGATCTCGTCGCGGACCGCAGGCCGCGGCGCACGCACGTCCCCGCCGTGCTTCCTGAATTCCGCCGCGATCGCCTGCATCACCTCGAACCGCTCGACACGCTCCGGGTGGCCGGGCGGCGTCAGATGATCGGCAAAGCGTGGTGAGGTAAACAGGGTCGGGGCCATGCCATATTCTCAGTCATGAGCATCGTTCTCTGGGCGCTTGCGATCGTCCTGGTCGTCGCCGGCTTCATCGGCATCGTCCTGCCGGCGCTGCCTGGCCACGCGCTGATCTTCGCCGGCCTGCTGCTGGCGGCATGGGCCGATCATTTCCATCGCGTCGGCGCGTTGATGCTGGTCGTCATCGGCGTCGTGGCGGCCGCCAGCTATGCGGTCGACTTCGTCGCCACCGCGCTGGGGGCCAGGCATCTTGGCGCGAGCAGACGCGCGATGATCGGCGCGGGCCTTGGCACGCTGCTCGGGTTCTTCTTCGGCCTGCCCGGCATCATCATCGGCCCGTTCGTCGGTGCCGTCATTGGCGAACTCACCGTTCATCAGGACTGGAAACGGGTGGGCAAAGCTGGTGTCGCCGCCTGGATCGGGTTCGCGATTGGCACCGCGGTCAAGGTGGCGATCGCGTTCGTGATGGTCGGCTTATTCGCGCTTGCGTGGGCGTTCTAGGGGTCAGTTGTCAGTAGTCAGTAGTCAGTGGGCGGCGGTCAGTGGCCGGTAGCCGGTGGCCGGAAGTCGACCGGCCGCCGGCCTCATTGACATGCCTGCGTATTTGCCTACAATGCAGACAATTTGTCGCCCTCCGTCCGTGATTTCCTGAACGGTTCGCTTCGACATGCCTGGCGACGCCTTGTGCGTCGGCCCGTGGTTCTCGTCTTGATGATCACGTCGCTCGGTGTCGGCGTTGGCGTCAACCTGACGCTGTACGCCGTCGTGAAGAGGCTTGCCCTCAGCGATTGGCTGGCCGCGCGCCACCCCGAGCAACTGGTCACGGTGTCCCCAGGGCTCTCATACCCCGACTACCTCGATCTGCTGTCGACGAGCACGACTGCCGACTACACCATCTTCCAGTCCTCGACGTTGTTGTGGGCACAGGAGACGGCGACACGCACGATCGGCGCTCAGGTCGTTTCCACCAACTATTTCGACGTACTCGGTGTCCGGCCGCTGGTTGGCCGGACGTTCGCAGCCGACGGCACCAATCCGGATCAGGTACTGGTCAGCTACCGCTTCTGGCAGCAGCAGTTTCACGAGAACGCCGGCGTTGTCGGGCACACACTCACGCTGAACGGATGGCCGATGACGATCGTCGGCGTCCTGCCGCAGGACTTCTACTCGGCGGTGGCCCCGATGCTCGCGCCGAAGATCTACGTGCCGGTCAGCGCTCATGTGAATCTCGGCCTCGACGCACGCGAGGCTGCCCAGTTCGATGCGGTGGGCCGGCTGCGTCCTGGCTCGAGTCTCACGCGGGCGGCAGCGGAGCTTCGCGTCCTCGACGGGCGGCTGCGGCACGACTACCCCGATGTGCCAAGGGCTGCGCCGCTGACTGCCCTTCCGCGTGCCGGGAGTCTGCTGCAGCGTGCCGGCGGCCCCCGCGGCCTGCTCCTCGCGCTGTTGACCGTCGTGGCAACCCTCGGCACGCTCGTGTTGCTGATCGTCTGCACGAACGTCGCCGGCGTGCTCGCCGCACGCACCGACGAGCGACGACGCGACCTGTCGATCCGCGCCGCGATCGGCGCCACGCGTCGTCATTTGATCGGTGATCTGGCGATTGAGGGATTACTTCTTGGCGTTATCAGCGCAGCCGGCGCCGCCGCGATCTGGCTCGTTGCGACCCTGGCACTCCCGCGCATTCCAGCGATCGCCAGCCTTGGTGCCGTACTGATGATGCCGTCGCTGCCGGTGGGATTCACGATCGTGCTGGCGCTTCTCGTTGCCGTCATCTGCACGGTTGCACCGGCACTTCTGGCCGCACGTATCGATCCCGCCAGGGGCCTGCGGCCGGGCCCTTCGGCCGGCACTTCGGGATCATTGCGCGCGCCCCGGTTGCTCGTCGGGGTGCAGGTTGCCATCTGCGCGCTGTTCGTCACCATTGCTCTCTTCGTCACACGCACAACCGTCACGCTGGGGCGGGTGACGCCGAACATCGACCTGTCTCACTCGCTTGTCGTGCAGGTGCGTCTGCCGTCGACCATGGGGGCACTGGCGACACTGGAGATCGAGCGCGAGCTCAGTCGCATCGATGGCATCACCAGCGTGAGCTACGGTGCACTGCCGGCGGCATTCAGTGGCGGCCGTCATCGCGTGCGCGTCGGAGACCACGGCGACGTGCGCGCGGACGCACTCCGGGTACAACCGGGTTTCCTCGACACGCTTGGCTTGCGGATCGAGCGGGGCCGCGGACTGGACCGCCGCGACCTCGCGACGCCGGCTGTGACGCCGGTTCTCGTCGATCGGACATTCGCGAATCGCTATCTTCAAGGCCGCGAGGCGCTGGGGGTGATCCTGACGCTCGCCGCCGACACCGAGTCGGGCTCGCGTGAACAACGGCTCGAAGTCGTTGGCGTCACCGCGGGCGCCAACCTCGCGGGACCCGCCGCGTCTCCCACGCCACTCGTGTTCATTCCTGGCGAGCCTCCGCGGCAGTTGGCCACGCTGGTCGCGCGCACTGAAGGCCCCGCCGCCGCCATGACGGCTGCCGTCATTCGCACGCTCGGAACGCGGTTTCCTGGAGCCAGCGCCTCAATTACACCGCTCGAGGATGCGTTCGCGTCGGCGCTCGCGCCGCTCCGGGCGATCGTCATCGTCTTCAGCGTCCTCGCGGGACTGGGCGCGATGATCGCGATGATCGGTCTCCACGGCCTGGTGAGCTACCAGACCAGTCGTCGACAATTCGATCTCGGAGTGCGGAGGGCGCTCGGCGCCTCCACGGGTTCGGTGATCGCCGTGGTCGCCCGTGATGCCGCCGGCATGGTCGCCGGCGGCATCATCGTCGGCCTTGCACTCGCCGCGCTTGCGGGACGCCTCTTGCCGCCCGTGGCCGGCAGCCTGCCGATGACCGGGATCGATCTGATCGCCGCGGCACTCGCCCTGCTTCTTGCGGTCGCGTTGGCGTGCCTGCGACCAACGCAACGAGCGCTGCGGGTTGAGGCCGCCGTCGTGCTGCGGGCAGAGTGACATGGCCGAACACCTGGGCATGCTCGAACAGGCGGTGCTGTTGGCGCTCGTGCGTCCGCAGACCGAGCTCGGGAAGGAAGGCTACGGCCGCGCGATCCTGAAGGAGGTCGAGCATCGCCTCAATCGGGAAGTCACCGCGGGCGCGGTCTACGCGACGCTCGATCGCCTCGAGGCCAAGGGGATGGTCTCCTCGCAGCTCGGGCCGGGCACACCGGTCCGTGGTGGCCGGCCGAAGCGCCATTACCGAATCGAGGCGAAAGGACTCCGGGCACTGCACGCCGTCCGCGATGCCACTGCTCGCTTGTGGGACGGCATTCGTCTTCCCGTGAAGGGCACAGCGTGAACCGCAGACTCGACCCAATCATCGGCGACCTGCTCGAGGAGTACCGCGAAGTCGTCCTGCCGGTTCGCGGACGCGTGCGCGCGATGCTGTGGTTCGCGCGCCAGCTCGCGAGCCTGGTTCCACCCTGGAGATGGGGGTTGGCTCTTGGCGCACTCGTCGGCGCCCAGAACATCCTCGATTCCTATCTGTGGCCGCTGCCGCATGACAACGCCGCAGGGGTCCTCGCGCTGTGGACGAGCGTGCTCGTCGCGTGGGGAGCGATCGGTACGTCGGCTGCATCGCGCAGCCGTCGTTTGCGCGATGGCATTCTGGGCGGAGCATTCGCCGCCGCCGTAAGCATGGGAATCATGGGTGCCGCCAACTTCGTGCGCGTTTACATCGTGCTCGACCTGGCAACGCACCACACGACCCTGGGCCAGTTCGCCGGGGGCTTCATGGCATCACATGGCGACGCTCTCTCCGGATTCTTTCAGCAGGAAGCTATCGACTGGCTGCAGGGAGTCCTCGGCGCGGCAGGGTTGGGAGCCTGTGCCGGCGCAATTGGTGGAGGGCTCACGCTACGGCGAGCCCGCCCCACCAGCGCTCGAACTTAAGCTGCCGCGTGCCGCCGCCGCGTGCGCGCCGCCTTCTGCGCGGCCTCATGGCGACGCTGCGGTCCCTTCGTGCGCACGGCTTTCTGCGCGGCTGCCCGGCGGCTCGATGCCGAACGGCGACGGGCCGCGCTGCTTGCCTGACGCGACAGCGCCTTGGACGATGCGGTGCGATGCGGTTCTCGCTTCAGCGCGCTGCGGGTCGCGCGCGACCGGCGAGGTGATGCCAACTTGCCCGCCCGGCGACGAGCCGATGCGGCACTCCGCTTCGTTCCCTCGCTCGAGCCCGCCGGCGGCTTGCCGAGCTTCACACCCGCGCGCCGTGCCTTCGAGAGCCCGATCGCGATCGCCTGCTTCGTCGATCGTGCGCCGTGCTTGCCCTCGCGCACGTGATGGATTTCCTCGCGGACGAACTCACCAGCCTGCGTCGACGGCGCCTTCCCGGCCTGCTTGTCGGCGCGAGCGCGCCTGAGCGTTTCCTTCTCGGGCATCTGGATCCTCCCGAAGGTGGCAGGTACGCAATG
>Ga0310810_10011382_pt1 | contig 10398 bp, 8 predicted proteins | sample NCmetagenome_FD_207641 | JGI IMG/M metagenome (GOLD analysis project Ga0310810, IMG submission 207641) | Soil microbial communities from experimental microcosm in Duke University, North Carolina, United States - NC | ecosystem: Engineered > Artificial ecosystem > Soil microcosm > Unclassified ... | reverse complement strand
GGCCAGCGCAGCGCGCGATCCGCGACGCCGGCTCGATCGCGTGTCGGTGACCAGGCGCGAAGCGAAGACCACGCTCCGAAATGCCGGCCCGGCGGCCGCGATGCCTACGAAAGCGGCGAACAGGATCACTCCTGCGGTGGCGGCGCGAAGGTCGAGACGGGGTGCGAAGTCGAACAGGCTGTCGGGACCAGAGACGATCGCCGACACAATCCGCAGGCACGCCATCGCGACAGGGATCGCGCCGGCCAGTCCCACCATCGCCCAGAGCGCCGTTTCGATGAGCAGCCCGCGCATGACCTGTAGCCGCGAGCCGCCGACGGCCATACGCGTCACCAGTTCCTGTCGTCGTCCCGACCACCACGCCGAGACGAGGGCGCCAACGTTCAGGCAGGCAACGGCGAACGTCAGGACAACGATGGCGCTGAGTGAGGCAGTAGCAGCGCCTGACAACTCGAGCAGGCTGTCGCGGAGCGGGACGGCCGCGGCGCGCCAGTCGCGAGTGGTGTCCGGATGCTCGCTCGCGAGCCGTCCGTACTCCGCCTCGAGCTCGGCGCTCGCCTCGGCGGCGGTGAGATTGTCGCGGAGCCGGCCGATCGCGCCGACGAGATGGAACTGACGGTTGGCGCGCTCGTCCGCGGTCATGATCCACGGGATCCAGATTTCGAACTGACCGATCGCGGACGCGGCCGCGGGCATCACGCCCACCACCGTGTATGGAACGCCGTCGATGCGCAGCATCGAACCAACGGCGCCGCGGTCCGCGGCCATCCGGCTCCGCCACAATCGCTCGCTCACCACCGCGACGCGTCCATCGCCCTCGAAATCCGCATCGAGGATCGCGCGCCCGGCGAGCGGCGCCACGGTCCACACGTCGGAGAACCGGGGCAGGACCTTGGCCGTCTTCACCCGCACGGCGCCGTCGGCGCCGCTCACGTTCACGTCGATCCAGAAGCTTCCGCTCACCGCGCTGAAGGCGTGGACGGACCGCGACCAGTCGAGGAAGTTTGCCGGTGTCACCGCCATCCGGCCGCGCTCGGGATGGCGCTCGATGATGGTGACGATCCGGTCGGCCGACACGAGCGGGAGCGGCCGCAGGTACAACGCGTCCAGCACCGACCACATCGCGAGCGCGAACCCCAGGCCGGTCGCCGCCAGCAGCATCACCAGCACCGGAATCAGCGGCGCGCGCCGGGCGGCTCGGGCCGCGGCCAGCAGCTCGGTACGGACCATTCCCGCCAAGGCTATCTCACTCCCCGCGCCTGGCGAGTTTCCGCCGCGGACCCGGCGGCCTCTCGAGCGGGGTGCGGCTCCGCCCCCACCAGGGGGCGGTGTCGTCTCGCCGCGCATCCGCGCGGCGTGCGGCACTGCTATGATGCGCGGCTATGGCTCTCACCCGGCGCGAACTGGTTCGGGTCCTCGGCGCGTCGGCCGGAGTGGCATGCGCCGCAGACATCCCGGTCTTTGCCCTCGGCCCGCCACCCGGCACCACCGAGGATCGGACCGTGATCCTCGGCGGCGACGGCGTGGGCCTGACGCCTCGCGCATACGCTTCGCTCCTGGACCAGCTGGCGGCGAGAGCCGATGTGAAGGAGGACAACTACCTCCTCGGCGGCGAGGTCGAGCGCTTCGAGCAGCACTGGGCACAGCTGCTCGGCAAGGAGACCGCCGTCTTCATGCCGTCGGGCACGCTCGCCAATCACCTCGCGCTGCGGACGCTGGCGGGAACGAAGCGGCGGGTCATCGTGCCCGAGATGAGCCACGTCTACAACGACACGGGCGATGCGTGCCAGACGCTCTCGGGGCTGACGCTGATGCCGCTTGCGCCTGGTACGGCGACGTTCAATCGCGCCGACGTCGAGGCGGTGCTCGCGAGAACGGCTGGCGGCCGGGTCGCCGCCGACGTCGGAGCGATCCTGATCGAAAGCCCGATTCGGCGGCTGTCCGGTCAGCTGTTCGACTGGGAGGAAGCGCAGCGAATCTGCCAGTTGGCCCGCGAACGCGGGATCGGCACCCACCTCGATGGCGCGCGAATGTTCATCGCATCGGCTTACACCGGCATCTCGCCGGCGGCCTATGCCGCGCCCTTCGACACCGTTTACGTTTCGCTGTGGAAGTACTTCAACAGCGGCATCGGCGCGATCCTCGCCGGGCCGAAGCGGCTGCTCGACGGCATGTTCCACGTCCGCCGCATGTTCGGCGGCAACCTCGCCGTCGGCTGGCAGGCCGCGCTCGTCGCCCGCCACTACATGGATGGTTTCACCGGCCGGCTCGCCACCGCGGTCCAGGTGTCGGAGGACTTCTACAACACCATCGCGCACCATCCGAAGGTCACGGTCAAGCGCATCCCGAGCGGGACGAACGTCGCACAGCTGATGCTCAAGGACGTTGACGGGGCGGCCCTTGTGGGCAGGATGGCGGAGCGCGGCATCCGGGTGCCTGGTGTCAGTGCCTCCGGCAGCGTGACCTTCGGCGTCAACGAAACGTGGAACCGGACGACCGGGGCGGAGCTGGCGCGCGCCTTCGAGCAGGCGCTCGGATGATCGGAACGGAGCGGACGCGCGGCTCGGCAGCGACGCCATCGGCGCAGGTTTCGCGCTTCATGGCCCGCTACGACGCCGACATCATCGGCGTCGCGATCGACGCTCGCGCCCGGCTGCGACGCCGCATGCCCGGGGCGCACGAGCTCGTCTACGACAACTACAACGCGCTGGTCATCGGGTTCGGCCCGACCGAGAGAGCGTCCGATGCGGTGATCTCGCTCGCGCTCTATCCGCGATGGGTCACCCTGTTCTTCCTCTTCGGCGCTACGTTGCCGGATCCGCTCGGCCTTCTGAAAGGCTCCGGCAAACAGGTCCGATCGATCCGCCTCGCGACCGCGTCGACTGTGGACACGCCGGGTGTCCGCGCGCTCATCGACGCTGCGCTGGCGGAGGCGGATCCGCCGATGCCGTTACGCAGCCGCGGCCGGGTGATCATCAAGTCCGTGTCGGCCAAGCAGCGCACGCGGCGACCGAAAGCCCGGCGATGATCTCACGGCGAGCGCTCGTGATCGGAGCAGCTGCGGTTCTCCTGCTTTCCGGACGTGCGAACGCCGCGGCGCGGCTGGCAGCCGCCGATGTCCGCGTCGTGTTCGAGTCGCCACTCGCCTGCACCGTCGAGCTCGGCGTGACAATCGTCGATGCGGCGCAGGTGGAGCACCGGGTGGAGATTGCGGAAGGCGGACGCGTCGATCTAATCGATGTCACCGGCGCGACGCCGGCGGGCCCGCCGACTGACATCGGACGCACACGCGCGCTCACGCTGCGGCCGGAAGGCTCGAGCTACACGCTCCGCTACCGAGCGCAGCTACCGGAGGCCCGCACCGGTCGATGTCCGTTGTGGATTCCTACCGTCGCTGCCGGCGTGACCGCGGCGTCGGTCCGGGTGACCACCCGGCTCCCAACAGGCGCGCGCGCCGCCGGCACGATGCCGACCTTCCGCTGGAACGGCGACGAGGGCACCGCGACGATCGGACACCTGCCCGCGTTTGTGCGCGTACCGTATGCCATGCCCGGCGAACCGGCGCCGTGGAACATCGGTCGCCTCATGGACATGTTCTCGATTGCGACGCTGGTGGTCGCCACGCTGGCTTGGTCCCGCCGGCAGCGCCGGTCTCGAAACACCAAGATCCCAAGACCTCAAGACCCCAAGACCCCAGGACCTCGAGAGGCGTCTCGATGACTGACGCCCCAGGTTTCGGCTGGACGTTCTACGGGTTCTTCGTCGCCGCAGCTGCCTGGATGGCGCTGTACTTCCTGTGGGCATGGCGGGCTGCCGCCGCGGACCGGGCGAGGAGCCGCGATGATCGCTGACCAGAACGTTCTCATTTGGGTCACGCTCATCTACTTCGCCGTCGTCATCGGCGTGTCGGTGTTTTTCCGCCGTGCCAGCTCGGAGGTGGAATTCCTCGCCGCGGGACGCACCATCGGCCCGTGGGTGGGCGGGGCCGTCCTCGCTGCCACCCAGATCAGCGCCGGCACCTTCGTCGGTACGCTCGGACGCTCGTACCTCACCGGCGTGAGCTGGATGTGGGTGTGGTTCGGGGTGTGGTCCGGATGGGTCACCTCGGCCGTGCTGGTCGCGCCGAAGCTGCGCCGGTTCGGCGCCCTGACCGTCGCCGATTACGTGGGCACCCGGTTCGCGAGCGAAGGCGCCCGGACGCTGGCCGCTGCCCTGATCATCGTGTGCTATTCGATCCTGCTGACGGCGCAGTTCCAGGCGATCGGCGAGATCGCGTCGGCCGTGTTCGGCATATCACCGCTGCTGGCCATGACGGCGCTCCTCGCCAGTACCGGTTTTTACACAGCCATCGGCGGCGTCCGCGCCAGCTCGTATATCGAGTTCATCCAGACGCTGATCATGGTGCTGGCGCTGGTCTGTGCGGTCCCGGTGGTGTTCGTGCACGTCGGCGGCTTTACGCCGCTTGGCGAGTACATCGGGTCGATCGACGCGCGGATCACGGGACAGTGGTTCTCCTGGCGCGAGCTCCTCGCCTTCAGTCTGGCCTTCGGGCTCGGCATCGCCGCGGCGCCCTACGAGATGACCCGTTACTACTCGATGCGGGACGTGGCCACGGTCCGCTACGCCATCGGCGTCTCGATGATCCTGCAGCTGATCATTGGCGCCTGTGTGGCGACTCTCGGAATGGGGATGCGCGGGGTGTTTCCGTTCCTCCCGTCGCCCGACCAGGCCTCCAGCATCATGGCTTCGACGGTGATGCCGCCGCTGCTCGGCTCGCTGTTCGTGGTCGCCATGCTCTCGGCGATCATGTCCACGGTCAACTCGATTCTGCTGGTCACCGGCGGCGCCTTCGCGCACGATCTCTACAAGCGCCTCGTCAACAAGGAGGCATCGCAACAGCGGCTGGTGTGGGTGAACCGGCTGTCGATCGTGATCCTGGGCATCATCCCCTTCTGGTTCGCGCAGCAGCGGCTCGGCGACGTCCAGACCATCGTCATCGAGCAGGCGAAGTTCATCGCCAGCTTCTTCTTCGTCCCGGTGGTGATGGGCCTGAACTGGCGGCGCGGCACCCGGGAAGGCGCCATCTGGAGCATGGCAATGGGGTTCCTTGCGTGCCTGGTCTGGACCTTTACCCTCCAGCACAGCTTTTCACGCCACGGGATTGATTCGGTGGAGGTTGGCGTCATCGCGAGCGCGTTGACGTTCGTGATCGTCAGCCGGCTGACGCCGCCGACGCCGAAGAAGAACCTCGCGATCTTCTTCGACGGGGAGGAAGGGGCTTGAGGCTTGGGGCCTGGGGCTTGGGGCCTGGGGCCTGGGGCTTGGGGCTCGGGGCTTGGGGCTTGGGGCAGCCTGCCTCGCCGTAGCTCGAAGAGCGTAGGCGGGAGGTCTTGAAACGACCGGCTGGCTCCGCAGGGTGCGCGCGGTCAGCCAACCGGCGCGCTCCGCCGCCTGTGAGCTCGACGGGATTCTGGTTTACTGGAGTGAACGATGAGACTGTTCAAGGACGAAGTGCTGGAGCGGACCGCACGCGACGCGGTCCGGCTCGATGAATCCAAGGCGCTGCTGGACAGGTTCGTGACGCTGGTCCGCGAGTCGGGCACGCCCGACGAGGAGACGGCCGGGCGCTACATCGCCGATCGGCTGACGGCGCTCGGCGTGCCGTTCACGCTCCACGAGCCCGAGATTTTCCTGAGCAACCCGGTCCGGGCCGAGCTCGGCGTGACGCCGTCAGGAGGCGCGCTCCGCCAGCTCCACGCGCGGCCGCCGGCGATGGCGCGCTCCACCGGCGACGCCGCCGTCGAAGCCGAGGTCTGCTACGTCCCGTCGAAGTACGCCGGCGGAACCGCGTCGCTGTTCGACCTGCCCGACGCCGCTCGCGGCGGCGGCGCCGACGATCCGGTCCGCGGCAAGATCGTGCTCACCGAGGGCTTCTCGATGCCGGCCTCGGTCGGCGCCTTCGAACGGCGCGGCGTGATCGGCGAGATCTTCATTCACCCCGGGAAGAACGTTCACGAAGGGATCTGCACGTCGATCTGGGGCGCACCGACCGCGGAGTCGATCGGGCGAAAGCCAGCCGTGCCGGTGGTCTGCATCAACCACGCCGATGGCGAGGCACTGATCGCCGACATCCAGCGCGGCCCGGTCCGCGCCTCGATCAAGACGTGGATGCGCGAAGGCTGGATGAAGTGCCTGCTGCCGGTGGTCGAGATCCGCGGCCGCCAGGATCCCGACGAGTTCCTGCTGGTTCACGGCCATTACGACTCGTGGTACGAAGGCATCGGCGACAACGCCACGGGCGACGCGGCCCTCCTGGAGCTGGCCCGCGTGCTGTGGACGCTGCGCGATCGACTCAAGCGATCGGTCCGGATCGCGTGGTGGCCCGGTCATTCCACCGGCCGCTATGCGGGATCGACGTGGTACGCCGACACCTTTGCCGACGAGATCGACGAGCATTGCATCGCGCAGCTCGACATCGACTCACCCGGGTGCGCCGACGCCACGGTCTACGAAGAAGTGATGTGGATGGCGGAAGCCGACGCGCTCTGCCGCTCTTCGATCCAGGACGCGCTCGGCCTCGCCTCGCAGCGTGTGCGCCCGCTCCGGGCCGGCGACTACTCGTTCAACCAGATCGGGCCGACCGGCCTCTACATGCTGCTGTCGAACATCCCGGCCGAAGAGCGCAAGCGCCGCGGCTACTATGCGGTCGGCGGCTGCGGCGGCAACATCGCCTGGCACACGCCGGACGATCTGATGCCGGTGGCGGACCTCGAGATCCTGCGCCGGGACCTGTGCGTCTACCTCACCACCATCGTACGCATCGTCAACGCGCCGCTGCACCCGTTCGACTACACCGAGGCGCTGGCCGAGATGGGCGATGCGCTCGCGAAGTACCAGGATGCGGCCGCCGGCGAGGCCGACCTCTCGTCAGTGAGCGCGGCGCTCACCAGCGTCGCCGAGGCAATGCGGGCGTGGCGGGCCGACGTGGACGCCCGCGTGGCCGCGGCGCCACATGACGACGAGCTGCGACGGCGGACCAACGCGGCGCTGCGGCAAATCGCGCGGCTCCTCGTGCCGCTCAATTACGCGAAGGGCGAACGGTTCGACCACGATCCCGCGCTCAAGTTCGGCATCCTGCCCAGGCTCGAGCCGGTAGCCAGCCTCCCGTCGATGCCGGCGGAACTGAGGCGGTTTGCGAAGGTTGGCCTGGCCCGCGAAATGAACAAGGTGCGCGCGACCCTGCGGGCGGTGCAGCGCGAGGTGGGAAGGCCGTAGAAATGCGCAGGCCGGCGCCGCCGCTGTGGCGGCGGGCCGGCCTGCGTCGAACTGCGCCGATCAGCCGCGCGCGGCGGTTGCCGACGACGAGCGCTTCGGGAAGATCTCCTTGAACGCCTTCATGAACCTGTCCATCTCCTCCTCGCGCCCGATCGAGACACGAAGGTGGTTGATCATCGGCGGGAAGGGACGGCCGACGAGGACGTTCTTCTGGCGGAACTCCTCGATCACCGGCTGCACCGTGCGCTCGTGGAGGCTGACCATGAAGAAGTTCGTCTGCGACGGGATGACCGGGTAGCCCCAGTCCTCGAGCTCCCGCGAGGTCTTGTTGCGGAGCGCGATCACCTTGCCCCGGATCTCGGCCTGGCCGGCAGCGTCCTTGAGCGACGCCGCGCCACCCCACTTCACCAGCGCGTTGATGCTGTTCATCGCGAACGGCCGCATCTTGTTGATGATCTCGGGCGTCGCAAGGGCGTAGCCGAGCCGCATTCCCGCCAGCGCGGCGATCTTCGAGAACGTCCGGGCGATGATCACCGGCCGCCCGTCGAGCACGTACGAAACCGAAGTCGCGTAGGACGGATCGTCCACGAAGTGGTGGTAGGCCTCGTCAATCAGGATCGGCATGTCCTTGGGGATGCCCTCGACGACCTGCTTGATCTCCTTGGCCGGCACCACGACGCCGGTCGGGTTGTTCGGATTGCACAGGTAGAAGAACCCGACGTCCTTGGCGTTCTTGTTGGCCGCGTCGATCATCGCCGGGATGTCCTGGCGGAAGTCCTTGAGGAGCGGGATCTTGATCCCCTCGGCCTTGATGCTGGTGGCGTGCTGATAGACGGTGCCGTAGGTTGGATCCGCGCCGACCACCTTCTTGCCGCCGAGGAGGAACGCCGTGCCGACGACGTCGAGGATCTCGCCGGAGCCGGCGCCGAGCAGGATGTTCTCGGGCTTCACCTTGTGGTGATCGGCGATGGCCTGGACGATGTTGCCATCGGGGTAGCCATAGCGGTTGGCGTACTTCCACGCGTGGTTCATCGCCTTCATGACCGCATCCGGCGGGCCCCAGTTGTTCTCGTTGCTGGCCAGCTTCGCGTAAGCGTCGTATTCGGCCTCGGTGCCGCCGAACTGCATGGTCCTGGCCTGCGCGAACAGCGGCAGCGACGGCCGCAGCCCGAGGACGCCCATCGCAGCGGCGACCCCTCCGAAGAACCGACGACGAGAAAGCGACTGCCTGACGTCCATGAAGCCTCCAATATGGGGAAAGCGATCCGCCAATTCTAGCGCAGGGCGCGCTTCCGGCGGTACAACATCGCATCGGCCTGCTGCAGGGCCGCTTCCCACCCGGCCGGGCGCTCAGCCACCGCCCAACCCGTTGAAAACCGCAGTGACAAGCCGCTCGACTCGTTAAAGGAGATGAGGCCCTCGGCCAGGCGCCCGGCCACCGCATCGGCTTCGGCCGCCGAGGTCGCCGGCAGCAGCGTGACGAACTCGTCCCCGCCGATCCGAAACACCCGGTCGCCGCCGCGGAAGAAGTGGCGAAGGAACGAGGCCATGGACTTGAGCAGGGCGTCGCCGGCGGCGTGCCCCTGCCCGTCGTTGATCGCCTTGAGGCCGTCGACGTCGAACGCGAAGATGGCGACCGGGAACTCGCGGCTGGCCTTCAGCCGCGCGCTCTCGTCCTCGAAGTGCCGCCGGTTCGAGAGGCCGGTGAGCTCATCGGAGTAGCTCTGCTGGCGGAGCCGCTCCTCGAGCTGCTTCCGGGTGGTGATGTCGCGCAGCATCAGGAGCGCGCCGACGTCGCGCCCGTGCCGATCGGACAAGGCCCGCCGCTCCGCGTCGTACCATCGCGTCGCCCCACCGACCAGCCACGGCTGCTCGGTGCGCTGGAGCTTGCCGCTCGAGAGGTCGTTCCAGCCCAGCGCTCCGGCAACCGCGCTGGTCCACCGCCGCCCGAGAATCGGGCGGTCGGCTTCGCCGAGCACGGCCTCCGCCGCCCCGTTCGCATCGACGACCACGCCGGCCTCGTTCAGCACGACGACGGGATCCGGCATCGATTCGAAGAGCATGTCCCGCGCGACTGGCCGCGGATCGAGCAGCCGGTAGCGCAGCACCGCCCAGCCGAGGAACGTCGCCGTCAACCCGAACGCCGGGAGCGTCGGGTTGAGCGGCAGCCATGCCGCCACCGAGGGCCACGCCTTGGCGAACTCGTTCAGGATGTTCGCACCCAGCGGCAGGAGCGTCCCCACTGCGAGCAGCACGCTCTGGAACCGGTGCGTACGGAGCCAGTCTCGGACCAGGAGCCCGACCGCGCCGAGCGTGTAGGCATATGAGAGCGCGAGGTGGAACGGGAACACCGGTCCGTTGAGGCCGACCAGTTCGTTGCGAAAGATGACCTCACGAAAGAACAGGCGGTGAGCGTCGTTGGTGAGCAGCAGCGGTCCGAGCACGATCGGCCAGACGTACACAACCCGCCACGCCGCCGCGCGAGGCGGGTGCCCCACGTAATTGAGCGTAAAGAGAAACCAGCTCGCGGTGATCAGGCCGATGCCGGGAAACTTCGCCGCGAACCAGAAGCGGGAGTGGGCCGGGTCCAGCTGCTCGCCCAGATAGCAGAAGAGCCACCACGTGGTGGCCACCTCCATCGCGAAGAAATGGACGAACCCGCGGTTCCTCCGGTGCGGCCAGGCGAGCACCGCCAGTACCGCGGACGTGCCGCCAATTACCGCGAGCAGCAGCAGGTACATCGACCTCTAGTGTTGCAGCGGATCAATGCGTTATCGCCTTCTGTCTTGTGCCTTCTGCCTTTTGCCTTTTGCCTTGTCACTTGCTTTTCAACTCATCCCGGATCTCCGCCAGGAGCTGCTCCGAGGGCGTCGGGCCCGCCGCCGGCGGGGGCGGCAGGTAGCGTGCCGCGAACGTATTGAACGGCACGACGATGAAGTAATAGACGGCCGCGGCCTTGAGCAGGAACGCGATGATCGCGTTGATGAAGTTGCCGATGTTGATGGCCCCGACCTTCCAGGCCGAGAAATCGGGCTGCCCGACGACGGCCCCAATCGCGGGAGTGAAGACATCCTTGACCAGCGAATCAACGACCGCGCCGAAAGCCGCGCCGATGATGACCCC
>Ga0310810_10011380_pt1 | contig 10400 bp, 16 predicted proteins | sample NCmetagenome_FD_207641 | JGI IMG/M metagenome (GOLD analysis project Ga0310810, IMG submission 207641) | Soil microbial communities from experimental microcosm in Duke University, North Carolina, United States - NC | ecosystem: Engineered > Artificial ecosystem > Soil microcosm > Unclassified ... | reverse complement strand
GTTTTTGACCGGCTTGAGCGTGCGCAGATAGCCGACAATGCTGTCGAGATCGCCGGACGTGAGGATCGGATAGAACTTGGTGGGCATCACCTCGGCTTCTTGCACGCCTTTCGGATTTCTGCCGGTCAGGATCATCGCCTTGATCTGGCCGTCGGTCCAATCGCCGATCCCGGTCTCTTTGTCGGTGGTGATGTTGGGCGCGGTGACCTTGAACGGCGGTTCATCCCAGCTCAGGCCACCGGAGTAATCCTTGCCGGCTGTCGCCGCCGGCGGCCCCTTCGGCGAGTGGCAGTTGGCGCAGGTCATGATGGTGTTCATCAGATAACTGCCACGCTCAACCGACGACTGCGCGGCTGCGCTGCTCGCCACGGCCACGGCCACGGCCAATCCCAGCATCAAACGGATCATCCAGCGTCCCCCGGCTTTCTAGTTTAGAATCGCCGCAATGCTATCGCGGTGGCGCAGGTACGCCAATGCTGTTCCGATGTTTTAACGCGCGCCCGCCGCCGCAAGGATACGGGCCATTTCGGAGTAACCGGACTTTCTCGCGTGGGCGAGCGGCGTTATCCCGTCGCGGTCGGCGACGTTGACGTTGGCGCCGGCCGCGACAAGGAGGCGGACGATCTCGAGGTGCACCGTTCCTCCATCGCCGAGAATGATGGCTTCGAGCAGAGCGGTCCAACCCAGGTTGTTGATGTGATCCTTGTCAATCGGAGTTGCCAGCAGGATTTTGACGGCTTCGACATGACCGTGATGGGATGCCGGAATAAGCCCGGTGCCGCGATAGCGGTTGGTGTCCTTGAGATCGGCGCCAGCGGCGAGCGCCATTTTCAGGATTTCGACGCGGCCCTCCGCCGCCGCATAGAGGTACGGTGAATCCTGGATAAAATCCTTGGCATTGACGTCGGCGCCCTCCTGGATGAGCAGACGCGCCACCTCGATGCGGTTGCGCTGCGTAGCGGCCATCAGTGCGGTGCGGCCACGCTGGTCGCGCGCGTCGATACGGGCGCCGCCGGCGAGGTATTTTTTGACCACCGGGAGTTCGCCCCGTTCGGCCGACGCGATCATGTCGCGTTCGGTCTCGTTGGCCTGCTGGGCGGGGGCTGTGGTCTGCATGATCAACAGCAAAAGGGCGGCCGAAGCCGCCCTCGCTATCCATGATGCCGACATCGCGGACTACGCCGGAACGGTGGCGTCTTCGTCGCTGGCCGCCCTCTCGATCACTGGCCCGGAATCGAGTCCCTTGGCGGCCTCGTCGCGATCGACCAGCTCAATGACGCCGACCGCGGCGTTGTCGCCGTAGCGGAACCCCGCCTTGAGGATGCGAGTGTAGCCGCCCTTGCGCTCCTTGTAGCGCGGGCCCAGCACGTCGAAGAGCTTCTTCACCATCGCGACGTCGCGGATTTGCGAAATCGCCTGCCGGCGGGCGTGAAGATCGCCACGCTTGCCGAGCGTGATCAGCTTCTCGACCACCGGGCGCAGTTCCTTGGCCTTCGGCAGCGTGGTGGTGATCTGCTCATGCTTGATCAGCGCCGCGCACATGTTGCCGAACATTGCCTTGCGATGCTCCGCTGTGCGGTTGAGCTTGCGGTGAACCTTGCCGTGACGCATCGAACTTGTCCTTCTCTTGTCTGTGTCACGACGGTCCGTCGGACGCTTTGCTCAGGTGGGCTTCCTGCGTTCGCCCTCAAAGTCATGCCCGGCCAAGGCCGGGCATTGAAGAATACCAATGTCAGTAGTGGTCCTCGAAGCGCTTGGCGAGCTCCTCGATGTTCTCGGGCGGCCAGCCGGGCACCTCCATGCCGAGGTGCAGGCCCATCTGCGCCAACACCTCCTTGATCTCGTTGAGCGACTTGCGGCCGAAGTTCGGGGTCCGCAGCATCTCCGCTTCGCTCTTCTGAACCAGGTCGCCGATGTAGACAATATTGTCGTTCTTGAGACAGTTGGCCGAGCGCACCGAAAGCTCGAGCTCGTCGACCTTCTTGAGGAACGCCGGGTTAAAGGCAAGGTCCGGGATCGCTTCCTGGGCCTGCTCCTTGCGCGGCTCTTCGAAGTTGACGAATACGTTGAGCTGGTCTTGCAGAATGCGCGCGGCATAGGCCAGCGCATCTTCCGGACCGACGGCGCCGTTGGTCTCGATCGTGAGCGTCAGCTTGTCGTAGTCGAGGATCTGGCCCTCGCGGGTGTTCTCGACCTTGTAGGAGACCTTGCGGCACGGCGAATACAGGCTGTCGACCGGGATCAGCCCGATCGGCGCGTCCTCGGGGCGATTGCGCTCGGCCGGCACGTAGCCCTTGCCGGTCGAAACCGTGAACTCCATGCGGATCTCGGCGCCCTCGTCCAGGGTGCACAGCACGAGGTCGGGGTTCAGCACAACGATGTCCCCGACGGTCTGGATGTCGCCCGCCACCACCGTGCCGGGGCCCGACTTCTTCACCACCATGCGCTTGGGGCCTTCGCCCTGCATCTTGATGGCGATGTCCTTGATGTTAAGGACTATGTCGGTCACGTCCTCGCGCACGCCGGCGATCGACGAGAACTCGTGCAGCACGCCATCGATGTGCACGGACTGCACCGCCGCGCCTTGCAGCGACGACAGCAGAATCCGGCGCAACGCATTCCCAAGGGTCACGCCAAAGCCGCGCTCGAGCGGCTCGGCGACCACCGTCGCCATCCGCTTCGGATCGGAGCCAAGCGAAACCTGCAGCTTATTCGGCTTGATCAATTCCTGCCAATTCTTCTGGATCACGTTTGCACCCATCGTATTGAGTGACGCGTTTTGCTTCGCACCCCACTCCGCCCCGTGGGAATTTTCGGCGGCAGCGGGCGTATTTGCCTGCTGGATATAGGTATCGCTCATACGCGTCGGCGCTTTCTCGGCCTGCAGCCGTTGTGAGGAATTGGCGTCACGTCGCGGATCGATGTCACGGTGAAGCCGGCGGCCTGCAAAGCACGCAGCGCCGACTCGCGGCCCGAACCCGGGCCCGCGACCTCGACTTCCAGCGTTCGCATGCCGTGTTCGGAGGCTTTCTTTGCGGCATCCTCGGCGGCGATCTGGGCAGCGTATGGGGTCGACTTGCGCGAGCCCTTGAAACCCATCGTGCCAGCCGACGACCAGGCGATGGTATTGCCCTGCGCGTCGGTGATGGTGATCATCGTATTGTTGAACGAGGCATTCACGTGCGCGACGCCCGAAGCAATGTTCTTGCGTTCGCGGCGGCGGACACGCCCGCCTGCGGGAGTTGTAGCTTCCTTACCCATTCACGATCCTTTCGAGGCTCGCGTTCGCGGCGAGCCGATCAACGTCGGCCTGGAAACGTCAGGCCGTCGGCTTCTTCTTGCCGGCAATGGCCTTGGCCGGACCCTTGCGCGTGCGGGCATTGGTGTGGGTGCGTTGGCCGCGGACCGGGAGGCCTTTGCGGTGGCGCAGACCACGATAGCAGCCGAGATCCATCAACCGCTTGATGTTGACTGCAACCTCGCGACGAAGATCGCCCTCGACCATGTAATCGCGGTCGATCATCTCGCGGATCTGAAGCACCTCTTGGTCGGTGAGCTGTGATACCCGGCGTTCGGGCGGGATGTGCACCTTTTCCATGATGTCATGAGCGTTCTTTTGACCGATGCCATGGATGTACTGCAGCGCGATCAGAACACGCTTGTTGGTCGGGATGTTTACGCCTGCAATTCGGGCCACGTCTTCACTCCTGTTCCGGTCGGCTCAGCGCCGGTCCGTTTCCTGCCTGTTCCGCAGGGTGCCCCAAGCAATAGTGCGACGCCCTCCCCTCGATATGGGGCCGGCGCCGTTCGAACCGAGTCCGACTGAATACGGGGCTTATTAAGGGATTCATCGTCACTTCGTCAACCTCTGCGCGCGCCTGGCTTTTTCGCTTTCTTGCCGGTCCGTTCGGCGGCGGAGACCGGTTTTTTCTGGCCCGTGGGAACCGCCCTGGCGGCCTTAACCTTGCCCGGAGGCTTCCCAGCCGACAGGGGCGCGGGCTTCCTGGTCTTGCCCGCTACGGACTTTCGCCCTTCGGACACCTTGCTGGCCTCGCCTGAGGCCTTCCTGGCCTCAGGAACCAGCCGGAACGCCGCGTCGGCCAGAGCCCGCCCGATCGCCGCCGCCACATCCCCAATCGAGGCCATGCCGTCGACGGCGCGAAGCGTCCCTTTGTCCTGGTAATAATGCACCAGCGGCGCGGTCTGGGCGTGGTAGGCCGTGAGCCTCTGCCTGAGCACCTCAGGGTTGTCGTCAGAGCGAAGCGCCTCGCCGCGGCGCTTCATCTCGTCGATTCGGCTCTCGATGCGCCGAATCAGGATGTCCGGGTCGACCTTGAGCTCCACAACTGCGTCGAGCCGCTGGCCCCGCTTGGCCAACATGCGGTCGAGAGCGTCCGCCTGCGCCACAGTGCGCGGAAAGCCGTCCAAAATGAACCCGTTGCGGGCGTCGGGCTGATCGATGCGCTCGGCCACGATTCCCACGACAATATCGTCGGGCACCAGGGCGCCGCGTTCCATGATGTCCTTGGCTCTGCGCCCAATCGGCGTGCCGGCCGCGACGGCCGCACGAAGCATGTCGCCGGTGGAGAGTTGCACGATGCCGTATTTCGAAACGAGTGCCTTGGCTTGCGTCCCCTTGCCGGCCCCCGGCGGGCCGAGCAAAACAATCCTCATCTCCTGCGCCCCCGCAGCTTCGAACGTTTAATCAACCCCTCGTATTGATGCGCCAACAGATAGCCCTGGATCTGCGCCACGGTGTCCATCGTCACGCTGACGACGATCAGGAGCGAAGTGCCCCCGAAATAGAACGGCACCGCCGCGTATGAGATCAGAATTTCCGGAATGAGACACACCACCGCCAGATAGGCGGCGCCAAGCACGGTGATGCGGCTCAGCACATAGTCGATGTACTCGGCGGTGCGCTCGCCCGGGCGGATGCCGGGAATGAAGCCGCCGTGCTTCTTGAGGTTGTCCGCCGTCTCGGTCGGATTGAACACGATCGCCGTGTAGAAAAAGGCGAAAAACACGATCAGCGCGATGTACAGGAATAGAAACAGCGGCCGGCCGTGGCCAAGCTGTGTGACGATGGCGTTGAACCACTCCGGCCCCTGCCCGGCGTTGAAGTTGGCGACCGTCGTCGGCAGCAGCAGCAGCGACGAGGCAAAGATCGGCGGAATGACGCCCGAGGTGTTGAGCTTGAGTGGCAGATGCGAGGATTGGCCCTCGAACATGCGGTTGCCGACCTGCCGCTTGGGATACTGGATCAGCAGACGGCGCTGCGCGCGTTCCATGAACACGATGAAGGCGATCACGGCGACCGCCATGACGATGACGACCAGGATCAGGCCGGTCGACAGCGCACCCTGGCGGCCGAGTTCCAGCATGCCAGCAATAGCCGATGGCAATTCGGCGACGATGCCGGACATGATGATCAGCGAGATGCCGTTGCCGATGCCGCGCGCGGTGATCTGCTCGCCGAGCCACATCAGGAACATGGTGCCGCCGGTCAGAGTAATGGCAGTAGAAATGCGAAAGAAATAGCCAGGGTCGGCGACCGCGCCTCCGGCGCCTTCCAGCCCGATCGAGATGCCGTAGGCCTGGAAAGCCGCCAGCACCACGGTGAGATAGCGGGTGTACTGGTTGATGACCTTGCGGCCCTGCTCACCCTCTTTCTTAAGTTGTTCAAGCGTCGGTGAAACAGTCGTCATCAACTGAATGATGATCGAAGCCGAGATGTACGGCATGATATTGAGCGCGAATATCGCCATGCGGTGGATGCCGCCGCCGGCGAACATGTTGAACATGCCGAGAATGCCGCCCGCCTGGGTGTTGAAGATCCGCTCCCACGCCTGCGGATCGATGCCGGGCAGCGGGATGTAGGTGCCGAAGCGGTAGACCAGCAGCGCGCCCAGCGTGAACCAAATGCGCTTCTTCAGTTCCTCGGCCTTGGCGAGCGCCGAGAAATTGAGATTGGCCGCGAGTTGTTCCGCTGCAGAGACCATATCCGTCTAGCTCCAAGCCCCCGCTTCCCCGCTTGTCATGGCCGGGCTTGACCCGGCCATCCACGTCTTGACAGGTAAAAGGCGTGGATGCCCGGCACAAGCCCGGGCATGACGTTGCCGTCAGGCGGCCTTTTCGCCCTCTTCACGCTTTGGTGCCAGGATTTTGACCGAACCGCCGGCCTTCTCCACCGCCTCGACGGCAGACTTGGAGGCGCCGAATACCTCGAAACTGACCTTGGACTTGAGCTCGCCGTTGCCAAGGAGCCGCACGCCGTCCTTGGCGCGCCGCATCAGGCCGGCCTTGACCATGGCGGCCGCGTCGACCGTAGCGCCCGCATCGAGCAGCTTGGCATCGATCGCCGCCTGCACCTTGCCGACGTTCACCTCGTTTAGCTTCAACTGGAAGCTGGTGTTGCGGAAGCCGCGCTTGGGCAGCCGCCGGTGTATCGGCATCTGGCCGCCCTCGAAGCCCTTGATGCGCACGCCGGAGCGCGCGGTCTGGCCCTTGCCGCCGCGTCCCCCGGTCTTGCCGGCGCCCGAGCCGATGCCGCGGCCGATGCGGAAGCGCTTCTTCCGCGAGCCGTGCTTCGGGGCGATCTCGTTCAGCTTCATCGCCACTTCTCCTTATTTGCCGTCGACGACACGGACGAGATGCTTTACCTTCTCGATCATGCCGCGCGTCATCGGCGTGTCCGGCAATTCGCGCGAACGGCCGATCTTGTTGAGACCGAGCCCAATCAGGGTTTCGCGCTGGCTGTGCTCCCGACGCATCGCGCTGCCGGTCTGTTCGACCTTGAGAGTCTTGTCCTTACTCGCCATGACGCCTTCCTGCCTTTAATCAGCCGCAGCTTCGCTGTCGGCGCCCTGACGGCGGCCCTGCAGCGTGGAAACCTTGATGCCGCGACGCCCAGCGACGGAACGCGGCGAGTCCTGATGCTTGAGCGCGTCAAAGGTGGCGCGCACCATGTTGTACGGGTTGGACGAGCCGAGCGACTTGGCCACCACGTCCTGCATACCCAGCGTCTCGAACACCGCGCGCATCGGGCCGCCGGCAATGATGCCGGTGCCGGCAGGGGCAGCACGCAGGAACACCTTGCCGGCGCCGTGGCGTCCATGCACGTCGTGGTGCAGCGTGCGGCCTTCGCGCAGCGGCACGCGCGTGACGTTGCGCTTGGCGGCATCGGTGGCTTTGCGGATCGCCTCCGGCACCTCGCGCGCTTTACCATGGCCGAAGCCGACGCGGCCCTTCTGGTCACCGACGATCACCAGCGCGGCAAAGCCGAACCGGCGGCCACCCTTCACCACCTTGGCGACGCGGTTGATGTGGACGAGCTTGTCGACGAACTCACTCGCCTCGCGCTCGCCGCCACGGCCGCGATCCCGGCCGCCTTCGCGATCCCGCCTCGGTTCATGTGCCATAACGATCTTCTCTCTGTTCGGACCAACTGCCCGTCATCATCCTCAGAAACTCAAACCGGCTTCGCGGGCGGCATCGCCGACCGCCTTGATGCGACCGTGGTAGCGAAAGCCGCCACGGTCGAACACGACCTCCTTGACGCCCTTCTGCACCGCGCGTTCCGCGACAAGCTTCCCGACCGCCTTGGCCGCTTCGACATTAGCGCCGGTCTTGCCACGCATGTCCTTTTCCAGCGACGACGCCGCTGCGACCGTCGAACCCTTCACGTCGTCGATCACCTGGGCGTAGATGTGCTTGCCCGAGCGGTGCACGTGGAGCCGCGCGCGGCCACTGGCCGCGGATGCCGCTTTTACGGACTTCCGCACCACGCCCTTGCGCCGCTGGGTCCTTGCCTTGACTGTGGCCATAACCTTCTCCGTAAGCCCGTGGGCTCCGTTACTTCTTCTTGCCTTCCTTGCGGAAGATGTACTCGCCGGCGTACTTCACGCCCTTGCCCTTGTAGGGCTCGGGCGGCCTGAAATCGCGAATTTCACTGGCAACCTGGCCGACCTTCTGCTTGTCGGAGCCACTGATCTTGATTTCGGTGGGCTTGGCGGCCGCGATCGTAATGCCCTCCGGGATCGGGTAGATCACGTCGTGGCTGTAGCCCAGTTGGAGCTGCAGGTTCTTGCCCTGCACCGCCGCGCGGTAGCCAACGCCGGTGATCTCGAGATTCTCCTCGAAGCCTTTGGTGACACCGACCATCAAATTGTTGACCAGTGTGCGTGCGGTGCCCCACTGCGAGCGGGCGCGCTTGGTCTCAAAGCGCGGATCAATCTTGATCTGACCCTTGTCCATCTTGGCGGTGACATCATCATGCAGGACGAGCTGTAATGCACCCTTCGGGCCCTTGACCCTGATGGTCTGGCCTTCGACGTTCGCGGTAACTCCGGTGGGGATCGCCACCGCCTTTTTGCCGATACGGGACATGATATTTTCCTCGCTGCTCCCGCTCAGAACACCGTGCAGAGCACTTCGCCGCCGACATTGGCGTCGCGCGCGTCGTGGTCGGCCATGACGCCCTTGGGCGTCGAAAGGATCGAAATACCCAGACCATTGTTGACGCGCGGCAGGTTGCGCACCGCCACATAGACACGGCGGCCGGGCTTGGAAACCCGCGACATCTCTCGGATTACCGGCTCGCCGTCGAAATACTTCAGCTCGATCTCGAGCTCGCTGCGGCCATCGGAGTGATCGACCGTGGCGTAGCCGCGGATAAAGCCCTCGTTCTTCAGCACGTCCAGGACGCTGACGCGCAGCCGCGAGCCCGGCGTCGACACCTTGGGCTTCTTGCGCATCTGCGCGTTGTTGATACGCGCAATCAAATCGCCGATCGGATCGTTCATCTGCATGCGATCCCCCTTACCAGCTCGACTTCACGAGGCCGGGGATGAGCCCCTTGGCGCCAAGTTCGCGCAACGCGATGCGGCTGAGCTTGTGCTTGCGGTAAACGGCGCGCGGGCGTCCCGTCATCTCGCAGCGGTTGCGGTAGCGGTTCGGCGACGAGTTGCGCGGCAGCTCGGCCATCTTCATGGTCGCGGCAAAGCGCTCTTCCATCGGCTTGGTCTTGTCCATGGCAATGGCCTTGAGCCGCTGCCTGCGGCCGGAATATTTCTTCGCCAGCCTTTTCCGCCGGTTGTTCTTCTCTATCGAACTCTTCTTCGCCATCTAGGTCTCCTGGCTATCCGCGTTTGAGGAACCGTCCGCCTTTAGCGACCGGCCCTCACTGCCGGAACGGGAAGTTGAATGCGGCCAGCAATGCGCGAGCCTCATCGTCGGTCTTCGCGGTCGTGCAGACCGTGACGTCCATGCCCCACATGTCCTGAGCCTTGTCGTAGTCAATTTCCGGAAAGATCGTATGCTCCTTGATGCCGAGCGAGTAATTGCCGCGGCCGTCGAAGCTCTTCGGATTGAGGCCGCGGAAATCGCGAACGCGGGGCAGCGCGATGTTGACCAGGCGGTCGAGGAACTCGTACATGCGCGCCTTGCGAAGCGTCACCTTGCAGCCGATCGCCTGCCCGTCGCGAAGCTTGTAGGTCGCGATCGACTTGCGCGATTTGGTGACAACCGGTTTCTGGCCGGCGATCGCCGCCATCGCCTCGGCGGCCTGCTCGACCTTCTTACGGTCGGCGACGCCCTCGCCGATGCCCATGTTGAGGACGATCTTGTCGACCCGCGGCACCTGCATCGGATTCTTGTAACCGAACTTCTCGATCAGAGCCTTGCGGACGACCTCATCGAAATGCGTGCGCAGCCGCGGCGTAACCCGCTCCTCGGGCTCGCGCTTCTTCTTCTCGCCGCCCTCTTCCGCGGCCTTCTTGGCGGCGGCCTTGGCCTTTGCCTCGGCGGCCTTTTCCGCGCGCGCCTGAGCCTCGGGCGACTTGTCGACCTTCGGCGCCTTCTCGGGCTTTGCGTCGTCGGGTTTCTTAGCCATCGATCTCAACTCCGGAACGCTTGGCGATGCGCACGACCTTGCGGTCCTCGCCCTTGCCGGTGATCTTGAAGCCGACGCGGGTCGGCTTGCCGTCCTTCGGATCGGCCAGCGCGAGATTGGACATGTGGATCGGCAACTCCTTGGAGATGATGCCGCCCTCCTGCTGCGCGCTTTGCTTCTGGTGACGCTTGACCATGTTGATGCCGCGCACTGTCGCGCGCTCGGCGCGCGGATTGACCTCGATCACCTCGCCGCTGCGGCCCTTGTCGCGACCGCTGAGGATCACGACCTTGTCGCCTTTCCTGATGCGAGCCGCCATCACAGCACCTCCGGCGCAAGCGAAATGATCTTCATGTGGTTCTTGGCGCGCAGTTCGCGCGGCACCGGCCCAAAGATGCGGGTGCCAACCGGCTCCATCTGCGGATTGATCAGCACCGCGGCGTTGCGGTCGAAGCGGATCACCGAGCCGTCCGGCCGCTTGATGTCCTTGCGGATGCGCACCACCACG
>Ga0310810_10011379_pt1 | contig 10400 bp, 7 predicted proteins | sample NCmetagenome_FD_207641 | JGI IMG/M metagenome (GOLD analysis project Ga0310810, IMG submission 207641) | Soil microbial communities from experimental microcosm in Duke University, North Carolina, United States - NC | ecosystem: Engineered > Artificial ecosystem > Soil microcosm > Unclassified ... | reverse complement strand
CCCTGTCGGTTTACGTCTTTGACGGACTGGTAAGTCTGAAAAAGACGCTGCGGCGCCGACGCGCGAAACACAGGTGTCGAGGTCATTGTCACGGACATCAGATTGTGGTCTAGATCCAGGAAGAAAAGTTCCTTGCCATCCGCTCGCCAGCGCGGTTGCGAGCCGCCCCCATGGGATATCAGCCATTTCTCACCAGGAGCTGGAAACGGCCGGACATATATTTCGTCTCGCCCGGTTTCATCCGAAGTGTAAGCTACAAATCGTCCGTCGGGCGAGAAGCGGCCATTTTGGGCTTTGCGGGCTCCACCTCCGCTAAGGTAAAAGACAGGCTTACGCTCCAAGGAAGAAGGCCCCATTGGTAAGAACCAAATATCGCCTACCGTTTGATAAAGCAGGTACTTTCCATCGCGAGACCAATCAAGCGGGAATGCAGGGCGTACCTGGAGAAGTGTCTCCGGGGTCCCCACGCCTGAAGCATTTACGACGCGGATTTCGGAATTGATGCCTCCTCCGTATGCAAGGCGTTGATGGTCGGGCGACCAGACCGGGGAGACCGTCTGTCCTGGATCAGATGTCAACCGGACGGAGGAACCGTCCCGCAGTTTGATGACGCTTAAGCCGGGTTTGGCAGGGGCGTCCAGGGACTGGGTTACGGCCACGCGCTCTCCGTCAGGCGACAGAGCCAGAATTCCGAAGTCGCCCGGGACGTTCCCGGTCCGTTTGCCCTGCCGGTCGAACCAGACGAGGGACGTGGATTCACTGCGTGCGGGCAACCACGCGAGGACGCCATTCTTGGAAGCGCTGAAGAAACCCATGGCCCTGGTGTAACCGACTTGCTCCAACAAAGGATGCTCGTCCCCGACCGTCTGAAGGCGCGACTCGTCGAATTCCTGGACGAATAGAGTCGTGCCGCGAAGCATCAATAGAAAGCCTCTGCCGTTCGCGCCGGGAATGTATTGTTGTCCCGTTCGCGACAGAGCGACTTGTTTGCCGGGACCCAGTTGGCCATCGGGACGAAATTCGGCGACGTACACCGCGTGCCGCTCGTCGCTTCTAGAAAGAACGTGATACAAAACATGCCGGCCGTCCGACAGAAACATGGGCCATGAGTGGTGGTGGTCCGCTTCGCGATTCAGAACAGTGGCCGGGGCCGCTGTGCCACCGGAAGCGGATACGCGCCAGAGAGGACCGGCCGAATCGCCGAACAGAATGTTTCCATCCGGACTCCAGGCTCCGCCAATCGCCGCACGAAGGGTGGTGCAGATCAGTTGTGGAGGGCCGCCGGCCGTGTCCACTTTCTTCAGTTGACCCTCAACCCAGAACGCGAGATACCGGCTGTCGGGCGACCAAAAGAAAAACCTGCCGTTGTTGGTGCCAGGGAGGGCTCGGAAGCCGCCTTTATCCAGATCGTGAATCCAAATAGGCGCTTCACCCTGGGGACTGCGGGCCGAAATGGCAATCTTGCGGCCATCAGGCGAGACGGCGATATGGTCGCCGAAGCTCGTGTTTTCCGGAAGGGACACCTGGAAACGTGCCATTGGGGCTTCTGGCTGAGTTTCGCGACGATACTGAATGATGACTCCGGCAGCAGTGGCCAGACAGAGAACTGCGGCTGCCGGCCACAGCCACCTGGTACGCGGCCGCTGCGACGGCGACGGCGGCTGCGGTTGCTCTTCCAGCAACACGAGCGCAGTGCTGATGTTGCTCAGCCTTTCCCGCTTCTCTCTCGTCAGACACAGCCGCAGCAAACGCCTGACTTGAAGTGGCACCGCGTCAAGATCTGGCTCGTACGTGAGTACCGCTGTCAGCGTGTCGGAAACTGCCGCACCTTGAAACAGTTGCCGCCCCGTGAGCATTTCCCACAGAATGACGCCGAACGCCCAGATGTCGGAGCGGCGGTCGACTTTTTGTCCGCGCGCCTGTTCCGGCGCCATATAGCCGGGAGTACCCAGGATCAGCCCGGCCTCAGTGGTTCCTGTGTCCGATTCGGCTTCACCGATCGGCCGCGAGGCCTTAGCCAATCCGAAGTCAAGCAACTTTACGACACCTTCAGGAGTAATCTTGATGTTGACAGGCTTCAGATCGCGATGAACCAGCCCCTGTTCATGCGCGTGGTCCAGCGCCTGCGAAATCTGTTTTGCAATCGCCAGTGATTCCCCTAGCGGCATCGGCCCACGTGCGATGCGATCGGCCAGCGTGGGCCCATCCACGAACTCCATCACCAGCGCGGAGACACCGCCGGATTCCTCCAGCCCATAGATCGCCGCGATGCCGGGATAATTGAGCGACGCCAGAGCGCGGGCTTCGCTCTGGAATCGGGAAAGCCACTCGGGTTCGCGCGCATATGCGGCGGGGAGTACCTTGATAGCCACTTCGCGGTGTAATTCGGTGTCCACCGCACGATACACCTCGCCCATTCCGCCAACCCCGAGAAGCCCCACGATGCGGTAGGCTCCGAACGTTGCACCGGCGGCTAGTACCGGCGTTGATATGCCAGTCCCGTTCGAAACCGTTACGGAAATCCAAAACGGGTTCTCGAGCATCTGGTCTGCCTGACCATCGTGCGCGAGCAAGGATTCGACTTCACTGCGCACCAGCAAGTCGTTCGGGCAGGCTTCTAAAAGGAACCGGGCGCGCTCGCCGGGTTGGCGTTCTAACGCGGAGTGATACAGCTCTTGGATCCTGCTCCAGTCGTCCGTACTCACACAAACAGTGTACTCTTCAACCGGGACCGTTCATCTCGCGGGCCAGCCAGCTCTTAGACAATCTCCAGTCCCGGAGAACCGTTTGCTCCGAGACCTTGAGCACAGCGGCAGTCTCTTCCACGCTGAGGCCGCCAAAAAAGCGCAGGTCGACAACCTGCGCCTTTCGTGCGTCGCGTTTGGCCAGTGTCTGCAAGGCCTCGTCGAGGGCAACGAGTTCGGAATCGCGTTCCGGCGAGACCACCAGCGCCTCGTCCAGCGCAGCCACCGGCACCCCGCCGCCTCGCTTTTGGGCCCCGCGAGCCAGAGCGTGATTCACGAGAATGCGCCGCATGATCTGGGCCGCCACCGCGAAAAAGTGCGCCCGATCTTGCCATTGGACGTCGCCCATGTCCACCAGCCGAAGAAACGCCTCGTTGACCAACGCGGTCGGCTGGAGCGTATGACCGGTTCGCTCGCGCCTCATGTAACTCTTGGCGATTCGCTTGAGCTCGCCGTGCAGGACAGGAACCAGTCGATCAAGTGCCGCCTGGTCGCCGGCTCCCCAGGCCCGCAGCAGGCCAGTGATCTGTTGTGAGTCCGGCGCACCCATGGAGACCAGTTTTCAGCCATAAGTATAACGCCTTGACACCTCCTCGAATAAATTCTTGGAGGGTTGTAGTTTCCGGCTGCGGATCCTGCTCTAGCAGGCAAAGGCCGAATCGGAGAAGGCAATAAGCCGCCAAAAGGAGCAACTGAAATTGAATTCCCACACTCGTTTGACACCACTCAGAACCGCGCTCTTGATCTGCCTGCTGGCCGGCGCCAAGCCAGTCAACGCACAACAACCAGGCTGGAGTACGACCGGCTCGCCCGCCGCTGGGCGTAATGCGGGACAGAAAGCCGTTTTGCTGGCGAACGGCAAAGTGCTGGTTGTGGGGCCTGGATCCTTCGGTGACGGCACCCCTAGCCCCGAGCTTTACGATCCGGCGACAGGCCAATGGAGCATCACCGGCAGCATGACCACGCCGCGTTCAAGGCCCGTGCTGGTGCGGTTGGCGAACGGCAAAGTCTTAGCGGCAGGCGGCACTGACGAAACCAGTGCGGAGATTTACAACCCCGACACCGGCGTGTGGAGCGCCACGGGCAGGCTAGGCGTCGGGCGCGGGACTTCCGCCGGAGTCTTGCTCGCTGACGGCAGAGTGCTGGTCACCGGCGGCTCCGCTTCCCCTAGCGCCGAGCTTTATGACCCAGCCACGGGCCAGTGGAACTCCGCCGGAACCATGACCGCAATCCGCTCTGGAGGAACTGAACGCCCAGATATCGTTCAGCACACGTCCACGTTGCTGCCTGACGGCAGGGTATTGGTCGCCGGCGGAAGAGACAACAAAGGCGCATTGCGGAGCGCCGAACTGTATGATCCAGCCACCGGGAGCTGGACGACAACCGGCGATCTCATCACCCCGCGCTTCAACCATACGGCAACGCTGCTACCCAACGGTAAGGTGCTAGTCGTCTCGGGGTCGCGCAGCGTCGGCGCCTGTCCCGAGCTCGCTGGCACGGAACTCGCGGAACTCTACGATCCGGCCACCGGACAATGGAGCGCGGCTAGCAGCCAGACCACACCCCGATCCCTGTACGGTGCAACCCTGCTGCCTAATGGCAAGGTGTTGGTCGTCGGCGCTGATAATTCCTCGTGCTTCTCGCTCGGCAGCTCCGAACTCTACGACCCCGTCACGGGAAACTGGAGCGCCCTCGGCAATTTGAAGGCAGCCGCTATTCCTCTCCAATCGGTCTTGCTTGCAAACGGTAAGGTGCTGGTGGTTGGGGGCAACGGGTCGGGCGTGGACCTCTTCGGCGAGAACGCTCCCCTGACCAGCCTATCAGCGGCCAGCTTTGCAGCGGGCGGTGCTCTGGCCCCCGAATCCATCGCCTCCGCAATCGGGTCGAATCTGGCGATCGACACGCAGGCAGCGCCGGCTGGTTCCTTGCCCACGGCGATGGCGGGCCGGAGCGTGAAGGTTCGCGACAGTGTCGGCGCTGAACGCCTCGCTCCGCTCTTTTTTGTCTCTCCGGGACAGATCAACTATCTAGTCCCCTCGGGTACCGCCGCGGGCTTGGCCACCGTGACAGTCAACAACGGCGACAGTATCGTCGCGACTGGGCTCGTGTCGATCGCCGGAGTCGCCCCCGGATTATTCTCCGCCAACGCTAGCGGACAGGGCGCAGCCGCTGGTTTCTGGATTCGCGTCGCGGAAGGTGGTGCACAAACCTATGACTATCTGTTCGACCTGACCACGCGCAAATCAGTGCCCCTGGATCTCGGTTCGCCGAACGATCGAGTGTTTCTGTCGCTGTACGGAACGGGCTTTCGTGGAGGCACAGGCGCGATGGCGACAGTGGGAAGCGTCAACGTCCCAGTGTCCGCTTTTGCTCCGGTGACGCAGTACCCAGGTCTGGATGTGGTCAATATCGGACCATTGACGCGCTCGCTCACAGGACGCGGTGAGGTCGACGTGGCATTCTCTGTGGATGGAAGGGCCGCCAATCTGGTGCGCGTTAATATCCGCTGAGCGGCAAGAGGTGAGAAGAGACGAGGCTACAGCGTTTCGGCAGGTACCGCGGGCAGATCCAGAGGCAGCACTTCAAAATTGTCAGGCGTGAAGACCACGCGGCGGACCTGGCCGCTCTTGCCGATGGGCCCGATGGGTTTGCCGTTCAGCCGAACTTCGATCCCGCCGGCATTGCCGACGGTCATTTGCGCGGCGTCCAGACCCGTGAGGGTTTTGGTCTGGCTGGGCTCAAGGAACCCTGAGAAGAGGCGCTTGCCTTCGCTGGTGATCGAAAGCCAGGTTTTTTCGGTAGCCGAGAGATTCAGGACGACGTGATTGATTCCGTCCACGGTCTGACTGATTCCGGTAATGGTCGCTTGCGACGGCGCATCGGCGGTCAGCTGAACCGTGGCAGTCTCGGAGGACAGGCTCACAGGCGCGGGCCGAGATACGGGCCGGACGACCGGCGGTAGCGTCCGAGGATTGGCTGCAGCCGCTTCAGCCGACCGGGTCCACCACGCGTAAAAGCCTGAGCACGCCAACACCACGGCGACGAGTCCGGCTACGGATGCGCCTAGTTTGGCGCTGGCAAAATAGGTACGGTTGGAGTCCAGGACGATCGGGTCCATGGGACGAACAGGAGGTTGCGCCTGGGCTCCCGGTGAGGCTGGTTCCTCGACGGCCGCGGTCAGAGCCTCGAGGCTCGCGCGGAACTCGGCTTCCTTCACTCCCACAATGGCCGCGTACTGTTTTACGAAATTCTTGTAGAAGAACGTGCCGGGGAGGCTCTTGACGTCGTCGTTCTCGATGGCACGCAAGTATTGCTGCGTAAGACAGAGTTCTTCCGCGATCTCTGCTACTGCGCGACCTTGGCGCTCGCGTGCGCTCCGGAGAATTCTTCCTACGGAGTTCATAACTACTTGTTTACTTTCGGCTGTGAGGTGCCGGGACTTTATCCCGGAGGTACTATAATACATCATTCCGTGAATTTGTCCCCCCAAAAAACTAACGTAGTTGTGGGGGTAGTCATCGCCAACTGGAACCGCAAGGACCTGCTTCGGGCATGCCTCGATTCACTGGCTCGGCAGACTCATCCATCCTTCGAGGTGGTGGTCGTAGATAACGGTTCCACGGACGGCTCGGCCGCGCTTGTAGAAGAAATGGCGAAGTCCTATCCGGTTCGCTTGCATTTGATCGCCAACACCGCAAATTTGGGCTTCTGCGCCGCCAACAACCAGGGAATCCGGGCCACCGGGGGGGAACTGGTGGCCCTGCTCAACAATGATGCGGAAGCCGAACCGGGGTGGCTGGGGGCCCTAGAAGAGGCCATCCGCAGCGGAGAGGATGTGGGCATGGCCGCGTCCAAGATCCTGGTGTGGGAGGACCCCACACGGATCGACAAATGCGGCCATCTGATGTATCCGGACGGGCAAAACCGGGGCCGGGGGTCCGGTCAAATCGACCATGGCCAGTTCGACCGGATTGAGGAGGTTCTTTGGCCGGACGGCTGCGCGGCCATGTACCGGCGTGCGATGCTAGAGGACATTGGCGGATTTGACGAGGATTTTTTCGCGTACGCCGATGACGCCGAACTGGGCCTGCGGGCCCGCTGGGCGGGCTGGCGGTGTTGGTATACCCCTGGCGCGGTGGTGCGGCATCACCGAGGCGCCACCCTGGGGCTCGGATCCGCCCGTCGGCTGACGCTGATTGAGCGCAATCGCGTGCTGCTGGCGGTGAAACTGCTTCCTTGGAGTCTGTTGTGGACGAACGGAGCCTTCCTGTTGGCGAGGATCGTGGCGGGAATGTGGGCAGCGGTCCGCAACCAGGGAGAGATGCGCCATTATCCGGGAATGGGTGGGAAGTTCACGGCGGCATGGGCGCTCCTGCGCGGCATGGCGGAGGCAATTCCCAGGATCCCGGCCACGCTACGCAAACGGCAGGCCCTGCGCCAGAAGCGCCGCCTAACCCCGCGGCAAATCCGGAAATTGCTGCTGGCGAACCGGATCGGACTGCGGGAACTTTCCGAATCGGCGAATTGAATCACCTCGCTGGCACAGGGCCGGTGGGCCCTTCGACTAGCCTCAACATTCCTCAATTGGCAGGCCCACCGAGCTCCGTTGTGCCAGCGAATGCAGGAGGAGAAGAAACCTGCGGTGGTTGCGGACATACCGAGATCCGCGAATTGTTCGCGGCCACGGACCGCCTGTACGGCACGACCGACCGCGTTTTCCAGGTCGTCGAATGCGCCTCGTGCCGCCTGATTCGTTTGCACCCGCAGCCCACCCCAGAGGAACTGCCCAGGTATTACCCGCCCGACTACTGGTACGTGCCGGAACCGGCCGCGGTCGACCGCCTGGAGCAGTGGTACCGCCGGTTCGTCTTGCGCGATCACCTCCATTTCGTGGAGCGAGCGCTGCGCGAATCCGAAGCCAAGGGCATCATTACGGATAACGGCTGCGGAGGCGGGCTGTTCCTCGAAATGCTCGCCGAGCGCGGCGCGGTGGAGCGCACAGGTCCCATAGCTGGCCTCGATTTTTCCATGGATGCGGCCCATGCCGCCTGGTGGCGCGCGGGCGTGCCCGCGATATGCGGAACACTGACACAGGCTCCGTTCGCCGCGGGAAGTTGCGCCGCCGTCACCATGTTTCACGTTCTGGAACATCTCTACGATCCAGCCAGCTATTTGCGCGCCGCGCACGACTTGTTAATGCCGGAGGGACGGCTGATCGTACAAGTACCCAATGCCGCATGCTGGCAATTCCTGCTGCTGGGCGAACGCTGGAGCGGCATCGATGTGCCTCGCCACCTCACTGATTTCCGCGCGTCCGATGTAGACCGGCTGCTCGAAAGCTGTGGATTCGAGGTGCTGCGGCACAAGCACTTTTCCTTGCGCGACAATCCGGCGGGTTTGGCCACCAGCCTCGCGCCTAAGCTCGATCCGATGGCACGGCGGGTCCGGCGGATCGTTGAGACACCCTGGCAACGTCTGTGGAAAGACCTGCTCTACACGGCGCTGGTGGCGGCGTCGGTGCCGTTCACGCTGCTCGAAGCGGTGTGCCGCGCCGGATCGACGATCATGGTCGAAGCTCGTAAAAAGTGACGCCCGAAAAACATCGTGATTTACGATAATCTGCGTTCCCTGCTGCCCGGCCCTCTGGCCCGCTACGTAATGCATTTCGAGGCGTCAATTGAGGACGCGGTGTCGAGTTTCGCGAAAACAACTCCGCGCGGTGTTCGAGTGCTGGACGCCGGTGCGGGTGAAGGCGACCACAAACATCACTTCGCCGCGCAGCGCTACTGCGGGCTCGATCTGGGAATCGGCGATCGCGCTTGGAACTATTCAGGCTTGGACGTTCTGGGTGACCTGGAGACGCTTCCCTTCCCCGACGCAGCGTTTGAGGCGGCCATCAATATCGTCACGCTGGAGCACGTATTGCATCCGGCTGTGGTGCTCTGCGAGCTGGGTCGCGTGCTGGCCCCGGGAGGCCGGCTCCTGCTGGTCGCCCCGCTCCAGTGGGAGGAACACCAGCAACCCCACGATTACGGACGTTTCACTCGCTTCGCTCTCGATCGCCTGCTGCGGCAAGCCGGGTTTACCGAGGTTTCGATCCAGCCGGTGGGCGGCATTTTCCGGCTGATCTCGCGGCGGCTGCTGAACGCGCTGCAATTTTTTCCGGGACCGTTGATGATCGTCGCGGCGGCATTTTTAGCTCCGCCCGCATTGCTATTGCCGCTACTCGACCCTCTCGACAAAGACAAGTCTTTTACACTGGGGTATATATGTTCCGCGCGCAAGCCTTCGTGATCTGTTTGTTGCCCACGCTCGTTTCCGCCGCCGGCGTTTCCGGCGCTTCCGCGCTGGAATTCACGCGGCACGCGGTGGCCTTCGGTCCGCGCCCTTCCGGCTCGGAGGCGATTCACCAATTGCAGGCCTATATCCTTGCCCAGCTCAAGACTTGCAAGTGCCAGGTGACGGAAGACGCATTCACACCGCAGACCCCCAAGGGTCCTATTGCGATGAAAAACATCATTGCGAAATTCGCGGGCAAGAGCGGGCGCGCCGTTGTGATCACGGGGCATTATGATACGAAGTTGTTCCCCGGCCGGAAGTTCGTGGGCGCAAGCGACGGCGGATCGTCTGCCGGACTGCTCCTGGAGCTTGCGCGAGTGCTCGCCGGGCAACCGCGGACCGACGATGTCTACTTAGTCTGGCTCGACGGCGAAGAAGCGGTGCGGACCGAGTGGGCGGGCCAGGACAACCTCTACGGCAGCCGGCATCTGGCCGAGCGGTGGTCCAAAGACGGCACCGGCGCGAAAATCAAAGGATTGATCAACGTCGACATGATCGGTGACAAGCACCTGAATATCAAGCAGGAGCAGAACTCCACTGCCAAGCTACGTCAATTAGTCTGGCGCAGCGCCGCGGAACTGGGATACAAGGCTTATTTTGTCGATGAGGGCATCACCATCGAAGACGATCATGTGGAATTCCTGAAGCGGGGCATCCCTTCGCTGGACCTGATCGACTTCGACTACGAGCCCTGGCACACCGACGAGGACACCATGGACAAACTCAGCGCGCAGAGCCTGGAAATCGTGGGCACAGTGGTGCTGGACGTGATCCAGAAGCTCGAGCGGCAGTAGCAGCTAAGACTGGCGCAGATCGCGGCCCGTCATTTCCTTAGGCTGCGCGACGTGCAACATTCCCAGAACCGTCGGAGCGATATCCTGCAGCGCGCCGCCAGAGCGCAGCGGACGCTTCTCCTCATCCACAACAATGAAGGGGACGGGATTCGTCGTGTGATACGTGTGCGGACCTTTGGTCACCGGATCGATCATGGTTTCCGCGTTGCCGTGATCGGCGGTGATGATCCAGCGTCCTCCCGCGCGGCGAAGAGCCGCATGGATCCGCCCCAGGCAGACATCCACGACCTCGACCGCGCGCACCGTCGGCTCCATCTTCCCCGAGTGCCCCACCATGTCCGCATTGGCGAAGTTCATCACGATGATGTCGAATGCCTTGCCCTCGATGGCCTTGATTACCACTTCCGTGATGCCTTCGGCGTTCATCTCGGGCTTTAGATCGTAAGTCGCGACCTTGGGAGAAGCGACCATCTCCCGCTCCTCGCCGGGATAGGGCTTCTCGTTGCCGCCGTTGAAAAAGTAC
>Ga0310810_10011378_pt1 | contig 10401 bp, 11 predicted proteins | sample NCmetagenome_FD_207641 | JGI IMG/M metagenome (GOLD analysis project Ga0310810, IMG submission 207641) | Soil microbial communities from experimental microcosm in Duke University, North Carolina, United States - NC | ecosystem: Engineered > Artificial ecosystem > Soil microcosm > Unclassified ... | reverse complement strand
CGGCTCGTGGGCGCCGCGCAGCAACGAGGACATCTCGCGCGATTCCTATCCGGTGGACTACGTGGGTCTGCCGCTCAACGATGAGGGGCGCACGCGGGCGCTGGCCTACAACGAATCCCAGTTGGCGATGATCGAGCGCCAATGTGAGGGCTGGCCCGCGTTCTACTTCGTGCAGGGGCCGTTCGGCCTGCGCATCTGGAGCGACAACGATCCGATCAAGGGACAGGTGATCTCGTACACCATTGGCGCGTGGGAGGATCGCGCGCCGATCACGATCTGGATGGACGGCCGGCCCGAACCGTCGCAGTTTGCCGAGCACACCCGCGGCGGCTTCACGACCGGCAAGTGGGAAGGCAACACTCTCGTCACCAAGACCACCCACATGAAGGCCGGGTTCATACGGAAGAACGGTCCGCCCAGCAGCGATCAGGCGACGATGACCACCCGCTTCTTCCGGCACGGCGACATCCTGACCGTGCTGGTCGTGGTCGAGGATCCGATCTACCTGGCCGAGCCACATATCATCACGAAGAACTTCCAGCTCTCGGCGGCGCCGATCTCCCCAATCGGGCCTCCCTGCGTCACCGCATTCGAAGGGCGACCGGCGGGCGAGAGCGTTCCACACTTCGTGCCCGAGAAGAATCCGTTCGTGGACGAGTTGACAAAGCTCCAAGGGCTCCCGAAGGACGTCGTCCTGGGCAAGCCTGAGACGCTCTACCCCGAGTATCGCAAGACGATCAAAGACACGTGGGTTGTCCAGCCGCCATGCACCAAGAACTGCGGGCCGGTGCCCAATCGATAAATCGATTATTGATTGGGCGATCTTTGATTGTTGAATCGTTGTTGATTGTGGATTGTTGAAGGTTGATTGGCGGCCCCATCAATCAAAGATCAACAATCTCCATTCACCAACGATTCATGCATCAACAATCATGAAATCAACGATTGGCGTGGTGGGTCTGGGCATCATGGGCTCGTCGATCGCCAGACACATCGTCGCCGCGGGCCATCGCGTCATCGGCTTCGACGTCCGGTTCGCGCGCCTGCGTGAGCTCGAGGCCTCTGGTGGCGTCGCCGCTGCGAGCAGCGATGACGTTGTTCGTCAGGCCCGAGTCGTGATCACTTCGCTTCCCTCGTCAGACGCGCTTGCGCAGACGGTCGAGGCGCTCAATCGGGCCGAGCGGCGTCCGCAAATTGTCGTTGAGACGAGCACGCTGCCGATCGAGGAGAAACAGCGCGCGCGTGTTGCGCTCCGGAAGCGGGGTGTCGAACTTCTCGATTGCCCGATCAGTGGTACCGGCGCCCAGGCCCGGAACAAGGACATCGTCGTCTACGCGAGCGGTTCGCGTGCGGCGTACGCCCGTGTGTCGAAGGTGCTCGATGCCTTCACGCGCGCGCATTACTACGTCGGGCCCTTTGGCGATGCATCGAAGGTGAAGTTCGTTGCGAATCTGCTGGTGGCGATTCACAACGTGGCGTCGGCGGAGGCGCTCGTGCTGGCGATGAAAGCGGGTCTCGATCCGAAGAAGGTTCTGAAGCTGGTCAGCGAGGGTGCCGGTAGTTCCCGCGTACTCCAGTTGCGGGGTCCGATGATGGTCAAGGGCGACTATCGCAAGGCGACGATGACGCTGGCGACGTGGCAGAAGGACATGGCGATCATTGCGCGCTTCGCCCGCGATGTCGGCTGCAAGACACCGCTCCTCGATACGACCGCGCCGATTTACGCCGAAGCCGTGAAGACCAGGGGCCAGGAAGACACGGCCGCGGTGTGTGCCGTGCTCGAGAAAATGGCACACTATCGTCGATGAGCGCTCCACGTCCGGCCGCGTCGTTTGTGTGTGCCCTCGCTGCTGCGATAGCCCTGCTGCCGGCCGGAGTCGCTGCCCAGGGGTGGACGCCGCCGCGCACCCCAGATGGTCAGCCCGATTTGCAAGGGGTGTGGTCGGACGCCAGCATCACGCCGCTCGAGCGGCCGAAGGTGTTGGGCGATCGAAAGGTACTGACCGATGCCGAAGTCGCGCAACTGAAGGAGCGCGCGGAGCGCCTCTTCTCCAATAGTGAGAGCGACTTCATTCCCGGCGACAACCTGTTCCTCGCGCTGTGGGCGGACGTTGACGCTGTGCACAACCCCAATGCCACCGGCAGCGTGCTCAACATGGTCCCGAGGGAATTCGACAACCGGACGTCGCTCATCATCGATCCGCCGGACGGACGTCTGCCGCCGGTCACACCGGAAGGGCGGCGGCGGCAGGTCGAAGGCCAGGCCGCGAACCTGCAGACACCGTGGCAGTTTGGCGCCGCGCCATCGTCCGGCGCTCAATCGCCACGCCGCTCCCCGAACGGCCCCGAGGATTTGAGCAACGCCCTGAGATGCATCACGTGGGGCGTGCCCAAGATTGCCGGCAACATCAACTACACCAGCCATCAGGAAATCGTGCAGGGGCCGGGCTACGTCGTGTTCCTGAGCGAGGTCAATCACGAAGCGCGCATGATCCCGATCGATGGGCGGCCACACCTATCCGATCGCCTGCGCCAGTTGAATGGAGATTCGCGCGGGACGTGGGAGGGAAACACGCTGGTCGTCGAGACCACGAACTTCTCGCCCAAGAGCTTCTTCATGGGATCGGCTGACGGGTTGCACCTGGTCGAGCGTTTCACGCGAACGAGTCCAACGACGATGGATTACGAGCTGACCATCGGCGACCCGGCGACGTGGACCAAACCCTGGACGGCGCTCATTCGGCTGAAGGCGACGGAAGACCGCGTGCAGGAGTTCGCGTGCCACGAAGGGAATCACTACGTCTTGCGCGGCATCCTGGGCGGCGCCCGCGCGGAAGAGAAGTAGCGTCATGCTCGCTCGGCAATCACCTGCAACAAGATCGGCGTATAGATGAACGCGTGCGGATCTTGCGAGAGGGCCGCCCAGTCGCGCTGTAAGTCAGCCCATTCCGACGGCCTCATGAGCCCGAGCTCCACGAATTTCGGCCCGAAGTCCTGAATGAGACGGCCCCACCACGCCCACCAGCGGTGAGTGGGATCGGCCATCCCGCCAACGCAGTTGACGGATCGCACGGTGAAGCCTGCCGACGACAGGCACGGCGGCAAGCCGGCGCCGACCGACGAATCCCCACCGTGTTGCGCATAGAAGTCGAACCATGCACGCGTGTGCGCGTCGAAGGCGGCGCTAGGGGGCGAGCACGTGACGCTGTGGAGCGTCAGATACTCCATGGCGACAAACGTTCCACCTGGCCGCAGTGCCGCGCGGATGTTGGCGAGCGCGACGTCCATGTCGTCTCGCAGAAAAGCGAGGAACCAGCGGCAGAACGCGCCGTCGAATGACCCGGACAGCGATCCTGGCTTCGAGATGTCTGCGTGCATGACGTCGACGTTCGTGACTGCGAGTGCGCGTACGCGGTCGCTCAGGTACGCGAGATAGGGCGCGGCCTTGTCGACGGCGGTGATGCGAGCGGTGGGTGGCGCGATGCGTGCGAGGTCGAGGCTGGTGAACCCGGGCCCGCAGCCCAGGTCGACGATGGAGGACATGGACGGGAAGCCGGCTCGCTGCCACAGCAGCTCTGTTTCCGGATGCCACGTCTCGTGCTGCGTGCGCAGGCGATCGATCTCCAGCGCGTTGACGCCGATGAAGTAGTCAGTGCTCATCGTGAAGAAGGCCTACAAATGCCGGCAGATCGAGGGGATTCGTAGCCGCCGCGATCGCAGCTTGCGAGACTCTTCGATGAAACCGGGCGAGAAGCGCCGCGCGCTCCGAATCCTGCGATGCCGATGTTGCGGGCTCATTATATGGAGGTCGTTCGATCGCTTCCGTGTCCGCAGACGTCACGAGTACCGTGGCGTCGGCTCGGCCGCATTCGACGATCTCACGTAGTTCCAGCATGACGCCTGGCGTGAACCCCGCAGTAAACATCACGATCAACCGTGACCTCTGGATCAAGAGCCTCACTTCGTTTAGCCAGTCATCGCCAAGCAGCAGTCGCGGCGTGTTCGTGTGCGAGATTCCGCCAGGGGCGGCGATATCTTTCAACGGATTCGAAATCGTGATGGTGGGCATTGCTGTCGTCAGGTACTCGCTGAACTGATTTTCGAAGCGGGTCCAGTCGAGATCGAAGCTCTTCACATATCCCGACGGCACAGCCACTTTTTCGGCCTCGGGCCCAAACCCGCGGAGAATCAGCGCGAACGTCGAAGACGTTGAATCCTGCGCTCGCAGGATGGCGCGAGCCTGCACGTCCGAGCGCATTGCCGCGGCCAGACCCTCGCGGAAGTGCTTCTCGTTGAGCGCCTCTACTTCGCTCAGGTCGTACTCTTGGGGGACGTTGAGCAATTCGATTTCGCCTTCGCGAAATGTCGCGAGCAGCTCCGCAAATGTCGGTTGCGCCTGCGTAAGACCCGTGACATGCATCAAGAGCTCTTCACGGTACAACGGATCGAACGCTCGATAGCGCGTGAGAAACATCTCGATATAGCCGACGGCGTCGTCGACCTTCGTGTGATCGAATGACGCTCGGGCCTGCTCGAACAGTGTCATGGCGAGCTCGTACGCCGCCGGCACGAGCCAGAACGCTGCTCCGGGATCCGTGTTCTCGCCGAAGCGAACGATGAAGGAGCGCAGGGCAGTTTCCCGCTCGTCCAGCGTCGTCGTCGACTTACGCAAGAGCATCGGCAAGTAGACTGCCCCGATCGAGTAGTACGCTGGCCCGTCTGTCGTGGATTGTTGGTTCGCGAAGCGCTCCAGCGCGTTCACGGCAGCGATCGGGCCCGACTCGCCAAATTCGAGCGCCGACGAGAACTGCCGGTCGAGCTCTTGCGTCGCGGCAGTGGCGACGACACCGGGCCGTCCCGCTTTGTTCCGCGCCGCGACCCGTGCTCGATACCGCTCCTTCGCCCTGGCACTTTCAGCGGCGGCTTTGAAGATCCAAGGCAGGTCTCGTATCAGCTGAAAGGGGAGCAGTGCGAGATCTTTGAGTCTTGCGAACAGTGACATCGGAAAACGCGGAGCCCGCGCAGCACCGCTCGATCCACAAGCCGTTGATCTGGCCGTTACGGTGTCGACTCGCCGTCGACCGCGGCATCGTCACCGAGTCGGAATTGCCCGGCGTCCGCCGACGCCAGTAGCTGTCTGGCCTTGTCGGCGTCCTCTGCACCCACGAGGATCTCCACCGCGCCCAGGCCGTCGACGGTGAGGCCATGGGTGTGGCGCAACGCTTCGCCACGCACGGAGGTCGAGATGCCGGCGGCCTCGAGGAACGCGCGGACCTGGCCGGCCTGAATCTCGCCGCTCGCGACGAACACCCGATGGTTCTGCTCCATGGCTTCCTCGTATCCCGACGTCGTCGCCTTGACGGTTATTGTGAAGACCAGCTTCTCTTACGCGGGCCTGATCGCCGTCGTGGCCCTATTTCGGCACTAGCTGGTAGCTGCCAACCCCATCGCTTCCTGCAAGTACTGACGGACCGACTTCAGCGGTCGAATCCCAAATGCCCGGTGCGAGTCTGTCGTGTCGATCACATCGCCACGTGCGTAGTACAGCATGAGACCGGCAAACGACCGCTGGAGCGAGTCGGTCGCGGCAGCGTGTTGGGCACGGAGTGCCTCTTCGGGGACGTGTTGGACACTCACAGGCCTGCCGACCACTTGTTCGAGCAGGCGCACGACTTCCAGTGGGCTGAGAGCGTCGGGTCCGCCGAGCTTGATCGATGCGTTCGGCGCTCGGGAATTGTCCATCGCCGCCACGGCAAACCTGGCCACATCCCGGTATGAAATCCAACTGATCTTGTTGTGACCCGCTCCGTAGATCTGGGCGCGGGCGTTCGCGGCGTCGAAACCCAGGGCGGGAGTGAGCCACACCTCGAGGAAACATGTCGGCTGCAGGATCGTATGGGTCATCCGGCTTCGCCGCAGACGGTTTTCGACCGCACGTTTCGCTGCCTGTAGCGGGAAGTCGATCTCGACGTCGGGAAATGAGATCAAGACGAAATGCCTGACGCCGGCGGTCTCCGCGGCGTCGATGAGATCGAGCTGGCCCTGCCGGTCGACGGTCTCGATCGAATCGCCTTCCTGCCGTGACAGGGTCGATGATGCTGTCGACACGATCGTCGTCACATCGCGGCACGCATCGGCCAGCGAAGGAGGATTCTTCACGTCCCCGGTCACCAGGTCCGCGCCGAGCCGTTGCAGCTCCGCAACTTTTTCCGGATCGGAGGTGCGCCGGACGAGTGCCTTGATTGCGTGACCTTGCGCCGCGAGTAGCCGGCAGATTTCGCTGCCCAGGAGGCCTGTTGCGCCCACGATCAGATTCATCGTTCCCTCCGTCGGTCCAGTCCGTGTTAGACCGTTCAGGAGTTCGCCATCCCGATAGATCACACCGATGTCTCAATCTCGATCAAGTCAACGACACCCCGAGGGGCAGTCCAGCCACTCTGCTTCATTCCGATTGCGATCCACTTTTCAGAAGGGTGCGACGCGAGCGCGCGCGGGGAACCCGGGCTTGGTAATTGCCAGTACGTGACTGGCGTGTTTTCTGCCAGCAGATCGAGTCGGCCAGTCGACGAGACAGCCACCCAGTCGCGCTGGTTGGAGATGTAGCAAATGCCCCTCACGCTTGGTGAGTCCGAAGTCCATTCTCGGAGCCGCTCTTGTTGCCATCGGCCGCGCCAAGACCACCGGTCGAGTTCGCCCTCCAATCCACCCGTCAGAAACCCCAGTCCATCCGGCGTGGCAGCGATCGCGGTGATCTCACGACAGCCTTTGACTGGAATCAGCTGGGGAACACGAACTTCGTCTTGAAGCGCCACCGCGACGAGCCCCTCTTCGACTGGATCACCAGACTCACGAAAGGCGACTTCTGCTTGGATGCGCTGAAGACCGGTGACGTTCCAATCGAGCCGCAGTCCGGGGCCAGCCGTAATCGCCGAGTCTTGGACGACCGCTAGGTGGCTGCTGGTAAGGTATGGTTTGCTAATGCCAGGTGTGATCTCGAGTTCGTGTGGCCACTCGTCGATGACGAGGATGTCTGCTGGTTCCGCTCCGTGATGTCTGGTAATGGCGAACCCGCCGGACAGGAGTACGCCTGTCGGACACGCTTCGAAGTCCAGGATCGCCTTTTCCAGCGTGCTGCGCAGCGTGACTTTCAACCCCGACACTTCGAACAGCATCGTTGGAGCATAGTGGTGTCGGCCGCTCCATGAGGACGCCGCCAGATAACGATCGTCGTCGGAAAAGCAAAGACCGGAAACCGCAGGAACCCAATCGCCTGCCGCGTGCGGGAGCGAGTCGCATCGAAACAACTCCGTACGGTCGCTTGTCAGATCAGCAATCACGATCCCGCCATTCCCGTAAAAGACTCCGCCTCCGATCGCGAGCCGCGTCCCGTCGCGCGAAAACGTGACCGCATAAGGCGTCCAGGGCACCGCAACAGATCTCAACCGACGCATCGCTGTAAACGAACGGCCTCGGTGCTTGTCCTCATATGTCAGGTTTAGCGGCCTAACGTCACGGCTCACCCGCGCCGCGCGGAGTCACTACACATCGGAGCGCCGATACGCAAATCAGAGCCCCTTGCTCAAGTGCACCGAATCGTTATCTGTATTCCCCTGGCACCAGTCCAGCAAGCTAACGCACTGGGGCTGACTCGCGGCGGCCATTCTGAGTCCTCCTCAAATCAGCCCATTTCGCCGATGGCCGCCGTCGGGTCCAGCCTGTCAGGCTGCGCTAAGGCGATTGATGCGCTGCAACGAACTCTCGGATCGCGTTCACGAACTCGGGACGACGCGGAGCGCCACGTTCATCCGCTGAAATGTGCGATGCGCCTTCAATCACGACGACCTTGAGGCTGGGCATTGCCGCCTTCAATTCATTGACCCCGGCGAGTGCGGGATCGATGCTGCCAACGACCGCGAGCACCGGTACTCGCACCGCTGCCATTTCGCCGCCGGCGAGAGCCAGATGGACAACGTGCTGATTACTCGAAGTAACAAGCGCATCAGTCGCCTCCGTCCGTTGCATTATCAGTCCGCTGTTCATGAGTTACGTCCGTCAGTACAGTCAGCCTAACGGCCAGCGTTCACGAGCGGCCGCTCACGATCGCACGCGCGGCCGTCTGGTGCAACGCGTGTTAGGCGGCAGTGTCTTATCTACAACGTGACATCCCCGCACGTTTCGACGAACTCTCCGCGTGCTCCGTCAAAGCGCCACAACTCCTCACGACAACCACCGGCCAATGGTCCCCACTGCACTCCCGATTCTACGATCCAGTATGAGTTGCTCGACGAAGCTGGATACCGTCGACAGAGCTCCTGCGCCTTGTTGTCGTCGAGACCCACTTGGATCCTCCACGAGGCGAAGGAGTACCACCAGAGTCTTTCTGGAGACGCTCGGTAGATCTGGGTGAACCAGTGAGTCCGCTCCGATTCCTCCAAGATCACGGCACTCGACTCACTGAACACCTTTGCGGCCGCTGCCAGGCCGACGCGGGTCGTCGAGAGAACAGCCACGTGGTGAGGCCTCGGGGCCAAGGTGACGAGACCGTCCGTCGACTCAGCAAACTGTGACATCTTCTTGCGCAAAATGCGGTACTGCGCGAGTTCCAATTCCACGAACGTCTCCACGGCAGGCGTCGGAACCGCACGACGGCACTCAGCCGCAAACGCGCAAAGAATAGGAGCCCAGCGGTCGTGTTCAGCCGCCGCTTCGTCGATCCGGTCGAGAAAGCGTCTTAGGTCGACCAGACCATCGCGCCAGGCCATCTTGCGAAAGTGCTCGGGGTCCTGGTCCATCGACACTATCCGCCGGACGAGATCTTGAGGCAATTCGAACGCGTCGGGAGGCGTCGAGCGCGCTTTGCCGAAGCAGGGCGAGCAGAGACCAAAATTCCGTTCCGCGGTCCGTGTCTGGATCGGCGTTCCGCAGGTTGCGCATCTCGTCTTCGATTCGCTCATCGTTTGACACGCCAGTTTGACCGCCTAACGCAGTGGTGCTCCCCGCGCCGAACGAGCGCAGCGAGTCCGCGCACCGGGCGACGCGCAAGCGAAGCCCGGCGTCGGGTGCACCACCTGTTAGGCGGTTTGCCCCGAGCTGTCACCGGTGGTTCGCACGTCGTCGCTCCGGCGTCTTTGCGCGAGCAGCAGGACGGCGACGCCAAGCATGATCCCCATGTCTGCGACATTGAAGATGCCTGTTCGTAGTGGGCCCACGCCGATGTTTAGAAAATCAACCACAGTGCCTCGAACCAGGCGGTCCACCCAGTTCGACGCGCCGCCTGCGACAACGAGGCTCGTTCCAATCAAGAGCCACCCACGCCACCGGAAGCGAACAGCGGCTCCCGCCAGTGTGAAGAGCATGGCACCAGTCCCGAGCGTGAACAGAGCTGTGCGCGCTGAGGACGGCAAGCTGGCACCCAGACTCAAGAACCCACCGGCGTTTTCGACGTACTCCAGCCGAATCGTGTCGGCTAAATACGATCGACCCGGTTCACCAGCTAACGCAGCCCTCGCGATGTGCTTGGTCACTCGATCACATCCGATCGTCGCCACGACGGCGATCAGCAGTACCGCCCGTACGCCGATTCTGGCAATCATCTTCAAGTCATCCGCGCAGTCGCCGCGCCAAACCGCCTAACGCGCCAAATGAGCCCGCGCCGATACGCGGCGCGCGAGCGACGCGACGGCTCCATTTGGATGTTAGCCGGACTCGTCCCATCGCGGGCCAAGTTGTTCAGTGGGGTTGTCCTCTGGGCGCCAAGAGTACTGCCGCCCGGGCCCGGCATGCGAATAGTCGACGCTGGCGAGCCCATTTCGCAACGCGGGCAGCACTTCGCTCATGAGTTCCGCGCGGAACCCAAACGGACAAGGCAAGGTCTTCAATCTTTGAAGGACCGTATTCTCATCGTAGAGGACGCGACGTCTCCACACCACGCCGTTCTCCACTTCTCGGACCAAGTAGGTCGTGGAGTGCTTGACCAGAAGCCTTGCAAACTCGACTGGGTCCCTTACATCGTGCACCACTAACCGGTAGTTGCCAGGGCGCCACCCTTCGGCGTACCAGTTCAGCCAGTGGTCGAGACCTTCCCCTAAGAGTTCGCCGGAATTGACGTCCCATACCTCACCGGACACCCTGTCCACGAAAAAGCCCCCAGATCCGATGTACGGGTCCACGAGACGGTTCGCGATGAAGTAGATGCCGTCCGGATTCGATCTCTTCTCGCAGTAAAGAAGCTCGACATCGGAGGCTTGCCCGACATGGTTCTGCGCCACGGCGTCGATTTCAGCGTCGGTCAACATGAACCAATCTTCGCCGGACCGCGTGTAGGAGTCGTTCCAGCTCCGGCTAACGTCAGGCATCAGCCGCGGCGCGTACGATCTTAACTCTCGCGCCGTCGGCTGCAGC
>Ga0310810_10011376_pt1 | contig 10401 bp, 6 predicted proteins | sample NCmetagenome_FD_207641 | JGI IMG/M metagenome (GOLD analysis project Ga0310810, IMG submission 207641) | Soil microbial communities from experimental microcosm in Duke University, North Carolina, United States - NC | ecosystem: Engineered > Artificial ecosystem > Soil microcosm > Unclassified ... | reverse complement strand
GGGAGTTGTCTCTTTCATGACTCAAGCCTTAACGTGAACTGACTGCCATGCCTGGATTATACCTTTATTGCTTTTCAAATTTCGTTTAAGTCCCGTTTTCTGAGCGCTTTATTGTATTACCTGTATGACAAATATGAAGTTTAGTATTACATGAAGCATCAATTTATACGGTTTAGGCTCTACCAAATAATCCCTTAAGAAGTGGTATTTTACTACGATAGGACTATAAAGAATTAATTCAAATTAGTTTAATTTATTGTCGGTTTTAATCAGCTGAAATAACATCAAAGAAGTGCATTAGATTTCATGTAATAGTACTGCGAAGTGTAAAGTTCTGTAGGATGAAATGAGGGGTAGGGTGACCCATTCATCTTAAGTAACAATACTCAGGGTCAGATACAGCAGGACTATCTATTTTTCACTGCCAAGCTCATCAGTTGTCAATTCCGCTTACCTCTTCTATAAGCCCTCCTAAATAGACCTAGGAAATCTAGGTAGGGTTTTGATTGGCGGACTTTTTAAGACTGAATTCGACCTACTAAGCCATTCAAAATTCACGCATTCAAAATGGGAAAACCCAATGCTGGCAAGCAAACATCCTAGCGGTTGTTATAAATCATGCTGCTGAAAAAGAGCGATTTTTAATCTAGGGACTAGCAGTCTCCTGAGCAGAAGCATTGGCAAAAATCACTTAGAAAGTTATAAGCATGTTAAAAGTATCACAGTATCAAGCTGGGCAATTACAGGATTTGCTTTGGGATTTACAGCGTGAGCGTGCCAGTAACGCTATTTATATCACGACAATTGGAAATTCCGAGCAAAAGCCACGGTCTCGTGTTCTAATTTTCCAAAACGGACAGATTACTTACGCTGGTGTCAAAATTCCAGATAACAAGCAAGAATTTGCCAGGGCGATTGGGAAGAAGTGCAATTATAAAATGGCAGAGCCTGCGATCAAATATGCAACGCAGAAATTAAACAATTCATCATCCTTTCGAGAATTTTTTGAACAAATCGTCCGGATACGAGTGTTCAAATGGGAGGAGATAGAAAACATTGTCCATGCTCAAGTTGTTCAAGTTCTAGAACACATATTGCCTCATCCCGGAGAATTAGAGTTAGATTCCACCGTAGAGTTTGACCTGAGTCATGGCGAAGATGGTCACGGTCTAGACTGGTCTAAGCTAATGCAAGATGTCACAATGCGCCAACAGGAATGGGCTGCGCTTGCTCCAGTTGTTCCCTCAATGGATGCTGTTCCCCAGCTTTCACCAAGAGGTTTGCAAGCCGTTACAGACCGTAAGGCGCAACAACATCTAGGGCAGTGGGTGGATGGGGTGCGATCGCTCATTGAGATTGCCGAGCAATTAGGCGAAGACCCTCTGGAGCTAGCGCGGTCTTATATGGCATGGGCCGTATCGGGGTGGGTCAGCTTCAAGGGGAATGCACCTGCAACCCAAGGAGTTCCTACAAGCCAAAAGTCACGTCCGATTGTTCTGAGTGTCGATGACTCTCTGATTGTGCAAACCACAATCAAGCGAGCTTTGGGCGATCGCTATCAGGTGTTGTTGGCTAGTAATGCAGTAGATGCCCTCAAGGTCATCAATAGTAATCCCATTGTGCTGCTCTTGCTGGATGTCACAATGCCCGATATTGATGGCTTGGAATTTTGCCGTACAGTACGCAGTATTGGGAAATTTAAAAATCTGCCCATTATTATGCTCACGGCAAGAGATAAATTCTCTGATAAACTCCGAGGTCAATTTGCTGGTGCAACTCATTATTTAACCAAGCCAGTTGAACCCAGTCAGTTACTCGAAATTGTGAACACATGTGTGGACAAGACGACATTAGAACCAGTCCTTTCAAGGTGATGCTTCCTCCAGGCCAACCTCATCCTCAGCTTTGATATTCATGGGTATTTATACCAAAAGACCCAAGGAAACAATTCTCTAGGAAAGGGTAAATTGAGTAATCTAGGCTAGTTGCAAATCGAATTGGTCAGTGTGTAAATTCTATAAAGCCAGCTATTTTTCTACATATGAATTCTAAAAAAGTGATTAAGCTATATTAAATTGGTTGCCGATTTCAGTTGATTCAAATAGATTAAATAGAGACAGTATTACAGCCGTAGCAATAAACAATATATGTAATACAACCAAATGCTTTCCAACAATTAATTGCTACTAACACTGCTACTTCTATGCGCTCCTATTAAAAGAGTGCAGCACGGCAAAAGTTTCCCATCAGTTTCCAGGATTGCAGTAGAAGTTCGCTTTGAGAGTTCCCCTACTGTCAACTGATGAGTTATTTCTGCGAAGCGGCACTATGTCATAGTAGTATCCTCAGCAGAAGCATTCGCCAAATGTTATAGAGAGAGTTCTAAGAATGCTAGAAAGATTACAGTATCAAGCTGGGCATTTCAGTACTTTGCTAGGAAATTTACAAGCTGAGCGTGCCAGCGGCTCTATTTATATAGATACAACTGAAAATTTCCAACAAAAGCCAAGGTCTCGTGTTTTAGTTCTGCAAAAGGGTGAGATTGTTTATGGCGGATTAACAATTCCTAGGAATAATCGAGAATTTGCCCAAATAATGGGCAAGAAGCTCAATCACAGCTTTGTGAACACTGCCATCAAATATGCCGAGCAAAAATTAAAAAATCCATCATCCTTTCGAGAACTACTAGAACGAATCGTTCAGATACGAGCCTTCAAATGGCAGGAGATAGAAAGCATTGTCCATGCTCAAGCTGTGCAAGTGCTAGAGTACGCATTTTCTCATCCTGGAGAGTTACGGTTAGATTCCACTGTGCAGTTTGACCTGAGTTATGGCCCAGACGGTCACAGTCTGGACAAGTCTAAGCTGATGCAAGATATTACTCACCGCCAACTCGAATGGATTGCACTCGCTCCGCTTGTCCCCTCAATGGACGCTGTTCCTCGGCTTTCACCGAACGGTCTTGTTGCGGTTACAGATATCAAGGTAAAGCAGCATCTAGAGCAGTGGGTGGATGGGGTGCGATCGCTCATTGATATTGCCGAGCAATTAGGCCAAGACCCTCTGGAACTGGCGCGGTCTTATATGGCATGGGCTGTATTGGGCTGGGTCACCTTGGCGGAAGAGGAACCTGCAAGCCAAGGAGTTCTTGCCAGCCAACAACCCCGTCCGATTGTTCTGAGTGTCGATGACTCTCTGATCGTGCAAACCATGATCAAGCGGACTTTAGGCGATCGCTATCAAGTGTTGTTAGCTAGTAATGCTGTGGATGCCCTCAAGGTGATCAATACCAATCCGATTGCGCTGCTCTTGCTGGATGTCACGATGCCAGATATTGATGGCTTGGAATTTTGCCGCACAGTACGCAGTATTGGGAAGTTTAAGAATCTGCCCATTATTATGCTCACGGCAAGAGATAAATTCTCTGATAAATACCGAGGCCAACTTGCTGGTGCAACTCATTATTTAACCAAGCCAGTTGAACCCATTCAGTTACTCCAAATCGTAGACAAATGTGTTAGCCGAAGCAATATTATTTCTTTTGCTTGAATAAAAAACATCTTCAGTATGTCTTCATCCTTTAGACTGATTCCTTTATATTTATAGTTGAAAAATTCAGTAATCTAGTTATTAGAGAGTCTATGCAATTTCCCACCTTTCCTTCAACACGCCTCAACTCCTGAACTCCTCAAAACATCACTATGGAAACTAAGCAATACTTAACATTTCGCCTGCATGATGTGCAGTATGGAATTGAGGCAAGATTGGTTCAAGAAATTTTATCGCTTCCAGAACTAATGCCCATCACTGAAGCTTCCAACAGGATAATCGGGATGCTTAATTTACGGGGGCAAATTGTGCCGATCATGCATCTTGACTTACTCCAAGACCATTCCTTAAAAGAGTGTAGCCTTAGCGATTATCTGATCATAGGGCAAAGGGATGACTTGCCGTTTGGCCTGGTGGTTCATCAGACTGATGAACTGGTAGAACTAGAGGCTGAATCCATCAAAAAAGAACCCCCGGAAGGAACATTTAGTAATATAAATATTCCAATTATTGTTGGATTTGCTACAGTAAATGAAGAGAACATTTTACTGCTCGACTCTAAGACATTAATTCCCCAGCCGGATGCTATACTCCCCTTGATTTGGGACGCACAAAGTCAGTTAGATGTAATGGCAGAATCTCTAACCAGTGAGGTCGAACAGCCGCTAGAACAGGACACTCTACACGAGACTGAAGAATTACCCACCCCTAAGGTTTCTCTCAACTTCTATGATTTGTACTGCCCTAAGGCTACACCCGAAGAAAGGGCAATTTTTCGGGAAAGGGCTGAGAATCTTAACCAACAAATTAAAAGCTCAAAAGATACAAACGAGTTAATAACCCTAGCGGTAATTAACTTGGGTAACGAATACTTTGGGCTGGATTTAGAGCTAATCCGAGAGTTCACGGATATTGGAAATTTGACACCCATTCCCTGCTGCCCGAACCACATCGTTGGAAACATGAACTTGCGAGGAGAAATTATCACATTAGTCGATATTCGGAATGTTTTGAATCTCCCCACCACCCCAGTTCGTGTTGGTTCTCCAACAGTGGTGGTTGAGGTTAACGATATTGTTGCTGGATTGCCCGTCGATCAAGTGTTAGAAATGGCCTATTTGAACTCTACTGACATGATACCATTATCCGGAATTCTGCCCAATTTGGCTGAGCAGTACCTGCGAGGAAGTGCTTCCTTTCAGGAAAAAACACTGAGAGTTTTAGACTTAACCAAAATTTTCACCCAGGGCGGTTTAGTCGTGAATGAAGAAGCTTGACCCCAGAAAGGATGAAGGATAAAACGGTACACTTCATATTTCATACTTCATCCTTGGCTAGATAGCAATCTAAAAGGGCGGCGTTCTACCCCATCTCAAGGTACTCTCGTACCCAGATGGAGTCTAGTAAACAGTTAGTTTGAGTAACTTTGGAGACCCCAAAAATGACGCAAGTAATGCCATTCGTGCAACAGCAAGTGATGCCAGAGAAAGAGAAAAAGCAACGGCGTCTGACAGTGGCTCAAATCGTACCCATCGGCTTTGGTGCCCTGCTGGCAATCGTAGGTATTAGTACGATGATTACAGAAGGGTCTAAAGCTAACTTAAAAGAAACTCAGGCACTGGTAGAACAAGGATTTAAAGCAAAGGAACTGCTGAGACTAGTGGAAAAGGATCTAGTCGATGCAGAGACTGGACAGCGTGGCTATCTTCTCACGGGAGTGAGTAACTATCTGGAACCTTATGATAGCGGGCGAAAATTGACAGTAGAGCATATGACGAGCTTGAAAAAGACAATTATCGACCCAAACCAGCGCGTGAGGGTTGACAGTATAGAACCAATGGTTCAGAAAAAATTCGCTGAGTTGGAAGAAACGATTACTCTGAAAAAAGCTGGCAAAGATAAAGAAGCCCTTACCTTGGTGCTGACCAACAAGGGTAAGCAGATTATGGATGACATCAGGAGCAAGCTTGCGGAAATTTCTCAGGAACAGGACAAGATTGTAGAACAAAGACTAAAAGCATCCGACCAAGTTCAGCAAGTGTCATCCATGATTGCTTGGGGTGGATTGATTGTTGGTATAGGAGCGGGGCTTTTCGTCTCCTATTATGTGGCGAATTATATCACCCGTCTGATCATTGGACCGATTACTAACGCCGCCAAGGCTATCGCCTCTTCTAGTGCAGGTATTGCTGACACGGTAGATAAGCAGGAACGCGCAGTCTTGGATCAGACGAACTCGGTGCATGAAACCACGAGCATCATTGAGGAGCTGGGAGGGTTCGCGCTCCAATCTGCCGGACAAGCAGACGGCGCGGCTGGCGGTGCGAGGCAAGCCTTAGTGCTGGCTGAGGGAGGAACTCAAACCGTAGGTCGAACGATCGAAGGTATTTCGGGATTGAGAGACCAAGTAACTGCGATCGCCAACCAAATTATCCGCTTAAGTGAACAAACAGGTCAAATCTCTACAGTGTCCGACCTAGTGGCAGATTTGGCGAACCAAACCAACATGCTAGCGCTAAACGCTGGGGTAGAAGCCGCCCGTGCAGGCGAACATGGTAAAGGTTTTGCGGTAGTTGCGGCTGAAATTCGCAAACTAGCTGACCAAAGTAAGAAGTCAGCCGATCGAATTAACTCCCTGGTTAACGAAGTACAAGCCGCTATTAATTCGACCGTTATGGTAACCGATGAAGGTACCAAGAAAGCAACCGTAGGTATCGAACTGGCTGAAGAAACGGGCGACGTGTTTGCAGGCATCGCGGATTCCATTAACCAGGTATTCGTTAACACCCAACAAATTGCCCAGAGTGCTAAACAGCAAGCTGTTACCGTGCAGCAGGTTGTAGCCGCCATGAACGTCATCAACTTAGGAGCAAAAGAAACAGCCAGTGGCATTATCCAAGTGAAAGACGCGACCAAAGACCTGAACAAAGCGGCTCAGAACTTGGAGGCTGTGGTTTAAACCAGCAGGAGTCAAACAAGGGAAAGGGAGAAAGGGGAAAGAGGAAAGGGAAAGGGGAAAGGGTAGGTACCAAGATATATCTACTTTCGTTCAAAGCAAAAAGAAACATCTCTCCTTCTTTCTTCTTTTACTTTCTCTTTTCTGTTTTTACTGAAAAACATCTCTATTTCTTTTACCTTTTCCCTTTCACCTTGTCCCTTCAAAGACGGTCATGATGATAGAAGACGAAGAACTACGCACACTTTATAAAGAAGCCAGTGCTGACCATATCCAGAAAATTGAAGCCGGATTGCTCCATCTAGAAAAAAATCCTCTAGACCAAGCCAAACTAGAGCAATTACTCCGAGAAACTCACTCCCTCAAAGGCGATTCTCGGATGTTGGGAGTCAAAGATGTGGAAACCCTTACCCACCAAATAGAAGATATTCTAGGGGCGGTTAAGCGGGATGAGCGAACTTTCACCCCCCAAATATTTGAGTGTCTGTATCTGGGGCTAGATGCTATTCGTAAAATTGCCCACGAAGCCATCACCGGACAAGCGGCAGGAATCAGTGTCTTCCATGTGTTAGCTCAGCTCATGGGGGCTGACTCTAGCGATGAATTGCCCCAAACTCAGGAAACCGTTGCCGAATCGAATGGTGCAGCCTCTGCCCAGTCCATTGGCGAGCCGCCCTTGACGTTCCAGGATGCAGTCCAAACCAAGGAACCCGTGGAACCTGCCGCCGAGGGTCTGGCACAGGTTAGCGAGTACCAGATTGACACCATCCGCGTTGAATCCCAAAAGCTGGATAAGTTATTGACTCAAGCCAGCGAACTGGCAGTGACTAAAGGTCAGATGGGAGATCGGCTGGCTGAAATTGACCAAATCCTAGCCCAGTGGGAAGAGTGGAACCGGGAAGCCTTTGTGAGCCGTCTGACCTTTGATGAGTTGGAACGGCGCTTGCAGACAAGCGAACTGCAACCCCTGCAAAATTTCTACAACCTGGTGGAAAGCCGCTTGGAGCAACTGGGAGTGCTGCTCAATCGGCTGCGATCGACCACGTATGAAGATAACGCCAAACTGGAAACGGTAGCTAATGAACTAGAGGCGGGAATTCACGCCCTCAGACTGCTGCCCTTTTCCACGATTTTTAATTTGTTTCCCCGTACCGTGCGGGATTTAGCCAAGCAGCAAGGCAAAGAAGTCAATCTGGTGATTGAAGGGGGAGACAACACCGTAGACAAGCGGATTCTCGAAGAAATGAAAGACCCGCTGTTGCACCTGCTCCGCAATGCGATCGATCATGGCATCGAAACGCCCCATGAACGTCAAAGTTTGGGCAAGCCACCCACAGCCACGATTCGTCTGAAAGGTTATCAGGTTGGCAGCACCGTTAGCATCGAAGTCATCGACGATGGGCGCGGTTTGGATGTCGAAGCGATTAAACAGGCGGCGATCAGTCGTAATGTGCGATCGCGTCAAGAACTGGCCCAAATGTCAACGCCTGAAATTCAGGCATTAATCTTTGCCCCCGGATTCTCCACCCGCACGGCTGTAACGGAGATTTCCGGTCGGGGAGTAGGCTTAGATGTTGTGCGTGCCAATGTTGATCGCCTCAAGGGAAACATCCAGGTGGAATTCACGCCCAACAAGGGATGTTTGTTCCGCATCACGATGAATAGCAGCCTTTCCACCACGGATGCCTTGATCGTGCGAGTCAGCGAACATCCCTATGCCATCCCTGTGGGATTTGTGGAAGCGATGCAACTGGTGTCTCCTCAGGAAGTCTTTACCAGGGAAGGCAGCCAGACACTCCCGTTCCAAGGGGAGTCGGTCACGGTTACGTGGCTAGCCGATTTATTAGGCTTACCCGTAAAAACGCCTACATCAACCAAAGCACTACGCGCTGCCTCAAAAACCATCCCCTGCATTATTTTACGGATTGGTTCGGAACGTTTAGCGCTGCTGGTCGATGTGATCTTGGAGCAACAGGACGTTGTCTTGAAGCCCCAGAGTCACTTGCTTAAACGGATTCGCAATATTTCCGGTGCCACCATCCTAGGGACTGGAGAAGTTTGCATGGTACTCAATCCGCCAGACTTGTTCAAGTCGGCAAGAAAAGCGATCGCCTCCGTGACGGTCAAGGAGTTAACGGAACAAGCCCAGGTCAAACGCAAGATTCTCCTGGTTGAAGACTCTATTCCGATTCGGACTCAGATGAAGCGGATTTTGGAAAGTGCCGGTTACGACGTTACAGCTGCGGTAGATGGTGAAGATGGCTTCAACAAGCTGAGGGTCGGTAGCTTTCATGCGGTTGTCTCGGATGTGCAAATGCCGAACCTGGATGGGCTGGAACTCACCGCGAAGATTCGCCAATTCCAGGAGTACAAAGATTTGCCTGTAATTCTGGTGACAACTCTTGCCTCCCAGGAGGACAAACGCCAGGGGCAACAAGCAGGGGCAAATGCCTACATCACTAAAGGTGATTTTGATCAAGGTGTTTTGTTAGATACATTGAGGACATTGATTTAAATGACAACATCCAAAAAAGTAGTTCTGGTTGAAGATTCCCCGGTTGCTTTAGAAATTCTGCAACGATTACTCAATTCTTCACCCGATGTTGATGTGGTCGGTACAGCACGCGATGGTATTGAGGGTCTGGAGGTCATTAACAGGACACAGCCGGATGTGATTTGTACAGACTTGCTCATGGAAAACATGGATGGTCTGGAATTGACTGAGCGTGTCATGGCTGACGACCCCCGACCCATTTTGGTCATCAGCAATTTTGTGCAAAAGAAAGATGTTGATAATGTCTTTCGCCTGCTGCAAGCCGGAGCGGCTGATGTTTTCCCCAAACCTTCAACCGATTCGCCCACCGATTACGAACAACTCAAGGCCGCGCTGGTTACCAAGATCAAAGTCCTTTCCAACATGAAAGTGACGGCTAAACGACCAGGGCAGTCGATGAGTGCTTCTGGCAAGCCGATGACATCCGGGGGATACTCTGGAAATCAACCGCTGATGACCAATGTCAACTCTCGTGTCAAGGCGATCGCGATCGGCGCTTCCACAGGCGCTCTACCAGCCATCCAGAAGATTGTTTGCCAACTGCCAGCGAATTTCCCCTTGCCGATCATTTGTACGGTACACGTCAGTACAGGTGTTTTGTCAGGATTGGTCAATTGGCTGTCGAGTGAATGTCCCTTGAAGGTGAAAATTGCCGAACCGGGCGAGACTCCGGCACCGGGAACGGTTTATTTTGCTCCAGAGAAAAACGATCTAGAGTTGGACGCTTGGGGCAAGTTCATTTATTCCAATTGTCCAGAAACAAACAAGCATTGTCCCTCCATCACCGCCACGTTCAAATCGATCGCCAGGGTCTATGGCAAGGCAACTGCCGCCGTGTTATTAACCGGGCTGGGTCGTGACGGTGCAGAAGGCTTGCAGGCCATTGCTCAAGCCGGTGGCATCACAATCGCCCAAGAGGAGAAAGGCAGTGGAGCGTTTGGCATGGTTAAAGAGGCGATGAGTTTAAATGCTGTGCAACAGGTGATGGCTATCGAAAAAATAGCTCCTTTCTTGCTGAAGACCCTATCCGCATAACTAGAAGACTTGGATTGGTCGTTAGACCCTAATCGACTTCATCACTTTCTCTAGAGAATAATAATCTCAAAACCCTGATTTTGTAGAGGCGTTAGCGTTAGAAAGAGCGCTAGCGCCCTTTTTTCATTCCATTTCAGTTCCCCACTGAATTTCATGTTCGTAAAATGCCTTGAGGGATTTGGAACAGGAAAGTTGGAATCGGGTGTGTTTGACTTCCACAGTATCTTGAAATCGATTGTGGATTGTTTCGGATCGCTTGTACAGTCGCTTGTATATTGCCAGGTTGGGGCAAATCACTACCAGTTCG
>Ga0310810_10011375_pt1 | contig 10402 bp, 6 predicted proteins | sample NCmetagenome_FD_207641 | JGI IMG/M metagenome (GOLD analysis project Ga0310810, IMG submission 207641) | Soil microbial communities from experimental microcosm in Duke University, North Carolina, United States - NC | ecosystem: Engineered > Artificial ecosystem > Soil microcosm > Unclassified ... | reverse complement strand
TGTGGAGGTAGTCATGATGCACCGCAGACAAGTCTTCACCCGTTGTGCTGGAGCCGCACTGCTGGTCTTCTCTCTTTCAGCCTGCAGCATCACCGAGACGATCAGCAACTTTCTCTCGTCGACCTCGGGGAAGTCGTGGTTTACGGAAGATGGCCTGATCAAGACTGATCATCGCGTTCAGGCGTTCATGGCGTTCAACTTTGAATACATCAAGCAGGATATGGCCAAGGGACAAGGTGAGTTCCTCGACTCTTTGAGCACGTTGATGGAGATTCCTCAGGACCGCCGGCCCGCATTCTATGCCCACGCGCAATCGCGCTACCCCTTCGTGGTCGAGCACCGGAGTACGGCGCAGGAGACGCTCATTCAGCTGGTAGGATATGACACGGCCGCGACGATGTGGAGATAACGGCCCGAGGGACGGCGAACCCGCACTTATCCGGCCGCGGAAACGCCGCCTGCCAGTGACACGATCGTTCCATCCTCCGAGCGCTGGCCTTTTGCGCTGACAACGCGTATCGGCAGGCCGTCTCTGAAGACCATGAATGTACTGGGTACGGCGGGAATGCGCGGGCCCGGCAAAATGACGCCGCTCAGGTTCAGCGGATCGCAGGCGGAAAGCTTGACTTCACTCCCGGGCGCCTGGCCCGGACTTCTTTTCACAGCACGAAGCGCTTCGACGGCTTCCGAGAGGGCGAACTGCTCGCCGACAAATCCGGAGACGAAGCGCCCTCCGCGGACTTCGCCCTTCAATTCAAGGCGGCGGTAGACGACAAGCAGGTCACGCCAGGACCGCACCAGCACTTCACGGGCCAGGAGATCCCGGAACACCACTCCATAGCGGCGAAGCAACTGGCGGGCGATCCGTTCATCCACCGACTCGCCACTAGCCTGTGGCCTGGGAGTTCTTGCCTCACGGGTCCGCAGCAGCGACCAACGACCCGCGGCATGGCGCGGCCGGCGGGACCGCTCGCGACCCTGGGCACGCCGGCGGCGGGGATCCATCAGCGCGCGTAGATTGTCGAACCCGTCCGCTGTCACCAGTCCGGCGGCGACCAATTCCCAGAGTCCGCCCTCCACTTCCGTTGCCAAATGTCCGGTCGCGCCGACGAGGTCTGCAAAAAAACTTGCTCCCCGTTCTTCCAGCACCCGGCGAAGGTTCTGCGCAACAGGGCTCAAGGCGGCATATGGATCTGGACCTGCGTTGAGATCGTGGCGCAGCGCGTCGAGCAGCCACCAGCCCTCCTCGCGGGGAAACAAGCTGATCGGCGCGACGCTGGTCGGCGTGATGCGGCGTCCCTGTTCGCGCGCGGCCGACTCCATCAGCCGAGGATGAGGCGACAGCCGTCCCCAGCTGACGGCGCCGCTCAGGCAGAGACGATCGAGCAGCGCCGGTTCATACTTGCCCATTCTGACGCGCAGCAGCTGCGGATCCCAACTCGATGCCGCCGCCTCGAACCCGGCCAGTTGCTTCACCACCTCGAGCAGGCCCGAATCGCCGTGCTGGCGGGAACCAGGTACGACGTGCTGCCATTGGAACAAGAACCGCATGAAATCCGCGGTGGCAACCGGCTCGATTTCCTTGCGTAGGGTGCCAAGCGTGCGTCGATGAATCCTGGCGAGCAGCCGGCGATGACACCATTCATGTGCCGCTGGCAAGAGGCCAGTGGCTGTTGGCAAGGGGACATCGTCTTGATCGCCATTCGTCTCTTGCCTCCCGTCCTTTGCCTGGCCCTCCGGCCGGAACCGGCCGCGCAAGATGAGGCCCTGCGCCTCGAGGCGCATCAGTGACGCTTCCACGCGTATTTCAGATAGGGAGAGCCGCGCGCTTAATTCGGCTGAGGTGATCGGGCCAACGCTTTCCATCCAGCCCGACAGGATGGCGTCCAGCGTGCGTTCGTCGCCGACGCCGGCCAGTGTTTGCGAAACGTCCGACGCAAGCTCGGCGGCCGACCAACCGTTGATCTGAGAATCTCTCTGGACGGCGGTCAATTCGACGGCTCGGCCGGCATGCGTCAGTTCCGGAATGAATTGCTGCCATCCAGCGACTTCCCTCGTTGGAACCCAGACAAGTGTCAGCAGGGCATCGTGCAGCTCGTCGGCATCGCGTACGACCGGCCAGGATTCGCGAACGACGTCGTCAATGGCGCGCGCATCGAGCGCCCCGAGATCGCCCGCGACGTCCATGGGAAGCGTCCGGCGCAGTTCCACGGCTCTTGCCCGGCGCTCCTCGAGCGGCGCATCATCGAGGTAGGCATACGGATTGGCATTTAAGATTTCGTGCGAGAACGGTGAGGGTGTGGGCGTGTCGATCGCGACGCAGCGGATCTCGTCCCGTTCGATCCGCTCGAGGACTTGCGCGAGTCCCTCGACGTCCATGGCTTCGGTCAGGCAATCGCGCAACGTCTCTTGCACCAGCGGATGGTCGGGAATCCGGCGCTCCCGCCCGCCCGTCATATTGTCCTGACAGGCCATCGCATCCGGGAAGACCGCGGCGAGCAGATCCTCGGCTTTCATCCGTTGAATCTGCGGCGGCACTTTCTTTCCGTTCGAGAAGCGCAGCAGCGCCAGCGACCGTGTGACATTCCACCGCCAGCGCGTCGCAAACATCGGCGCGGCCAGAACGGCGTGAAGCAGGACGTCCTTCACGGTGTGAGAGTGCAGGTATCCGAAGACGGACTCCAACGGGAAACTATGCTTTTCGCCGAGCGAGAGGACGAGCCCATTGTCGGTCGCGGCAGCTTGAAGTTCAAAATCGAAGGTGACGCAGAAACGCTTCCGCAAGGCCAGCCCCCAGGCCTTCGTGACCCGCCCGCCGAAGGGCGCATGAATGACGAGCTGCATGCCGCCGCTTTCGTCAAAAAAGCGCTCGGCGACGATGGTCGTCTGTGTCGGAACGGTGCCGAGCACGGCGCGGCCACCGAGCACGTACTCAATCGCCTGCTGACCGCCTCGCGCATCGAGGCCGCATTCCTGTCGCAGCCATGCCAGAGGCGAGAGCTGAGCGTCTTCGTTTCCGCCGCCGCCGGAGCGCCAGGCGATCTCCTCGCGCAGCTTGGCCACTTCCGCCGACAGCTCCGGAGTTCGCGACGGCGCTTCCCCCCGCCAGAAGGGAATGTTCGGCGGTGCGCCCTGCGCGTCCTCCACGCGCACCTTGCCCATTTCGACGCCTTTGATGCGCCAAGAAGTGTTGCCGAGCAGCATAATGTCCCCGGCCAGGCTTTCCACGGCAAAATCCTCATCCACCGATCCCACGACCGTCCCTTCCGGCTCCGCGACCACTGCATAGTTGGCCGTATCGGGAATGGCGCCCCCCGAGGTAATCGCCGCGAGCCTTGCCCCTCGGCGGCCCTTGACCGTGTGATGAATGCGGTCATGGTGAAGATACGCGAGCCCACGTCCTCGATTCGTCGAGATCCCTTCCGACAGCATTTGGACAATACGATCGAATTCCCGACGGTCGAGTTCACGATACGGAAAGGCGCGGCGGACGAGTGCAAACAGACTCTCCTCCGACCAGGTGTGGGATGCGGCGGCCGCAACGATCTGCTGCGCCAGGATGTCGAGCGGCGCCGCTGGAATCGAGAGGCGATCCAACGTGCCTGCCTTGATCGCCCGGATCAGCGCCGCGCATTCCAACAACTCATCGCGGGTGGTCGCGAACAGACGGCCTTTCGGAATCGCGCGGATCCAATGCCCGGCACGGCCGATGCGCTGCAAACAGGTGGCGATGGCCCTGGGCGAGCCGATCTGGCAGACAAGATCGACTGTGCCGACGTCGATGCCAAGCTCCAGCGAAGCGGTGGCCACGACGACGCGGGTCCTGCCGCTTTTCAGGCGCTCTTCTGCGGAAAGCCTGATCTCGCGCGACAGGCTTCCGTGGTGCGCCGCCACGCTTTCTGGGCCGAGGTCCTTGAGGCGCTCTTCCAGATGATGCGCCAGCCGTTCGGACAGCCGGCGGGTATTGACGAACACGAGCGTCGTCCGATGTTCACGGACCAGCGCGGCCAGACGGTCGTAGACGTCGGACCAGATCGCATTCGTCACGACGGCGCTCAATTCGTCCTTCGGCACTTCGACGGCAACATCCATGGGCCGCTTGTGGCCAACGTCGATGATCGTCGGAAGCGGACGGTCGCCGGCGAGAAAGCGCGCAACGAGCTCAATCGGCCGTTGGGTCGCAGACAGTCCGATGCGCTGCGGCTTGCGCTCCGTCAAGGCCTCGAGGCGTTCGAGCGAAAGTGCCAAATGCGCGCCGCGCTTGTTGGGCGCCAGCGCATGGATTTCGTCCACAATCACGGTTTCGACGGTCTTGAGAAGATGACGGCTTTTCTCGGCCGTGAGCAGAATGAACAAGGACTCGGGCGTCGTGACGAGGATGTGAGGCGGCCGTTTGAGCATCTGCTGCCGGTCCGCCATCGGCGTGTCGCCCGTCCGCACCAGCACGCGCAGCTCCGGCATCAAGAGTCCGGCTTGCAGCGCCGCCTGACCGATTTCACCGAGCGGCTGCCGAAGGTTTTTCTGGATGTCGTTGCTGAGCGCCTTTAACGGCGAGACGTAGAGCACGTGCGTGCAGTCTTCGAGTTCGCGGGCCAGGGCCCGGGTAAACAGACGATCGATGCTGGAGAGAAATGCCGCAAAGGTCTTGCCGGAGCCGGTGGGTGCGGCGATCAGCGCGTCCCGTCCGGATTGAATGGCCGGCCACGCCTCGACCTGAACGTCGGTCGGCACTCCGACGGACGCTTGAAACCATTCGGCGATGAGGGGATGAAAACGGGTGAGCGGCATCGCGTGCGATTTTAGCACGCGGGTCGCGGAGGACTCTATCGGTCAGGGCCGACCCGGCACAGCAATACCCAAGGGATTTGTTCCGCCCGTCGAAAATGTACCGGGAACAGTCGTCGTCAATATCCCACCTGCGCCAATCGTGAAAGCCGCAATGTTGTCGGGCCCTGTATTGGTGACGTATACGAACTGCCCGTTCAACGACACAACCACACCGAACGGCGCTGTTGCAGCTCCGAGAGGAGTGACTGCTGGAACTGTCGGTGTCAGAATCCCTCCACCAGCAACCGTGAAACTCGCGATATCATTGTTTCCAGTATCCGCTACATACACAAACTGACCGTTCGGGGAAATCGTAATCCCCCTTGGGCTTGATCCTGCTCCTGTCGTAAACGTTGGCGTCGAGGCAGGAGACAATATCCCTCCAGCACCGATTGTGAAGGCTGCGACCTGGTCTAAACCATTGTTGGTGACGAAAACAAACTGTCCATCCGGTGAGACTATGATGCCAAACGGTGTTGCACCAGGTGCGCCGGTCGAAAATGTCGGTGTTGTCATAGCCGTAAGGGTCCCGTCAGCACCTATGGTAAAACCGGATACGTTGTCGCTACCGCTATTGGCTACATAGAGAAACTGTCCATTTGGGGACACGGCAATGCCTTCAGGCGACGTCCCACCTGTAAAAATTGTGCCTTGGGCAGTTGGAGTCAACACGCCTGTTGAGGTGTTTATTGTAAAACCTGAAACCGCTGCCGTCCCATTGTCTGCCACATACAGCAGTTGTCCGTTTGGCGTGACGGTAATACCCCTCGGGACGGAGCCAGGGCCCGTTGAAATGGCCGGTGGGGTGGTCGCCGTTAGCGCGGCATTACTTTGATTCACGGTAAATGACGAGACATCGTTTGTTCCGCTATTCGACACGTAGACGAACTGCCCATTGGGTGAGACAGCGATCCAGTTAGGGGTTGTCCCTCCGGTTGGGAATGTGGCTGGAGAACTTGAATTCAGAAATCCTCCCGCACCGATCGAGAAGCCGGAGACGTTGGCACTGCCGCTATTTGCGACATACAAGAAGGGAGGAGCAGTGGTCCCCAGTGAGCCGCCGTCACTGCCTCCATCGCCACCGCCCGGACAGGCCGTCAGCGATAAGGCTGCAACGGCAATCAGCAATAGCAGGAACTTGTGGCTCATGGCGTTACCATAGGAAAAGATCTGAGGAAGGAACAAGTCGTATCTGTACTTAGTCGGGTTATACCACCAGAGGCCCAATGTGCCAACGAAAGAGCGAATCTGCTCCAATGATGTGAGCGGTCGAAATCCGGCACAGAACAAGCCGGATCTCGACCGGGAGGCGGGAGCTGCTCGGATTACGGACGTCCCGGCGTCGCGATCGCGCGTGGCGTGACGCCGCCGGAGTTCACAAGCGCAATGCGTGACAGCGCACCTGAGGCGCCGTCGATGGCAAATGTCACGACATCATTCGAGGCCTGATCGGCGGCGTAGAGAAAGCGTCCATCAGGCGATACAGTCACCGCTGTCGGCGTGGTCCCTGCAGGGAACGGGTTGCCGGGCGCTGGCGTCAACGCGCCAGTCGACGAATTGACCGTAAAGGCGGATACATCATTAGACTGTTCATTCGCCACATACAGAAATGATCCATTGGGCGTGATCGTGATGCCGGTGGGACGCAACCCCGCGGCAGAGACCGACGATTGGGTCAACGCACCGGTGCCCTGGTCGATCGAGAGCACCGATACAAAGTTGGAAATTTGATTCGTCACATAGGCGAAGGCGCCGTTCGGCGACACCACGATTCCCATAGGCGTGGTGCCAACCAGGACGGGCGATCCGATCTGCGTCAACGCTCCTGTCGTCTGGTTGACCGAAAACGCCGACACCTGATTCGAACCCTGATCGGTGACATAGAGAAATGCGCCGTTCGGACTAAGGGTGATGCCAGCGGGCGTGAAGACCCCTGGCCCGAGAGAAAAAGGAGACCCAGCAACTCGCGTCAATCCTCCTTGCACGTTGATGCTGAAGGCAGAGACATCATTTGAATTTTGATTGGTCACGTAGACGAAACGATTTGGAGATACCGTGACTCGAAACGGAGCCAGGCCATCACTCGCGAACGGCGACCCGGTTACTGGCGTTAACGCTGCGGTGGCCGGATTTGCCGTGAAGGCAGCAATACCAGCTGGAGCACCTTGACTAGTGACATAGACCAGCGTTCCGTCGGCGGATACGGCAATCCCGAATGGAGCGGCGACGGCGACCGCTGGGCCGGCCGGCACTAATTCACCCGTTGATCCGTTGACCGTAAAGCCTGAAATGTTGTTCGACGCTTGGTTGGCAACAAAGGCAACCGCCGGCGCCGCCGACGATTGAGGCGGAGCAGTATTGTTCTGATTATCGCTCCCGCCGCAACCAGCGAAAAAGAAGAGGACAACTAGGACAAGTCCCGGGACACTTTGTCTCGCGCCCGTGGTGATTTTCATAGGAAATCCCTCCTAATACGAAAAGCGCATGGTTTGTACTCAAAACGCATGCCAATGCCCCTAGCGGATTTCCGTAGATTCTCTTGAATGAGCCCGTGCAAACTGTCCTCAAATCCAGACAGAGTTCGACCTTGATTCCTACGCAAGAAGCCCTCGTCATCCTCGGATCCGGCTATGTGGCCCGCTTTATGCCTTCTCTTCACCGCTTTTACACCAAGATCCTCTATACGAGCCGAGATCCAGACCACCATCTTGCGTGGGTTCCTCAAAACCGGCGCATACGTTTCGATCTTGCGCAGCCGGAAACGTGGACGAACGTTCCATCCCGCGCGGACCTCCTCTGGTGTTTTCCTGCTGCACCACTCAAGGCCGTTGAGGATTTCGGTCGCGCCGCTGGATTATTCCAAACCTACGGCCGCTTGCTCGTCCTAGGCAGCACGTCGGCGTATGACGCTGGCCTCTCTGCGGAACACCCGCCGCCATGGCTTGATGAAACGGCGCCAGTCGACTTCAGCAAGCCGCGTGTGCAAGGGGAGGAGTTTCTTCGGAAGGAATGTGCAGCAACGTTGTTACGGATTGCCGGCATCTACGGACCTGGTCGGAATCCTTACCAATGGATCCGGAGCGGCCGCGTGAGCCTCTCAGAGAAGTACGTCAATTTGATCCATGTCGAGGACCTGGCAGAGATTTGTCTGGCGGCGCTGCGCTATGGCGTTCCGGGAGCAGTCTACAATGTCAGTGATGGGATTCCGCGGACCTGGCGAGAAATCGGCAGGCAACTTGATGCGAACGCCGGTGCGCATCGCGAGGCACCCGACGCCAACCAGCAATCAGGAAAGCGCATCAATACTGCCAAACTTCGCTTGCTGCTTCAGCAAGCCGGGATCTCCATTCGTCATCCGGATTTGTTTCTTTCGCTCGAACGCCTTGATGACGAGAAACCCGGCATCCACCCGTGAGCACCATCAGTCTATCCGAAGCGCAGCAGCGACATCACCGCCAGACACACCAAAAGATTATTGATGGCGTGGGCGAGGATTCCTGGTCCGAGGCTCCCGGTTTTTTCGTAGATCCAGGCCCACAAGACGCCACTCCAGCAGACGCTGATCAATCCGATGGCACCATAGCCATGCGCTAAGCCGAAGATGGACGCGCTGATCAGCGCCGCCGGGAGAAATCGGAACTTACGGCGAAGAATGGCAAACAGCAATCCGCGAAAAACCAGTTCCTCGAACAGCGGGGCCAGGATCACGTACTCCAGCAGACTGACCATCGTCAATGAACTGGTGCCCCACACCAAATCTTCGTCGAACCACTCCGTCCAATGGCTCGCGAGCTGCCACTGCTCCGCCACGCGGTCCATACACCACTCACCCCACAGGCCGGCCGCTACTACCGCCAGCACCGCCGTCAGAAACCGCCCGACGGAGGCCCACGGAAGGCCAAGGCCGAACCCTTCCTCGAAGGTCATGCCCGCAGGTCGGAACAGATGGTAATAGGCCAATCCGAGGAGCGGCACATTCGTCAGCGGAATCGCGAGCGCTCGTAGTGAGGCATTTTCCGGCGGCATGTAGAGCAGACACAGTGCCATGATGATGGCGCCCAGAGCACCGCCACGCAGCAAGACCGCTGCGCCGACTCGACCCGGCCAAGGCGGCGGAATCCCCGGATCGTGGAGCCGGACCTGATTTCTTCCTGCCCGGGCCGCGCGCCAGATCAAGAGCAGACAACCGGAACCCACGACCATGAGCGTCAGTTCGATAAGGGTGAGTCTGCGTGAATACACATAGAGCCGGTCGGCGCGTCGGTCGGCCTCAGTTTGCAGAACGGAGGCAAGTTCAGCATGGCCGGCACGCTGAGCCAGTTTGATCATCAGACGGTCGTAAAACCATCCGACGGGCAGCACGTCGGCCAGACGGCCCTGCAGCGCCTCAACGGCGTCGGCATCCGGCGGACGCTCGGCACCATAGGCGGCGCGTACGATCTCCGCATACTGCGGAAGCGGATTGGCGAGGTGGTTCCACGCATCGGCTGACGATAGCGCTTGCGGCGCCTGTCCGGATTCCGCTTGAAGTACGGCAAGCTCTAGGGGCACGGCTGGATCTTCCGAGCGGCCCGCGAGCTCCTGATACCAGGCAATCGCCTGAGCACGCTCAGAGGCGCCGTCGCCCGAAACCCATTCCATCATCCGCTGTTCCCAGCCGGACGCACGCTTGAGTCCCTCTTGAGCATCCATCGTCCGGCCGACCATCAGGCTGAGCGCCTGCTCGGGCGCCTCGAACCGGTCGATCTTCAGGGACGAAGATGCCATCGCCACAACGGCGCCGAAAGACAGGACCAGGAACAACGCAGAAAGCCAGCTCACCGTCGCCGAGTAGTGGCGCCGGAAGGATCCGACGGCCGGCGGCGCATGGGTTTCACGCCACCAAGAGCGAAGAGGTGGAGCAACAGCAGAAGAACCGGTCGGCACGGATTCGTCCATGACGGCATGCACTATAACATGCACATTTTCAGGCCAAAAACCCCTCAAAAGTAACGACGCGATTCGCGGCCGTCGTCAACTGGCTGGGAGAGGCAGGACTCCGCTATACTGACCGGCCGGACAATGAACCGTTCGTAACCGTCCTCTGACACCATGGCCCTTGACGAATTCGCGCCGCCACGCCGCCTCCTCCTAGGTCCAGGACCGAGTCTCGTACATCCGCGCGTCCTGCGGGCGCTTTCGACGCCGCTCGTCGGCCACCTCGATCCCATCTTTCTGAGCGTCATGAACGACATTCAATCCGCCTTGCGCATAATGTTTGAGACCAAAAACGCGTTCACGATTGCCCTTTCTGGGACCGGGTCTGCCGGCATGGAAGCGTCGATCATCAATCTCGTTGAGCCGGGAGATGCCGTCATCGTCGGCGTGAACGGCGTCTTTGGAACAAGGCTGGCGACCGTTGTCGACCGCTGCGGCGGCAAAGCGATTCGCATCGACGCGGCATGGGGAGAATCCATTCAACCGGAGGCCGTTGAGCAGGCGCTCGCTCGATCGGGCCCCGTCAAAGCGGTCGCCGTCGTCCATGCCGAGACCTCTACCGGTGTCCGGCAGCCGCTCGAGGACATCGGCGCGCTTT